>Ga0075163_10000703_pt1 | contig 43823 bp, 38 predicted proteins | sample JI1023141ADNA_FD_71478 | JGI IMG/M metagenome (GOLD analysis project Ga0075163, IMG submission 71478) | Wastewater effluent complex algal communities from Wisconsin, to seasonally profile nutrient transformation and Carbon sequestration -... | ecosystem: Engineered > WWTP > Effluent > Algae...
TTGATGCCGCGGGATTCCAGAATGGCCCCGAGCGACGCGGCGGCGATGCCTTTGCCCAATGAGGACACGACACCACCCGTAACGAAAACAAATTTGGTCATGGAAAGACAGGCTGCGGGAAAGCAGAATCATAGCCGATAGGGATGAATTTCCCAAGCGCTCCGAGCAAGCATGAGAGAACCTGCATTCATCCGGAATCCACCACCGGAACACGCAGGCAGTTAGAATTCGACCTGATTCCAATTCATGCAGACCCGATCATGTCCCAGTATTCTTTTGATGTATCGCTTGAAGATTTTGAAGCCAAGGTTCTCCAGCCGGCGATGGAAACCCCCGTCGTCGTCGATTTCTGGGCGCCCTGGTGCGAGCCCTGCAAGGTACTCAAGCCGATGCTGGAAAAGCTGGCCGAGGAATACAAGGGCCGTTTCCTGCTCGCCAAGATCAACTCCGACGAAAATCCTGAAATCGCCCAGCATTTCGGCGTGCGCAGCATTCCCTCGGTCAAGGTCCTGTTCCAGGGACAACTGGTCGACGAGTTCAACGGCGCCCTGCCGGAAGGCCAGATCCGCGAATTCCTCGACCGCATCGCGCTACCCGCCGGCCCCGGTGGCAACCTGCGTGAGGAAGCCGCCGCGCTGATCGCCGAAGGCAAGCTGGAAGACGCTCTGGCCAAGCTGGTCGAAGCAAGTCAGGCCAACCCGCAGGACCAGGCCGTCCAGCTCGATGCCGTCGACGTGCTGATGCAACTGGGCCGCAACGACGAGGCGGGTCAATTGCTGTCCGGCAACTACGAACAGGAAGCCGATCGCGCCAACGCGCTACGCGCGCGCCTGGCACTGGCAGCCGGTGCCGCCGACACGTCCGCGCTCGAAGCGAAGCTGGCTGCCAATCCGGCCGACCACGCGACGCGCCTCGAACTGTCCCGGGCCTATGCTGCACAGAACCGCTTCCGCGAAGCGATGGAGTCGGCACTGGAAGTCATCGTCCGCGACCGTTCCTTCGAAGAAGGCGCCGGCCGCAAGGCGCTGCTGCAGCTATTTGAAGCCCTCAGCGGCAGCGACCAGTTCGACGACCTGATTCGCGAATTCCGCCGCAAGATGTCGGCTGCCCTGAACTGATCCAGCCAAGGCGGATGGCGGTACCGCCATCCGCCCGGGAAGTCCTCATTCCAACGTATTTGCACGAGGCCTGAAGCCCCCCATGGAATCGCAAGCACTTTACCTGAGCGCCACGCTGCGCCAGATCGAACAAGCCCACGCGGGAGCGCCGCTGATGCAGCGTGCCGGCCTGGCCGCAGCCGATTGGGCTTGCGAACTCGCCAGCGACAGCCAACGTCCGATCCTGATCCTGGCCGGCCCGGGCAACAATGGTGGCGATGCCTTCGAGGTCGCCTGCTTGCTCCGCGAGCGGTTTTTCGATGTTCGGGTCGCCTTTGCCGGCAATGTGGTGGCCCTGCCAAGCGATGCGGCTGCCGCTTACCAACGCTTTGTCGCAGCTGGCGGAACGGCACTGGACAGCATTCCGGATGAAAGCCGCTGGGCGCTGATCGTCGATGGCCTGTTCGGCATTGGCCTTAGCCGGGCGCCGGAGGGCATCCATGCCCAGTTGATCGCCGCCGCCAACCGGCTGGCCGAGCGCGACGGCTGCGCCCTGCTCGCTCTCGACTGCCCCTCCGGCCTCAATGGCGACACCGGCTTGCCGCAAGGTCCGTGCATACGCGCCAGCCACACCATCACTTTCATTGGCGCCAAGCCCGGCCTGTTAACGGCCGACGGCCCCGACCACTGCGGAGAAACCCGGGTAGCCGATCTCGATATCCCGCCCACGCCGGAACTGCCGGCCGATGGCCACGTCATCAGCCGTGCGGATTTTGCCGAGCGCCTGAAGCCTCGCCGGCGGAATACGCACAAGGGCAGCTTTGGCGGCGTCGGCATCCTCGGCGGCGGCAAGTCGATGGTCGGCGCGGCACTGCTGGCCGGCCGGGCCGCCCTGAAACTGGGCACCGGACGGGTCTATCTCGGCCTGCACGACCCGGAGGCACCGCCGGTCGACCTCGTTCAACCCGAACTGATGCTGCACCGCGCCGATACGCTGTTGCAGGCGGAACTGCAGGCGCTCGCCTGCGGCCCTGGCCTTGGCCGTTCCGGCGAAGCCATCCGGCTTGTCGAACAAGCCCTGAAATGCCCGCTACCGGTCGTCCTCGATGCCGATGCGCTGAACATCCTGGCCAGCGACGGCCGCCTCGAAGGCAATCTCTACAACCGCATCGCGCCGGCGATCCTGACCCCGCATCCGGCCGAAGCAGCCCGCCTGCTTGGCAGCTCGGTGCGCGAGATTCAGGCCGACCGGGTCGGCTCCGCCCGCGAACTGGCCCGCCGCTACGGCTGCCACATCGCCTTGAAGGGTTGCGGCACCGTGATTGCTACGGTCGATGGTCGCTGGTGGATCAATACCACCGGCAACCCCGGCATGGCGACGGCAGGCATGGGCGATGTACTGACCGGCATCATCGTCTCGCTGCTCGGCCAAAACTGGCCAGCCGAGCAGGCCCTGCTGGCCGGTGTGCATCTGCATGGCGCAGCGGCCGACCGCCTGGTTGCCAATGGCTGCGGGCCGATCGGCCTGACCGCCGGCGAAGTGATCGAGGCCGCGCGCCAGCTCTACAACGAATGGATTGCCGCCGGCACCCGGCGGTAAAATTCGCTCCCTCAACCGTGACCAGAACTTTCAGATGACCATCGCCTTCGATTTTCCGCTCGCCGCCGAAATTTCCCGCAACGTGGATGCCGCCCTGCTCGAGGATGTCGGTGCCGGCGACCTGACGGCCAGCCTGGTTCCGGGCGAGCGCCAGGTCAAGGCGACGGTGATTTCGCGTGAAGCTGGCGTTCTGTGCGGCACCGCATGGTTCGACGAATGCGTCCGGCGCTGCGATCCGTCAGCGACCGTGACTTGGCATGGCGCCGACGGCGACCGGATCGTCGCCGATCAACTGCTCTGCGAAATCGAAGGCAACGGACGCGCCCTGCTGACTGCCGAGCGCAGTGCCCTCAATTTCCTGCAACTACTCTCGGCCGTGGCCAGCAAGGCGCGCATCTACGCCAATGCCATCGCCGGCACGAAGGCGCAGGTGGTCGACACCCGGAAAACCCTGCCCGGCCTGCGCATCGCGCAAAAGTACGCGGTCCGCGCTGGTGGTGGCGGCAACCATAGGCTGGCGCTTTGGGATGCCATCCTGATCAAGGAAAACCATATTCACGCCGCCGGCGGCATCGCCCAAGCGATGGCGGCGGCCCAGGCCGTGGCCGCTCAGGCGGCTGATCGCTGCAAATTCATCCAGATCGAAGTCGAAAGTCTCGACGAACTCGATCAGGCCTTAAAGGCCGGTGCCACCATGGTGCTGCTCGACAATTTCAGTCTGGAGATGATGCGCGAGGCCTCGCGCGTCAATGCCGGTCGCGCAGTACTCGAAGCCTCCGGCAATGTCACGCTGGAAACGATTCGCGGCATCGCCGAAACCGGCGTCGACCGGATTTCGGTTGGCGCCCTGACCAAGGACGTCAAGGCGCTCGACCTTTCGATGCGCTTCGTCGGCTAGGCTTTTTCGGGATTTATCGTCATAATCGACCGCCAATAGGCCGACAACAACAGAGGGGGAATTGAATGCTGTTCGTGCTGTTCTACATCGTTGCCATTTCAATTCTGGTTCTGCACTTCACGGGTTTCCTGGCCCGTCGCAATCTTGAATGGCTGGTTCTGGTACTGGCCGTTGCGGTCTTTCCCGCCGTCATCTACCTCTAGCATCGGCGCGGGCCTTCTGCCTCGCACGGCCGCAGCCGGTTTCCCGGTTTGAAATGTTGCCTTCCACGAAGGCGACCGTAGCATTCCCCTGCCTACGCCCTGCGGGCGATCATTGATAGCACCGCCGGTGCAATTTGGCTTGCCGTCGCCCTCCCTCATCGTCCGCCCAGCTTCCGGTTTGAATATTGCTTGATCGACACCGGGCAACGGCGCCCGGGGCTGCTGCAATCGCTCGACATTGCGCAGCAGCCTTCAATCCAGGGGTCAATGGCGACACCGGAGCAAACGTCTTCAGACCAACATTGTCAGGATTGCGACAACATGAAAACACTGATCCGGGTGACTGAAATCTGGGTGCCCAACCAGCAGCGTACCCATCTGGAATTTTTCGATGGTCTCTACGGCGAACAGGCCGACTTCAAGGGGGCCAGCGAATCGATGTCCTTCGGCTACGACGAAGGCTTGCCGGGCAAGGCCTGGGCGGCGCGCCGGCCAGTCATCCTGCACAGTTTCGAGAATTCCTACTTCCTGCGCACCGAAGCCGCGAAGAAAGCCGGCCTGACGGCCGGGATCGCCCTGCCCATCTTCGCCGGCGACTATCTGCAGGCAGTCATCGTCTTCTTCATCGGCGACGACGTCGACAACGTCGGCGGCATCGAAATCTGGAGCAACACACCAGCCGAATCCTTCGACATGGGCATGGACAACGGCTACTACGGCACGGCCGAGACCTTCGAATGGACGGCCCGCCACACCAAGTTCCGACCCGGATTCGGCCTGCCCGGCACCGTCTGGCAGACCGGCATGCCGTGCATCATGCAGGGGCTGCTCAACTCGAAGCGAACCCTGCGCCAGGACAGCGACGTCAAGATCGGCATCAACAAGGGCGTCGGCATTCCCTGCTCCTACGACGGCAAGCAGGCGATCGTGATGACCTTCCTGTCGGCGCTCGACACGCCGATTGCCCGCCGCTTCGAAATCTGGGTGCCAAACGAGGATGGCAGCGGGCTGCATTTCGGCGCCGGCGATTGCGACCAGATGCCGCATCTTTCGGAATGCCATGGCGAGGCGACCATAGCCCCCTGGGAGGGAGCGATCGGGGAAGCCTGGAAGAAAGGCGTCCCGGCGGTGCGCGCCAGCCTGGTCTTCGAGCCCGGCGCTGCGGCGCGGGCGGCGACCGCCGTTGGCCTGACCTCGACGGTCGTCGTGCCGGTGATTCAGGATGGCCGCTTCAAGGCCGCCGTCGCCTGGTATTTCTGAGCAAGCAAAAGGGCAGCCTAGGCTGCCCGATTCAGCGCCGGCTGACGATCACACGCGTTCGACGATGTAGCGTTTGACGGCCTCGACATCGGGCGCCATCACCACGACGCGCTGCGGCAGCTTCTCGATGCCGGCCAGATCGGCCGGGCGTACCGGCTCGGTGCCCAGGGCCTCGCGGATGGTTTCCTCGAACTTAGCCGGCTGGGCGGTTTCGAGGACGATCATCGGCACGTTGGGCAGGCGATGTTCGAGCGCCACCTTCAGGCCGTCGGCGGTATGGGTATCCAGCATCACGCCGTATTTTTGCTGGGCCATGCGGATGGTCTGCAGGCGGTCGGCATGGGTGCTCTTGCCGGATACAAATCCGAAATTTGGCATGTTTTTCCAATGGACCGTAGCATTCAGGTCAAACGCTTGGCCCTTGTCCACCTTGGCCCACAATTCGGCGACGACCGCCGGATCGCGGCCGACCAGATCGAAGATGAAGCGTTCGAAATTGGAAGCCTTGGAAATGTCCATCGACGGGCTGGAGGTAATGCTGGTTTCGGCCGAGCTGCGCGGACGATAAACGCCAGTGCGGAAGAACTCGTCGAGGACGTCGTTTTCGTTGGTGGCCAGCACCAGGCGGGCAATCGGCAGGCCCATCTGGCGGGCGATGTGGCCGGCGCAAATGTTACCAAAATTGCCCGACGGCACGGCGAAGGCGACCTGTTCGTCGTTTGACCGGGTGGCCAGGAAGTAGCCTTGGAAGTAATAGACGATCTGCGCCGCGACGCGCGCCCAGTTGATGGAATTGACGGCGCCGATCTTGTACTTGGCCTTGAAGGCGGCGTCGTTGGAGACGGCCTTGACGATGTCCTGGGCGTCGTCGAACAGGCCGGTGACGGCAATGTTGAAGATGTTGGCGTCCTGCAGCGAGTACATCTGGGCACGCTGGAAGGCGCTCATCTTGCCGTCCGGCGAGAGCATGAAGACCTTGACGTTGTGCTTGCCGCGCATGGCGTACTCGGCCGCCGAACCGGTATCGCCAGAAGTCGCGCCAAGGATGTTGATGGCTTCGCCGCGCTTGTCGAGGACGTACTCGAACAGGTTGCCGAGCAACTGCATGGCCATGTCCTTGAAGGCCAGCGTCGGGCCGTTGGACAGCTCCTGCGTGTAGAGGCCGTCTTCCAGTTTGGTCAGCGGTGTGATCTGCGCGGCATTGCCGCCGTTTCGAGCATGGCAATAGACCTGTGCGGTGTAGGTCTTGGCGACCAGCGCCTTCAGGTCCGCCGCCGGAATGTCCGTAATGAACTTGGAGAGAATTTCGTAGGCCAGGTCGGCATACGACAGCTGGCGCCAGGCGTCGAGCTCGGCCCGGCTGATCTGCGGGTAGCTTTCCGGCAGGTAGAGGCCGCCGTCCGGCGCCAGGCCGCCGAGCAGGATGTCGCAGAAGGACTGGGGAGCGGCGTGACCGCGGGTCGAGAGATAGCGCATGGCGAAAACCTGGAAAGCGAAAAGCGGCGATTTTACCGCGTCGAGCGCCGGACGCGCACGGCTTGCTGCAGGGCAATGACGAAGAGGGCAATTCCCGAGGCGACGAAAGCCCCGCCCAGGCGTTCAAAGCCGGCCAGCAGCGCGATGGCCGCGGCAAGTAAAAGCAGGCCGCGCCAGCCGCCGGTCGCCGCCAGTTTCTGCCGCATCAGGGCACGTTCGGGAATAGTCGGCCCGGGCCAACGCCAGACCGGCAACAATTGGCTGAGCGCCCCGGTAATCAGTGGCAACAGGAAACCGGCGCCCCATGCCAGCAGCGAAGGCCGTGCCGGTAACATCCCGGTACCGTGCAGCAGGCCGGCGATCAGCGTTGCCAGCAGCCCGACCAGCGCAGCACACAGCGACGCCGCCACGCCGTCATGCATCATCGCCCGAAAGCCGAAGCGCCTGACCCACTGCCCGGCCAGACCGATGACGAGGAGCAGCAGCAAGCCAGCGCCGGGCGCTCCCAGCGGCCAGGCGGTCGCCGCCCCGAGCGCAATCAGCAATGGCGCGGCTGCGGCCAGCCACCAGCGCCGCCGCAACCAGCCGGCCGCATCCGGGTCCGGCTTGCCGAGCGCCGTCGGCAACAGGACCGGCAAGGTGCCCAACGCAGCCAGCCCGACGAGGCCCAGGGTATTCAGGTGAATGTGGAACAGGCGCAAGCCGCGCCCCTGCTCCGGCCACAACGGAATCGACAGGATGGCCAGCAAGGCCAGGATCAACGCGCCTAGGGCTGCCCCATACCAGCGCCAGCCGGGATGCGGCGAACCGAGGGCGGCCCTGGCCCGCGAGACGATCCAGAAAAGCAAAATTGCCCCAAAAATGAGGCCGACCGTAGCATTTGCGTAAACAACGCCGTAGGGCAGCCAGCCCTGCATGGCGGCAACAGCCACCAGCCCGTTCGCCTGTGCCAGATTCGGCAGGCGACGCAGATGGCGGTCCGGATCGCCGGTGCGGGTCAGCACCGGCACAAAATGCATCATCGCCGAAAAAATCAGCGGCACGATACCAACGGCGAAAGCCAGATGCGCCACCGCCAGTGGCGAACCCCAACCGCTCAAGGCCAGCAGGGCGCTGGCGATCAATGAGAAGAGGCTGAGGCTCGCAGTCGTGACCAAATCAAGCGACGACGGTGAAGTCGATGACGATGGCGCCCGGCTCGCGCTGCTTGTACTCGATGTTCAGGTGCGGGCCATAGCGGTGCTGCAACTGGGCAAGGAGGGGCAAGGGATCGTGATCGTTGCAGAAGCGCATGGTCTCTCCAGCCTCCAGCGCGTCAAGGGCGCCAAAGATGGCGGCATGGCGGAAACGCTTGGCAATGCCGCGGGCATCGAACGGATACAGCGCTTCCGGGGTGCTGTGATTGCAGGAATGAATGGGTTGCATGGTCGCTCCGAAAATGGCTTGCCGGGATGGCAATCGGATGCGATTCTGCCCGTCCGGAATTTCTGTTTCCTTGATCCGCGTCGGAATATCCGTGGCGCGATCAGGGCATTCGGCGTTGGTGACGAACGCAATCATTGGCTTTTCCCGGACTGGCGCGCCTGTTCCAGCGCCCGCTTGATCCGCGCAGGATCCTTGGCGCGCAGGCCCTCGACCATCTCCCGCGACGCATCGCGCCGCTGCTCGGCGTAACGCGCCAGATCTTCGGCCATCTGGGCGGAAGGCAGGTTGGGATCCTGCGGCAAGGCCGCCAGTTCTTCAAAGCTGTGCTCATAGCGCTCTGCGACTACCGATTCGATCAGATCGGCCACCGCATCGGGCGATGCCCCCTTTCTGCCCCCCTGCTGCAGCAAGCTCTCCCAGGCCCGGGTGATCGCCGCATCTTCCTGCAAGAACTCGCCAATCTCCTGGCGAATCTGCTTTTCTTCGCTCCAGCGGTAAGTCGGCGCGGGGATCTGGCTCACCATGACCGCGACCAGGAAGACGAGGAACAAGCCCGTCACCCATCGGCCGAGTTGCGGCCCCGTCTCGACGCCAGGCTCGGACCGGATCAGCAGCGCGCCCATCAGAACGCCGGAAACCAGGCCGCCGATATGCGCGGCATTGTCGATGCCGGGAACCAGCACCCCAAAAAGGATGCTGGCTGCCGAAAACCCGAGCGCCGCCCAGAACAGCCAGCGGAATTCGCCGGGATGCATCCGCGAACGTTCGAGCCAAAGGTAACTGAGCAGCGCCCCGTAAATACCGAAAATGGCGCCCGACGCCCCGCCTGACACCGCCGCGCCGACATGGGCCACCAGCGACAGGAGATTGCCGACCAAGCCGGCCACCAGATAAATCACGGCAAACCGGAAGGTCCCATACATGCGCTCGACCCACTGGCCGCCATCCCACAGCGCAGCCATGTTGAGTACCAGATGCAGTACGCCGAAATGCAGGAACAGTGCGCTGCCCAGGCGCCACCACTCGCCGTCCTGTGTCGCCGGTCCGAAATTGGCCCCCCAGGCCAGCTGGACACCGTTGTGCGTATGCCAGAGGCTGGCGCCATTGAACAACATCGCCCCGAAAACCACGACGTTGACCGCAATCAGCAACGGCGTGAGCCGCAGACGCGGCATGGCTTGGCGAAGTTGATCGTGCAGTGGAAGCATGGGCTTGTGCGGTGGGCGAATCGAGAGCTTGCAGCAGTGAATTATGCGCCAACAAAAACGGGAGCCCGAAGCTCCCGTTTCATTGCATCGTCAGCTGGCAGCTTATTGCAGTTCTTCCAGACGGATGCGCTTGACCTTGCCCTTTTGCGCCGAGAGACCTTCGATCTTGGCGATCGCGGCATCGGCAGCGCTTTCCTTGCAGACGTGGGTCAGGATGATGATGTCGGTCTCGCCTTCACCCTCTTCCGGCTCGCGCTGCAGCATGGCGTCGATCGAGATGTCCTGGTCGGCCAGGATGCGCGTGATGTCGGCCAGCACACCCGGCTTGTCCTCGACGCGCAGACGCAGGTAGTAACCGGTTTCGACCTCGCTCATCGGCAGGATCGGCAGGTTGGTGGACATTGCATCCGGCTGGAAGGCCAGGTGCGGCACGCGGTGGGCTGCGTCGGCAGTGGCCAGGCGGGTGACATCGACCAGATCGGCGATGACGGCCGAAGCGGTCGGCTCGGCACCGGCGCCCTTGCCGTAATAGAGGGTCGTGCCGACGGCGTCGCCCTTGACGACGACGGCGTTCATTGCCCCTTCAACGTTGGCCAGCAGGCGCTTGGCCGGAATTAGCGTCGGATGGACGCGCAGTTCGATACCCTTTTCGCGGCGCTTGGCGATGCCGAGCAGCTTGATGCGGTAGCCCAGTTGCTCGGCGTACTTGATGTCGGAGGCCTCGAGCTTGGTAATGCCTTCGATGTAGGCCTTGTCGAACTGCACCGGGATGCCGTAGGCGATCGAGGCGATCAGCGTTGCCTTGTGCGCCGCATCGACGCCTTCGATGTCGAAGGTCGGATCGGCTTCGGCATAGCCCAGACGCTGCGCTTCCTTGAGCACGTCGTCGAAGGACAGGCCCTTGTCGCGCATTTCGGACAGAATGAAATTGGTCGTGCCATTGATGATGCCGGCCGCCCATTCGATACGGTTGGCAGTCAAGCCTTCACGCAGCGCCTTGATGATCGGGATGCCACCAGCGACTGCCGCCTCGAAGGCAACCATGACGCCCTTCTGCTGGGCAGCAGTGAAAATCTCAGTGCCATGCACGGCCAGCAGCGCCTTGTTGGCGGTGACGACGTGCTTGCCATTGGCGATGGACTGCATGACCACTTCCTTGGCCACGCCATAACCGCCGATCAGCTCGACGATGATGTCGATTTCCGGATCGTTGACCAGCGAAAAGGCGTCGTCGGTGACGCGCGCAGCGCCACCCGTGATCTGCTTGGCCAGCTCAACGTTTTTGTCGGCCACGGCCGTAATGCGAATCGGGCGGCCGGCACGGCGAGTAATTTCTTCCTCGTTACGCTTGAGAACTGTCCAGGTGCCACCGCCGACGGTGCCGATGCCGATAAGGCCAACATTGATAGGTTTCATTTCAGTTGTGAGTCGCTAGTAATTAGTTGTTAGTAAAAGACGTCGGAATCTGGGGGGCTGTTGCTAGCAACTAGTGACTAGCAACTCGCCACTAGTTCGTGCCGTGACGTTTGCGGTAGTTTTCGAGGAAACGGGCGATGCGGCCGATGGCCTCCTTCAGGTCGTCCTCGTGAGGCAGGAAGACCAGCCTGAAATGGTCCGGGTTAGGCCAGTTGAATCCCGTCCCCTGAACCAGCAAAACCTTTTCTTCCTGCAGCAACTCGGTGATGAACTGCTGGTCGTTCTTGATCGGGTAAATCTTGGGATCAAGCTTCGGGAACATGTACAGCGTGGCCTTCGGCTTGACGCAGGTCACGCCGGGAATCGCAGAAATCAATTCATGGGCGATATCACGCTGGCGCCGCATGCGGCCGCCTTCTGCGACCAGGTCGTCGATACTCTGGTAACCGCCAAGTGCCGTCTGAATGCCATGCTGACCGGGCGCGTTGGCGCACAGGCGCATCGACGCCAGCATGTCCAATCCTTCGATATAGTCCTTGGCATGGCGCTTGTCGCCCGAAACCACCATCCAGCCGGCACGATAACCGCACGAGCGGTAGTTCTTGGAAAGGCCGTTGAAGGTGATCATCAGCACATCGTCAGCCAGCGAGGCGACTGAGGTGTGCTTGGCGCCGTCGTAGAGCACCTTGTCATAGACTTCGTCGGCGTAGATGATCAGGTGATGCTGACGGGCGATATCGATGATTTCGTGCAGCAAATCGTCCGGGTACAGTGCCCCGGTCGGATTGTTAGGGTTGATCAGGACGATCGCGCGAGTATGGGCGTTGATCTTGCTGCGGATGTCGTCGAGATCAGGCAACCAGCCCTTGTCCTCGTCGCACAGGTAATGCTTCGGCGTGCCGCCGGACAGGCTGATCGCCGCTGTCCATAGCGGATAGTCCGGCGCCGGCACCAGTACTTCATCACCGGCATCGAGCAAGGCGTTCATCGCCATGACGATCAGTTCGGATACGCCATTGCCGACATAGATGTCTTCCAGCGTCACGCCCTTGATACCCTTTTGCTGGGTGTAATGCATGATCGCCTTGCGCGCCGCAAAGATGCCCTTGGAATCCGTATAGCCGGCCGCGTTCGGCAGGTTGCGGATAATGTCCTGCTGGATTTCCTCGGGCGAATCGAAGCCGAACGCGGCCAGATTGCCGATGTTCAGCTTGATGATCTTATGGCCCTCTTCCTCCATCTGCTTGGCCTTTTGCAGCACGGGGCCGCGAATGTCGTAGCAGACGTTAGCGAGTTTGGCGGACTTCTTTACATGTTTCATGGGAATCTTCCGGCTTGGCGGCTTATGGCCGAGAAAGGCCAAAGGTATAATCCTACTTTATCGCATGGTGCACCGCAATTTCAGCGGGCTTTTCGGAATGATCACGCAGTGAAACTTCACGTACCTAATACCGCCGGACTCAACCTGTTCACTGCTTACGGCGACGACTATGCAGCGGTCAACCAGGAAAAATACTCAAAAAACCTGATTCTGCTGCCGGAGTCGATCATTCATGAATGGACAGCGGCAACGCTCGACACCCTGAACGAAACCGACATGCAGGTATTGCTCAATCTCGGCACCGAAATCATTCTGCTTGGCACTGGCAAGCGCCTGCGCTTCCCGCCCGGCGCACTGCTTCGCCCCTTCGCCCCGGCCGGCATCGGCCTGGAGGTCATGGACCTGCAAGCCGCCTGCCGGACCTACAACATCCTCGCCGCCGAAGGCCGCAAGGTCGCTGCGGCCCTGCTCTTCGACTGATCAGCTACGCCCGTAGGTATCTTCGAAACGGACAATGTCGTCCTCGCCGAGATAGCTGCCCGACTGCACCTCGATCATTTCGAGCGGCACCATGCCCGGATTTTCCAGGCGGTGCTTTGTACCCAGCGGAATGTACGTAGACTGGTTTTCCGACACCAGAAACACCTCATCGCCCTTGGTCACCTTGGCCGTCCCGGTCACGACGATCCAGTGCTCGGCCCGGTGATGGTGCATTTGCAGCGAAAGCGAAGCCCCCGGCATGACGCAAATCCGCTTGACCTGAAAACGCTGCCCCGAATCAACGCCGTCATACCAGCCCCAGGGCCGGTGAATTTTGCGATGTGACTGAGCCACCAAGCGCTTCTCGGCTTTCAGACGGTCGACGATCTTCTTGACGTCCTGAGTGGCATCGTGATGCGCCACCAGCACCGCATCGTTGGTTTCAACCACGACCAGATCGTTCAAGCCGATACAGGTCACGAGGCGACTTTCCGAAACGGCTAGCGTATTCCGGCAGGCTTCGAGCATGACATCCCCACGCACACTGTTCCCAGCCTCGCACTTGGGCAGGACTTTCCACAGCGCATCCCATGCACCGACGTCAGACCATCCCGCAGATAGCGGTATGACAGCGCATTTGGGCAGATTTTCCTGAGCGCCGGAAAGGCGCTCCATGACGGCATAATCGATGGAATCCGACGGGCATTGCTCAAAAGCAGTGCGGCCAACGCGAACAAAATCGCCATCGAGGTCGACTCCGCTCAAGGCATTCCGGCAACATTCCAGGATATCGGGACGACAGATGGCCAGTGCCGATAACCAGGTCGAAGCACGCATTACGAAGATCCCGCTATTCCAAAGGTAATCGCCCGCATCCAGATACGCCTGCGCTGTTTCCCGGTCTGGCTTTTCGACGAAACGACGGAGCAGGAAGGCTTGGCTACCGTCCTCAAGGCCTTCTCCACACTGAATGTAGCCGTACCCCGTTTCCGGACAATCCGGCGTAATGCCGAATGTGACGGCAAGCCCCTGTTCAGCAAGGGAAACTGCCCGGGCAAGCGCCTCCAGAAATACCGCGCCATCCAAAATCACGTGATCTGCGGGCATGACCACCAGCACCGGGTCGTCGCCACCCCGCCTCGCCCACAGGGCGGCCAAGGTCAGCGCCGGCGCGGTATTGCGCCCGAAAGGCTCAAGCAGAATCTGGCCCCGCTTGCCCAGCAAGCGTATCTGCTCGGCGACCACGAAGCGATGCTCCTCGTTGCAGACAATAACCGGATCGCCTACGCCGGGCAGGCCATCCACCCGCCTGACCGTTTCCTGCAACATTGATTGTTCGCCAACGAGCGGCAACAACTGCTTGGGATATTTCTCCCGCGACAATGGCCACAATCGGGTTCCGGCTCCGCCGGACAGAACGACAGGTATCACGTTTGTCATTTGCTGAAATCTGCTTCAAAAGGTGATCGAACGCCGGCTAATCCAGCTTCTTCAGGTATTCCTTGGTAAAGATCTTGTCCGGCAGGTCGCGCAATTTCATCTCGCTATAATCGAGCACGGATTTTTCGCCGCTACGCAGCGCATCTTCCATGACCAATCTGGTCGGCCTGACCCGACCAGCCAGCGTCTGGAAATTTTCGTAGCTGCATTTTTTCAACAGGCGGTTGGACAATGAATAAAACTCGGCTTTCAGCGGCCAACCAGATTTTTCATTGACCCAGTAAACGACGCGCTGATAGGTCACACTGCGATCCACGGCGGTCAACTCGAGCACGTGAAAACTGTCGTTTCCAATCTTTTCGCTGCCAACGATCTTCGGGTTGTAGTCACCGGCAAAGTTGGCGCGGGCCAAATCGCCATTCGCCACCTGCCCTGTAAGGCGCTGAGCCAGCGAAATCCGCACTGGTTGCGAGACATCGGGCATGAATACCCAGAGGTCGCGTCCCTTCATCAGGATTATCTGCCCACGTTCTGCCGCAGGCTCAGTCACCATGACCACGGTGTTCTCGTTTCCCTTGGAAAGAACACGATATTTCCGAAGCTCGGCATCTTTGTCCGGCCGCAGCGAATTTATTACAATGTCAACCTGAAAACCCTCAGCAGGGAAGCGAACCTTATCTGCCTTTTCCACTATACTTCGCGCAAGAGGATCATCGGTCGGCGAAGCGCTGTTTCCCTCCGCCAATACGGTCAGTGACTGGAGCAAGAAAAACATGCCGGACGCCAGAGCAAGAATCCATCCGCCATTCCGTTTGCAATCTTTTCCTAGCATGTGCATTCTCCCGCGCTATCCCGATATAACCACTGACGGCATCATCAAACCATGAGCGTTGTCCGGATCGAACATGTCTACAAGGACTACCAGCTCGGCGAACAAACCGTCCAAGCCCTGCATGATATTACATGGTCCATAGATGCCGGTGTCTTTCTCGCCATCTCCGGGCCATCCGGCAGCGGCAAGACTACCTTGCTGAACCTGATCGGCTGCATAGACAGGCCAACACGAGGCAAGATATTCATCAATGAAGAAGATGTCTCGGAAAAGTCCGCCAACGAACTTGCCGATTTGCGAGCACGCTCGATAGGCTTCATCTTCCAGACCTTCAACCTGCTCCCCGTCCTGACTGCAGCTGAAAACGTTGAATACCCGCTTCTTCGGCGCTTGGATGTGTCCGCAGAAGAACGCAAAAGAAGGGTTACTGATTACTTGGAAATAGTTGGCTTGGGCAAGTTTGCCGACCATCGCCCCAACCAGCTCAGCGGCGGACAACGGCAGCGTGTCGCCATCGCTCGTGCGCTGGCCATCAAGCCAAGTATCGTCCTGGCCGATGAGCCGACGGCCAATCTGGACAAGGCGACCGGCCGTGAAATCTTGACCCTGATGAAGAAAATTAACCGCAACCTCAAAACCACCTTCATCTTCTCGACGCACGACCAGAAGGTCATCGACCGCGCCGACCGTCTGGTCCAGATGGAAGATGGCTATATCACCGCCTTCGGCGTTCGCAACGAAGGCGAAATGACATGGAATCTGGCCCGCATCCGCACCTTGCCCGAACCCGACGACGAACAACCAGCACCTCAGGAAATCCAGTGATCGCCTCGAACTCCATCCACCGCCTGACCACAATAGCGGCCTGCTGCCTTGCTCTCGGCACCCAGGCTGCCGATGAAGACCTCCTTGGCCGTGACGCCCTTTTTGGCGACGACCTGCCCAAGGCGTCCTCGACGCCGCGTGACAACAGTCCCGGCATCAAGGGATTCATCCAATTTGAGGCAGCAAGGACCACCGCAAATCCAGAGCACTGGTCCAAACTACGTACGCGTGCAGAACTCGGCAGCTCCGGAAAACTGAGTGAGAGTCTCAAATGGAAGCTGGGCGCCCGTTTCGACTATGACTTCGTTTATGGCATCAATGACCACTACCCTGCCGATGTAGAAAGAAATCAGCGTTACAACGTCGAGCTGCGTGAAAACTATCTTGACTACAGCACCGGCAACTGGGATTTCCGTCTGGGAAAACAGCACGTTGTATGGGGAGAGATGGTCGGCCTGTTCTTCGCCGACGTGGTTTCAGCCCGCGATCTACGGGAGTTCATCCTTCCAGAATTTGACCAGATGCGCACCACCCAGTGGGCCGCCCGTGCCGAATATTTTGTAGGCGATTTCCACGCCGAATTGCTATGGGTTCCCGTTGCAAGCTATGACAACATCGGGAAGCCCGGGGCTGAGTTCTACCCCTATCAACCGACGTTTGGCTTGACCAACGTTCTCTATCGCGGGGAAAAGCGACCAGAACGCGACGCAGAAAACATGAACTATGGTCTTCGGCTCTCAACGCTGAAAAACGGCTGGGACATTTCCGGCTTTTACTACCGCAGCAGTGACATAAGCCCGACTTTCTACCGAACCGTCATTGATCCTACACCGATCACCGGTACCATCGAATACCAAGCTCGACACGACCGTATCCATCAGTATGGCGCCACCGTTTCCAAGGATTTTGGCGACATCGTTTTCAAGGCAGAAGGCGTCTATACCCGCGGGCGCAGTTTCACCACGCTGGATCTGGCAGATACCGATGGCGTCGTCCGGCAGAATACTTTCGACTGGGCAGCAGGCCTGGATTTCACTTTCCCCGCTGAAACACGATTCAACGTTCAATTCTTCCAGCGCTATTTCGCCAATCACAACAGTGGCCTGATTCCCGAAAAGCACGAAAATGGCTACAGCTTGTTGCTGAACAACAAGTTTTTCAATAACTGGGAAGCGCAGGCCCTACTCATTTCCAGCCTCAACCGATCAGACTGGCTCTTCCGTCCGCGCCTGAGCTGGAATTTCCAACGCAACTGGCGCTGGGTCATTGGCGCAGATGTATTCCATGGCCCACAATCAGGAATGTTCGGCCGGTACGATTCCATGGATCGCGCCTACTCGGAAATTCGCTATAGTTTTTGACCAAACATTGGTTTAGCTTGAAACAAACAAGCTAGTAATGGCAATAACTACTGACAACAAAAAGCCGCCCAGTTAAGACTGGGCGGCTTTTTATCTACGTGGCCCGGGAAGCCCGGACCGCGATCCTAGCGCTTGCTCAGGCCTTGGAGGCGCGACGGCGCATGGCGCCCAGACCAACCAAGCCGAGGCCCATCAGAGCCAGGGAAGCGGGTTCCGGAACGTTCTTCACCAGGTAGGCATCGCCTGCAGAGGCAACGAACAGCGTTGCACAGGTTGCAGCGCCATCAAACGAACAGTCATCGAAACCAGCGTTGCCAGTTACGTTGTTGTTCGTAACGGCTTCGAACAGCACTTCGCCAGCAGCCATGGCGGCATTCAGGGAATTGCCGTCGCTATCGAGGAACGTAAAGCCAGCAATTGCCAGCAACTGACCCAGCAGGGTCGAATCGCCATTGAAGCCACCGATAACTGCGGTCGTCGAGGCATTGCCACCGATGCCGAAAATGGCACCACCGGCATTATCCGGACCGTTAGAGATCGAGAAGCTACCGCTTTCGAAGCTGTAGCGGAAGCCACCACCAGGATTCAAAGCAGTAACCTTACCCATAACATTGCTGAACTCAATGGTCATCACTTGACCCAGGATCTGCGGAGCACCAAAGTCACCGGCGCCAACGACGTTTTCCTTGGTGTAGGTCAGGCTGAAGATGCCACCAAATTCCTGGAAGCGGGCGCCGACAAAGGCGTTACCCAAGCCATTGACTTCCTGCTCGACGGTAGCGTTGCCGGAAACCAGGTTGAGACGGCCGATGTTGCTAACAGGCGCGAAAGAAGACTGCAGGCCCCAACCATCGAGAACCTGATAAGCGGCTTGCGCCGGTGCTGCAAGTGCGGAGGCAAGGCCAAGTACCGCAATGCTTGAAGCAAGTTTCTGAAGTTTCATGATGTACTCCTCAAATTTAACTAGCGATTAGCGAGTACATTTGCCTCGCTCGATTAACAGTAAGCACGCAGCATGCCATCAATATATCGTCGTTTATAATCAATGCATTAAAAAACTCGCAACGATTTCAAAACTAGCCTGTGTAAAGGTTTCCGACACCACGGATTACGAAACTATCATTCCCAGCCGCAGGCCAATTCTAGTCAAGCATCAGGTCCGCAAGATCACGACGCAGCGACCTGCTGACTGGCGATGCAGAAATACCGACACGTCCAAAAAAACCAAAGGAATCGATTGGTGAGGCTTGGGTCAAGGTTTCAAAATCCCTCGCAAGCGCCGCACTGCGTCTGGAAAATTCAGATTCTTCCGAAAATTTGCGGCCAGCTTGCGTGTACCATCGGAAAATCACGGGTGTCATCTCGGGTTGGAGATGGAGCCCTACGCTGGTGGCCGTCAGCCATACCCGCTGCATGGCCACACCAAGGGCAACCCAGTCCTCTATGCTTTGGGGCGACCTATTTGGCCGAATCAGCAGATGTGCTGAGCAAAATATCGCCGGGAGGTAGTCCAACTGAATCCTGGGAGCAATTGTCCCCATCAGATAGCGGTTGAAAAACTGCACCCTGCCCCAGCTCTGCATGACCCAGCGCATCAATTTCGCGGTCATCGGATCGACACCGACTGCCTGCTCCGGAATGCGATCCTTGCTAAAGCAGGCACCCCATTCGATAACGCTCTGGTGGACCGGAAACGCTTCTGGACAAGTCAGGCGAATGTAGGCGTTGTCCCATAACAGGGCCGCTACTTTCCTCCTCTCCAGAAAGCTCGCAAAGAGTTGCAGGCGGTATTGCTCGCCGGGGGATTCGATCAATGCCCGGCGCTGAGTTTCTGAAAGTTGCCCAAGACGCATCGGCCTGCGCTGTACCGTCCGTGCCTCAATATAGGGCGCCAGGGGATCAGGCCCGATATCGGGAGCCGGTTCAAAACGGACGGCATACTGTACGTTTCGGCATTCTTCGTCGGCGGTCGCACTCCAAACCATCGCCAGACCTTCAGCACTTGCGGCAATCCGCATGGTTTCGAGTAGCGCGCCATGTGCCATGTGACTGGCATGGCCATCGAAGTCGTAGAGGATTTCATCGCGGGTATCGTGCCCATGGACGATAACCCGGTCATCCGCCACGATTTGAAATCGCCATGGCTGCGTATTGTCGCCGCTGGGCGCCCAGCGGGCACGTTCGAGAATGCGGTAGATGGCTTCTGTCGATGGAATGCTACGGTCGGCCATATTATTTGCCCATTTTCGCAAGTTGTTGCGTAACCAGATAGCGCATCAGGCGCTGCAGCGGATTTCTGGCGCCACCGGGGCGCCACGTCCGGACATATCGCATCCGATAGGCGTCGAATTGACTGCCCCACGGCGCGAGTTTTACGCCCGGGCGACCCAGCGCCAGCTTGAGCACCTCAACCGCAGCCACGCCTGCACAAAGCTGGCAGGCCGCGATGCATGACGGCCCCCGCCTTTCGGCCAGATTAACTCTGGACATATCGACGACGTAGCCGCGCTGCAACATGGCCGGAGAGAGGCCAACCAGGAAATGGATAGCCATCTCCAATTCGTCACGGCAAGCAGAAAACCCAAAATAATCATCGAAAGACATGCTCCCTGGTGCGAAAACCAAGAGTGCCGTCCCCAAGCCGAGCGGCGCCGCTGTCACGACCGGTATGCCCCTGCTCTCGCAGGCAGCGAACGTCGCTTTGCGGGCTTCGAAAGCGAAAAAATCCAAACCGTCCACATAGACATCCACACCGTCGAGGAAGGCATCGATGTTGTCGGACTGCACGCCATCCGGGAAGCGCGCCAGTTCTACGTCTGGATTGATGTCGCGCGCCATGTCCGCCAGCACGTCGAGCTTCGAACGACCAATGGTGGAGACCAACGCCCCAACCTGCCGATTGAAGTTCACGATGTCAAAAACATCGAAATCGGCAATGGAAAATTTCCCGACACCCAGCCGAGCGAGCGTCAGGAGATGAACACCGCCGACTCCGCCTAGCCCCCCAATGGCGACCCGCGTGCTTTTCAAGCGCCCTTGCTCGGCCTCGGTCACCCATCCAATATTTCGCGAAAATGCGCTTTGGTAATCGAACATAAACCTCTCGCAGTGTCCAAACCGGTCTAGCTGCCACCTTACTCCAAGCTCGCCACCGCGCCAATCATGCTCCAACACATGGCATGTTGAAGGCATGTACAATCCGAGCATTAAACCAAGGCATTTTGACGTGCTCTCGACATCGGTCCATCTCGCATTCCGCAACCTGACCCGCAACCGAAACCGAACGCTGGTTGCGTTGCTGACAGTTGCCGGCGGAGTTGTCGCATTCCTGCTCGCCGGAGGATTCATCAACTGGATTTTCCATGACATGCGCGAAGCGACGATCCACTCCCAGCTCGGGCATATCCAGATCGTACGCCCCGGCTTTTTCGACAAGGGCATTTCCGATCCCTATGCCTATCTGTTGCCGGGCAAGTCATCCGAAGAAAATTCAATCAGGGAAATTGATGGCGTCAGGACCTTGACGCCACGGCTCATATTCAGTGGTCTGGCCAGTTTCGGAGACACAACGGTCAGCTTTGCCGGGGAGGGTATCGACCCACCAAACGAACTCACGATCAGCAACCGGATCACCATTTCCGAAGGAAAGAATCTCGAAGCAGCGAATCAGCCAGCGGCAATTTTAGGTGAAGGTCTGGCCAGAAACCTTGGTGCAAAGCCCGGTGATCGCATCGTCCTGCTGGCAACCGCCGGCAATGGCAGCGCCAGCGCGATCGAAGTCACCGTTGCCGGAACGTTTTTCACGATCAACAAGGAATTCGACGACTACGCCTTGCGCCTACCCATCGACATGGCTCGCAAGCTGATGCGAGTCAATGGCGCAACTTCCTGGGTCGCTCTGCTCAGTTCTACCGACAGCACGGCGAGAACCGCGGAAACATTGCGTGGCCAATTGGCACAAGACAAATTCCAGATCGTTTCCTGGACGGAGTTGGCCGATTTCTACAACAAGACAGTCGTGTTGTTTTCAAAGCAGGTGGATGTCGTGAAGTTGATCATCGGCATCATCATCGTGCTGACCATTTCCAATACACAGACGATGAGCGTGCTGGAGCGGACGACAGAAATCGGTACCAGCCTTGCAATCGGCCTGAGAAGCAGTGAAATCATGAAGCAGTTCCTGATGGAGGGCGCGCTCATCGGACTCGCCGGAGGGATCGCGGGCATCGCGCTCGGTTACCTGATGGGGGGCATCATTTCCGCCATCGGAATTCCCATGCCGCCACCGCCAGGCATGGCCCGGGGATATACCGGGCAGATTCTCATCAGCGGTGCCTTGGTCCGCGACGCGGCCATCCTGGCCGTCCTGACCACCCTTCTCGCAAGCATACTTCCGGCGTGGCGCGCCAGCCGCCTCAACATCGTAGACGCCCTGCGCCGCAACCAATAATGAATTCAGATCTGTTCGCTTTCGCGCTAAGAAACGTATTTCGCCACCGGGCGCGCTCGGCGGGAACGCTGGCCGCAATAGCGATTGGGGTCGCCGGACTCATTCTTGCAGGGGGGTTCGTCAAGGACATTTTCATACAGCTGGGCGAAGCCATCATCCATTCCCAGACCGGCCATATCCAGATCACCGCACAAGGCTTTCGCGAGGGGAAGAATCGCGAACCGGACAAATACCTCATCCGCTCCCCAGCAGAGCTTGGCAAACGAATCCAGGCTGCCGGACCAGGGATTGCGTTTACGATGGCCAGACTCAACTTCTCCGGCGTACTCAACAACGGACGCCGGGATCTCGGCATCATCGGTGAAGGAATCGAGCCGGATGCTGAACAGAAAGCAGGCACTTTTCTCAACTACATAGAAGGGCGCCCGCTCAAATCCACCGACACCGGCGGCATCGTTGTCGGTGAAGGCGTTGCCAAATCACTAGGACTGCGGGTTGGAGACAGGATCACCCTGGTCATTACGCTCGCTGCCGGTGCAGTTAACACCCTCGACTTCGAACTCACCGGGATATTTCAAAGCTTCTCCAAGGATTTCGACGCCCACGCTGTCCGCATTCCACTCCCTGCAGCCATGGAACTCATGGACACTCGGGCCATTCACGTCATCGTCGCCATACTTGAGCGTACCGAAGATACAAATGCTACGGTCGAGCAAATAAATCGGCAATTTTCAGGAGAAGGGCTGGAAGCCATCGCCTGGAGCAAACTTTCTGACTTCTATGAAAAGACCCTTGACCTTTACGACAGGCAATTTGGGGTACTGCGACTGATCATCCTGATCATGGTTTTGCTGAGCGTAGCAAACAGCGTCAATATGACCCTTTTCGAACGTACCAGGGAATTCGGTACGCTCCGCGCAATCGGCGACCGTTCGACAGACATTTTCCGCCTTATCGTTGCTGAAAGCGCCTGCCTCGGACTCATTGGCGCCCTTGCTGGCATGCTGCTCGGCTGCCTGATGGCCCTGGCAATCTCATCCATTGGAATCCCGATGCCTCCGCCACCGAACGCCAATCTCGGCTACACGGCACTAATACGGCTGGATGCCTTAACGGTTTTGTCTGCAGGTGCCATTGGGTTCACCGCCTGTTTGCTTGCCAGCCTGCTTCCCGCCCACCGGGCATCCAAACTGGATATCGGAGAAGCCTTGCGCCACGGTGTTTGACTGTCAACGTGAAATATTTCCAAGCGAAAATCGGCGTTCGACATCATTCTGTTACACATTCCGCTATGATTATGTCTGTTGCTTACCCACGCTTCCGACTGCGAACTATTTGAGGAAATAAACATGATTCGTACCTGCAACCGACTGCTCTCCTGTACAAAGTGGCTTCTCCTCGCCGCTACTTTGTCCTTGGGTGCATGCGCGTCCCATCCGCCAGCTCCGATGAGTGCCGCCACATCGGACTACAGCTACAAGATCGGTCCCGGAGACACGCTAAACATTGTGGTGTGGCGTAATCCGGAGCTTTCGATGAGCGTCCCGGTTCGCCCTGATGGCAAGATATCAGCCCCGCTAATTGATGATCTGGCAGCCATGGGCAAGGATTCGACTGCACTTGCCCGTGACATTGAGAAAGAGTTGACGAAATTCATTCGTGACCCAGTCGTTACGGTCATCGTGACTGGATTCGTCGGCCCGTACAGCGAGCAGATTCGGGTGGTTGGCGAAGCTGCGAAGCCGCAGATTCTCGCCTACAAGCAAAAAATGACCATTCTTGACGTCATGATCGCCGTTGGTGGCATCACCGATTTCGCCGATGGCAACCGCGCGACAATATTGCGCACCTCCGAGAACAATGCCCAATACGGCGTTCGCCTCAAAGACCTGATCAAGAACGGCGATGTCTCAGCCAACGTGGAAATGAAGCCGGGTGACGTTGTCATCATCCCGCAGAGCTGGTTCTGATTCCAAGCATTCGATGAACAACATCCACCGCCTCGGTATCCCTACTGAGGCGGCTAACCTCTTGAGCTCATAGATGGAAGAAATTCTTCGCCAGGCCCTCACCATCCTGCGCGCAACCTGGAAGCATCGACACCTCGGCATGATTGTCGCGTGGATTGTCGGTGCCGTTGCTGCCGGCGTCATTTTGCGTATTCCGAACCAGTATGAAGCATCGGCCCGCATCTACGTCGACACCCAATCCATCCTTAGGCCGCTGATGTCCGGACTGGCAGTTCAACCGAATATTGAACAGCAAATCATGATGCTGAGCCGAACCCTGATCAGTCGCCCGAATCTCGAAAAACTGATCCGGATGGCAGACCTCGACCTTGACGTAAAAAACAAGGTTCAGCAAGAAGCTCTCATCGATTCGCTTGCCGACACCTTGAAAATCCAGGGGCTCGGCCGAGACAACCTCTACACGATTTCATTCCGTGATCCGGATCCCGGCAAGGCGCAACGGGTTGTTCAAGCCCTGGTATCAATCTTTGTCGAATCGAGTTTGGGCGACAAGCGCCAGGATACTGATTCGGCGCGCAAATTCCTGGATGAACAAATTCGCAATTACGAAAAAAAGCTGGAAGAAGCGGAAAACCGCCTGAAGGAATTCAAGTTGCGGAATATTGAGCTTGCAGCCAGCGAAGGGAAAAGTGGGATAGATCGATTGGGCGAGTTGAGCACCCAAATGAATCTTGCTCGGCTGCAGCTTCGTGAAGCAGAGCAGTCACGCGATGCGCTTCGCCGCCAGATTGCAGGCGAAGAACCTGTCTTGCTTCCTGATGCCCCTGGATCGGAGTCTTCCGTTTCCCTGCCAGAAATAGATGGGCGCATTGATACGCAAAAGCGCAATCTCGATACCCTGCTCCAGCGATATACCGAACAACATCCAGATGTTGTTGGCACACGACGCATGATCAAAGAACTCGAGGAACAAAAGCGACAAGAGATTCAAGCGCGCAAAAAATTTGCTGCAGCAAATCCAGGCGCAGCGGTCAGCAATAACCCAGTCTTTCAGCAACTCAAGGTTGCCCTAGCAGAAGCCGAAGCCAACACGGCTTCGCTCCGAGCCCGTGTAAGCGAATACGAAGAACGCTACAAGCGCAGCACGACGCTGATGAAGACTCAACCTCAATTGGAAACGGAGTTGGCGCAGTTGAACCGCGACTATGAACTGGACAAACGCAATTACGAGCAACTGGTTTCTCGACGTGACTCAGCCGAGCTCTCCGGAGATCTCGATACAGCCGGCTCCATGGCCGATTTCCGGCTGATTGATCCGCCCCGCGCTTCTTCAAAACCCGTCGCGCCGAATCGCTTGATGTTGCTACCTCTTGGGCTGTTACTCGCAATAGCAGGAGGACTGTTTGCTGCCTTTGCTGCCAGCCAGATTCGTCCCGTCTTCTTCGATAGCAAAACACTGCGTGACATTACCGACCTTCCTGTTCTTGGAATGGTCTCTCTTATCCCGAATGAAACGCGTCGCCTTAAGGAACGTTCCAGCCTTCAACGCTTCCTGCTGGCAACTGGTGGTCTGGTACTGGCCTATGGATTTGGGTTGGGATTGCTTACCTTCCTATCCCAACGTGCGACTTGAGGTTGATCGATGAGTCTGATTGAACAAGCGGCCAAGCGCCTAGAGCAACTTCGCCAAGCAGGTGTCGAGCTTCCGGAACAACCACAAGCCGAACCGGCACCCAAGAGTATCTTGGCCGACGATATGGATCGGCCGGTAGCTGCAGCTTCAAAGAAAGCAATCCCGCAGCCACCAGCCACTTCCAACGCTCATGCTTCAAGTATTCAAACAACACTGGATCTTGAGGCAATCGCAGCTACTGGGCTGCTAGTGCCAAATGCCGCCCGAAGCCAGTTGGCTGATGAATTCCGTGTCATCAAGCGCCCGCTGATTGCAAACGCAATGGGCAAAGGAATGGGGGCAATCCCCAATGGCAATTTGATCATGGTCACGAGCGCGCTACCCGGCGAAGGGAAAAGCTTCACTGCGATCAATCTGGCGATTAGCATCGCCATGGAACTCGACAATACCGTGATGCTGGTTGACGCCGACGTTGCACGCCCGTCGGTACTGAATATGCTTGGCCTACCACCCGCCAAAGGCTTGCTTGACGTCTTGCAACAAAACTCCGTTGACATATCGGGAGTCTTGTTGCGTACAAATATTGAAAAGCTTTCCATTCTCCCGAGCGGCACGCCACACCCCAGAGCTACCGAACTGCTAGCCAGCGACACAATGGTCAGGCTACTTGACGACATGGCAAGCCGATACAGTGACCGCATCATTGTGTTCGACTCGCCCCCACTGCTATTGACTACAGAATCACGAGTCTTGGCGACTCACATGGGCCAGGTTCTCATCGTGGTCAACGCGGAAAACACCGCTCAGGCGGCCGTCAAACAGGCGCTCTCCACCATTGAATCCTGTCCTCTCAAAATGATGGTCCTTAATCAGGTCAGACAGGCCAAGGCCGATAGCTACGGCTACGGATATGGGTATGGCTATGGCAATGAAAACTAACTGCCTCTCCAGCCCCTGCTATCTGGCGCTTGTCATTGCCGCCGCCTCCGGCACGGTTTCTGCCCAACAAGCCGCTTCTGGGGGGCAAATCCCGGGCTCGGCAATTTCGGGTAGCGCATCATCAACACCCAGCCTGGATTCAGAAGGCTCGGGAACGAATAGCCATCGCGCCTTTGTCATCAAGCCCAAAATAAAGCTGACCGAAACCTGGTCAGACAATGTTTCGATTGTTCGGGCCAACAATGGAAAAGAAAGCGGATTTATTACCGAACTGGCCCCGGGCGTAAACATAAACGCCAAAACCGCCAGGCTGAAGGCAAAACTTGACTACACGTTGCTCGGACAGTTTTATAGTACCCCGTCCGGCTACAGCCGCACCCAAAATAGCCTGAACTCCTTTGGTACACTTGAGGCCGTGGAAGAGTGGCTTTTTGTCGATTTTAGCGGGGTCATTGCACAGCAAGCCAAATCTGCATTTGGAACGCAGTCTCCAAGCAGTGCCAACCTGAACAACAACCTTACCGAAACAGCCACCTATCGCCTGTCGCCCTATATTCGAGGACAGTTTGCCGGTTTGGTCGAGTACTCGCTGCGTTACAACCGTTCAACCACTCAAGCCAGCGCCTCTACGGTGTCGGACATTGAACTGTCTGAATGGACGGGGCAGCTGCGCGGAAGCTCGCCGTTCCAGAGTTTGCGGTGGTCACTGGATGCCAGTCAGCAAACGGCCGACTACAGTCTTGGTCGAAAAACAGATGCCGAAAGGCTGTACGCTACAGCCACATATCTGGTCATTCCCCAATTCTCAATTTCGGTCAGCGGAGGGCGCGAATCGAACAACTACGCTTCCGCCGACTCTGAAAGCCATACAACTCACGGCTTTGGCTTTGACTGGAGCCCAACCGAACGAACCAAAATTTCGGCCTTCAAAGACCGCCGATTTTTTGGCGATGGGCACCGTTTTAACATCACCCATCGTTTCCCATTGAGCACTATCAGTTACTCTGACACTAAAGACGTAGCCGTTCTTCCAAATCAGTTTGCATCAGTTGGTCTGGGAACATATTTCAGCATCCTATATCCCCTTTGCGTACAAACATTTTCTGAACAGATCCAAGACCCAGAGCAACTTCAACAGGAATGCACTGATAGGACTAATGCATTAATTAGTCAAATGGGGAGATCGCCGAATGAGCAAGCCGTCAGCAGCTTTCTAACCTCGAGGGCCACCTTGCAACACCGACAGCAACTTGCTATTGCCATTCAGGGTGCCAGAAACACTCTCACGTTACTGTTAAACCGCAACGAAATTCAATCGCTTTTTGCAGCAAATGGATTGCCAGACGATTTTAATTTGAATACCGACATTCGTCAGCGCGGCCTAAGTGTCAATATTTCACATCGCCTGACTGGCCTCACCAATTTGAACGTACTGGCTTCGCGCCAAGAAAGCGTGAGCACCAGCGGCAGTGCACTAAAAATCACCACCACGATCTATCAGGCCAACCTGACATCCTCATTAGGCCCCAAAACTACTGGAGGCCTTAGTGTCAGGCACACTCAATCGGATAGCACGTTCAATCCATATACCGAAAATGCGCTCATCGGTACCCTTTCGGTAATGTTCTAAGCCTATGTACGAATCATTCTACGGCTTGTCCAGCAAGCCATTCCAATTGAACCCCGACCCTACTTTCTACTTCGGCAGCAAGCAGCACCGTCGCGCTCAAGCTTACCTCGAGTACGGCATGCACCAGAATGAGGGGTTCATTGTCATCACCGGGGAAGTGGGCGCTGGCAAGACGACGATCGTTCGAGGCCTGCTCGATAGCCTGGATTCTGACAAAGTCGTAGCGGCGCAACTGGTCAGCACTCAGCTTGACGCCGACGATACCCTCAGATTGGTAGGCGCTGCATTTGGTTTACGCACCAAGGATGTCGCCAAATCTGACGTATTGATGTCCCTTGAGGCATTCCTGATCAGCATGGCTACCAAGGGAAAACGTTGCCTCCTCGTCGTCGACGAAGCACAGAACCTCACGGCTCGTGCCGTTGAGGAACTACGCATGCTGTCCAATTTCCAGTATGGCAATCAGGCTCTGCTGCAGAGCTTTCTTGTTGGCCAACCGGAGTTCAGACAGATCCTGCAAAGCCCTCACATGATGCAGTTTCGTCAGCGCGTGATAGCTGCCTGCCACATCGGACCGCTGGATGTTTCGGAAACACAGGCCTACATCGAACACCGACTAAAACTCGCTGGCGCAAAAGCCGATTCGCCAAACCTTTCACTTGCTGCCTTCGAAGCCATTTTCAAAGCCAGTAGCGGCATTCCCAGACGGATCAACTCTGTATGTGACCGGTTGTTGCTCTTTGGTTTCTTGAATCATCAAAAGAACTTCGATGTCGCAGATGTTGATGAGGTAGCCCGCGAAATCTTTGAGGAAACGATCGGCGGATCGACTCAAGTCCAGCAGCAATATGCTCTGAGCGCCGGTGAAAGCCCATCGCCGTATGCGCCGGGCGCAATGACAGAGAATAGCGACCATCTGCCTCCGCACGAAATGGTTGCTCTGTTGAGCGCTGAGCATCTTGCTGAACGTTTGATTAGACTGGAACAGAGTCTGACCCGTCTGGAACGCATCAATGGTGCCACACTGAACCTGATGCAGCAGTTCTTTCGTGTAAATGCGCCCTCCTCCAACCTGCGGTCAGTTGATGAAAATGCAGATGCCTAATATTTGGCCCCAAGACCTTGGCCCCGTAATTTGCGTCGTTGGGGCTCGCCCAAACTTTATGAAGATGGCCCCCATTTTGCGCGCCTTTGCTGCGCATCAACCGGCCATACCCACCCTGCTACTTCATACCGGGCAGCATTACGACCGGGACATGAACGACAAGTTGTTCGAAGACCTCCGCTTGCCTCATCCTGATATCAACCTAGAAGTCGGTTCCGGATCGCATGCGGTACAAACAGCCGAAGTGATGCGCCGCTTCGAACCCGTCGTTGATGAAAAGAAGCCGTCATGCATTCTGGTGGTTGGCGATGTCAATTCCACGCTTGCCTGCACGCTGGTTGGCGTCAAGAAGGGCATACCCGTCGTTCATGTCGAGGCTGGACTTCGCAGCTATGACCGTGCCATGCCGGAAGAAATCAATCGCGTCCTGACCGATCAGGTTGCTGACCTTCTCTACACCACGGAGCGAAGTGCTGCCGACAATCTCGCTCGTGAAGGGATATCGGCCGACCGCATCCGTTTTGTCGGCAATGTGATGATCGATTCCTTGCTGAGCAATCGGGAGTTTGCCAAGAGCCCCTCTGAATCGCTCAAAGCGGCTGGTTTGGATCCTTCACTGATCCAGGACGGTTTCGGTATCGTGACGATGCATCGGCCATCCAATGTCGATCATCCTGATGTTCTGCGCTCTCTCCTTGGCGTATTGCGCGAGATATCGGTATCGATCCCGCTAGTCTTCGCTCTTCACCCGCGAACCAAAGGCAACATTGAGCGCTTTGAACTCGGATCGTTGATCGATTCAAAACGAATGCTCTTGCTACCTCCCCAGGGTTATCTTGAAATGCTCGGTCTAATGGCCAATGCTCGTATCGTTCTGACCGACTCAGGTGGCTTGCAAGAAGAAACCACGGCCCTTGGTGTTCCCTGCCTGACCATGCGTGAAAACACGGAGCGCCCGATCACTGTCGAACAAGGTACCAACACCATGGTTGGCCGCGACATTGGATCGATTCGCCGCCATGCTGCTGAAGTTCTTTCAGGCCAAGGCAAGAGCGGGCGAGTCCCGGAGCTCTGGGACGGACATACCGCGGACCGTATCGCCACCGATCTAGCTGGCTGGCTGATTGAGCGCCATAGCCGACAGTAATGATAGAAAATGACAGAGCCGACAGCAGTTCCCCGCAACGCTTTCACCATCGACGTTGAGGACTATTTCCAGGTCTCGGCTTTCGCCCCGCACATCCCTCGTAGCGAGTGGCCAATACGTGAATGCCGCATCGAACGGAATGTGGACTGTATTCTGTCCATGCTTGATGAGCACGAAACCAAAGCGACTTTCTTCACCTTGGGCTGGATTGCCGAGCGTTATCCGGAAATTGTTCGAAGCATCGTCCGCAATGGTCACGAACTTGCCAGCCACGGCTATGGTCATGAGCGTGCCACTGAGCAGACGCCAGAAAGTTTTTTCGCGGACATCAACGTTGCCAAGCTGATTCTCGAAGACATTTCAGGCACCGAGGTAAAAGGCTATCGGGCGCCCAGCTTCTCGATTGGGGAAAAAAACCTCTGGGCCTTCGAATGTCTGGAACGAGCTGGCTATCGCTACAGTTCGAGCATTTATCCGATCCGCCATGACCACTACGGTATGCCGAATGCGCCGCGCCATGCTCATGCTATCGGGCGCCTTGTCGAAATTCCAGCAACCACCCTACGCTTCCTGAACAGGAACTGGCCAGCCAGTGGTGGTGGCTATTTTCGGTTGATGCCCTACGGCCTTTCCCACTGGATGATTGACCGGATAAACCGGATAGATCAACTCCCAGCCGTGTTCTATTTCCACCCTTGGGAACTGGACAAGGCGCAGCCCAGGATTCCGGGCATCAGCGCCAAAACGCGCTTCCGTCACTATGTAAACATTCACCGGATGGAAAGTCGTCTGCATCGCCTGCTAGCAGACTTCGCATGGGGTCGGATGGATCACCTGTTTCTCGGCGAAAGCTGAACTATCGATGCGAATCAAACGGCTTGACCCTTCAGATACCGAAGGCACCTTTCGCTGGGATGAGTTCGTCCTAGCCTCTCCTGAAACCACCTTCTTTCATCGCGCCGCGTGGCAACAGATCATTCGCGATGTTTTCCGTCATCCGACCTATTTCCTATATGCCGAACGCAACGGAGAGATCCTAGGCGTACTTCCCCTGGCTCATGTCAAGAGCATGCTCTTTGGCAATTCTCTAATTTCCCTACCCTTTGCAGTTTATGGTGGCGTTGCTGCTTCGCATCCAGAAGCAATTCCCGCGCTGGAAGCCGAAGCGCAGGCGTTGGCTAAAAAACTCGACGTCGACCACCTCGAATTCCGCAACCTGAACGAAAGACATACCGATTGGCCCAAACAGGATCTGTACGTCACCTTTCGCAAGGAGATTCTGCCCGATGTTGAGGCCAACATGCTTGCCATTCCCCGCAAACAGCGCGCCATGGTCAGAAAAGGGATCAACAATGGATTGGTAAGTACCGTCGACCGTAGTGCTGATCGCTTTTTTGCTCTGTTTGCCGATAACGTTCATCGTCACGGCACTCCCGCGCTCCCCAAGCGCTATTTCGACACACTGCTCCGGACCTTCGGAGACGACTGTGAAGTTCTCACCGTAACAGCGCCTGACGGTCAGCCATTGAGTAGCGTGCTTTCGTTCTATTTCCGCGACGAAGTCCTGCCCTACTATGCCGGCGATGATGAATCCGCCCGCCAATTTGCTGCCAACGACTTCAAGTATTGGGAACTGATGCGGCGCAGCTGCGAGCGCGGCTTGAAGGTTTTCGACTATGGCCGTAGCAAGGTCGGCACCGGCCCGTACTCGTTCAAGAAAAACTGGGGATTCGAACCACAGCAACTGCACTACGAGTATTGCCTCTACAAACGCGACAGCATTCCGCAGAACAATCCGACCAACGCCAAATACAAGCTGTTCATCGAAGCCTGGCGTCGAATGCCGATCGGTTTAGCCAACTTTCTTGGCCCCCATATTGTTCGAAATCTCGGATAAACATGGCGAATATCCTGTTTCTCGTTCATCGTCTGCCCTACCCGCCCAACAAGGGGGACAAGGTTCGCTCGTACCATCTGCTGAAACACCTGGCTGCCCAGCATCAGGTTTTCCTCGGCACGTTCGTCGACGACCCCGAGGATATGCAATACCTCGAAACTGTCCGCAGCTATTGCAGCGATATGTACGTTGCCCGGCTTGACCCGCGTTTAGCAAAACTACGCAGCCTCAATGGTCTCCTTGCCGGCGATCCCTTGACGCTGCGTTATTACCGCGACTCCGGCCTGCATGACTGGGTCGACAACACCTGCAGACGAGTCAAAATAGATTCGGCTGTCATTTTCTGTTCGGCGATGGCGCAGTATGTCGATTCAAAACCCCGCCTCCCCAGAGTGATCGATTTTGTCGATGTTGATTCGGCCAAATGGACCCAGTACGCGCCCAATCACCGCTGGCCCATGTCCTGGCTGTACCGACGCGAAGGCGAATTTCTTCTCGCCTATGAGCGTAGCGTCGCCGCCCGCTCCGCCCGCTCCTTTTTTGTGACAGATGCCGAAGTAGCGCTATTTACCAGGCTCGCACCTGAATGCGGAACTCGGGTAGAGACCATATGCAATGGCGTCGATGCCGACTATTTTTCACCCGATGCCGACCGACGCAACCCTTATTCGACCGATGAAATTCCAATCGTCTTCACCGGCGCCATGGATTACCTCCCCAACATAGATGCGGTTCGCTGGTTTGCTGCGGAAATGCTCCCTGAGCTACTCAAGCGCCGGCCAAACTTGCGCTTCTACATCGTTGGCCGCAGTCCAACACCGGAAGTGCAGTCCCTGGCAAACGAAAACATTACCGTGACCGGCACAGTACCCGACGTACGCCCTTATTTGCAGTATGCAGCGGTCGTCGTTGCGCCGTTGCGGATTGCCCGTGGCATTCAGAACAAGATTCTCGAAGCCATGGCCATGGCACGACCCGTCATTGCATCGTCCGAATGTGCTGCTGCGGTCGAAGCCGAGGCAGGCCAAGAGTTGCTGACCTCAACCTCGCCGGCAGACTTCATTCGCGAAATCGACACACTTCTATTGGATGATGCCCTGTGCGCCCGTATCGGCAATGCCGCACGCCAACGCGTACTCTCCCGGTATAGCTGGGAGGCACACCTTGGCGGTATGAATCGATACCTCACTGCCTCCAACGGTGCTGGATCATGAACGGGATGCTGGAAGACGCCTCGCCAAACTGGAAACCGACGCTCATCGCCATCACGCTGATCCTGGCCTGGGCCGGCTACAGCTACTGGGATACGCTGCAAGCAATGGCCCATATCTGGTGGCGCGCGGAAACCTACACCCATGGTCTTGTCGTCCCGCCGATCACGCTCTGGCTAATTTGGCGCGAGCGCCATCGCCTGGCCTCCTTCCAACCAAATGCCACCGCCTGGCTATTACTTCCTATTGCCATTCTTGTCTGCTTCTGGCTGCTGGGTGAATTGACCGCCGTCAACGCCCTGACCCAGTTTGCAGTTATTGGCGTCATCATCCTTGCTGTAATGACACTGGTTGGACTGCCGATCAGCAAAGAACTGGCATTCCCGCTCGCCTTTCTCTTGTTCGCAGTCCCGGTCGGCGATTTCCTGATGCCGCGCTTGATGGAAGCAACCGCGGATTTTACAGTGCAGGCCCTGCGGGCAACCGGAATCCCGGTCTACCGGGAAGGTCAGAACTTCGTCATTCCCAGCGGCCGATGGTCGGTCATTGAAGCCTGTAGCGGCATCCGCTACCTGATTGCTTCGGTAACCGTAGGCACCCTGTACGCCTACTTGACCTATACCTCGCTGAAACGACGCCTTACTTTCATTCTCGTCTCGATCCTCGTGCCCGTTCTGGCCAACTGGTTGCGTGCCTACCTAATTGTCATGCTCGGTCACCTTTCAGACAACAAGCTGGCCGCAGGCGTTGACCATCTGATCTATGGATGGGTGTTTTTTGGCATTGTTATTGCCATCATGTTCGCCATCGGCATGCGTTGGGCCGAACCCTTTGACCCCGACCAGCCAGTCCGCCATGTTGCGCCAAATGGCCGTCAGAGTGCGCCCAATCGCTGGATGATCGCATCGATGCTCGCGGCCCTGATCGCTGCTGGCCCACTCGCCAACGAACAACTGCGCCACGCCAATGCAAGCACGCCAGCCGTCCTCTTGCCGCCCGTCACAACGGGTCAATGGCAGGCTGGGCCACCGCAAATTCATTGGCAGCCTGTGTTCAACAACGCTTCAGCGGAATTTCACGCGTCCTATACCCGCAATGATCGCTGGGCCGGCCTTTACATTGCGTATTACAGAAATCAGGACTATCAACGCAAACTGGTGACATCAACCAATGTGTTGGCCTCATCGCTTGACCCTGTTTGGCATGTCGTTGCCAGTAGCCTGACGTCAACCAGTATTTCAGGAAAGCAACAAAGCATTCGCCAATCGGAACTGATCAACAAGGTGGGCAACGAGGATGAGCGTTATGTCGTCCGCCAGTGGTACTGGATTAACGGCCGGATGACCAGCAGCGACGTCGAAGCAAAATGGCTGACTGCCTTGTCCATGTTATCCGGGCGCGGCGACGACAGTGCAGCCGTGCTCATTTATGCGCCCAAAACTGACGCGGATACCGTCCTCAGCGACTTTGCCAATGAACTGGGTGGTGAAATCCAGCGCTCCCTGGCCGAGACCCAGCGCAAATGATCGATCCACGCCCATTGGTAGCGCACGTCATGTATCGTTTTGACACGGGCGGACTTGAAAACGGGATCGTTAACCTGATCAATCACATGCCGGCGGATGCCTATCGGCATGCGGTTATTGCCCTGACCGATATCACCGAGTTCCGGAAGCGCATCCACCGGCCAGATGTCGAATTCATAGCCCTGAAGAAGCCCCCTGGACACGTGCTCTGGATCTACCCGCAGCTTTACAGGCTTTTCCGAAAATTAAAGCCGGCAATCGTCCATACGCGCAACCTCGCCACGCTCGAAGTTGCCGTTGCGGCTTGGGCTGCCCGTGTTCCCGCGCGCATCCATGGCGAGCATGGCCGCGACGTCGGCGATTTTGATGGCAGCAACAAGAAATATCAGTGGATACGGCGCCTCTACAGCCCGTTCGTGAAGCATTACATAGCGCTTTCCCGCGATCTCGCGCACTATCTCACCCATCCCGTTGGCATTGCAGCGAAGCGCGTGACTCAAATTTACAATGGCGTGGACTCGACACGCTTTCATCCATCCCCGGCACGGCAGCCGATTTCCGACAGCCCCTTCAACGAAGCGGGACTGTGGCTGGTCGGGACGGCAGGCCGTATGCAGACCGTCAAGGCTCAGACCAACCTGGCCCGCGCCTTCGTCGAAGCCTTGAAGATTGCCCCCGCCTTGCGCCAGCAGCTACGCTTGGTCATGATCGGCGAAGGCCCCCTGCGCCAGGAGTCGTTGGCCATTCTCGAAGCCGTCGGCGTCGCCGACCTTGCCTGGCTCCCCGGCGAGCGCAAGGACATCCCGGAGATCATGCGCGGACTCGATTGTTTCGTGCTGCCCTCGCTCGGGGAAGGTATCTCGAACACCATTCTCGAAGCGATGGCCAGCGGATTGCCTGTCATTGCCACGGCAGTCGGCGGCAATGTCGAACTGGTTGCTGAAGGAAAAAATGGTCACTTGGTCCCGGCGGCCGATGCCACCGCGCTGGCTAAAGCCATTGTGCTCCTCGCGAATCAACCCACACTGGCCAAAAGCCTTGGTCAGCAAGGCAGGCGCCAGATCGAAGAACGCTACAGCATGACCGCCATGGTCCAGAGCTACCAGCAGGTCTATGACCAACTGCTGGGCAGAATGCTACGGTCAAGCCAAAATTAACCCCAAAATCCAAATCAAGAGAACCCCATGTGCGGAATAACCGGCATCTTCGACACCCGAGGCAAACGCGACATCGACCGTGCGGTGCTCCATCGCATGAACGAATCGCAGTTCCACCGCGGTCCGGACGAAGGCGGCCTGCATGTCGAACCCGGCGTCGGGCTCGGCCATCGGCGCCTCTCCATCATTGATTTGTCCACCGGCCAGCAACCGCTGTACAACGAAGACCAGAGTGTCTGCGTCGTCTTCAACGGCGAAATCTACAACTACCAGGAACTGATCCCAGAACTGCAGGCGCTCGGCCATGTCTTCCACACTCGCAGCGATACCGAAGTCATCGTGCACGCCTGGGAAGCCTGGGGCGAAAGCTGCGTCGACCGCTTTCGCGGCATGTTTGCCTTCGCCCTCTGGGACCGCAACCGCGAGACACTATTCATCGCCCGCGACCGCCTCGGCGTCAAACCCTTGCACTACGCGCTGCTCGACGACGGCACCTTCCTGTTCGGCTCCGAACTCAAATCTCTGCTCGCTCACGGTGGCCTCAAGCGCGACATCGACCCCTGCGCCGTCGAAGAATATTTCGCCCTGGGCTACGTCGCAGAACCGCGTGCCATCTTCAAGCAAGCCAAGAAGCTGCCGCCCGCTTGCACCCTGCTGCTTCGCCGTGGCCAGCCAGTCGGCGAGCCCCGCGAATACTGGGACGTTCGCTTTACCCTCGACAATCCGATCAGCGACGCCGATGCCCAGGCCGAGCTGACCCACCGCCTGGAAGAGTCGATCAAACTTCGCATGATCTCGGAAGTACCGCTCGGCGCCTTCCTCTCTGGCGGCGTCGACTCCAGCGCTGTCGTCGCCATCATGGCCGGCCTCTCCAATTCCCCGGTCAACACCTGCTCCATCGGCTTCTCCGACCCGGCCTTCAATGAATCCGAATTCGCCAAGATGGTCGCCGACCGCTACCAGACAAATCACTACCTCGACATCGTCGAAAGCGACGATTTCGACCTGATCGACACGCTGGCCAAGCTCTACGACGAACCTTACGCAGACAGCTCTGCCATACCCACCTACCGCGTCTGCCAGCTGGCCCGCAAGCACGTCACGGTGGCGCTTTCCGGCGATGGCGGCGACGAAAGCTTCGGCGGCTATCGCCGCTACCGCTTGCACCTGATGGAAGAAAAGATGCGCTCGGCCCTGCCACTGGCACTGCGCCGGCCGCTTTTCGGCGCCTTGGGCAAACTCTACCCCAAGGCCGACTGGGCGCCACGTGTCTTCCGCGCCAAAACGACCTTTGAAGGCATGGCCAGAACGTCGGTCGAAGGCTATTTCCACTCGATCTCCATCCTGCGCGCCCCCATGCGCCGGCAACTGTTCAGCGACAAATTCAAATCGGAAGTCGGCGGCTACGACGCCAGCGAAGTCTTCCGACAACACGCCGCCAAAGCCAACACCGACGACCCGCTGGCCCTCATTCAATACCTTGATCTGAAGACCTACCTCGTCGGCGACATCAACACCAAGGTCGACCGTGCCTCCATGGCACATTCGCTGGAAGTCCGCGAACCGCTGATGGATCACAAACTGGTCGAATGGCTCGCCACCCTGCGCTCTTCGCAAAAAATCCGCGGCCAGGAAGGCAAATACATCCTCAAGAAGTCAATGGAACCCCACCTGCCGAACGACGTGCTCTACCGCCCGAAAATGGGCTTCTCGGTACCGCTTGCCCGCTGGTTCCGTGGCCCGCTCAAGCAACGTGTGCAGGAATCCATCCTCGGCTCGCGACTGGCCGACACCGGCTGGTTCAACCAGAATTACCTGCAGGAATTAGTCCGCGACCACAATAACGGCAGCCGCGACTACAGCGCATCGATCTGGACCCTGTTGATGTACGAAGCCTTCCTGCGCAACGTCATGGAACCGGAGGCGCAGGCATGATCCGCGCGCTGCACGTGCTTGACCACTCCATCCCGCTGCACAGTGGCTACACCTTCCGCACCGCCGCACTGCTGCGCGAACAGCGGGCGTTGGGCTGGCAAACCTTCCACCTAACCTCACCCAAACAGGGAAAATACGCGGCACCGTTTGAGGAAGTCGACGGCCTGCGCTTCTATCGTACGCCGCTGCCCGAAGGCCCCCTCGCCAAACTGCCGATTCTCAGGGAACTCGCCCTGATGAGGCGCCTCGAGGCCCGGCTTGAAGAAGTCGCCCGCGAAGTCCGCCCGGACATCATCCATGCCCACTCGCCGGTACTCAATGCCCTGCCAGCCATTAAAGTGGCCAGAAAACTCGGCATTCCAGTCGTCTATGAAATCCGCGCCTTCTGGGAAGACGCTGCAGTAGATCACGGCAGCACCCGGGAGGGCAGCCTCCGCTACCGCGCCACGCGAGCCCTCGAAACCCGCGCCATCCGCCAGGTCGATCACGTATTCACTATCTGCGAGGGCCTGCGCGCCGACATCGTGGCGCGCGGCATACCGGTCGGCAAGGTCACCGTTATTCCTAATGCCGTCGATGTTGACTCCTTCCAGCTCGCCAGCCCGCCGGAAGCGGAACTCCAGAACCAACTCGGCCTCACCGGCAAAACGGTCATCGGCTTCATCGGCTCCTTCTACGCCTATGAAGGGCTGGACCTGCTGCTGGATGCGCTCCCGGCGCTGGTTGCCGCCAACCCCGACATTCGCGTATTGCTCGTCGGCGGCGGACCGCAGGAAGCCAATCTGCGCAAACAGGCCGAAGCACTGGGCCTGCAGGACATCGTAATCTTCACCGGACGCGTCCCTCACAAAGACGTCAATCGCTATTACGACTTGATCGACGTGCTCGCCTATCCCCGACATCCGATGCGTCTGACAGAACTCGTCACACCGCTCAAGCCGCTCGAAGCGATGGCCCAGGGCCAACTTTTCGTCGCCTCCGACGTTGGTGGACACAAGGAACTGGTCAAGCACAACCAGACTGGCATCCTCTTCCAGGCCGGCAACAAGAACGCACTGGCCGATGCCATCCAGAATCTTCTCTCCAACCGGCAGCGCTGGCCGGAACTGAAGAAAAACGGCCGCAACTTTGTTGAGGAAGTCAGAAACTGGCGAAACAGCGTCGCCAATTACCGCGCCCCCTATACCACGCTCACCAGCCTCAAAAAGGCCTGAACCGTTGGCCAGTCTCCCGCCCGCATCGAAGTCCATGCCTCGCCCGATAAAAACCCTGCTCTTTTCGACGCTATTTCCAAGCTCCGTACGCCCCGTGCACGGCATCTTCGTCGAAACGCGCCTGCGTGAGCTGTTGAAAACCGGCGAAGTCGAAACGAAAATCGTGGCGCCCGTGCCATGGTTTCCATTTTCCGGAAAGCGCTTCGGCGAATATGGGCAGTTTGCCGCCACCCCGGCTTTCGAACTTCGAAACGGCCTGGAGGTATTTCATCCCCGCTACTTCCTGCCCCCAAAAATCGGCATGAATGTCGCGCCACACACGCTCGCTGCCTGCGCCCTGCCGACAATACGCAAACTGATGCGCGAAGGCTTCGATTTCGACCTGATCGACGCGCATTACTACTACCCCGACGGTATCGCAGCCGGCATCATCGCCAAGCAACTAGGCAAGCCCTTCGTTGTTACCGCGCGCGGCACCGACCTCAACCTGATCCCGCAGCACGCCTATCCGCGCAAGCTGATCATTGAAACAGCAGCAGCTGCCCATGCTTCGATCGGCGTCTGCAAGGCGCTAATGGACACTCTCGCCGAACTCGGTGCCGAGCCGGGCAAGCTACATGTATTCCGCAACGGTGTCGACCTCGAGCGTTTCCGCCCCGAGGAACCGTCGCTCGCCAGAAAAAAACTCGGCCTGCCCGACGACCGAAAGATCCTCCTTTCCGTCGGTCACCTGGTCGAGCGCAAGGGGCACCACATCGCCATCGAGGCGCTGGGCAAATTGCCGGAAAACGTCTTTCTGGTCATCGCCGGCTCCGGCCCTGAACGCCAATACCTGGAAGGGCTCGCCAGCAAGCTCGGTGTTACCGACAAAGTCCGTTTCACCGGCCAGCTTGAAAACAGCGAGCTACGCAGCTGGTACAGCGCCGCCGATGCCCTTGTCCTCTGTTCAAGCCGTGAAGGCTGGGCCAACGTATTGCTCGAATCAATGGCCTGCGGAACCCCCGTCATCGCCACTAACATCTGGGGCACCCCAGAGGTCGTCTCCACCCCCGTTGCCGGTCGCCTGATGGACGACCGAACCCCGGCCGCCCTTGCCCTATCCTTTGCCACGCTCTTTGCCGATTACCCGAGCCGCGCTGAAGCGCGGGCACATGCCGAAAAATTCAGCTGGGAAGCAACCACGGCAGCCCAACTGGCACTATTCAGGAGCATGACCGGTGCGTGACATCATTCTCACACTTATCATCGCGGGCATTCTGCCCTTCTCACTGAAAAAGCCCTATATCGGCCTGCTTCTTTGGATCTGGCTGGGGATCATGAATCCGCACCGACTGACCTATGGGTTTGCATACAATCTGCCGTTCGCCCAGATCAGCGCCATATTCTTCTTTCTCGGCATCCTGTTCAACCTCAAGCAAACCTATCGCTTTCCCTGGAACGGCATTACCGTCGGAATGCTGGCATTTGTCCTGTGGATTGGCGTATCCCCGTGGTTCTCGTTTCATCCGGAATTCGAGTTCGAACTTTGGGTCCGTGTTTTCAAGATCCAGCTGATGGTGCTGATTGGCTTTTTGGTGATCGGCAACCGCCAGCAATTAAACGCAGTCATTGCCATCCTGGCGCTCTCTGTGGGCTTTTACGGTATCAAGGGCGGGCTGTTCACGATACTTACCGGCGGTAGCTACCGGGTATGGGGACCAGACTTCACTTTTATCGCAGACAACAACACCTTGGCCTTGGCAGTAATCATGGTCGTTCCACTGTTTCGCTATCTTCAACTGGAGATGGAGAACAAATGGATTAAGTGGGGCTGTATCGCTGCCATGCTGCTATGTACTGCCTCCGCTCTTGGCTCACATTCGCGGGGCGCATTCCTGGCCATTGTAGCGATGTCCTTTTTCCTCTGGCTCAAGAGTCCGAAAAAACTTGGCCTGGGGATTGCCATGGCCATTGCCGTAGCCCTGTTCCTGCCGTTCTTGCCCGAGCAATGGTATGCGCGGATGAGCACCATTCAGACCTACGATCAAGATGCCTCTGCTGGTGGCCGGATCAATGCATGGTGGGTAGCCTGGAATGTCGCCGTCGACCGCTTCCCGATCGGCGCCGGATTCAAGATGTATCAAGCGGATGTATTTGCGATGTATGCACCGAATCCACTCGACATCCACGCAGCACACAGCATCTATTTCCAGGTCCTCGGGGAGCACGGCTTCATGGGACTGTTCCTGTTCCTGACCATCTTCATTCTGGCTTGGCGCTATGGCGTATACGTCCTTCGTGAAACCCGGAACAAACCAGAATTAGCCTGGGCCAGAAACCTCGCGGCCATGACTCAGGTTTCCCTGGTTGGCTATGCGATAGGTGGTGCCTTCCTCAGCCTCTCCTACTTCGACCTGCCGTACTATCTCGTTCTGGTCCTCGTCGTTCTGAAGGGCATTGTGCGCGATGAAACACTGCGCCGCACAGCTGAAAGCAACGCCGCTAATCCGGGCATTAAACTACAAGCACCGACCGGCCAATTCAAACTGCGCTGATCATGCGGAAACCATCCAACATTTTCTGCTGGACTATCGGAAATCTGCCTGAGCAGGCGAGATTTGCCAACAAAGAGGAAGCCAATGGACGATAAATCCCCCAAATGGGATACCGGTTCGCATGAGGGCTTTTATGCTTACTACGAACAACAAAGCCTTTCCCAGGCTACATTCGAGCGCTTCAAAGCCACGCGCGACACCTTGCTGCGTTTGAAAGCCCGACAACACGACACGTCGTCGATGGATATTCTAGATATCGGCTGCGGTGCGGGTACCCAAGGCGGTTTGTGGAGCGAAGCCGGTCACCGTTACGTTGGCATCGACATCAACGAACCTCTCATCACCCTCGCCCGGAATCGGGCGGCAGAACACCGCCTAAACCTTCGCTATGAAGTCGGCTCCGCCACCGAACTGCCTTTTCCAGACGCCTCATTCGACGTCTGTGTAATGCCTGAATTGCTTGAGCATGTGCCGCCCTGGGAAGACTGTCTACGCGAAGCGATGCGCTGCCTGCGTCCCGGCGGACTGATCTACATCAGCACCAACAACACGCTCTGCCCCATTCAGCAGGAATTCAACCTGCCGCTCTACAGTTGGTACCCGAGATCCCTTAAACGCCATTTCGAACGACGCGCCGTCAGCGACTGGCCAGAACTGGTGAATTACGCAAAGTACCCAGCGGTCAACTGGTTCTCTTTCTACTCCCTGCGAAAATACCTGCGGGAGCGCGGCTTTGATGCCTTCGACCGATTTGACCTGATCGACGACAACGATAAATCCGGCTTGCAGAAACTGGCGCTCAACGCCATTAAGGCCCTGCCGCCGCTGCGGCTGCTGGCCCATATGGCAACGTCGTATACCGTATTGGTAGCGCAAAAGCAGCTGAGCGCATGATTCCGGATTTTTTTATTCGCCAGGCAATGGGGCTGCTTTCGCCGGCCGGGACACGGGCACGCCTGTCCGTCTTTATTTTTCACCGCGTCTTGCCAAAACCAGATCCCTTGTTCCCCGATGAACCGGATGCCGAACAATTCGACCGCATCGTTTCCTGGATCACGACCTGGTTCGAGGTCATGCCGCTGGATACTGCGGTCGACGCCCTGAAAACAGCAAAATTGCCCGCCCGCGCCGCCGTCATTACCTTCGACGACGGCTATGCTGACAACTGCACCGTTGCGATGCCGATTCTTCTCAAGCATAAGGTCTCGGCAACATTCTTCATTGCCACCGGTTATCTGGATGGCGGGCGGATGTGGAACGATACAATCGTCGAGTCTATCCGAGCGTTCCAACAAAACATGCTCGATTTAAGTGATCTTGGGCTAGGCTCCTATCGCACAGGAAGTATCGAGGAAAAGCGGCACACCATCTCCGGCATTCTTGAAAAAACAAAATACCTGGCACCAGCCGAACGCAACCATGCCACTCAAGAAATTGCACGCCTAACTAGAAGCCAATTGCCAGACAAGCTGATGATGACATCCGAACAAGTCAGGAAGATGCGCCAAGCTGGCATGCAGATTGGCGCCCATACTGTAACCCACCCAATCCTTGCCAGAATCGATTTATCAACGGCACGCGACGAAATTTCCAATAGCAAAATCTGTCTTGAAAATCTCCTTGGTGAACCGGTAACCCTGTTTGCCTACCCAAATGGCAAGCCAGGTGAGGACTACCTGCCAGAGCACGCGAGACTCATTGAGGCGGCCGGTTTTCAGGCTGCTGTCTCAACCGCCTGGGGAAGCGCCTGTGCGGCAACCAACCTCTTCGAAGTCCCGCGCTTCACTCCTTGGAACAAAACCCGCCTGAAATTCGCGTTCCGCCTAATGGCGAATCTGCGTACATAGCCGGCGGCCTACGCATTGGCAAGCCGTCCATCATAAGATTGCCCCAGTCCGCCGGACCGCTGATCATCGAAAACCTTATTGAACATAGGCGTCAACAACTTGTTTCCCGTTTCACTCAAGTGATCGTCATCCATGTAAATCGGCTGAAGATTGCGACTACCGAAACAACGCTCAGCGTCACAAAGATAAGCGGTTGGATCAAGAATGATGACACCACATTGTCTGGCAGCAGCATCCTGAGCTGCCCAGACCCAGTCGTTTCGCCGCCTATATTCCTCGATGGGAATGGAAACATCCTCCCTGATCCCGAAAGCCAGCCGGCGAGATAGTGTTTTAGGAACATCAAACCCCATTTCCGGAATTGGCCGAACCAGATAGACGCGCCGGGAAATGGCTATCTGACAGGCGGTATCGATAATATGCTGCCCGAACTCTTCCAGAAATTCTGGCGAAGTTCGATCGTAAATTTTTGAAAAATAGACCTCAGGTCTTTCGAAAACAGCGCGGTTTTCATTCGCACCAAAAGCCTGGGCCGCGTAGCGATTCAGAATAACGACTGGCAAGTCCGGAGGCAACACAACCAACTTTTGCCTAGCCCATTCAACGAATTCATCGCAATGGTAATCGCTTCCCAATCTAGCAACGACTTCCGGCTTATTTTTCAGCCCAACGACAAATGAACAACCGCTGTAGGACCACTGGACCACACCCGCATTTTCCCGAACGGCAGCTAGCGCAGAGACAACGGCTGATATATGGCTGTCGCCCAATGCAATCACCTTCCAG
>Ga0075163_10000704_pt1 | contig 43813 bp, 35 predicted proteins | sample JI1023141ADNA_FD_71478 | JGI IMG/M metagenome (GOLD analysis project Ga0075163, IMG submission 71478) | Wastewater effluent complex algal communities from Wisconsin, to seasonally profile nutrient transformation and Carbon sequestration -... | ecosystem: Engineered > WWTP > Effluent > Algae...
CCGCGGATGATCTCGATCACCCGGTCGATGTTCATGACCGCGAGGCCGAGGCCCTCGACGATCTCGCGCCGGGCCCGGGCCTCGCGCAGATCGAACAGCGTCCGGCGGGTGACGACGTCGCGGCGGTGATCGATGAACACCCGCAGCGCGTGGCGCAGCGTCAGCAGCACCGGGCGGTTGTCGACGATCGCCAGCATGTTGACCGCGAACGAGCTCTGCAGGGCCGTGGCCTTGTAGAGGTTGTTCAGGATCACCTGGTCGTTGGCGTCGCGCTTGAGCTCGAACACCACGCGCATGCCGGTGCGGTCGCTCTCGTCGCGGATGTCGGAGATGCCCTCGAGCTTTTTGTCGCGGACCAGGTCGGCGCAGTTCTCGATCCACCGCGCCTTGTTGACCATGTACGGCAGCTCGTCGACGACGATCGCCATGCGATCCTTGCGGATCTCCTCGACGGTGGCCCGCCCGCGCACGACGATCGAGCCGCGGCCGGTCTTGAACGCGCTGAGGATGCCGGCCCGGCCCTGGATGATGCCGCCGGTCGGGAAGTCGGGCCCGGTGACGATGCGGAACAGCTCCTCGTCGGGGAGCGTCGGCCGCTCGATCAGCGCCAGCACGCCACCGACGATCTCGGTCAGGTTGTGCGGCGGGATCGACGTCGCCATGCCGACCGCGATGCCGGTGGCGCCGTTCAGGAGCAGGTTCGGCACCTTGGTCGGCAGGACCGTGGGCTCGAGCTCCTTGTCGTCGTAGTTGGGCTGCCACTCGACCGTCTCCTTGTCGAGATCGGCGAGCAGCTCGCTGGCCACCTTGGCCATGCGGCACTCGGTGTAACGCATCGCGGCCGGCGGATCGCCGTCGACCGAGCCGAAGTTGCCCTGGCCGTCGACGAGCATGTAGCGCATCGAGAAGTCCTGGGCCATGCGGACCAGGGCGTCGTAGACCGAGGCGTCGCCGTGCGGGTGGTACTTGCCGATGACGTCGCCGACGACGCGGGCGCACTTCAGGTACGGCCGGTTGTAGACGTTGTTCAGGCCCTTCTGGGCGAACAGGATGCGCCGGTGCACCGGCTTCATGCCGTCGCGGGCGTCGGGCAGCGCGCGCGCGACGATGACGCTCATCGCGTAGTCCATGAACGAGGAGCGCATCTCCTGTTCGATGGCGATCGGCGTGATGTTGGCGTTGGCGGCGGGGTCGGACATCGGCGGCTCTTCTTCGACTTTCGGGGCGCGCCACCGACGACGACCGGCGGCGTACGAGCGGCATGTTTAGCCCGAGCCGGGCGCGCGCGGAAGCCGCCGGGGACCCATTCGCACCCACGAGATCGCGGTCACGCCAGGAGCGCTTCGACGGCGGCCGCATCGACGGGGATCGCCGCCCGCGCGAGCCGCGCCAGCACGCGCTCGCGCACCGCCCGCCGGAGCAGCGCGCCGTGGTCCGCGGGCGGCGTGACGCCCAGGCCGGGCGCCTGGCACGCGGCGCACGCCGGGGCCTGCCACAGCGGCGCGAAGCTGGCGATCGCCGCCACCGCGAGCTCGCCCAGCCGCGCGCGCTCGGCGGCGGTCAGCCGCGGGCCGGCCCACGCCAGGATCCGCCAGCCCAGCTCGGCGTGGGGCCCCTCGTCGGCCAGCAGCCGGTCGAGCACCGCCGCGACCAGCGGCGTGTCGGTCAGCGCTCGCGACCGGGTCAAGGCCGGCACGCTGAGGTTCTCGCCGACGCACGACACCGTCACCGCCAGCTCGAGCGCGCGCATCAGCGGCGTCGCGCCGGGCGTCGTGACCTGCGAGATCTGCGCGACGTCGTAGTGGTACGGCACCGCGCCGCCCAGCTCGCCGACCAGCCGCGCCACCAGCTCGACGTGATCGAGCTCGTCGACGACGACGTCGGCGGCGACCGCGGTGAGATCGACCGGCGCGCCGCACTCGAGCAGCGCCGTGGTCAGGTTGGCGAACGCCGCGGCGCTGGCGTACTCGGTGAACGCGCCGTTGGTCCACACCCGGCGCGCCTCGACGACGTCGTCGGGCGCCAGCGCGGCCACGTCGAGCGTGCCCCACGGCAGGTCGTCGATGCCGGGGCGGCGCCGACGCAGCCGGCGCTCGCTCCAGCCGCCCAGCCAGTCGAGCGCGAAGGTCGGCGGTGGCGCCGCGGTCACGGCAGGCCCCGGCGGCACGCGGCGACCAGCGGCTCGGGGGAGGTGGCGTTGGCGGCGACCTCGACGGTGCGGGCCCGGCGGGTGCCCGCCTCGTACGCGACGGTCGCCTTGCCGGTGGCGTCGAGCGTGACCGCGACCGGGCCCTGGGTGCAGGTGCGCGCGACGGTCTTCCAGCGGTCGTCGCCGGCGTCGACCAGGTAGGTCACGCCGACCGCGTCGGTGCACTCGCGGCGCATCGGCCCCTTGGTGGCGATGTTGCCGCACACCGGGCGCGCGCTGGCGGTCACGCGCGGCTGCGACACGGCCGCGGCGGGCGCCGGGGTGGCGCGCAACAGCGGCCGGGCGGCCGCCGGGCGCGGGCGGCCGCGGTGCGGCTTGGCCTCGGCGACGCCGGCGGCGAGCGCGAGGGTGGTGGCGAGGGCGACGGCGGTGGCGGGCAGGTGGGCCATGGGAGCTCCTTTGCTCCCAGGACGGTGCTCGGCCGGGACCGTTAACGACCACCCGCGGAATATCGCCCGCAGCCTGCCAGGAGGCCGTAGCGCGTGGCCCCCGAGACTAACCTCGCTGGCGCTCGGCTACGCGCGGCCAGCGGCCTTGCGCCAGCTCGGGCGCTCGCTGCAGCGGGTCCACCACGCCTGGACGGCGGGGTAGCCGGCGAACAGCGCCTTGCCCGGCGTGCCCATCAGGTACTCGATGTACGGCAGGAAGCCGATGTCGGCGATCGTGAAGGTGTCGCCGGCCAGGTACGTGCTCGCGGCCAGCCGGGTCTCGAGCACCTTCAGCGCGCGATCGACGCCGGCGTTGCCGTCGGCGATCATCGTCGGGTCCTCGGCCTTACCCTGCATCGGGAAGAAGATGTAGTTGTAGATGAGCTTCATCGCCGCCGGCGTGAAGTTCGAGGTCTCGACGCTGATCCACTGCTCCATCGTCGCGCAGCCCTGCAGCGTGTTGGGCACCAGGCTGCCGCCGGCCTTCTGGTTGAGGTAGCGGCAGATCGCGCGCGACTCGTACAGCGCGAAGCCGTCGTCGTCGATCGCCGGCACCTGGCCGAACGGCTGCCGCGCCAGGTGCGCCGGCTGCTTGTGCTCGCCCTTGGTGAAGTCGATGACGGTGAACTCGAAGGGCGTGTTGGTCTCGTGCAGGGTGCAGAGCACCTTGCGGGTGCAGGTGCTGAGCGGGTTGCCGAAGAGCTTGATCATGGTGCGCGGACCGTAGCGCGGTTCGCGCGGAGCGGCGATCGACGCGGCGCAACGGACTGTTCCACCGAGGCTCACCCCGGCGTGGTGAGGTGCGCGCGCGCCCCCTCGATCGCCGCCATGGCCCGGGCCCGGGCCGCGACGAGCGCGGCGAGCTGCGCGGCGGTGAGCGGGCGATCGCGGCGGTCGCGCCAGTCGAGCCACCGCAGCGCGGCCAGGGGCGACAGCCACGCGACCGCGGTCGCGGCGGCGGCCAGCGGCGTCGCCAGCCAGATCCACGCGGCGACGGTGAGCGCGAGCGCCCACAGCGGGAACACCACCAGGCCGGCGCCCAGCTTGTAGGTCGAGATCACGTCGGGCTCGCCGCTGCGCGCGATCCGCCGCGGCAGCCGGTACGGCAGCGCGTACAGCGCGACGCCGGCCACCACCAGCGGCGCGAGCGCGACGCGGCGCACCCAGCGGATCGGCGAGCGCGGCGGCGGGGTCCGGCCGCGCGCGAGCTGCGCGTCGCGCACGCCGTGGCGATCGAGCAGCGCGCGGTAGCCGTCGACCGCGGCTCGCGCGGTGGCCAGCTCGGTCGGCGCCAGCCGCGTCAGCGCCTGCGTCGCGATCTCGACCTGCCGGCCGATCGTGCTCCACGCCGCGAGGCTGTCGTCACCGTCGTCGTTGGCCAGCATCTCGGCGACCTGCGCGATGCGGCGGCGCTCGTCGTGGCTGTCGGCCTCGACCAGCAGGCCGCCCAGATCGTCGGCCATCTGCGCGGTGGCGCGGGCGACGCGATCGTCGGGCGCGCCGTCGAGCTCGGCCCACGCCCGCGGCGGCCCCCACACCAGCAGGCAGCGCGAGCGGAAGATGTGGGCGGCGTCGAACTCCAGCGCCACCGCCTGGAAGCTCGGCGCGACGCCGCCGAGCGCCGCGGCCGCCGCGAGCATGCGGGCCGCGCCGGTCTTGAGCGGCGCCAGCCGCGGCGCGCTGTGGCTGATGCCCTCGGGGAAGATCAGCACGTTGCCGCCGTCGGCGAGGTGGCGCGCCACCCGCGCGAAGGTCGCGTCGTTGGCGCCCGGCGCCTTGCCCGGCGCGTCCTTGGCCCGGACGATCGGCACCGCGCCGGCGGCGTCGAGCAGCCACGCCAGCCCGCGGATCTTCCACAGCGGCGCCTTGGCGATCGGCGCGATCGGGCACGGCGCGGCGGTCAAGACGACGACCGGATCGATCAGCGCGTTGTAGTGATTGGCGACGAACACGCGGCCGCGGACGTCGGCGGTCGGCGGCTCGCCGATCCGCTCGATCGCGCGGAAGTACAGCCGGATGATCGCGCGGAAGATCGCCACGAGCACCGCGCGGGCCATGCCGCGATGGTGCCACGGCGGCCTACGGATGTACGACGGCGCCGCCCACGACCTCGCCGCGCCACTTCGCGGTCATCGCCTCCTGCCACGCGGTCAGCGGGAACGCGTGCGAGACGTGCGGCGTGATCGCGCCGGTCGCGGCCCAGTCGAGCACCGCCGCCAGCCGCGGCGGCCGCAGCGTCGGGTCGACCACGGTCGAGATCACCGTCGGGCAGCCCAGCACGTCGAGGCCCTTCATCATGATCAGGTTGGTCGGCAGCTGGTTGGCGTTCGGCGCGCCGCGACCGCCCTTGCCGGCGGCGACGAACGGCGTCGCGGCCCAGCCGACGATCAGGTAGCGCGCGCCGAACCGCACGCAGCGCAGCGCCGCCTGCGACAGCTCGCCGCCGACGCCGTCGTAGACCACGTCGACGCCGGCGGGCGCGACCGCCTTGACCGCGTCGCGCAGCGGCGCGTCGCCGAGCGCGATGGTGTGGGCGGCGCCGCGGGCCGCGACCTGGGCCAGCTTGGCCGGCGAGCGGCCCACCGCGATCACCGTGGCGCCGACCTGGCGCGCGACGTCGACGGCGGCCAGCCCGGTGGCGCCGGCGGCGCCGAGGATCAGCACGGTCTCACCGGCGCGCAGCCGCCCGCGGGTGATGAGGCAGTGGTACGCGGTCTCGTAGTTGCCGAGCAGGCAGCACGCCTGATCGAAGGTCAGCGCGCCGGGGATCGGGATCGCCGCGGCGGCCGGCGCCACCGCGTAGGTCGCGAAGCCGCCCCAGCGCTGGTACGCGCCCAGCGAGCGCGGGCCGGTGGTGAAGCCGTCGATCAGCACGCGATCGCCGACGGCGCAGGTGGTGACCGCGGGGCCGCACCACGCGATCTCGCCGGCGTACTCGAGGCCGGGGGTGTACGGCGGCTTCGGCACGTGCTGGTACTGGCCGCTCATCATGATCAGGTCGACCCAGCCGACCTGCGCCGCGGCGACCCGGACGATCACGTCGGTCGGCGCCAGCGTCGCCGGATCGGGCGGCGGCTGCGGCGCCAGGTGCGCGTGGTGGTCGAGGGCGTCCATGGGCGTCTCGCCCAGCGCGGTGACGACGACGTGGTGGCCGGCCTGCATCGGCCGGCATTGTGCCAGTGATCGCCCGCACGATGCCGCGCGCGGCGGCCCAGCCGCGGGCTGCCGCTTGGTACCGTGCCCCATGCGCGTGATCTCGATGGCCTTGATCCTGGTCGCGGCGGCCGCCTGCGGCGGCACCAGCCCGACCGACGCCGGCGGCTACGATCCGCTGCCGCCGCGCGACTCGTCGGGGCCGCCGATCGAGGCGCCGCTCGAGACCTGGACCTGGGTGCCGATCGCCGGCATGACGTGCGGCGACGGTTCGCCGACCGGCGTCGGCGTGAACCTGACCCGGCGCAGCGAGCGGCTGGTGGTGTTCCTGAACGGCGGCGGCGCGTGCTGGGACGCCCAGACCTGCTTCGAGCTGCGCACCGCGGCCAGCATCGACACGCCGTTCGGCGCCGCCGAGTTCGAGGCGCTGCGCGCCAACCTCGAGGCCTACCCGCTGTTCGGACGCGTCGCCGGCAGCCCGTTCCAGAACGCCAGCTTCGTGTTCGTGCCGTACTGCACCGGCGACCTGCACGCCGGCCACGCCGCGACGCAGTACACCACCGCCAGCGGCCCGCGCACGGTGCACCACGTCGGCCAGACCAACCTCGACGTGCTGTGGCCGCGGCTGCGCGACGCGCGCCCCGCCGCCGATCGCGCGTGGCTGATCGGCGCGTCGGCCGGCGGCTACGGCGCGATGCTCGAGCAGCCCCGGATGCGCGTGGCCTTCGGCAGCGTCCGGGTCGACGCGCTGTCGGACTCGTCGCACCCGATCGATCCGGTGCCGGCGCGGTGGGACGCGATGCGCCTGGCGTGGGGGCTCGACGTGCCGATCGAGTGCGCGGCCTGCGCCACCGGCTTCGGCGGCTGGCCCGCGCACCTGCGCGCCACCGCGCCGCGCGACGCGCGCTGGGGCGTGTTGATGAACACCCGCGACCAGACGATCGCGAGCTACTTCGGGGTCAGCCAGCCCGACCTCGCGACCCGCACGCTGGCGATCCGCGACGCCATGGCCCCCGGCACCGGCCAGGCCGCGTTCGTGATCGACGCCGCCAGCCACGTGCTGACCGCCACCAGCCCGCCGCCGCAGACCACCGGCGGGGTGGGCCTCGCCGACTGGGTCCGGCAGTTCGCGATCGCCGACCCGGCGTGGGCGTCGGTGGGGCCGTGACGGCGGGCTGATCCAGGATCGGGGCAGATCTGCAAGCCGATCGGGGCAGTGCGGAACGATAAAAATCGCGACAGTTAAGCTTGTTCAGGCTGGATCAAGCCTTCGCCGCGGTCCAAAGTGCCGGCCCAGGAGGCACCCGTGGACACCCGTAATCGCCGCACCGCATCCGAACCCGCCGCCGCCCCGCGCGGCCTGCGCGACTTCCTCGAGATCCCGTACGACGAGCTCGAGGAGCTGAACCTCGAGGCCAAGAACCAGCGCCTCACCCGGGTCAAGCCGGACAAGATCCGCGAGCAGCGGATGAAGTACCTGGCCGACGAGAAGCGCATCAAGGCGGTCACCGTGTGCTTCACCGACCTCGAGGGTCGGATGCACATGCTCGACTACGACAAGAAGTTCTTGCTCGGGTCGGCCGACAACCTGACCTTCGACGGCAGCTCGATCCGCGGCTTCTCGGCCCAGCAGGAGTCGGACCTCCGGCTCGGCATCGACTGGCCGGCGTTCTACTGGCTGCCGGCCGACGTGTTCGGCCCCGGCAAGGTGCTGGTGTTCGGCGAGGTCCTCGAGAAGGACGGCTCGCCGTACGAGGGCGACCTGCGCGGCCGGCTCAAGGCCTACACCGAGGCGCTCTACGCCAAGGACCAGACCGTGTGCAACGTCGCGCACGAGATCGAGGGCTTCCTGTTCAAGGGCAAGGACGCCGAGCGCCACTACCACGAGACCGGCGCGTTCGAGTTCATCTCGACCGGCGGCTACTACCACTCGCTGCCCGGCGACGCGCTGCGCACGTTCATCGACCGCGCCGCCGAGGCGCAGCGGGCGATGGGCTTCGAGAACGAGAAGGACCACCCCGAGGTGGCGCCGTCGCAGTTCGAGATGAACTTCAAGTACGCCGACGCGGTGGTCGGCTCGGATCAGGTGCAGCTGTACAAGCTCTTGGCCCGCCAGGTCGCCAGCCAGCTCGGCATGACGGCGTCGTTCCTGCCCAAGCCGGTCACCGGCGTCAACGGCAACGGCATGCACACCAACCTGTCGCTGTCGAAGAAGGGCGTGAACACCTTCCACGACAAGAAGGGCAAGGACGGGCTGTCGAAGGCCGGCTGGGACTTCATCGCGCGCATCCTCGGCGCGGCGCCGGACATCTGCCTGACGCTGAACTCCTCGGTCAACGCCTACCGTCGCCTCGATCCGCACTTCGAGGCGCCCAACCAGATCAAGGCCTCGGCGATCGACCGCGGCTCGATGGTCCGCATCCCGCTCGGCAACGAGCGCTCGGCCCGCATCGAGGTCCGCTCGGTGGCGCCCGACTCGAACCCGTACCTGTCGGTCTACACGATCCTGCGCACCGGCCTCGAGGGCCCGGTCGAGGCCGACGACGACGGCAAGAAGTCGCGCACCCGGTTCCTGCCCGACAACATCTACGACGCGATCCGGCTGTTCAAGGGCAGCGCGTTCGCCAAGAAGCTGTACGGCGAGACCGTCCACACCAAGTTCGCCGAGCTGAAGACGGCGTCGGCGGAGCGCTGCCCCAAGGCGCTGGGCTCGACGGTGAAGACCAACGAGATCCAGTTCCACCACGAGATCACCAACCAGTACCTCTGGAGCAAGTTCTAGTGGTCGCGCGGCCACCGGTCTCCCGGTCCCGATCGACCTGGCAATCGGTGGCACGGCGGGACACGCCGGCGGGGTGATCGACTCTGTCTGGGCATGCATCCCAGACTCGAGGCATTGATGGCGCGGGGGCGGGCGGCGGGGATCACCCAGCGGACCGCGCGCGCGATCGGCGGCGATGGCCGCACGCTCGTGCTCGAACCGACCGGCCAGGAGGTGGTGTCGTTCGCGACCTGCAGCTACCTCGGCCTCGACCGCGACCCGCGGCTGGCCGAGGGCGCGATCGCGGCGATCCGCGCGCACGGCGTGGCGCTGTCGGCGTCGCGCTGCTTCGTGACCAGCCCGCTGTACGCCGAGGCCGACGCCGCGCTGGCCGAGGTGTTCGGTCGGCCGGTGGTGCTGGCGGGATCGACGACGCTGGCCCACGGCGCGGCGCTGCCGATCCTGGTCGAGCGCCACGACGTCGTGCTGTTCGATCGCCAGGTGCACCACAGCGTCCAGACCGCGCTGGCGGCGCTGGGTAGCCGCGGCCCGCGGTGCGTGGCGCTGCCCCACGCCGACCTCGACGCGCTCGAGCTGGCGGTGCGCGACGCGCTGGCCGGCGGCGCGCGCCGCGTGTGGTACGCGGCCGACGGCATCTACTCGATGTTCGGCGACCGGCTCGACGTCGCCGGGCTGGCCGCGTTGATGGCGCGCTACCCGGCGCTGCACGCGTACCTCGACGACGCCCACGGCATGAGCTGGTGCGGGCGGCGCGGCGCCGGCTCGCTGTTCGACGCCGGGCTGCCGATCGATCGGACGATCATCGCGACCTCGCTGGCCAAGGGCTTCGGCGCCACCGGCGGCGTGCTGGTGGTGCCTGACCGCGCGACCAAGGAGCGGATCGAGAACCTCGGGCCATCGTTGATGTTCAGCATCCAGCTGCCGCCGGCGGTGCTCGGCGCGATCGTCGCCAGCGCCCGGCTGCACCTGACCGACGAGCTGCCGGCCATGCAGGCGGCGCTGGCGGCGGTGGTCGATCACGCCCGCGCGCGGTTCGCGGACGACCCCGCGATCGGCCCGCGCCTGCAGCGGGTGGTGGGCGCGCCGACGCCGGTGCTGTACGTGACGCTGGGCGCCGCCGACACCGTGGTGGGCGCCGCGGCCGACCTGCTCGCCAGCGGCTACCTGGTGAACCCCGTCGCGTTCCCGGCGGTGCCGATGGACGCCGGCGGCCTGCGGGTCACGCTGACCCGGGCGCACACCCGCGCCGACGTCGACGGCCTGGTCGCCGCGATCGGCGAGGCGATCGCCGCGGCGGCCCCGGCGCGGAAGGCCGGCTGAGGGCGGCGGCCGCGGTCACACCCGCGCGCGGCTCACCAGTAGTCGGCCATCACCTCGTGCGACCACGGCGGCTGGCGGACCTCGCCGCGCGGGCCGAACTCGGCGAACCACGGCTTGACGTCGAGCACGGGCGTGCGGTCGATCGCGTCGAGGCCGCGGACGTGGAGGTCGAGGCCGACGATCGCGGTGAGCTGGCAGCGCGAGACGCCGAGCCGGTTGGGGCGGGCCTTGGCGCGCTGGGCGAAGATGCCGACGGCGGGCCAGTCGCGGCGGCCGCGCGGGTGGCGGGCGCCGGTGCGGACCGCGGCGGGATCGACCTGATCGAACAGGTACACCACCTCGAGGTGGCTGAACGCGCCGAGCCCGGCGACCGCGTCGGCGGTGAACAGCGCGCGCTCGAGGGAGATGATCGCGTCGACGGCGCCCCAGTGGTCGTCGGTGAGGTCGGCGCGGGGGCTGGTGACGCGGCCGATCGGCGTGAGCGTGAAGGTGGTCGACATGGTGCTCCAGGGGATCAGGCGCCAGCGAGGGTGACCGCCACCGCGGCCAGCGGCGCGGCCAGCTCGAGGCGCTCCAGCCACGGGCCGCGGACCCAGGCGCGGAGCCGGCGGCCGATCAGGTTGCCGATGATGAGCGCGGCCGTGAGCGTCACGAGCGCCGGGACCATCGCGGGATGATACAGGCCGCCGAGCGCGTAGCCGGCGGCGCGCGCGCCGTTGAGGATCAGCGCCGAGGCCGCCACCGTGGCGACGTAGCCGTCGCCCTTCACGCCGGCGGCCAGCAGCACCGGCGACACCAGCACGCCGGCGCCGCCGGCCGAGGCGCCGACCGCGCCCACCACCGCGCCGGTGCCGGCCAGCGCACGCGGCGACGGCGTCCACGCGAACAGCTCGAGCGCGCGGGCGATCGCGAACAGCGCCACCGCCACCAGCGCGGCGTGCAGCACCGCCGGCGGCAGCGCGGTCACGACCAGCGCGCCTGCCAGCGCGCCGGCGGCGAGCCCGAGGCCGAACCGCGCCACCACCCGGCGATCGATCGCGCCGCGGTACAGCGCCGCGCGGTGGGCGTTGCCGATCGTCAGCGCCCCCGCCGACAGCGCCAGCGCGGTGGCCGGCGGCATGATCAGCGACAGCAGCGCCAGCGCCACCATGCCGCCGCCGACGCCGGTCACCGTGGTCAGCACGCCGCCGAGGAGCCCGATCGCCAGGAGCTGCATCATGGTCCCAGCATGGGGGCGCGCCGGCCTGCTGTCTCGTCGAATGAATCGATGGAATCCATCGATGAATCCGATGATACGATCGGCCGATGTTGCGCGAGCTCGAGCAGTTCGTGGCGGTGGCCACCGCCGGCACGTTCACCGCGGCGGCGCGGCGGATCCACCTGTCGCAGCCGGCGCTGACCGCGGCGATCCAGCGGCTCGAGCACGAGGTCGGCGCGCCGCTGTTCGATCGCGGGCGCCACGGCGCGGCGCTGACCGCCGCGGGCCGCGAGCTCTTGCCGCGGGCGCAGGCCGCGCTGACCGCGTTCGCCGACGGCAAGCGCGCGGTCGCCGAGATCACCGGGCTGGCCGCCGGCGAGGTGCGCATCGGCGGCGGCGCCACCGCGGTGACGTACCTCTTGCCGCCGATCCTGGCGCGGTTCCGGCGGGCGCGGCCCGGCATCCGGCTGAGCGTCCGCGAGGGCAACACCGACGAGCTCGAGCAGGCCGTCGACGACGGCCGCCTCGACCTGGCGATCATCACCGTCGATCGCCACCGCCGCCCGACCGGGCCGCTCGATCGGCTCGGCCGCCACGCCGACGACGAGCTGATCGTCGTGGCCGCGCCCGACACCGACGCGCGCACCGCGCCGTGGATCACCTTCGCGCCGGGCTCGCCGACCCGGGCGCTGTTGCTCGAGCGGCTGCCGACCGCGTCGGTGGTGATGGAGCTGGGCTCGATCGCCGCGGTCAAGGCCAACGTCCGCGCCGGCATCGGCCTGGCGCTGGTCAGCCGGCTGGCGGTGGCGTCGGACCTGGCGCGCGGCAGCCTGGTCGAGGTGCCGTTCCGCTGGGCGCCGGTGCGTCGCCGCCTGGGGGTGAGGCACCGTGGCGAGCGTCACCTGACGCCGGCGGCGGCGGCGCTGCTCGCGCTCTTGCGCTGAGCGATCGCGCTACGCTGCGCCCGTGCAGCGCCGCTGGATCTTGCCCGCGCTCGGCCTCGCCGCGTGCTCGTTCACGCCCACGGGCGATCGCGACGCCGCGGTCGACGCGACCGACGCGCCGATCGACGCCCGGCCGTGCGGGCCGGACTACGTCGACGGCTACCGCTACTATGCGACCCAGGCCACCTGGCTCGACGCCGAGCGCGAGTGCGAGCGCGACAACGGCCACCTCGCGGTGCTCGACACGCCGGCGGCGCGCGCGGCGGCGGTGGCCGCGGCCCAGCGCTTCAACAGCAGCGCCGAGCTGTGGGTCGGGCTGGTGCGCGACCAGAGCGGCGCGGCGGCGCCGTGGGCGTGGCACTGGGTCACCGGCGGCGCCGGCGTCGAGCCGCTCGGCTGGTCGCTGGGCCAGCCCGACAACGGCGGCGATCAGACCCAGTACGTCGTGCGCATGGAGCGCGACACCGGCGCGATCTACGACCGCGACTTCACCGACGCGTCGCTGCGCGCGCTGTGCCAGTGCGACGGTCGGCCGCCGGTCAACGCCGACTACGATCCGGCGACGCCGTGATCACGCGATGACGCCGCGGGCCCGCAGGATCGCCTCGATCTCGGCGCGCCGCGCCTCGAGCTCGGGCGGATCCTTGACCGGCTGGAACCGGCCGTCGACGCCGGTGCGCGGCACCAGCGCGAAGTGGGTCGGCAGGAACGCGGTCAGCTCGCCGACCAGCCGCTCGTGCTGGATCGCGGTGGCGCCGTCGACCTGCTTGGCGACGTGGAAGTAGGTCAGCGGGAAGTCGCGATCGATCGCCGCGACGTCGAGCACGAAGGTGTTGGTGTTGAACACGCCGATCGCGTCCTGATCGAAGCCCGGCGGGAAGCGGAACGCCTCGAGGATCTGCGGCACGCCGTCGACCCGGGCCGGCGCGCCGCCGCGATCGCCGGGATCCTTGGCCACCACCTCGGCGGTGATCGCCTTGCCGCTGGCGAGGTGCGCGCCGATGATCGCCGGGTCGAGCGTCGCGGCGAGGTTGTCGACGTTGGACATGTGCAGGTAGCGGCCGCCGGCGGCGCGGAAGCGATCGAGCACGCCGGCGCGGCGCAGCGCGAAGCTGAGGTCGCCGTGGCCCGGCGCGTACGGCGACAGCGCGCCGTCGGCCTCGCGGAACAGCGCGCCGGCGGGCGTCAGCCGCAGCGACACGAACTGCGGGACGCAGGCGATCGGCGTGCGCGGATCGGGGGCGCGGGTGGCCAGGTCTTCCTCGAGCCGCGCGTGGGTGGCGTACGACGTCATCAGCCACACCGGCACCGTGGTGGCGTGATCGGCCGCGACCCGGGCGGCGTCGGCCAGCTTGAGATCGAGGAACGTGCGGTCGCCGACCACCGGGACCACCGCCTTGACCACGCCGCCGAACCGCGTGGCCATGCCGCCGGCGAGGTAGACCACGCCGACCTGGCCGGCGCGGATCGCCTCGGCGCCGCGGGCGTGGAGCGCGGCGCGCGCGGCGGTGCCCGGGGCGGGCAGGGCCACGACGTCGCCGTCGGCCGGCGCGGTCACGGTCCCGCGCACGGCGTTGTCGGCGGCCGGCCCGCCGGCGGCCAGCGCGGCGGCGGCGGCGGCGAGGCGCGCCTCGTCGAAGCCGAACTGGTCGAGCAGCGCGCGGGTCTCGGGATCGATCGCGATCATCGCGGTCGATGGTAGGCGATCAATCGGCGATCAGGCGGCGCAGGCGCGGCGTGATCTCGGCGACCGCGCCGGGGCCTTTGATCGAGCCCTGGATCTGCCGGCCGCTGGCCTGGCCGTCGGCGGCCGGGCGCATGAACAGCGGGATCATCTGCGAGGTGTAGCCGGCGGCTTCGAGGCGCGCCTGGTCGAGATCGGCGTCGAACTCGAGCAACGTCAGGCGCGGGAACGCCGCGTCGAGTTCGCCGGCCTCGACCGCGCGGTGGAAGTAGCCGCACGGCTCGCACCACGCGGCGCCGACGTAGACGACGTGCTGGCGCTCGGGGGCCGCGGCCACCTGGGCGGCGATCCACGCCGCGGCGTCGCCGGTCGGCGGCGGCACGATCGCCTGGACCTTGCCGGGCGGGCCGGCCGGGGCGGCCTCGCGACCGCCGCCGCAGCCGGCGCCGACGGCGGCGACGCCGAGCATGGCCAGGAGGTGCGCGGCGCGCATCGCTCGATCATGCGGGACCGCGACCGGCGACGCCAGGCCGCGGTCGCGCTATAGAAGCGCGCCGTGACCGCCGTCCTCACCGTCCAGGAGCTGCACAAGCGCTTCGGCGATCGCCGCGTGCTCAACGGCGCGTCGTTCGTCGTCGACGAGCGCGATCGCATCGGCCTGATCGGCGCCAACGGCGCGGGCAAGTCGACGCTGCTCAAGATGATCGTGGTCGGGGCCGGCGCCGGCGTCGGCGTGACGGTCAAGGACGCCGCCGAGCGCGACGCGGTCACGCCCGACAGCGGCGTCATCACCTGGCGCCGCGACCTGACGCTCGAGTACGTGCCGCAGGAGCCGGTGCTCGACCTGACCGCGACCGTCGGCGCGACCCTGGCCCGGGACGGCGTCGAGCTGCACCAGCAGCGCACCGTGGCCGCGGCGCTCGATCTGCCGCCCGACGACGCGGTGCTGGGCCGGCTGTCGGGCGGCGAGCTGCGCCGGGTGGCGCTGGCGCGGGCGCTGCTGGGCCGGCCCGACGTGCTGGCGCTCGACGAGCCGACCAACCACCTCGACGCCGACACCGTGGCCTGGCTCGAGGATCGCCTGGGCAGCTTCCCCGGCGCGGTCATCGTCGTCACCCACGATCGCTACTTCCTCGACCGGGTCGCGACCCGCATCCTCGAGGTCGATCGCGGCCAGGTGTTCGGCTACGACGGCGACTACACCTACTTCCTCGAGAAACAGGCCGAGCGGCTGGCGATCGAGAGCACCCACGAGCACGAGCGCGCGATGTTCGTGCGCCGCGAGCTCGACTGGATCCGCCGGGCGCCGCCGGCGCGCACGGTGAAGTCCAAGGCCCGGGTCGATCGCTTCGACGCCGCGGTCGAGCGCGCGCCCGGCGTCGACGATCGGCCGCCGCGGCGGATGGGGCTGACGCTGCCGGCCGGGCCGCGGCTGGGCTCGACGATCCTCGAGACCCGCGGGCTGACCCAGCGGATCGGCGAGCGCACGCTGTTCAAGGACCTGACCTTGACGATGAAGCCGCGCGATCGCATCGGCATCGTCGGCAAGAACGGCGCCGGCAAGACCACGCTCATCCGCACGCTGCTCGGCGAGCTGGCGCCGGCGGCAGGCACCGTCACGCTGGGCGTCAACACCAAGCCGGCCTACCTCGAGCAGGGCCGCGAGGACCTCGACCCCGATCACACCGTGATCCAGGAGGTCGCCAGCGGCTACGATCACGTCGAGCTCGAGAGCGGCCGGCTGCACGTGCGCACGTTCCTGCGCCAGCTCGGCTTCGCCGACGCCACCGCCGACGCCAAGATCGGCAAGCTGTCGGGCGGCGAGCGCAACCGGGTGATGCTGGCGCGGCTGCTCCGCCGCGGCGGCAACCTGCTGGTGCTCGACGAGCCGACCAACGACCTCGACCTGGTCACGCTGGCCACGCTCGAGGACGCGCTGCTCGACTTCCCCGGCTGCGCGCTGATCGTCAGCCACGATCGCTGGTTCCTCGATCGGGTCGCCACCGGCATCCTGGCCTTCGACGAGGCCGGCGTGACGTTCTACGAGGGCACCTACTCGAGCTACGAGGCCAAGCGCGACGCCCGCCGGGCCCAGGCCGCGCGGGCCGCCGCGCCGGTGGCCGTCGCCGCGCCCAAGGCCGGGCCGGCCAAGGCCGACAAGCCGCGCAAGCGCACCTTCAAGGAGACCCACGAGCTGGCCGGCATGGAGGTGACGATCCTCGCCGCCGAGGCCCGGGTGGTCGAGCTCGAGGCCGCGCTGTCGGATCCGGCGCTGTTCAAGGAGCGCCCGCTCGAGGTCGCCGGGCTCAACACCCGCCTCGAGGCGGCCCGCGCCGAGGTCGAGCGGCTGTACGCGCGCTGGGCCGAGCTCGACGCCATCCCGCCGGCGTGACGGTGTACGCTGGCGCCGTGGTCGTCCTCCGCACCCTGGTAGCCGCGCGTTGAGCGCCCGCATCACCAGCCCGCGCGCGATCCTCGCGCTGCTCACCGGGCTCAACTTCCTCAACTACCTCGATCGCATCCTGGTGGCGGCGGTGCTGCCCAAGATGTCGGCCGAGCTGGGGCTGTCCGACTTCCAGGGCGGGCTCACCGCGACGGTGTTCCTGCTCGGCTACTTCGTCACCGCGCCGGTGTTCAGCGCGCTGGCGGCCCGCTACTCGCGGCGATCGCTGATCGCGTTCGGCGTCGCGACCTGGAGCGTCGCCACCGCGCTGTCGGGCACCGCGGCCAACCTCGGCATGCTGTTGGCCGCGCGCGCGATCGTCGGCATCGGCGAGGCCAGCTACGCGACCCTGTCGCCGACGATCATCGACGACATCACGCCGCCCGAGCGGAAGGGCAAGGCCCTGGCGATCTTCTACCTGGCGACGCCGCTCGGCTCGGCGCTGGGCATGGTGCTGGGCGGGCAGATCGCCGAGCACTGGGGCTGGCGCACCGCGTTCTTCGTCGGCGGCGGCCCCGGCCTCTTGCTGGCGATCACCTGCCTGTGGATCGCCGAGCCGGCGCGGCGCGGCGCGGTCGCGCACACCGGCATCATCGCCAGCGCCAAGGCGCTCTTGCGCATCCCGCAGTACCGGCGCGCGGTGGCCGGCTACATCGCCCACACCGCCGCGGTCGGCGCGTTCGCCCACTGGGGGCCGACGTTCCTGGTGCGCCGGTTCGGCCTCAAGCTCGGCGCCGCCGGCACCTACTTCGGCGCGGTCACCGTGGTCGCTGGCGCGATCGCGACGATCGTCGGCGGCCGCTGGTCCGACGCCGCGCTGGCCCGCCACCCGGGCGGGCCGAGCCACGACGACGCCGCCACCCGGCGCGGCACCAACGCGCTGCTCAAGATCTGCGCGATCGGCGTGCTGGTGGCCGCGCCGTTCACCGCGGCGGCGTTCGCGGCGCCGGCGGCGTGGCTGTTCTTCGCGATGGCGTTCGTCGCCGAGCTCGGCATCTTCCTGTCGACCTCGCCGGTCAACGCCGCGCTGCTCCGCACCGTGCCGCCCGAGCTGCGCGCGGCGTCGATGGCGTTCGGCATCTTCGCGATCCACATCTTCGGCGACCTCGGCTCGCCGCCGGCGGTCGGCCTGTTGCTCGATCACCTGCACATCGTCGCGGCGATGATGGCGCTGCCGATCGTGATCGCCGTGGCCGCGTTCCTGTGGTGGCCGCGATCCCGTGAGGCGTGAGCGTCGCGCCGGCAACTTGCGCCGGCGCCCGGGACCGTCTACGCATCGGCGGTATGCCCAACCGTCTGGCCGGTGAGTCGTCGCCGTATCTCGTGCAGCACGCGGCCAACCCGGTCGACTGGTACCCGTGGGGCGCCGAGGCCTTCGCCCGGGCGGCGCGCGAGGACAAGCCGGTGTTCGTGTCGATCGGCTACGCGGCGTGCCACTGGTGCCACGTGATGGCCCACGAGTCGTTCGAGGACCCGGCGATCGCGGCGCTGATGAACGAGCTGTTCGTCAACATCAAGGTCGATCGCGAGGAGCGCCCGGACGTCGACACGATCTACATGAACGCGATCCAGGTGCTGGGCGAGGGCGGCGGCTGGCCGCTGTCGGCGTTCTGTCTGCCCGACGGCCGGCCGTACTTCCTCGGCACGTACTTCCCGGTGCAGGACCGCTACAACCGGCCCAGCTTCTCGAAGGTGCTGCGCGCGATGGCGCAGGCCTACCGCGAGGAGCGCGAGAAGGTGATGGAGAACGTCGAGGGGCTGGTCGAGGGCCTGGGCCAGGTCGATCGCCACTACCGAGGGCAGCCGGTCGCCGGCGGCGTCAACGCCGCGATGCTGGTCGCGGCCGGGCGGCAGATCGTCGGCCGCTGCGACGCCGAGCACGGCGGCCTGGCGGGCGCCCCCAAGTTTCCGTCGAGCTCGGCCCACGAGCTCTTGGCGCGGGTGGCACGGCTGGGGTTCGGCGCGCCGGCCAAGGAGGCGTTCGTGCGCTGGGCCGATCGGATGGCGGACGGCGGCCTCTACGATCACCTCGGCGGTGGCTTCGCGCGCTACTCGGTCGACGAGCGCTGGGCGGTGCCGCACTTCGAGAAGATGCTCTACGATCAGGGCCAGCTCCTGGGCATCTACGCCGACGCCTACGCGCTGACCGGCGCGCCGCGCTACGCGCAGGTGATCGAGGAGACCGTGGCGTACCTCGGGCGCGAGCTGAGCGATCCCGCCGGCGGGCTGTACGCGTCGCAAGACGCCGACAGCGAGGGCGAGGAGGGCAAGTTCTACGTGTGGACGCCGGCCGACGTGCGCGCCGCGCTGGGGCTGGTCGACTCGCTGTCGTTCTGCAAGGCGTACGGCGTCACCAGCGCCGGCAACTTCGAGCACGGCGCCACCGTGCTGGCCCGGGTCACGCCGCCCGGGGCGCGCTCCGACGAGGCCCACCTGGCGGCGCTGCGGGCCGCGCTGTTCGCCGCGCGCCGCGCCCGGGTCGCGCCGGCCACCGACGACAAGGTGCTGGCCGGCTGGAACGGCCTGGCGTTGACCGGGCTGGTGCGGGCGTGGAACGCCACCGCGCAGCCGGCGGCGCTGGCGCTGGCGCGGCGGGTCGGCGACTTCTTGCTCGCGACGATGATCACCGGCGATCGCCTGGCCCGGGTGTACAAGGCCGGCGCCACCAAGCTCGACGGCACGCTCGAGGACTACGCGTTCGTCGCCGCCGGCCTGTTCGAGCTGGGCGAGGCCACGCTCGACGCGCGCTACTGGGACGCCGCGGCGGCGCTGATCGGCGCGGTGCGCGCGCGCTTCTACGAGCCCACCGACGGCGGCGTGTTCTACCTGACCGCGGCCGACGATCCCGAGCCGCTGATCCACCGGCCCGAGTCGCACCACGACGGCGCGATGCCGTCGGGGGCCGCGGTCGCGGTCGAGGGGCTGATCCGGCTGGGCTACGTGCGCGCCGACGCCGAGGCGCTGGCGATCGCCGAGCGCTACCTCGAGCGGCGGCTGGTGTCGGGCGCGCTCGGCCCGCTGGGCGCGGCGCGGCTGCTCGGCGCGCTCGACCTGTTCCTGCACGCGCAGTGCGTGGTGGTGACCGACGGCGCCGGCGCCGACGACCTGCGCGCCGCGGCCCGCGCGGCCTACGCGCCGACCCGGCTGCTGGTCGGGCCGTGGGCGGCGGCGGCGGTGCTCGCCGACAAGCCGGCGGCCGCCCGCGCCCGCGCCTACGTGTGCCGCGGGCCGGTGTGTGCGCTGCCGGTCGAGGAGCCGGCTGCCCTGGCCGCGGCGCTGGCGGCGGCGCCGATCGATTGAAGATCCGCGGCCGGGCGCGCGTCCACCCCCCAGCCGGCGCGCCCGCGGCCGGAGGAAGGTAGTATCTGCCCATGGTTCGAACTTCGCTTCGCTCGCTGGTCGTGCTGGGTGCGCTGGCCGGCTTCGCCGCCACCGCCTCGACCGCCGCCGCCGACGTGCCGGTGCCGGGCAACCCCTGGGCCTGGCCGACGCTCAAGTCGTGGCTCGAGGGCGCCCCGGTGCCCGCCGACACCGCCGGCAAGGTGGTGGTCCACTGGTTCTGCAAGCCCAAGGTCGAGGCCTGCAAGGACGACCTGGCGCGCATCTACAACATGCGCGACTCGACGACGACGGTCTACGTGATCGCCTACATCAACGGCACCGCCCGCGACGCCAAGAAGCTCGACCCGGTGCGCGGCGAGGTCGGCGCCGGCGCGGTGGCCTACGGCGCGCCGGTCAAGAAGCTGATGAAGACGCTGGGCTTCGCCGCGGTGCCGGTGTCGATCGTCGTCGACACCGAGGGCAAGGTCGCGCTGGTCACGACCACCGGCGATCTCGATCAGCTCGACGCCCGCGACGCCAAGATCGCCGACCTGGTCAAGGGCATCACCGAGTTCACGACGACCCAGGCGGGGCCGACCGCGCCGGTCAAGCCGGGCGACAAGTTCACGGTCTCGGTCGAGGTCAAGCTGGCCAGCTGGCTGGCGTGGAACAACATGGTGCCCGAGGTGTTCCTGACCACCGTGCCGCCCGACGTCACCTGCGACGCCAAGATGAAGCGCGGCAAGGAGGTCACGGTCGACGGCAAGTTCCTGCGCGCGTCGTTCACCTGCTCGTCGACGGTCAAGGGCGCGTACGAGCTGCGCGCCGCGCTGCGCTTCGGCTACGACGCGCCCAACAAGGCCACCGGCGTCGGCGAGGACAACGTCAGCTGGAAGTTCGTCGTCAAGCCGTGATCCTGGTTCGCCGGCGGCGCGCTCACCGCAGCCGCGCGACCTTGACCCGGGTCCACAGCGGCTGGTGATCGGCGGCGAGGCGGCTGGCCTCGGCGAGCTTGTCGAGCAGGTCGTAGGCGGCGGTGACGTCTTCGTCGGCGCCGTCGCGCTGCGCCGGCGTGGCGGCGGCGCCGAGCGCGCGCACCGCGCGGGCCCGCAGGAAGCGGGCCTCGGCGACCAGCATGATCCACACCGCCGACTCCGGCGACGCCGCGATCGCGACCATGCTCTGGACGACGGCGCGGTCGGCGTCGGCCAGCGCCGCGGTGGCCTTGCCCCGGGCCAGCGCCAGGTCGCCGCGCAGGATCAGCGCGGTGGCCAGCGCCTCCTTCCACTCGAGGTTGACCTCGTCGTCGGCCACCAGCTTGTCGGCCAGCGTGATCGCGCGATCGCCGGCGGCGGTGGCCTCGGCGGTGCGCCCGGCGCGGGCGTGGATGCGGGCGATCAGCGTCTCGGCCTGCGCCAGCTCGTTCTTGATGCCGGCGTTGTCGGGGCTGGCGGTCAGGAGCTCGGCGCGGGCGTCGCGGGCCGCGGTGGCCGACGCCAGCGCCGCGTCGAACTCGTTGGCCTGCAGCTGGGCCGCGCCGATCTTGGCGTCGGACCACGCCACCAGCCGGCGCCACAGCGGGTTGCCGGGATCGGTGGCGAGGATCTCGGTGCGGATCGCGCGCGCGGCCTGGTAGCCCTCGAGCGCCCCGCGCACGTCGCCGCGCCACAGCCGCGCGTCGGCCAGCCGGAAGTGGATGCGCGACAGGTCCACCTGCCAGCTGCGGTTGCCGGGGTCCTTGGTCAGGAGCGTCGTGTGGTTGGCCAGCGCCAGGTCGAGCAGCTGGGTGGCGTTCTTGGCGTCGCCCTTGTCGATCACCGCGAGGCCCCACGACGACAGCGCCAGGCCGCGCTCGCGCCGCCAGGTGGCGTTGCCGGGATCCTTGCGCAACAGGCCGTCGAGCGTCGCCACCGCCTTGGCGTAGGTGGCCTCGGCCGCGGTGATCTCGCCGAGCTCCTTCTGCATGTCGGCGACCTGGGTCCGGGCCTTCACCAGATCGAACTGGCGGCTCGAGTTGTCGGGCTCGGCGAGCGCGACCTCGGCGCGCAGTTGCTCGCACGCGCGGTACTCGGCCAGCGCGCCCGCCGAGTCGCCGCGGTACTGCAGCGTCGACGCGATCTTCAGGTGGCTGGTGGCCAGATCGGCGCGCGCGTTGCCGTCGCCGGCCGCCCCGCCCGCCGCGTCGGCGTCGACCACCCGCTGGCGCGCGGCCATCGCCGCCTGGTACTCGGCGAACGCCTCGTCGAGGTGGCCCTGGTTGCGCAGCACGTCGCCGATCAGATCGCGGGCGGTCGCGCTGCCCAGCAGCACCGCGCGATCCTCGGGGCGCCGCACCAGCACCGCCTCGTAGTGCACCAGCGCGTCGCGGTAGGTGGCGAGCTCCTCGGCGAACGCGCCGCGGGCGTGCAGCACGCGGCCGTACTCGACCAGCATCTCGGCGAGGATGCGCCGGCGATCGAGCGTGCGCGGGTGGTCGGCGTCGGCCAGCAGCCGCTCGAGCTGGCGCTTGCCCTCCGACAGCGTCTCGGCGGCGAGGTCCATGTCGCCGCGCTCCTCCTCGGCCTGGCCCAGCGTGTACAGCGCGATCGCCAGGCGTTCGCGGTCGCTGTCGGACAGGCCGTTCGGGTTCTGGGCCAGCCGGGTGTAGTAGTCGCGGACCTGGGCGCCGATGCCGGCCAGCAGATCCTTGCGGCCGATCGCGCCCAGCCGGGTGCGCATGTCGGAGATCAGGTAGTCGACGACGCTCTCGGCGGCGGCGCGGCGCTGATCGGCCAGCCGCCGCTGGGCCTCGGCGCGATCGCGCTCGACGACGATCCGCCGCAGCGCCAGCGTGCCGAGCACGACGAACGCCGCCAGCGCCACCGCCGCGATCGCCACCGCCGCGCGGTGACGGCGGACGAAGCGCGCGACCCGCTCGCGCACGGTGTAGCGGTGCGCGGCCACCAGCTTGCCGGTCTGGAACCGGCGCAGCTCCTCGGCCAGCGCCTGCGCGGTCGGATAGCGCGCGGCCGGCTCGTGGGCCATCGCCCGGGTGACGATCGCGGTGAGATCGGCCGGCGCGTCGGGCGCGCGCTTGGCCAGCGGCTCGACCTTGCCCTCGATCGCCGCGGCGATGACGTCGGTCGCGGTCTTGGCGGCGTAGGGCGGGGCGCCGGCCAGCAGGTGGTAGAGCATCGCGCCCAGGCTGAACACGTCGGCGCGCTCGTCGACCGGCTCGCCGCGCGCCTGCTCGGGCGGCATGTACGCCGGCGTGCCCATGACCGCGCCGGCGACGGTGAGGATCGGCTCCTCCGAGGTCGTCGGCGCCCGCGGGCGATCGCGCTCGGTGCGGGTGCCGGGCAACGAGTCGGTGCTGTCGTCGTCGAGATCCTTGGCCAGGCCCCAGTCGATGACGACGATCTCGCCGAAGTCGCCCACCAGCACGTTGGCCGGCTTGAGGTCGCGGTGGACGACGCGCTTGGAGTGCGCGTAGGCGATCGCGTCGACCGCGGCGGTGATCGTCGCCAGCAGCGCCAGGCGCTGCTCGAGCGTCTTGGCGTCGGCGATCGCGCGATCCAGCGGGCGGCCGCTGACCAGCTTCATCGCGTAGAACGGCTCGCCCGACGGCCAGCGCCCGGCCTGGTAGACCGGCACGATCGCCGGGTGCTGCAGGCGCGCGGTGATCAACGCCTCGCGGCGGAACCGCGCGCTGTGCTCGGGGTCGGCGTGCAGCAGCTCCTTCAGCGCGACCGGCCGGCCGAGGATGCGGTCGGTGGCCGCGATGATGCGGCCCATGCCGCCGCGCGCGACCTCGCGCTCGGACACGTACTGCCCGGGGTCGGTGATCGGCAGGTCGTCGACGGCGACCACCAGCTCGGGCCGCGGGTCGCCGCCGCCGGCGACGGTGTCCTGGTACGACTCGACGCCCTGGGACCGGCGCGCGGTCGACGGGCCGCCGTCGGCCGTGGTCGGCACCGGCCGCTGGGCGGTGGCCGGGGCGATCGTCGGGGCGAACGCTTCTGGATCGCTGGGCGGCGGATCGCCGGCGCTCATCTGCTAGCAATGTACCGCCGATGTCTTCGCCACTCCACGTCGTCCGCGCCGGGACCGTCGGGCCGCCGCTGATCCTGTGCCACGGCAGCGCCACCGACGCGTCGACCTGGACGATCCAGGTCGCGTCGCCCTTGACCAGCCGCTACCGCGTCGTCGCCTACGATCGGCGCGGCGCGGGGCGCTCGCCGCGCGCGCCCGGCGTCGCGTGGCACACCATCGAGGAGCACGCCGCCGACCTCGCGGCGCTGATCGGCGAGCTCGGCGCGCCGGCGCTGGTGGTCGGCTCGAGCTGCGGCGCGGCGGTGGTGCTCGAGACCTGTCGCCGCGCGCCGGCGGTGGTGCGCGGCGCGATCTTGATCGAGCCGCCGCTGGCGCCCAGCGACGCCGCGCCCGCGGTGCCGGCCGGCTTCTTGGCCGAGCTCGATCGGCTCGCGGTCGAGGTCGGGCCCGAGGCCGCCGCCGAGCGGTTCCTGATCACCGTGCTCGGCCAGGCCGCGTGGGATCGGTTGCCCAAGCTGTTCCGCGCGCGCGCGGCCAGCACCTGGCCGCAGATCCGCGGCGACTGCTACGCGCTGGACGCGTATCAGGTGCGCTACCCGTCGCTCGCCGCGATCGACGTGCCGATCCGCCTGCTCGGCGGCGATCGCTCGGCGGCGTACTTCCGCCCGACCCTCGAGGCGCTGGCCGCCGCGCTGCCGCGCGCGACGCTGGCGATCGTCGCCGGCGCCGGCCACATGCTGCACGCCGACGCGCCGCGCGCCTTCGCCGACCACGTCGACGCGCTCGCCGCCGCCACCGCCACCGCCTAGCGACTCAATTGCAGCCGCAGCCGCCGGCCTTGGCCTCGCCGCCGCCGCTCGAGCCCTCGCGGTAGCTGCGCGCGTGGGACTCGCCGCCGCGGATCTCGGCGTCGGCGCCGATCACCATGTCGGGGCGCGCCAGCGTCTGGCGCTGGTGCGGCTTGACCCGCATGCAGCCGGTGGCGAGCGTGGTGAGGAGGACGACGGTGAGCGCGGTGCGAACCACGCGCAGAGGCTACACGATCGCAGCGGTCGTGATCGGAAATCGATGCACACTGCCGCTGTCAGGCGCATAGTCCCGCCGCCGATGAAGTCGTCCAGATCATCGTTCCTGCTCGGGGCGCTGTGCGTCCTCGGCGCCGCACCTGGCTGTGAGCTCGAGGAGGACGTGGTCGAGGTCCCCGTCGCCGATCCGCTGGTGTTCCGCGACGAGGTGTACCCGATCCTGCTCGGCGACTGCGGGTTTACCGGGTGCCACGGCAACCCCGACCGCTTCTTCGCGGTGTTCGGCACCGCCCGCGCCCGGCTCGATCCCGCCACCGACCTCGACGCGCCGGTGACGCCCGAGGAGCTGGCGGTCAGCTACACCCGCGCGCGGTCGATGCTGATCAGCCCCGACGGGGTCAAGCGGGCGCCGCTCCTGCGCAAGCCGCTGGCCCTCGACGACGGCGGCGTCGGCCACAAGGGCTCCGACCCGTGGGGCAACGCGCTGTTTCCGTCGAAGGACGACCCGCGGTTCCAGACCCTGGCGGCGTGGGCGCTCGGAGGTGGCCAGTGAAGGCCGCGCTGGCGCTGGCGCTGGTCGCGGCGACGCCGTCGGCGGCGCGCGCGTACTCCGAGCTGACCCGGTTCGCCGAGCCGGCCGTCGACGGCGGCGGCGGTGGTCGCTACTTCACCGGCGCGCCGACCGACGGCTACTCGTGCCACGTCTGCCACGACGACGTCGCCGCCCCGTCGGTGACCGTCACCGGCATGCCGGCGCACATCGAGACCGGCGCCACGTACGACCTGACGCTCACCTGGCCCGAGGACGACCGCAAGTACTCGCTTGCCCTCGAGCTGGTCGACGCCGAGGGCAACCCGCCGGCGATCGCGCTGCCGGCGCTGGCCGATCAGCCGCCCGAGATGCGCTGCGCCGGCGATCGCACCGGCGCCAGCGCCGCGCAGCTCGTCAGCGTCGGCGCGCGCCGGATCGTCTACGTCGAGCCGTGCGGCGCGCACCAGCTCACGGTCAGCTTCACGCCCAGCTCCGACGACGAGCTGTTCCTCGGCGCGGGGGTGGTCGCGGCCGATGGCTTCGAGACCTCGGACGGCGACGGCACCTTCGAGCTGCGCCGCACGCTGCGGTCGACCGTGACCAGCACCACCGGCTGTGCAATAAACGGACAGGCCAGCTCCGGAATGGCCGCCGCGCTGGGGTTCTGTGCACTGGCGTTGTTCCGCAGACGGCGCAAATAAGCCGCTTCGCGGGACAATCGCATTCGCTGATCACGTGTGATCAGCGGGTTGATCAGGACTCGGATCCCCGCACACGATCTCGCGTTTCGGGTGGGGGCCCCACGTCTTGTGGGTTCACGAAACCCTCTCTCAGAAATCGAGACCGACCAGCGAGGTCGCCTCGACGGCGTTGACCGCCTCGAGGCCGACGTAGGCCTGGTACACGAGCTGCGACAGGCTGGCGCGGAAGCCGACGTCGAGGTGGCGCTCGTCGTCGTCGAACGAGAACACGTGGTCGAGGGCGACGCCGAACTCGTTGCCGTAGAACGCCGACAGCTTGCGGTCGCGGGTCAGGTAGCCGTCGGCGTCGTCGAAGTTGAAGTAGCGGGGCCGATAGAACGACGCCTCGCCCTGGCTGTAGAAGCGGTAATGGAAGGTGACCGTCGTCGCCTCGCCGGGCAGCCACGACAGCACCGGCTCGACGGTGTGCGAGCGGATGCCCCAGGTGTCGAGGTAATAGCGGTAGTCGAGGCCGAGCGAGGCGTGCTCGCCGAGGGCGCGGCGCAGGCGTGCAGAAGCTGCGTTGCGGACCCGGAGATCAGGGACATTCTCAGGGACGCAGAACGGCGCTGCGTGACCGCAGGTGCCGTCGCCGCCGACCGCGACCCAGCGGTAGGGGCTGGCCTGGTAACCGTCGAGCACCATCGACTCGAGGGCCAGGTCGACGACGGTGCGCCGGTCGAGGATCTGTGACAACCCGGCGCGGGCGCCGTAGCTCAGCATGAGCTGCGCGAACACCGGGTCGCCGGCGCGTCCGGCCAGGTCGCGGCTGCCCATCACGTTGAACGACAAGGTCGTGTTGTGCTTCGCGTAATCTCGGCTGGCGCCGAGCACGACGCCGTGAGACTCATAGTCGTGCTCGTACGAGACGCGATACCGAGTGTTCAGCCGCGTGGTGCCGTTGTCGTAGGCGAGGCCGACCTGACCTTCGTTGCGCCGCTCGCTGATCGCCTTGGTGGCGGCGGTGACGACGTCGACCGAGGCGCCGGTCCACGCGTCGACGGTGTAGCTGGCCGAGAGGTTGGTCTGCTCGGTGGCCTGGCCCGCGGCGCTCACCGTCGGCGAGATCACCGTCGTGGCGTCGGAGTCGGTGCGCAGGTAGATCGTGTTGGCGGCGCGCACCTCGCGCTCACGCGCGGCAGCGCACCCACCCACGGCAATGGCGGTGATCAGGAGCGCGGCAGTACGACGAGCCACGCGCGCATGTTCCGCCTCTGGGCTGCGATGTCAATGTGCGCGTGCCTCGCAATCGCTGGCTGCTACGAGCCCGGCGTCGGCAAGGACGAACTCGATGACGCCGTGCAGGCGCCGGTCGACTTGTTCTCCGACGGCGGCAGCGTGACGCCGACCGATGGGCGCCCGCCGATCGACGCCCCCGGTGGCTCGATCGACGCGGCCAACGGCTGCGACAGCTCGCCGCTCTCGGCGCTGCGCATCGTCGTGCGGACCACGCCGTACGGCGGCCGCTACCAGCCGAAGAACATCGGCGCGATCTGGATCGAGACCGCGGCCGGTCAGTACGTGAAGACGGTGAAGCGTTGGGCCAACCGGCGCCTGCAGTACCTGACGCGCTACCGCACGGCCTCGGGCGGCGACGTCACCGACGCGATCACCGGCGCGACCTTGACCAGCCACATCACCCACGACGTCACCTGGAACCTGACCGATCGCAACCGCTGCGAGGTCCCGGCCGGGCAGTACCGCGTGGTGATGGAGCTGACCGATCAGGACGCGGCCGGCGCCTACGCCACGTTCCTGTTCACCAAGGGGACGACGCCGGCGACGACCAACCCGACGGCGACCGCGCAGTTCCACGATCTGGTGCTCGACCTGCATTGAGCCGACGGCGCTTGCGGTGGGGCGCGGGGTCGGGCAGATTCGCGCGCCGTGTCCGAGCCAACCCCTGAACGCGTCCGCGCCGTGATGTGCGCGGTGCAACTGCCCGACGTCGACGATGGTGGGTTCGCCTCGTCGATCGCCGAGCTCCGCCGGCTGGCGACGACCCTGGGCCTCGAGGTCGTCGGGGCGGTGACGCAGCGCCGCGGCCGGCTGGCGCCGGGCCTGGTGCTGGGCGAGGGCAAGGTCCGCGAGCTGGCGCAGTGGACCGGCGGCAGCGGTGAGGTGCCGGCGTATCAGAAGCCCGGCACCAACAAGCGCGACGCCGAGGACGCCGAGGACGACGATGCGGACGACGTCGGCGAGGCGGCCGACGAGGCCGAGCTCGACGCCGAGGCCGAGCTCGACGCGGCGGACGGTGATCCCGCGGCCGGCGGGCCGCGCTGCACCGTGGTGCTAGTCGATCACGATCTGACCCCGACCCAGCAGCGCAACCTCGAGCGCGCGACCGACGCCGAGGTCATGGATCGCACGTCGGTGATCCTGTCGATCTTCCACCGCCACGCGAAGACCCGCGAGGCGCGGCTGCAGGTCGAGATCGCGCGGCTGGCGTACCTGGCGCCGCGGCTGCGCGAGTCGGGCGGCGGCGGCGACCGCGTGCGCGGCGGCGTCGGCGGCAAGGGCGCGGGCGAGAGCGCGCTCGAGCTGGATCGCCGGCGGATCCGCGATCGCATCGCCGAGCTGCGCCGCGAGCTGGCGACGATCGAGGGCGGGGCCCGGACCCGGCGGGCCCGGCGCGACGACGCGCGCACGATCGCCGTGGTCGGCTACACCAACGCCGGCAAGAGCTCGCTGATGCGCGCGCTGACCGGCAGCGAGGTCTACGTCGCGGACAAGCTGTTCGCGACGCTCGACACCACGGTGCGCGTGCTCGACGCGCGGACCAAGCCGCCGCTGCTCCTGTCGGACACGGTCGGCTTCATCAAGAAGCTGCCCCACGACCTGGTGGCGTCGTTCCGGTCGACGCTCGAGGAGGCGACCCACGCCGACCTGCTGTTGCACGTCGTCGACGCCAGCGACGCCGCGTTCCGCGATCACATGGCGGTCACCCGCGGCGTGCTCGGCGAGATCGGCGCCGACGCCGCCGAGCTGGTCGTGCTCAACAAGATCGACAAGGTCGCTCCCGAGGAGCGCGCCGCGCTGGCGGCGGCGTTCCCCGACGCGGTGCTGATGTCGGCCAAGGCGCCGGCCGACGTCGCCGCGCTGCGGGCGCGGCTGGTCGAGCACTTCGCCGGCGCGGCCATCGAGGCCGAGCTGTTCGTGCCGTGGGCCCAGCACAAGCTGGTCCACGCGATCCACGAGCGCTGCCAGGTGGTCAGCGAGGTCCACGAGGACGACGGCACCCGGGTCGCGGTGCGCGCGCCGCAGGCGATCGTCGACGAGCTGGTCGCCGCGCTCGCGGCGTCGTAGGCTACGGGCCTGGGCATGGTCCGGTCGCCGCGCAGCGCGCGCACGTCGTGGGCGGTGATCGCCGCGATCGTGCTGGTGGTGGTCGGCGCGATCGGCGCGGTGCGCGCGGCGCTCGCCGGCGCGTCGTTCATGTACGACCTCGAGCAGCCGCGCAGCGCGCTGGCCCGCACCGCGCCGGTGGTGGTCGATCCCGGCACGCCGCGCCTGGCCCGGCGGGTGGTGCTGATCATCGTCGACGGGCTGCGCTGGGACGCGTCGCTGCGGATGCCGGCGCTCGACCGCCTGCGCGGCCGCGGCGTCGACGGCCACGCCACCTCGCACTACCCGAGCTGGTCGCGGCCGAACTACGTGTCGATCCTGACCGGGGTGCCGCCGCAGGCCTCGGGCGTGCGCACCAACCGCCACTACTCGCCGGTCGCGCTCGACACGCTGATGGATCGCGCGCAGGCCGCGCGGCTGCGCTCGGCGGCGGCCAGCGACAACAGCCCGCTGCCGGCGTTGTTCCTGCGGCCGCTCGATCCGGCGCGACAGGCCGAGCTCGACGCGCTCGACATCGACGCGATGGACGACCCGGAGTCGGACGAGGCACGCGCCGCCGCCGGCATGGAGGTGCGGTCGCCGTTCGACGACGCGCGCTACGCGCCGTGGCCCGGCGGCGTGGTCGAGGCGGCGCGCGCGCAGCTCGCCGACGGCGCCGCGCTCGACGTCGTGCTGATCGGCGTGGTCGACGACACTGGCCACGCCGAGGGCGCCGCCAGCGACGCGTACGCCGCCGCGGTCGCCACCGCCGATCGCATGGTCGGGCGGATCGTCGCGTCGCTCGACCTCGCCCAGGACGCGGTGATCGTCGTCGCCGATCACGGCCACACCGACCGCGGCGGCCACGGCGGCGTCGAGCCCGAGGTGATGACGGTGCCGCTGGTGGCGGCGGGCGCGGGCATCCGCGCCGGCGCGAGCCCCCGCGACGCCCGGCTGATCGACGTCGCGCCGACGGTGGCGGCGCTGTTGGCGATGCCGGCGCCGGGCCACGGCCTGGGCCGCACGCTCACCGAGCTCTTGACCCTCGAGCCGGCGGCAGCCGCGGCCCGGCTGGCGGCCGACGACGCGCGCCGCGCCGTCACCGCGCGGGTCGTCGCCGACTCGCGCTCGACCAGCCTGGCCCGCGCGCTGGCCCGGCGCGGGCTGCGCCTCGGCGGTGTCGCGGCGCTGGCGCTGGTGCTGGTCGGCGGCGCGCTGTGGCTGCGGCGGCGCGGCGGCCTGTGGTTCGATCGCCGCACGCTGGTGCTCGGCATGCCGGCGTTCTTCGTCGTGTACTACGTGATGGTCGCCGCGCTCGGGCAGCGGTTCTCGCCGTCGTTCCTGCCGGCCAAGGGTGACCTGGCGTTCGAGCTGGCGAAGTACGGCGTGATCGGCGCGCTGGCGCACGTCGCGGTCGGCTGGGTGGTGCTGCGGCGCCACCGATCGCTGGCCGAGCGCCTCGCGCTGGCCAACGGCAACGCCGCGGTCGGCCTGTTCCTGACGATGGTGCCGGCGATGCTCTTGTGGGCGCTGTTCCCGCCGCCGTACACCGAGGTCCCGGGGCCGCGCATGCTGGTGCTCATCCCGTCGTTGCAGGTCGCGGTCGCGCTGTACGCGTTCGCGATCCTGCTGTCGCTCGCGATCGAGGTCGTCGTGTTCTTCGCGCGCGCGCTCGATCCGTCGACGCGGTTGATCCGCCTCGAGCGCGCCACCGCGCTGGCCCGCAAGCAGCTCGAGGCGGCGAACCCGCGCGCCGGCGATCGCGGCGAGCCGCCGGCGCCGTGATCGGTGTGATCGCGGCCGCAGACGCGCCGATCGCGCCGCGCGCAGATCGTCGCAGCGCGGTCGGGGCCGATCCGCGGCGGTGGTGCGCGCGTCGCGCGAATGTCGCTGGCGGCGCACGCAGTTGCGTCGCGTGCGGCGTCGGCTGAGGCGCGTACACCTCGCGTGGCTACTGTAGTAGCCATCACGATTTTCAGCCGTCAGGATCTTTCGTGCCATCGACCCGCGGGCTAGAAGCCGCGCGTCATGTCGATCATCTCGAAGATCTCGGTGCTCGCGTTCGCGAGCACACTGTTGGTCGGTTGCGCCGAGGACGCGGCGACCACTCCCGATGCGCCGGCGACGTCGGCGCTCTACCTCGATCAGGTCGGGCGCGCCGATCAGCCGGCGTCGCTGATCGTGCTGGCGCCGACCGCGACCGCCGCCGACCGCGACCGCGTCACCGGCGCGATCGCGCAGCTCGGCGGGACCGTCGTCGGCGCGTTGCCGCCGCGCCTGATCATCGCCACCGTGCCGCCGGGCGCCGAGCGCGTGCTCGCCGACGCCGGCGTGGTCGCCCGCTTCGATCGCGCGGTGACGCCGGCCGACCTGGCCGCGCCGACCACCGCCGAGGCGCGCTTCCTGGCGGTCCACGCCGCGCGCTGGTTCCCGGCCGAGGTGCCGGCGACCGCGCGGCTGGCGCCGACCGCCCGGATGCGTCCCGACGGCGAGCGCGAGGGCACCGTCGCCCCGCTGGCCGCCGCGCGGATCGCCGCCGGCGATCCCGACGACGCCGTCGCGGTGCCGTACGCCGCCGGCACGATCGTCGTGTCGATCGTGCTGCCCGAGTCCAACGGCGCGATCGACGCGTCGACCGAGGACTGGACCGAGGCGATGGTCCGCGAGACCTACCTCAAGATCGCGACCGCGCTCGACAAGGTCGCGGCCACCGATCGCAACGCCGACCTGCGCTTCGTGATCCACGCCGAGTCGGCCCCGGCCGCCGGCGGGCTCGAGGGCACCGTCGACACGCCCTACGAGTTCGGCCAGCGCGCCAACTGGGGCGGCGTCAACACCGAGTACCTGGCCACCGCCGACGTGCTCGGCACGATCCTCGGCCGGCCGCTCACCGAGTTCGAGGTGTCGAGCGCCGCGCTCGAGTACACCGCCAACCTCAAGCGGCAGTACCAGGCCGACGGCGCGTTCTTCGTGATCGTCGCGGCCAACGGCAACGGCACCGCGGGCCTGCGCGCCCACGCGTTCATCAACGGCCCGTGGACGGTGCTCGACACCGGCTACGGCCACGAGACGTTCATGCACGAGTTCGGGCACATCTTCGGGGCGCTCGACGAGTACTGCCCCGACGCCTGCAACCCGCCGACCTCGATCGCAGGCTACCTCGGCATGTACAACGCCAACGCCCAGGCGCAGGAGGGTGGCGGCGGCATCGACGACGGCCGCGGCGAGAGCGCGCCGTCGTTGATGATCTACAACCAGCCGGGCGCGGTGAACGGCTACACCCGCGGCGCGTGGGGCTGGATCGACAGCGACGGCGACGGCGTGATCGAGGTCCGCGACACCGTCCCGGCCAGCGAGCTGCGCCTCACCGCCGATCGCCAGCGGGTGCGGGTCACCGGCACGATCGTCGATCGCCCGGCGACGCGGGTGTGGGCGGCGCCGTACAGCGTCAACCGGATCGTCGCGCTCGAGTACGCGTTCGCCGCGACCGGCCCGTGGCTGCGGCTGCCGCTGCCCGGCGACACCCGCGGCCGGCAGGCGGTCGACGTCGAGCTCGGCCAGCTGCCGGGCGGCACCCGCACGGTGTGGCTGCGCGGCGTCAACTCGGTCGGCAACGTCGAGCCGCGGCCGGTCGCGCTGAGCGTGACCACCACCGGCACCGCCAACAGCGCGCCCCACGGCCGGCTCGAGCTGCCGGCCCGCGCCGGCGCGAGCGCGGCGGTGACGCTCACCACCAGCGCCGTCGATCTCGACGGCGACGCGGTGACCGTGCGCTACGACCTCGACGGCAACGGCAGCTGGGACACCAGCTACCGCGCGCTCGGCGCCTACGCCTTCACGCCGGCCGCCGGCCTGCGCACGGTGCGCGCGCAGCTCAAGGACGCGCGCAACGCCACCCGCGTGCTCACCGCGACCCTGCCGGTCGTCACCGGCCTCGCGCCGCCGACGATCGCGCTGGGCCCGGTGCCGAGCCAGCTCTACGGCGTCAACCCGGGGCGGATCACCGCCGCGGTGGCCGCGCCCGGCGCGACGCTGACCGCGACCGCGACGCTGGCTACCGACGACGACGTCGCGACCGCGCCGGTGGCGATCGCCGCCGACGGCACGCTGGCGGTCGACCTCGCGACGCCGCGCTCGCTGCGCACCCGACCGCTCGACCTGGCCGCGGGCGATCGCGTGCTCGGCAACAACGACATCCGCGACGTGGCGTCGCTCGACGGCAACCTGGTGGCGGTCGCGGCCGGCACCGGCGGCGTGTGGATCGTCGACGTCACCGACCGCGCGGCGCCGCGGGTGGTCGCGCAGCTGCCGCTCGAGACCACCGCCCACCGGCTGCGCAAGGTCGGGACCAGGCTGTACGTGCTCGGCAGCTACCTGACCGTCCTCGACATCGCCGACCCGCGCGCCCCGCGCGAGCTGAAGCAGTGGTGGAGCGTCGTCGACACGACCACCGCCAGCAGCGCCGACCCGATCGGGATCAGCGACGGCGACGGCGGCTACGCCGTGCACGGCCTGTCGAGCGGCCTCGGTGGCCGGATCAGCCGCACCACGGTGCGCGTGACGATCGACCACCCGAACCCGGCCGAGCTGGTGATCCGGCTGGTGCCGTGGAAGGGCTCGGCGCTGCCGCCGGTGGTGCTGTGGGATCACCGCGCCGCGACTGGCGGCCTGCGCACCCTGACGTTCTCGTCGACCACCACCGCGGCGCTGCGCGCCCTCGACGGCGCGTTCGCCGACGGCTACTGGTCGATCGAGGTGCAGGACGACCAGGCCAACGGCCAGGGCGGGCAGCTCGTCGCGTCGCAGCTCGACTTCACGACCCGCAGCCGCGCGGCGCGGGTGATCACCAACGCCAGCGAGCTGGCCGGCGTGACCTCGTTCGGCGACCTGGTGATCGGCGGCGACGGCGTCGAGACGCTCGACGTCAGCGTGCCGCAGTGGATCACCCGGCTCGGCGCGATCGCCGGCACCGGCACGTTCACCGCGACGATGATCGACGACGCGGTGATCGTCAGCGCGCCGCTCGAGGCCAAGACCCCCGACGGCACCACCTCGACCGCGCCGGTGCGCGGCCTGTGCGCGATCGACCTGACGCTGGTGACGTGGCCGCGGCTGGTCCGCTGCGACACCTCGTTCGAGGCGCGCGACCACGCGCAGATCGCCGGCCGGCTGTACGTCGGCACCGGCGGCAAGTGCCAGCGCGACGACGGCGCGTGCGATCCGCCGTCGACGATCGTCGGCAACGCCCGCGGCTTCGCGCGCGGCTGGGGCTGGCGGCTCGGCACGACGCCGCTGCGGGTCGACCGCTGGGCGTTCGGTGACGCGACGACGGTGTGGACCGTCAACGAGCAGGGCTCGGTCGATCGGCTGAACGTCGCGGCGCCGGCCAGCGTCACGCTGGTCGAGCGGTTCGCGCGCACCTACACGACGCGGCTGGTGCCGCTGCGCCTGCCCGAGGTCATCCTGTTCGACTTCGGCGCGATGGCGCGGCTGGCGACGCTGGGCGACGCGTGGAGCATCCTGTCGCGGGTCTACCGGCTGACGGTGACCGCGACCAACAGCGCCGGCGGCACCACGACGGTCACCCGCCACGTCCACGTCGTGCCCTACGATCACGCGCCGGCGGGCGTGACCACCGCGGTGGTGCCGCCCAAGGACGGCATCGGCGCCGACCACCTGCAGATCACGGTCGTCGATCCCGACGACGGCGCCACCTGGGATCCGTTCCGGTTCGCGCGGGTCGACTGGGACGGCGACGGCAGCTTCGACACCGACTGGCTGTGGATGGCCGCCGACGGCGAGGGCCGCTTCGTCACCGACGTCGAGATCGCGCCGGGCGCCGCTGGGCGCACCACGATCGTCGAGGCCCGCGACGGCTTCTGGGCCCGCGGGCGGACCTCGACGGTCCTGCCGTAGCCGTCAGCGGTTGCGGCCCGGCGCGCGCCGCCCCTGGGCGCGACCGTGGTGCTTGCCGGGGCGGGTCGGGCGGCCGGGGCGCGCGTCGGCGCGATCGTCCCGGCGGTCGCCGCGCAGGCCCTGGTCGCGGTCGTCGCGGCCGGCGCGCAGACCCTGATCGCGATCGTCGCGGCCCGCGCGCAGACCCTGATCGCGATCGTCGCGGCCCGCGCGCAGGCCCTGATCGCGGTCGTCGCGGCCGGCGCGGTCGCGCCAGAAGTCGCCGGCGCGCTGATCGTCGCGATCGCGGCCCATCGCGAGGTCGCGGCGCCTGGCCGGATCGCGATCGCCGCGCGCCTGATCATGATCGCAGCCGGCGGCCGATGCGGCGCCGCCGCGCTTGCCGTGATCGCGCTGGTCGGCGCTGGCGAGACCGGCGGCGACGGTGAGCGCGAGCGCGAGGGTGGTGATCGAGGTGAAGACGCGGACGCGACGGCTGGTATTCATGGGATTGCACGGCTCCTGTCCCGGCACCGGGACGACCGTCGGTAGTGCAGCCGCCGGGCCAGCCCGGCAGGGCCTCGCCGTCGGCGCGCGGGGCGTCGGCGCTGCGCGACCTGCGGTTCCTGCAGCGCGGCGGCTGCGAGAGGTGCAGGCACACGCAGGCGCTACTGGCGCTCGAGGATCGCGTTGGTCTCGCCGCCGGCGCTGGTGCCGTCGGCGCGGCGGTGCGTGTAGTCGAACAGCTCGTCCTGATCGACCACGACCTCGGCGCCTTCCTTGAGGGCCGCGATGCTGAACGGCTGGTTGGCCAGCACGCCGCTCAGGCGCTTACCGCGCCACGCGTGGACCTCGACCCACATCCACTCGACCCCGCCGTCGTCGGTGGCGAACGGCGCCTTGACCATCAGCTGCTCGAGGTCGGGCACGCCGTGGGCGAAGCGCGGGGCCAGCTTGGCCAGCTCGACCAGCGCCCGCTCGCTCGCGGCCGCCAGCTCGGCGTCGTCCCGGGCGGCGTGGATCACCTCGTCGGCGTCGAGGCCCAAGAAGGCGCGCCGGGCGTCGGCCACGGCCACCGCCGAGCCGTCGCCGATCGTCAGCGCGATCTCTGGATTGGCGTTGTGGTGGTCGTCGTCGCCGGCGGACCACGTGGCCCCGAGCGTGACCTTGCCAGTGCCGCCGGCCGCGACCACCTCGCGGTGGCGGGTCGGCCACGGCTCGGTGGCCAGGTGCGCGGTGTCGACGTCGAGCTCCCCGTCCCGCGGCAGGCGGCCGCCCTCGATCAGCGTCTGCGCCGCGGCGTTCACGATCGCCACGACGTCATCGCGGTAGCTGCTGGGTAGCCCGCGGATGTACAGCTCGGGCAGCCCGAGCCGCGCCATGCCGAAGGTCTCGAGAAAGACGCCGCCGCCATCGTCGCGGACCGCGTCGATGATGATCATGCGGTGGGCGCCGATCGCGAAGCCGGCGGGGCGCTTGTCGTCGAAGCTGGCGACCGAGAACACCTGGCTGGTGTAGGGATCGACGATCCAGCCGTGGCCGGCGCCCGCGCCCGCGCGCGCCGCGGCCGCCGCGAGGTGCAGGTCGACGGCGAGGTGATCGGGTTCGGAAGCGGCGTGCCCGACGGTCACGCGCAGCGCGGTCGTGGCGGCGCGCAGGCCCGCGCGATCGGCGTCGGTGAGCTCGACGCCGCGGTAGGGGAGCGCCGCGGGCAGGAACATCGTGTCCGCCAGCGCGATCGGCGCGACCTCGGCGTCGCCGGCGCCGGCCAGCACCCGCGCGCTGGCGTCGCGCGCGCGATCGGCGTCGGCGACCGTGGCGAAGAGCAGGTGGTACTCGTCCGCGGGCACCGGGCCGCGCACCACGCCCGCGGCGACGCGCGCGCCGATCGTGCGCTGCCCCGGCGCCGACGCGGCGACGGGGCCGGGCGTGGGGCTGGTCGTCGCGTCGGCGCCGCGCGCGGCGTGGGTCGTGCGCGTGGCGCCATCGCGCGACTTGCACGCCGCCAGCGCGAGTCCGCACCCGACGATGACGACGACGATCCGCATGCCTCGACGATCGGTCGCGCCGCCGACGCTGTCAATCACCGCGCGGCGGCGTCAGGCGGCGACGCCGCGACGGGCGCGGTCGCGGGGGCGCCAGTCGTCGACGGGATCGCGCGGGTGCATCGGGCCATCGAAGGTCAGGCGGTGCGCGGCGTCGAAGTCGGTGGCGCCCTGGGTGCGCACGAAGATCGTCTTGCGGTTGTAGGGCAGGAAGAACAACAGGAACGGGAAGAAGTTCTTCACCATCACCACGTCGGCCTTCATCAGCGGCAGGCCCACGTCGCGGTAGAACGACGGCCGCATCACCATCGCCGGGCCCTCGACCACCACCAGCCGCAGGTGTGCGATCGCCAGCACCGCGGTGCGCAGGAAGCCGGGCTGGGTGAGCTTGCGCTCGAGCCGCGCGCGCACCGCCAGCGGCGGCCCCGACGCGGGATCGAGGTGGCCGCCGACCTCGACGTCGAGCTCGCTGCCCTCGGGCGCGTCCCACACCGCGGCGATCGCCACCGGATCGCGCACCGCCGCGTAGGTGAGGAGCCCACCGCCCTCGGCCAGCATCGCCCGCAACAGGTGGGTCGAGTCGCCGGGCGCGCCGGCGGTGACGACGTCGGAGGCGTCGGACATCATCACCACGCCGAGCTTGCGTCGCACCCGCGCCGCGCGCGCCGCGGCCAGGCCCGCCGACGCGGTGGCGAAGGTCGGCGGCATCGCGTGGCGGCGGGCCCAGCACATCTCGGCCAGCTCGTCGGCGAGGCGCTCGGCGGCGGCCGGCTCGCCGTAGGCCAGGGTCGCCCAGCCCAGCGCCGGGTCGTCGTTCCACGGGTGGACCATGAACGTCGACACGCTGGCGACCTCGCCGCGCCGCTCGGCCCTGGCCATGCGCCGGAACACCGCGCGCATCGGCGCCAGGAAGTCGATGGTCTTGCCGCCGCCGAGCAGCATCGGCAGCGTGCGCCACGCCGCGGTGGGCCGTCGGCCGGCGAGGATGCCGAGCAAGAGCTCGGTGGCGCGCTTGCCGACCCGGGCGTGATCGCGGTGCGGGTTGGTCTGGTACGCGACGATCGCGTCGGCGGCCTCGACCCGGGCCCGGGTCAGGTTGGCGTGCAGATCGTGGGTGCAGGTGATCGGCACGCCGCCGGCGGCGTCGCGCGCGCGGCGCAGCAGCTCGGCCTCGGGATCGCGCAGCCCCTCGACGCCCATCGCGCCGTGCAGCGCCAGCACCACGCCGTCGGGGCGCGCCGCGCGCAGCCCGTCGGTCAGGCGATCGGCCAGCGCGTCGAAGCACGCCCGCGACAGCTTGCCGCCCGACGAGGCCCACGCCGACAGCACCGGCACCGGCGTCGCGTCGGCGGCGCGCAACGCCGCGACCGCGCCGGCCAGCTCGGCCTTCTTGAAGAAGCCGGGCACCTCGTTGGGCGTGCGATCGACCGCGGCCAGGAGCGCGTCGCCGGTCAGGTAGTGGCTCTGCTCGAAGTCGGCGAGCTCGGTCGGGACCGGCGTCAGCGCGTTGGTCTCCTGCATGATCCGCGCGAACGCGATCCGCGGCACGACGCTACCGCCGCCGCCCGAGCGCGCCGCGCACCGCCGCCAGCTTGTCGAGCGCGGCGTCGATCTGCGGGCCATAGCGATCGATGATCTTGCCGACGACGCCGTCCTGCGCGCTGGCGCCCACGTCGGGCACGACCACGCCCGGCATGTACATCGCCTGCATCACCTTCTTGACCGACTGCTTGACCATCCCGCGCAGCGGCAGCTTGGCCATCATCCCGTACATCGGCGCCGAGCCGCTCTGCTTGAGCGACGGGTCGGCGCGGACCTCGGCGCACGCGGCGCGCAGATCGGCCAGGTAGTCGTCGACGACCGCCAGGTGGTTGGCGGTGCAGGTCAGGTGGATCGCCGCCGGGTGCTGGCTGCGATCGACCGACCAGCCGCGGGCCTCGAGGCGATCGGCCACGGTGTAGATGTCGGGGCCGTCGGCGGTGGCGCCGAACGCGACGATCGTCGCGTGGCTGTCGCCGATGACCTGCAGCCCGTCGATCGCGGCGGCGCCGGCGCGCACCCGATCGGCGACCTCGAGCGCGGCGGCGGTGAGGCGCTGGTAGCCGTCGGCGCCGAGGCCCTGCAGCGCGGCCCACGCCGCGGCGATCGGGCCGCCGGGGCGGGTGCCGATCAAGGTCGGCGACACGTAGATGCCGCCGGGGAAGTCGGCCGCGACGAAGAACTGGTGCTGCATGTCCTTCATCGACCGCCACAGCAGCACCGACGCGCCCTTGCCGGCGTAGGCGTACTTGTGGAGGTCGGCGGAGATCGACGTGACGGCGGGCACCCGGAAGTCCCACGCCGGCAGCGCGCGGCCCAGCCGCTCGACCCACGGCAGCACGAAGCCGCCGACGCAGGCGTCGACGTGCAGCGGCAGCTTGGCCCGCGCGCACACCGCGCCGACCTCGGCCACCGGATCGATCACGCCGTGGGCGTACTGCGGGGCCGACACCACCACCGCGATCGTCGACGGGCCGATCGCCCGCTCGAGCGCGCGCACGTCGACCCGCTGATCGGCGTCGACCGCGACCTTCTTGAGCCGCACGCCGAAGTAGTGCGCGGCCTTGTCGAAGGCGGGGTGCGCGGTCACCGGCAGGACGATCGTCGGCCGGCGGATCCACGGCTTGTGCTGGCGCGCGCGATCGCGGTACGCGGCGACCGCGACCAGGATCGACTCGGTGCCGCCCGAGGTGACCGCGCCGACGGTGTCGGGGCCGCCGTGCATCAGGTCGGCGGCCATCTGGGTGATCTCGGCCTCGAGCCCGCGCAGGCTCTGGAACGCCATCGGGTTGAGCAGGTTGCCCGACGCGAACAGCGCGTGGGCGCGCTCGAGCAGCCGGCTGTGCTCGTCGCCGGCGTGGTAGACGAGCGAGAACACGCGGCCGCGCTTCCAGTCGGTGTCCTTGGCCTTGCGGGCCTCGAGGTCGGCGAGCAGCGCGTCGGCGCCGCGGCCGTGGGCGGGGACGGTGGCGCGGGTCACAGGATCGATCCTCCCAGCGCCGCCTCGACCGACACCGTCATGATGTTGTTGCCGCCGCTGCCGCGGATGTTCGACGGCGGGTTGGTGATGCTGTCCCGGATCTCGGGGATGTCGTACCAGTAGTGCAGGTAGCTCGCGGCCAGCTTGAATCGCCCGACCGGGAACCGCACGCCGGTGTGCAGGCCCCAGTGCGAGAACGTCGGCTGATCGAACGTGACCGTCTGCGCCGGCGCCGGCGTCTTGTCGTAGTGGACGCCGGCCATCAGCTCGAGGCACGGTGCCTGCGGCAGATCGTGGACGCGCACGCCGCCGGCGAGCTGCCACGAGTCGGTGTAGTTCTTCGGCGTGAGCAGCTGGCTGACCAGCGGCAGGCCGTTGATCTGGGTGCGCTGCTCCTTGTACGCGCGGTACAGGTAGTAGCGGACCTCGCCGCCGATCTCGAGCTTGGGCGAGACGTCGTAGTTGGCGCCGCCGAGGAAGGTCCACGGCAAGACCAGCCCGGTCTTCTGGTTGCCGACGTACTTGTCGCCGGGGACCGCGGCGTCGTCGCCGGTGGTGAGGTTGACCTCGCCCTCGAGCATCGGATCGACGCGGCCGATCACGGTCGCGCCCAGCGTGAGCTTGGGGATCGGCCGGGCCAGCACGCCGGCGTTCCAGGTGAACTTCCAGTCCTCGCCGTCGATCACCAGCTCGGCGTTGGAGCCCAGGAGGTTCGACGCGTCGAGGCCGTTGACGATCGGGAACAGGTGGCGCTTGCCGTGGACCCGCACGTTCATCATGCCGGCGCCGGCGCCGACCGCGAGCTTGCGGTTGATCTGGTACGCGGCGACCGCGGTGACGGTGGGCGCGATGATGTAGCCGTCGATCAGGTGGTAGCGGGTGACGTCGGTGTCGGCGAACTGCGCGCCGGTGCCGTTCGACACGTAGGCCGCGACCGCGCCCCACAGCTTGCCCGGCAGGATCTCGGCCGAGGCGGTGAGCATCGGGATCGCGCCGATCGCGCGGGTCGGCCGCGTCGTCGGGTAGTAGCCCTCGGCGTCGACCGGCGCGTCGATCCAGCGATCGCTCTGGTCCCACGGCCGCAGCTTGAACTCGGTGGTGAGCACCGCGAGGCCGAACGTCGCGTAGATCCGCACGCCGGGCAGCAGCGTCAGGCCGGCGGGGTTGTGGAACACCGCCGACGGCTCGTCGGGGCGCCCGACCACCGCGGCCATGCCGGTGCGGCGCACGCCGACCTCGGGGATGCCGAAGCCACCGGCGCGAGCGGGCGCGGCGGTGGCGGCGCAGGCGAGGACGGCGGCGACGACCCAGGGCGTGCGGTGCATCCGACCAGCATCGGCGGTGCGCGCGGCGATTTCAATCGGCGCGGCCACCAGGCACGATGGGGCGTGGCCGATCGTCCGTCGCTCATCGAGGTGCTGGGGCTGTCGCCGTGGCGGCAGCGGCTGCGCGAGACCGTGTTCGCGGTGCGCGGCGACGCGCTCACGCCGCCGAGCCGGTTCGATCACACCAGCCTGCGCATCCTGCAGCCGCGGCTCGCCGCCGCAGTGTGGCGCGGGCAGCGGCCGTACGGCCGCGCGGTGCCGATCTACAACCTGTTCAACCGCACCCCGACGCCGATCGCCGACGGCTGGTCGGTGCGCAAGACCACCGTCCGCGACTTCCGCGGCGGCACGCTCACCTACGACAGCCACAACGGCACCGACTTCGCGACGCCGCCCGGCACGGTGATCGTCGCGCCGGCCGCGGCCCGCGTGATCCTGGTGGTCAGCGAGTTCCATCGCGGCGGCCTCAAGCTCCTGCTCGATCACGGCGACGGGCTGGCCACCAGCTGCGCGCACCTGGCGCGGGCGCTGGTCGCGCCGGGGCAGGTGGTCGCCCGCGGCGAGCCGATCGCGCTGTCCGGCGCGTCGGGGCTCAACTTCGTCGCCGCGCTCGGCGCCGACCCGCCGCACCTGCACTTCAACACCTGGCTCGACGGCGTGCCGGTCGATCCGTTCGCCGCGCCCGGCGAGGTGTCGCTGTGGCGCTGCGCCAACGCCCCCAGCCCCGGCGCCGCCGATCGCGATCTGCCCCCGACCGCGATCGACGACGCCCGCCTCGAGGCCCAGCTCGCCGCCTGCAAAGACCCCGCGCTCGCCGCCCGCCTGCGCGCCATCCCCGACGTCGGCGCGCGCGCGCTGGCCACGATCTTCGCGCGGAACTACCAGCCGATGCGGTTCGCGGAGCACGTCTCTCCGTACGCCGCGCGCCCCGCCCGCGTCCCTCGCCTCGACCTGCCATTTGCGGCCACCGACTACGACCGCATCCACCTCTGATCCCGTGCCCGTGCCCGTGCCCGTGCCCGTGCCCGTGCCCGTCTCCGATCCCCCTCCGCGGTCTACTTCCCCTTCGCGACCACCGCCGTGCACGCGTCGAGCGCGGCCTCCAGCGTCGTCTCGCCCGAGCCCATCGACGTCCACTCGTTGATCTTCACCTTGCCGGTCGCGACCGCGGTGTCGCCGAGCTTGACCGTGGCGGCCTCGTTCTCCTTGCCGCCACAGGCCACCGCCTTCCCGGCGTCGTCCTTGCCCATCGACAGCGTCACGGTGGTCCAGCTGACGCCGTTGGACGTCGACGTCGTGACGCCGGCGACCACGCCCTTGACGCTCACGACCTGATCCTTCCACTTCGAGCGACCGACCAGCGCGGTGGCGCGGAACGCGTCGACGGTCACCGGCGTGCCGTCGGTGGGCGGCGCGGCGGCGTTGGGATCCTCCGGCGGGCCCGGCTCGACGCCGGCCATCTTCATGCACTCGCTGCGGTTGCCGGGCAGCTCGCCCTTGGCGACCTTCATCGGGCTGGTCACCGAGCCGACGTTGTCGCCGTCCTTGGTGATGTACGCGTAGGCGCAGTCGTCGCCCTCGATCACCGCCCAGCCGAGCTTGTCGCCGTCGATCTTGGTCGGCTCGCCGGCCTGCCCCTTGGCGCGGGCCAGCGCGTCGGCGAGCGCGCGCGGCGGCGGCGTGCCGAGGGCCTCCTTCAGGCCCATCACGCGCTCGATGGTGAGCTTGCCGGTGAACGGCGGCGGCGGCGCGGGCGGCGCGGGCGGCGGCGTCGGCTCGGCGCTGGGCTTGGCCTTGGCGGCCTCGTCTTGCTTCTTGCCGCAGCCCACGGCGGCGGCGGCGACGATCACTGCGAGGAGGAGCGTGCGGTGCATGGCCGCGAGGCTACACCAGGCGCGACGGTGACCGCGACCGCGACCGCGGCCGTGACCGCGACCGTGGCCGTGGCCGTGACCGCGACCGTGGCCGTGGCCGTGACCGTGACCGTGACCGTGGCCGTGGCCGTGGCCGCGACCTTGACCGTGGCCGTGGCCGAAAATCGACCATCGGGTGTCGATTCCGCCTTGCCGCCGGCGCCGTCGTTGGTATATTCGCCCAATGAAGATGGCGGGGCAGGCGACGGGGCGAAAGCGGACGAGGAAGCCGACGCAGCTCGGGCTGCCGGGGGCGGAGGCAGCGCCCCGGCGGGCCGGCAGCAACGCGAGCGGGCACGGCGGCAAGCGGCCGGGGGCGGGGCGGAAGCGGACGCTGCCGGGGCCGGCGCGCGGCGCGCATCGGACGCGGCCGTTCCACGACCGGCGGCTGCCGGTGCACGTCGTGCTGCGGGTGACGCAGGAGGTGGGCCGGCTGCGCCGCCACAAGGCGTACGCGGCGGTGCGGCTGGCGATGATCGCG
>Ga0075163_10000706_pt1 | contig 43770 bp, 28 predicted proteins | sample JI1023141ADNA_FD_71478 | JGI IMG/M metagenome (GOLD analysis project Ga0075163, IMG submission 71478) | Wastewater effluent complex algal communities from Wisconsin, to seasonally profile nutrient transformation and Carbon sequestration -... | ecosystem: Engineered > WWTP > Effluent > Algae...
CCATCTCGGCGGCGCGACATCAATCGCAGGGCCATTAGCTGCATATGTAATTTGCCAGCGGCACAGAGTCTCTTTCTCGCTTGACGTGTGACGAGGCAGGAGCCTCGATTGCAGTGCGTTCCAAGGCAGAGCACTAGTTATACTACACATCTTTTTTGAGATCGTATTCAGGGAGAGCAGCGTCTGTACCCACCGCACCTAGCCTCCGCTGCGCTACAGCTACGGGGTAAACGAAGCCCGGCTGGCATGGTTTCATAAGATGGTTTTGATACGCCAGAAGATGTGTAGGATAAATAGGGCAGAGCTTTGGAACGAGTAGATCTCCGCAAAACGTCTACGTTGCTCGCTCCACATTTCTGGTGCGTATCGAAGGTGTAATTTGCTTGTCGTTTTGTAGATCAGGTTTGTCGGCAACGCCCAGTTGACTTGGTGACGGCCCGACCCAAGTGGATTCACGACCTGACAATGTTAACAAGCCTCGCTCAAGATCAATTTCTAAAAATGCGAACAACGCTTCGCGGTAGGGACAGGTGCTACTCATTGCGGGATACTTTGCATGAAGCTTTTTCGACAGGCTTTCATGTTTGTAGTTGCCGCCGACCCAATAATACGAAGCCGAGTTCACGTGCCAATAATGAACTCCACCCACTTCCAAAAATTCATCGATATGCGTGTGACCATTAATAGCCAACAAGATTCGATCCGCCGCTGCACTAAGTAACTTTTGGACTGCAGCTGCATTGTCGATCGCAGCTGGACCGGCCAGCGGTTGATGGCTCAGAATGAGCATCGGTCCGGTGTGTTTCAATTCGCCCGAAAGCCATTCGAGTTGTTCTTCAGCGATATGGGCGGGATAGCCCCCGCGATGGTTCGCTGGTTTATCGTTAGCATCCAGGACAATCAACTTGATCCCCTCGATGACTTCCGAGTAATAGCGATTTCTCATACCCCAGCTATCAACGACTTGAGCGACCTTCAAGCCACCATCGGTATCGTGATTTCCGATCACATGAAACTTCGGGATCGCCACCGCATTGAAGCGATCGATCACCGTTTTGTTCTTAGCAATAGGCGTCGCAAAATCGCCGAGTTGAATCAGCGCATGCGGTCGGTGTTGGCTGCTGTGCTCCAGAAACTTATCTAGCCGTTCCGCTGCATCGGGCACAAGATCTTGATGCAAATCGGCGATCAGTCCCAAGCGAACCATCGATTCAGCTTTGTCGTCGCCGGCCAGCAAACGCGTGCAGTGAAGCGAAGCCAATAAGGAACTGGTCAAGCCGAGGAACCGACGACGATGAATTCTCTGGGCCAGCAAGTTTTCTCGGTTGCGATCTGGTATCATTACATTCGCTCCAACTATTTTATGCCCACTTCAAACTTCCCCCTTAGTTTGTCATGTCCGAATCGACCGATCAAGTTCTAGCGCAAATCTCGATGGACGAACAGAGGCTGAATGCAGCTCTGGGGGAGATCGACAGTCGGTTTATGGCGTTAGATAGTCAGCGACGTGAACTGCGTCGGGAGAGATTCGGTTATGTACTGGCTCGGCGTTTCGGGCCGATTGTAACACAGGTCGATGTCTGGCCATTATATGCCATCTATGTCTTGCTCATTCTTGGGCCAAGTTCATTATTGGCGTTTGGCATCTTGCGAGCGATCTGGTTCCCTACTTGGTTGGCAGGAGTGGGCGCAGCAGTAGTTGCCCTCATGGCCGGTTACTACGGTTGGAAATTGAAGGATGTCGAGCGGGAGATTCGTCGTCGATATCCCGATCAGCCCTCGCAGAATATTCAGCGACTTCAGTCAGAGATCGAAACGCTCGACCTGCAAGTCAAGCCGATTACCCAAGAACGCCGCAGCGTACAACGCCAACTTGTCGACTTATCGGCGAAGAGCTCCCAACTGAAACAGCAGATGGCAGACGAGAAAGAGAAACAACGTCAAGCAGATCAGTTGCAGCGGGAAAGAGAAGCTCAGGAAAAGAAACAAGCCAAATTGCAATTGCTGAACGGTCGTTGGGAAACGCTGCGCGGTATTCCTTTCGAGGAATTTTTAGCCAAAGTACTGCGGCAACATGGTTATGAAGTCGAGCTGACGCCAGCGTCGGGAGACCAGGGAGTCGATCTAGTTGCCGTAATCTTTGGCCAACGCGTTGCCATTCAAGCCAAAGGCTATTCCAATATGGTGGGAAACGAGTCGGTCCAACAAGTTGTCGCCGGAAAACGATTTTACAATTGCACGCATGCGGCTGTTATTACCAACAGCAGTTTCACGCATGCTGCCTTGGCGTTGGCGGAAAGCAACGACTGCCTGATGATTGATTACACCGTGATTCCCACTTTGATTTTGCATGGTTGGCCGGAGAAGGGGGTTCGGCGATAATAAATTGAACTTTGGGTCGCCAAACTTGTAGTACAGGTAAGTCAAACTTGTACGATAAGTTGCGGCATTTGTTTTTTGAGAGGGTTGTTTGTCGTGAAATTTGCAGTGTTGGGTTTGGCTTTTTTGGGTTTCATGAGTAACGGAAGCTATATAAGTGCGTTTCAGGATCCGATCGCCCAAACAGTCCCCATTGATGATTTGAGTAGTTTGGCGATCGCTAAGATTTCGACCGACAAAAAGACCGTGGTGGTCCGCGTTCCGGGTTGGAAAATCGAGTACGAAACGAAAGAAGTGGAAGTTCCCGTCACTGTCGAGACGGTGGTAGAGCAAGCCTACGAGGAAAATGGTGAAACCAAAACGCGAGTTGTAAAAGTGCCCAAAGAGGTGCTGCAAAAGCAAACTCAAACGGTGTCGAATCTTATTCCGAAGCCATCGGTTCGCGGTGAGCTCAAAGTCGATGAAATGAAGGTTTGGACGACCAAAGGAAAACTTCTTAAGACGGCCGAAGTGCAAGAGGCATTGACCAAGACAACTTATCTCTTTGCGCTTACGGCCGAGCCGAGCCCAGGCAAGCCACCACTGGACCCGTTTTTTGCGAACGCCTTGCGAGCCGATGTGTTACTGGTCTATTCGCCGAAGCTGTTGGATATTTTCCTGGAAAGCATTGAAGAGGAAGAAGAGCCAAAAGCAACCGCTCCTCCTGCAGCGAAATCGCCATAATAGCACTGTAAGCATCTTGTTTCGCGAGTGAGCAGATACCAGCTATTCAGGATCAGCGTTCGTTCGCGATGGATCGTTTAGCCCGTTGCCGAAGGCTAGGCGTAGTTCCGTTTGATCCGTCGTGCCGAAAGTCCGAAGCATTTTCCATCGGGACAATCGCCCGGCACGCAATTAATGATTTCTCCTTTCTACTTTCTACTTTCTCGCGCAGCGTGTCCCGTTGCAGAAGGCTAGGCGTACTTCCGTTTGATTCTCAGTCGCGATAGATCAACTCGCAAAAGTTGGCCGCAGTTGTTTTGAGGCGTACAATTGTACGTGACATGCTGCCAAAGGGATAACGGCTCAACTCATTGCGGCTCGGCGAGGTAACGAGGAAGTGGCATCCAACGCTTGCCGCTGAGAAGAAGATAGTGGAATTGTCTTGGGGGACTCGGTTTCCGTGGGTTATCACCCACGGCAGAGGGTGTGTCGGCCTTCCAGGCCTTAGGAAAGGATGGCGTTGCGGTGAGATGTCTGGGCAAACGCTCCTGCTCACCTTTCTATGAGCTAGTCACTCGCGCAACGCCGCGCTCCGTATTGGATTAATTCGCCACCCAGGTAATCAACGCACGAGTAGGAAATGGACAGTTTGGAGCGAATAGCCCCAGGTGGTGGCAATGCGAACGATTGGTTCATCAATTTAACCTGCATTTAGATATCCATAAGTCGACGGTGTAGGGGGTGTGACGCGGTCTATGGAACTAGCCTCACCATAACTTGCGAAGAAACGGCTGAAGCCATTTCTTCGCTGAGACCCGCAGGCGAATTGGAACGCTTCGTCGCGACCCAAAGGGGGCTCAAGCTATAGTTCCTTAGTTCAATACTTCAAACTCGATAGGTAGTGAAGGGCCGCGCAAAGCGGCTTCGACCCCTTCTGGTGTGTTTTCGGTTGTTTGAATCCATTCGAACTTCGTGGTTTTGTCTTCCAGCGGCGCCCCTTCGCTTAACGCTTCGACCCAACCATTGATTTTGAGGCCAACGACCAGTGATTCGTCCGTCATGTCGACCAGTTCTTTAAGCTGCGACAAGCCTTCACGACTCCAAATAATCTCCAATTTCGAATTCTTACCGGCTTCAATTTGGGATAACCAATCATGGGAAAGCGGGATCTCTTTGGATACGAGAACCTCACGTCCTGCGCCCGTTTTGCGAAACACAACATTCTTGACATCGCTCCCTGACAGACAGGGGATATAGATTGCCTTGTCTGTTGCTTGCTCTCCACTGGATTTTTCATCGGACTCTGTCTTGCTGCACACGATTAAGGTCGGCGTTTCGCCGATTCGAATCGCGCTTAAGATTTGGTCGCGCTGATATTGAAAGGCACGGATCTCCAGACGGTCATTCCTGGTACCGGAACGTACTGTAGCTGCAAATGGTTCGGTTCGACTTCTAACAAACTCATAGACTTTGGTGCTATCGCTCTTGCCGACCCATCGCAATTGAATGGTGGTTTGATAAAAGCCCAAGATCCACACGAAAAATGCAGCCACAGCAACCGCTCCGACAAGGCTTTCCAAAATTGAAATAAGCGTTGCATGTTTGGACTTCACTTGAAAGATCATCGTCGTGAGTCCCCAGCGTGGGCTGCTCACATTTTGTGCAGGGAGATTCGATTTGCTGGATGACTTAAGTTGTTCCGATGCCCACCAACCAAAGGGCATGGCGAAAGGTGCCAGCGGAGTTATTGGTAAAAGTGCGAGCATCGCACCAACTTGCGCGACCTTAATCGAACCAGTGGATACGTAAAAGATACCGCAATACAACTGACCTAAAGCCATCGGAGTTAGAGCGATGGCACACGCAGCGATGATTGAATTATCATCGCCATTGGCAGTGTCAAGGATTCTTTCTAGTATGATGAACAAAGCTAAGTTGAGCACACCTAAGGCGATGATCCCCGCAGCTACTGGATAGTTGATATGTGTAGCATAGTTTTGTGGTTGAACGGTTTTGCCCAACACAGCCGGACGATAGGTACGAATTCGTTCCATCGCCCGCTGCGCCAGATCTTGATTGCGATTCTTTACTTTGACCGTGATGGAGCCCGACTCCGTGTGGGGGAATTCTTCGAAGAGGCTGAAGGAGTCGCCAGCTAAATCTAATGTTCCATGGATAATGCCTGGACGATAGTCGATTCGAACCAAACGGTCCCATGGTACGTCAATCGTTTCCAATTTGGATTTCCAACCGCCAAAGAATGCATCTTGGCTGCGGAACTCGAGCTTAATACCTGTTTCTGTTACCAGCATCGTGCCATGCACACGGGACAATCCGTTAAGTGCTTCCGTTTCAAATGGAACGCAGATAGCAGGGGAGTGGCTCCGAGCTAATTGTTCCATGGGAGTCAACGTTTCAGGTGGCGTTTGAGCCAGACCAGCCATTGCCTTTGTTAGCTCTTCCACCGTTTGGAATCGAGCCGTTGGTTTACGGTGCAAGGCCCGCATCACAACTTGGTCTAATTCACGCGGAACGTTCGGATTGATTTGGCTCGCAGGTTCAAAATTGCCAACTGGTACTTGGTTGGTTAAGAGTTCGTACAAGATCACACCGAGTGCATAAATATCGATCCGATGATCGACCTCATTCGGTGATTCGAGTTGCTCTGGTGCCAAATAATGAACCGTACCGAGAACTTGGCGGGTTGCCGTAATGCGACGATCGGTGCGCGAGTTATTGATTTTGGCGATTCCAAAATCGGCCAACTTAATACGGCCATCGTCGCTGAGCAAAATGTTCTCGGGCTTGATGTCGCGATGCACTATGCCTTTCGAGTGCGCATATTGTAGCGCTTCTGCCGTCGCCCGCACGATCTCCAATGCGTAGGGAACATCGATCTGCATGCTGTGCATCGCTTCGCGCAGATTTAAGCCATGCACATACTCCATCATGAAATAGGCTAAGCCATTCTCTGTGTGTCCGAAATCGTAGATGGAGACAATGTTGGGATGAGTGAGTTTGGCCAGGGCTTTGGCTTCGCGTTCGAATCGATCGAGGAAGTTCGTGTCGTTTGATATAGAACGATCGATCACTTTAAGTGCGACGTCGCGATCCAAGGATGTTTGGCGCGCTTGGTAAATCGCTCCCATACCGCCTCGACCTACCAGGCGGTGGATCTGAAGTTGTGGGAATTGTGCGTTTAGATTCGCCAGTTCACTCTTGTCTTCATCTGGAAGTTGGGAGTTTTTGAAGCTCAGTGCCAATTTGAGTAAGCAAGATGGGCAGGTGCCATCTGGACGAAGAGGGGATTGGCATTCTGTGCAAGCGTTCATTGTGAGGCGGCTCCGTTCGAAATCAGTGACTACTGATATTACATTCGAGAAGGGCCATTGCGGGTTACAGGTTACAGAAAAATATTCTCCGTACCCGCCAAGAATCCCGCGGTTGGATGAAAAATTCAGCCAGCCCCAGAACCCGTTCTGCCGAATTACTTTACTTAGCGGAGCAGAATGGCCCCTTATAAGGGAAGTCCGGACGCCATTAGCCAAAAGTGCCTCCGCTGAGGCCACTATTTCATTTGTTCTAGGTATCGCTTGAGTTCTTCAAGTTCGACATCAAGTTCTTCGGGATCTTCCACGGTTTCTTGCACCAACTGACGCAGTGTTAATGCAAATCGATGACGCAATCGATGCACGGCGACTTTGGCCGCCCCGACGTTCATGCCAAGTTTTTGAGATAACTCTAGGTAGGTGTCTGATTTGACTGGAGCGGTCAAATAGGGAAGCAATGTGTCGTAGGTCGTATCGCGGTGGCTCTTTACATATTCCGACTGGACTTTTTCCAGCGCCTTTCGCACTAGAGTCCTGGCCCACTCTTCATAATAGGCACGATCGGCATCATGATTCGGCTTGGAGTAAGTTGAGTAGGTCAACCAGGCTTTTTCACCTTCGCCATAGAAAATCGAGGTAACGGCTATATCGCCGCCACGTTTCGCAGCATTCTCCGATCGCGTTCGATCGATCAAGAATCGTTTCCAGATCGTTAGTAAATAGTTTCTGAATCGGCCCTTTGCCGGATCAGCATTGGACAACACTTTCCCATCGATCAATTCCGATAGAAACGTTTGGGTCGCATCTTCTGCATCGGCGGCCGATAAGCCTTGCCGCCGAGCAAAAAAATACAAGGGTTGCCAATACTTCTCAATCAACTCGGTCATGGCGGGACGCTGAGAACGTTGATCTTCTTTAGCTGCCCGAAAAACCATTGTCCAATGAGTGCTAGTGAGCATGTGGCAAGTCAAGATTGCTTTGAGATTGGTAAAACGACCACCTAAGCATAAATCCAGCGTAAAACTTAAGCGATAGTGGAACGCAAAGGCTGGACCACAATTAGCGTAAGGTTCCCCCCGTAAAATAGCTAGGCCTTTGAGTCGTAGGAAATATTGTTTGACGAGGCCAAAGGTGGACCTATACAATAGTTACCCAGATGTGCTGCTCCAGGTTGCATTGTTGTATGTTCGGTAGGGCTCTTTTTCGAAAGTTCTCTTTATGTCTCCTGCCGGTCAATCTATCAATCAGTTGCCGGACGATAGCACACCGCCTTTACCACTTCCGAGTCACGGCTCCAAACAGACTGCAGTCTACGCACATCTGATTTCCCTGATTTTTCATTTGGGATTCTTGTTGATACTCGCCGCTCTTGTTTTGCCAGGCTCACCCATCGGCAATTCATCTTTATCATTGACGGCGACAGTAAACTCGGACGCGATGAAATTGGATGACCAGCCTTTCGAGTTGGCGGCAGCATCGATTGATATGGAACGCTTCGAAGAACAGCTCGATTCGGCCGAGCTTCCCTCTGAAGAAATGGAGTTGCTCGAACCAACCATCGACATGTCCACGCCAGAATTAACGCTGGAACCGATTGTGGATTCTGAAGCCCTCGAACCGACCGATGTCGAAAAGTTAGAAAGTGTTTCGCTGGCCAGTAGTTCCAAGTCGGCGCGGGCGAGTAGTCTGAAGAAACTCCTCGCAACTGCATCTCGCAGCGGCAAAAATGTGGCAGAACCTTTGATGACAGCGCCTGCGGAAGGTGTGCTTCATGCGAATACGGTGGAAAGTGCTACAGCTGATTTATTGGGTGGGGTAAAGCAAGGGATTGCGAACGATGGCTTTACCAAAATCATTTGGTTGATGGATGCTTCTTTGAGCCTAAAAGAAGAACGGGCTGTGCTTGCTCCGCAAGTAGAAGAGTTCTATGGTCAACTCTTGCAGGAGCAGCAGGGCTTGATGGAACAAGATATTTCGATGCGAGTTAACTCGATCGTCTTTGCGTTCGGCGCGACACTACAGCCGGTGCGAATGGACCGAGGGGCTGTAACACCAGAAGCAATGTCACGAGCGATCGAATTTTTACCCATTGATGAGAGCGGTGTCGAAAATGTTATGACGTCATTGATAACGGCGGTCAGCAATGTCGCTTCCGGAAAAAAGGATGAAAGAATTGAAGTCGTTATTTGGACCGATGAATCTGGCGATGATCTTCATCGGCTGGAAGATGCGATTGCAATTTGCAGGACCTTAAAAGCCCGCGTGCATGTGGTCGGTCCACTGTCTGTGTTGGGCATGCGTGATGGTACGCAACAGTTTACTCTTCCAAAGCCGTGGGAGTATCGGGTGGAGTTACCTGTGATGCGTGGGCCCGATTCTGCGTTCCCCGAACGCGCTCAATTGCCGATGTGGTTTGATAGTAACGCGGATCGGTGGACGGATGGTCCAGTCGTTCTGGCAGCGGATTCTGGAAATCTTGGCGGTCCCCATCGCCGGAAACTTCTAGCACCGACTGGGCCTTATGCACTAACGCGTTTGGCTTTAGCAACCGGCGGAAAGTTCATTGCCTTGCAACGCGAAGGTGATCGAGCTTCTATGCAAGGCGACAATTACAAAGACTATCTGCCCGATTATGGTAGCGGGCTAGAAATCATGGCCGATATCGAAAACAAGCCGCTGCGGCGGGCAATAGTAGAAGCGGCTGCAATCACCGACGCAAAAATATATTCGCCACCAGGCTTTTTCTTTCCCACGTTGGTAATGGATAGCTACCCGTATACGCGTGGTATCCAGTATGTTGAGCCCGAAAATTTTCCGGGAGTGTTGAGTCAACAACTATTGGTGCATACTCGAAAGCTGCGAGGAGCTCGACAAACAGTGCAGCAAGCGATTGAGGTTATGCTGTTTCGACCGGGCCAGTTAGCAACATCGGGGACGGGATCTGATTCAGCCAAGCCAAAGCCTTCGATGGTTTTGTCGAAAGCTTCCATCCCTGTAGAGTATGAACACGAAAAATCTCCCCGCTGGCGAGCGTGGTACGATTTGAATTTGGGACGACTATTGTATCAGAGTGTTCGGATGGATTCGTATGCGGCCATTGCAGAAGAGCTAACCTCCAAAGAAGCTGCAGAACAAATACGTGAGCAAAAGTTTAATAGCGTGAGGTTGATGCCTTCCGACAATTATCCTTCATCAAGTGAAGTCTCCTCGCGGGCTTCATTGGGTAGATTTTTGTTGGAGCGAGTTATAGACGAACATCCTAACACGCCATGGAGCCAGCTCGCCAAGTGGGAGCTCGAACATTCCCCAGGTTTTGCCTATGACTTTGGAACCGTGGTTAAGCTGCCTGCCGTTCCAATGCGGGCTGGGCCTGTCGCCCCTGCCCCGAGGATCCCGCGACTCTAGCGAAAATGTACCGATGTAGGTCGGTTGGATTTGCGATGAACGCTTTCGTTTCTTATCTTGTCTAGCTCATCAAGCTTATCGTTCCTCCGCTTTGAGCAAAAAAGAATCATGACTTCGTCAGCCGATATTCCCCAGTTGGATCTAGCGTTGCTTCGCTCAAGGTGTCACGATGGCGAATCGTTCACGTACATTCTTTTTTGGGGCCATCGCGTTCCAACCGATGGAATTGTCGTATCGACATGTATGAGTCAATGGTATCCACTCGGATTCCAAATCGATAACATTCGCTATGCGACCGCCGAACATTGGATGATGGCTTGTAAAGCCAGGTTGTTTGGCGATGATGAAATGCTGGCCGAGATTCTGAAAGCGGCCACGCCCGCTCAGGCAAAGAAATTGGGGCGTAAGGTCCGCAACTTTGATGAAATCAAGTGGAAGGCTAAGGCGCGTGAGTTTGTAACTCAAGGGAACTATGCCAAGTTCACCCAACATTCGCCACTGAGGGACTTTCTATTGCGTACGGGCGATGCCATTATTGTCGAGGCGAGCCCGTTTGATCGAATTTGGGGAATTGGGATGGGGGCTTCTCATGCTGACGCACAAAACCCCATCGGTTGGCGCGGCACGAACTTGTTGGGATTTGCCTTGATGGATGTGCGAGCCCGAATACGTCGCGAAATGAGTGATCCGTCTGTATAGATTTGCGTTGCGTCTGCCTACTTGCCCAGTGTGCTGCGCATGAACTTGAGCAGTAGCGGAAAAGCTGGTTTAGCCATTCCACCATGATCATAACCATCCAGTTCGTAGAGTTCTGTCTGGGTATGCCCACTCACCTTCATCATTCGCCAAAGATAGGCGTTTTCTTCGTAGCGACCTAGCAACTCCAATTCGCGATCGCCCGTGATCAATAGCATAGGTGCCGCGTCTTTGCGTGTATGGTTAAGCGGAGCCAGCGAATCTACGAGCACTGTGGTGTCGGCTATTCCTCGTTCTTTGCGAATCGTGAAATGAGTTACGGTTTGGCCGCTGAATGGGATAAGTCCAGCGATAGCGTTTGCATCCATGTCATATTGGGCTAGCCAAGATTTATCGAGTCCGATCATGGCAGTCAGGTAACCACCTGCTGAGTGGCCGCTGACAAAGATTTTCGTTTTGTCACCACCAAAGCGTTCGATGTTCTGAAAGGTCCAGGCGACGGCTGCTGCCGCATCATCGATATAAGCAGGTGCTTTAACAACCGGACTGAAACGGTAGTTGGCGGCGACGATCGCCAGGCCCTGTTTCTTGAGCTCGTCGGGAATCTCTTTGTTTCCCTTTTCTAATCCACCTCCATGAAACCACACGACAGTCGCCCAAGGCTTCTCATCTTTGGGATAGTAGACATCGAGGCGACAGCGTTCGGCAGTGTAGTCATCCTGTTCGACGTTGGTTCGATACGGGATATCTTTTTCTTCGATGTATTGCCCCGAAGATTGCGACCAGGCAATTGGCGATAGTAACGCGAGAATTCCGCAGAACGACAAGCAAAGGCAGGGAAGCTTCATGGAGATTCTCATTTTTGTCCGACGGGATTTTAGTTTGTAGGTCGTCAATAATTCTATCTGTTGAGGGGTTGTTATTCGTTCTTAGCTCGTCGATTGGATTTCTGGGACTTGCGAGCAGGGACACGAGCTGTAGCAACGACATCCGCCGCGCGATCGCAATGGGCTTCTTGATCGTCGAAGAAAATATGGGGGCGGAAAGTTCGCAAGACGTCGGTTTTCGGAACTCCTCCCATAAAAAAGGCTTCGTCGACTCGTACATTCCATTGTTTCAAAGTACGGATCACTCGTTCGTGTGTGGGCATGCTGCGAGCAGTGATGAGGGCGATGCGCACTGGCGGCTTGCTGATTCCTTCCTCATTCGATTGGAGCAAGGAGAGCATTTTTAACAACTTGAAGAAAGGTCCTTGAGGGAGAGGGATGTTGACTTTGTTTTTTTCGTTCTTGACGAATCGATCGAGTCCATGTTTTTGGAAAACGACTTCCGACTCATCCGAAAACAGGACGGCATCACCATCGAAGGCAATTCGAATTTCGCTGATGTCATCGGTTACATTTTGGGGAGCGGTGTAGACAACAGCTGCCGGAATATCAGAAATGAGGGCTGCTTCCACATCTTCGATGGAGCGGGATAAAAACAAGTCGACAGAAAAGGCATGTAGATAGGGGGCTATGGGGCGACCGCCGGTAAGAAATGACCGTTGGATATCATGTAAGCCGTAGTGTTTGATCGAGTTGTAAAGTCGTTCACAGGTAGCGGGGCTATTCTTGGAAGCAACGACCACTTCCGCCCGCCGCGGTGCAACAATTTTACGATCTTTAGTTTCATTGAGTCTGAGGAGGGCTTTGACCAGCGCAAAGCCTGTACCGGGTTTCAATGGGACTTCCGCGTTCTTGAGTTGATAGTCGGTGTATGCCGCTAAGCCATCGGTCCGATAAATCGTATCCGCCTCGGTCATATCAAACAGAGCGCTGGAAGTGATTCCTACGACAAGAGTATCTTGAAGATCTACGGGCATATCACGAACTCGTTGGGAGCGAAGTCAAAGTTAGCCTATCGATTGTACCTCAAGTGGTGCGGCTGTGTGGGGCAGAGAATGCAGTTTATCGAATCGAATTGGCTTCATCGTGACTTTCTATTTTTTCGCGATTCTCTGCGTTCGAGTGAGTTACATTAAACGCGGCAAACGGACATGGGGACGGAGCTTGATGGGCCCATGGTGACATTGCGGCGAACACTGCGAACTTCGCGTGAATCCAACAGTTTGAAGCGAAAATCGCTCAAGAATACACTGAGGACCATCGCCATTTCATAGGTTGCAAAAGCAGCCCCTAAGCAGCGACGATGTCCACCACCAAATGGCATGTAAACGAACGGTGAGTAGCTGCGTTGAAGAAATCGGTCGGGGTCAAACTTCGTCGGCTCTGGATAGTTATCGGGATTATAGTGAGCAAGGATGGTGGCTATGGCAAGCGTATGGCCAGCAGGTAAATGAAATTCGCCGAGATCAAGCGGTTGAGCCAGGGTTCGAAGGGTTTCCGTCACGATCGGATTGAGCCGCAAAGTTTCTTGGATACAGGCCTTCAAGAAAGGTGCCGTCGCAAGTTCATGCGGATCTTCGCCGATATTTTTTAACTCACTTTTTAGTGTTTCAAGGGTGTGTGGTGAACGATGCAAAAAGTACATTGCCCAAGTGAGTGATAACGCGGTGGTTTCGTGTCCCGCGAAGAGAAACGTAATCAATTCGTCCCGGATATGCTCTGTAGATATGGGCGTTCCGTCGTCGTAGGTTGAGCGACATAGTAGAGCCAAGATATCGTCATGTGTCCCTGGTGACTTGCGTTGAGCTTCAATGATGTCGTCAATCAATTGAAACAGCTTGGCCCTGGCTTTAAGCATTTTTTCCCAGGGACCGAAGCCAAAAAACTTTCGATGCGATTTGGTGGTGAAGAACAGGATGGGGTGCATCGAACGGACCATGTGTACCGACGCGTCGATCAAGGCTTCAACTTGAGCGGGGGATGAACCACCGAAGATGTTTTCGACGATAACTTGAAAAGAAATCTTCGTCATCAAGGGGAGGATGTCGACTTGGCCTGATTTTAAGTGTGGTTCGAGGGCGTTTTTGGCCACACGTTGCATCGTGTGCCCATACGATCTCATCCTCTCCCCATGAAACATCGGCATTAGGAGGCGTCGTTCGCGTTTGTGATTCGAGTCGGCCATGGCAAAGATCGAGCCGCTCCCCAAAATTCCGCGGATTACGGGCTCCGCAAAAACGCCAAAATGTTCGGGAGGAACACTATAAATTTCGCGAATGAGATCTTCGCGGCCTGTTAAGAGGATAGGCCCGTTGAGAGCATGGAGAAAAAATGGATCTCCATACTTGGCTCGCCATCGCTCAAAAGTTCCTTTGGGATCGCGCATCAATTGCAGCGTCGGCCACAATCGGCCTGAAGGTCCAGGAGGAAGCTTTGCTGATTGGGACATCGAAATGACTCGTGACGAGTGGTAGAAGAGAATCCGACTGAAAAGTTAAGTATTAGTCTATCCGGATGCGCGGATGGAGCATTACCAGTTAGGGCTTTTGAGACAATCGACCGCATCCACGAATTAATTGACGCATGCCCACTTTTGGGCTGTCCGATGGACGTCAACTTTGGCAATTCTGGCGCGGAACCTCTCATATATCACCAAGAGGAACTATTTCGAGTCGAAACGTTTCCTATACAATGTGGAGTTTCCACTGCGGTCCCTTTTCGAGGGGTGTTTGCAGCTTTCGATTACCGCCAAAATCAACGCGGGCGATGAATATCGCAACGCACAAATATGCCCTTTATTTCCTCCAACTCGAATGATTCCAATGGATCGTCCGAGGACAAAATCGAATTTGTCACAGAACCTCAGTTGCAGGCCATCCGCGCCTATAACCTCACCATGGATCGCTTGCACCCCAGTGGAGAGCCTTCCGTTTGCTTGAAGTGTGGGGCTGCGACGGAATGGCTCGTGCAAGCGGACTTGGACAACCAGGTTTTCAGTTGCTCTCTGTTGCTGCCAACCTGTCCGCGTTGTTTGCATAAGCATCCTATCAGTCCCTGGGAAATAAATCGTTCCGCCATCATATCGGGACTTATCGCGCTCTTGGCATTGTCGATGATCCTGGTGTCCCAATGGTGGGTAATGACTCTGTTGCTAGTGGTGGCTATTGGACTCTTTTGGGGCCTGCAACCACGAGCCTGGATGCTCCGAGCGAGGCGGGCAATAGAGTTGTTGGAGCTTCTCAAAGCGTCCTCCCGCTATTCACTGCTGGTCAAAGCCGTCCCAAAGACAGAAGTCAAACTGCAGCATAATACGGCTGCCAAAATTTTCGGCAGCATGCGAGAAAGTGAATTACTAAGTGAGAGTTTTGCGTGGCATTCTGAATTCCGATGGGGCATTGTGGCTCACGATTTTGGGACCGACACGGCGAGCATACCAGTCCTGTCGGCATTCTTAGAATTGTTGGTCGAGGAAATGACGACGTTTGTTTATGAATGTCGAAACGGAAAAGAAACCGCCATGCGACTTCACATCGAATTGCTGGAAGATCGGCGAAGAAACTTAAACATTGATGTCGCGCCCAGTATCTCTAAAGAAAAAGTCGCTGCCCTGGAAAGTAAGTTGGCAGGCTTGCCTCCGCTGGTGCTTAATGGACCCGTTGTCGTACATCTTTTTGTGTCAACCAATCCGCAAACCAAGCTCTACATGAATCTACCCGCTGTCGAAGTCAGCGATGAAGTGAAACGAATTGCCGCAGAGCAAATGGTTTCAAATGGAGAAGATGAGAGAGAGGCCACCGACGATGACGGCTCCGACGATGACTCGGTTGAAGCTGATAAATTCTCCATGGATGAATTGCTGCACTGGCAAAAGGCAGCCCCACATCAAATCAATCTGCTTAGCTATATCGCGGATCGGTTAGTGGACGAATCGCGAACTCCTGAAGCGTTAGAGCTGTGGGAAAAATTCATTACAGAAAATGAAGATGTCCCTGGCGGAAAATTTCAGTTTGCCGTCTTCTTGGAGCGGGCCGAATATTTGGAACGAGCCGCCAGCGTCTGCCAAAAATTGCTTGAGTCGGAACCCGAGAATACTGATGCGTTCGGGTTGTTAGCTCATTTGCTATTGCAACTAGATCAACCTGAAAAAGCGGCAGTGGTTCTGCAACGAGCGCCTGAAACGGGGCGAACGCTAGAGTTTTACGTGGCCGAGGCGAGGGTCTTTAACACGCTCGGCAACAAGGAAGAACTGTGGAAAACTCTCGAACTGATGAAAGAACGGTTTCCAGACGCTGCCGCCACGTGGTACATGCGTGCGATGCATCAGATCCAGCAGGAACGATTCCAAGACGCGCTCGAAGATATCAATGAACTGGAGCGAGTTAATGGGGCTAGCTGGAACGTTATTCAGCTTCGTAGCCATGTTTTGTATCAGCTCGGTCAGATTACCGAAGCTCTTAAGGTGATCAACGACGCGCTGGAACAATATTCAGATGATGTGGCGTTGCGTTTGTTGCGAGCCGAGTACTTCTATGGACTCAATAAATTCGAGATGGCGATCGAAGATTGTTTGAAGGGGATTGAACAGGCCCCCGAGTATGCCTATGCGCATCAATTGTTGGCAGCAACCTACCTAGAAAATGGGGATTACGATGCCGCAATTGCCAGTGCCCAAAAGTCAATTGATTTATCGGAATCTACGTCCTACTTGATGGGTTTGTTGGGGTCAGCTCATCTGATGAAACAGGAAGATGAGATTGCCGAGAGTTACCTCATACAAGCATGCGAAGCGGATCCCAGTAACATTCAGGCGCGGTATCGTTTGTCACAGCTAAGAGCGAATCAAGGCGACCTAGAAAAAGCAGTTGAAGAGTTGAATGTCATCTTAGCCGAAAATCCTGAGCACTCGACCGTCTTGTTAACCCGAGGTTACAACTTCTTATCGTTGCGTGACTACGAGAAGGCCAATGACGATTTTTCGAAGGTCATTGAATTGATGCCCAAATCATTGGCGGGGCTTCGCGGCAAAGCGATTGCGCTCGAAGCCTTGGATCGTCGCAAAGAAGCTTTGGGATTCTACGATCAAGCCTTAGAGATTGACCCAGAGGACGCAGAAAGTTTGGTGGGCCGCTCGCGTTTGAGCATGTCCGATAACAATATGGAAGCGGCCGAGAGAGATCTCAATAGCGTGCTCGAATCCATGCCAGACTCGATACAAGCCCTCTATATGCGGGCTCAGGTGAATATGCACGCTGGTAAATTGGATCAGGCGATCAGCGACTTCAACGAAATCTTGAAAAACAATCCGGACTTCACACCTGCGCTTATCGGAAGGAGTGCGGTTTGGAATCAGAAAGGTGAGATTGAAAAGTCGCAAGACGATTTAGATGCGGCTATTCAAAGCGCGCCTGAGCAAGCTGAAGAATCGGATTATTCGCGGTTATTGCAAATAGCACATCTAGCGTTTGTGCAAGAGAAGTATGACGAAACGATTGCCGCAGCGAATGAGGCTATTGCGGCATCGGATGAGCACACCCATGCGATTCGTATTCGCGGCGGAGCCTATTGGTACTTAGATCAATTTGCCGAAGCGCTCGATGATTACGAATATCTGATCAAAAAATCGGAAACGCGAGATCCCGGCTTACTTAATGGGCGAGGGCAAGTTTATTGTGAACTGGGGGAGTTTGATTTAGCTCTGGCCGATTTGCAAGAAGCTGTGGAGTTGGCCAGGAAATCCGAGTTGAGCACTGTCTTGGCTTACACTCTCAATGGGTTAGGAAAAACGTTGACCGGTTTGGGAAGGTACGAGGAAGCGCAAGCAGCCTTCGATGAATCCTATGCCCTGCAGCCGAAGAATGCGTGGTTACACTTCAATCAAGGCCTGATGGCGGCGATGCGAAATGAGCCGCACAAAGCAGTGGATTTTTTCAAAAAAGCATTGGAATTGACCGATCCTGCCCTATCCCCCAAGAAACGGGCCAAAGCGAAGGCCTATGTAGAAAAGTACGATTCTGAGAACAAGCCGTAATCAAAATCGACACCTAATGTCCAAGGAATTTAGGCGACAAGTCTCTGAGATTTGCGTAAGATAACACCTCTTCTCACTGATTCCTTTTCGACCGGCAATACGATTGATGCTTTTGCCCTACCCATCGCATCGATTATTGTCGTCATGACTTAACCCACGAGGGTTTTGTGACGAAGTCTGACCTTTCAATCCGTTCGGCGCAAATCGCAAGAGCTCTGTCGGCTACGATGCTTCATGCCATCGTTTGGGGCGCAGTGATCTATTTCTTAGCCAACTTTTGGGAGAAACCTTATATCTTTTGGGCAAAAAAGAACGGCTTCAGCATGCCCATCACGCTTTCGCAAAGTCTAAAGTGTTGGGAAATGGGGCTCAGTCATCCCAATCTGTCGGCGGTCTTTCTTGGCGTTCTAGCTTGCGCCGATTTCTGTATCTTCATGCAATTTACCAATACATCAGCCATGAGATTGCTGAGGGATCTGTGGTTTGTCACTGTGTTAGCGATTCCACTATTGTTTTCTCCGCTGCTCGGTATCGTGCAAATCGAATATTTCCTAGCGAAACAGGTCGATCCATATTCTGTCCAATTCGCGTCGCCTGAAGTTGAAACCGAAGTGAATTTGCTTAACGGCAGATGGCATAGGCCCGATTCGTCTCGAGCAGGTATTGAGCAATTGAACGATGAAATCGATCTCGATCGAATAGAGTTTTCGAACGGAGTTTTTCAGTGGGAATCTCACGAGAAGGGTTTGGCTCGCGGAATGGTTTACTTCGAATCGTTGCGAACACCGAAGCACATAAAATTTGTAGCCATGGATCCTGAGTCGTCCTGGACAATTCGGTCTGGCATATATCGGCTCGATGGGAATCAACTGGTTATTATGTTGCCGAAATGGGATTCACTCTCTCTTCCACCGCCGCTTGATTTCGAGTGGGACGACACGCGTTATGAAACGCTCGTCTTAGTTAGGGAGAAGGCCAGATGAGCTCCGAACGAGAGTTGTGTCCCTCTGCGCGTTTTCAAGTGTTGCATACAATCTTGATCGTATCGCTTCATATTCTTGTCGTTGGCTTAGCAATAAATTGGTGGGGAATTTACTGGTTGCCAAAGTATTTTGCCTTCCACGAGAACCGAGGTTATCTGAACTCCGACCTCGTTGAAATCGTTCAACCGTGGTTCGATTTTCTTAACCTCGGAGCTAACCTAGGGATCGTTTGTGCCATTGGGCTAGTGATTGTGGATGCAACGGCCGTTTACTTTTCGCTGCGTTCCAAGAGGTTGCGTTGGTTAACAGACTACTGGGGCACAATTATCATCGCTTTGCCATTGTTTTTCATTCTTATCTCTGGGGCGAAGATGTTGGATGGATATTGGGGGCTACAAGAAAGAATCGCTCAGCAACAGCAACGGAGAGTTGGACAACGAGGTAGCGATTTTCGAAATTTGCTGGGGACGTGGATTCTTGTGGCCTGGGAAAAAGATGGATCGCGACAAGCAATGGCGGAGCAGGGATTCGAGTTAACGATCCGTGCAGATGGATATGTATGGCGCAAAGGAAATGGTGAGTGTCTAGGAGGTTGGGACGTCTACGCTTCGAGCGATCAAAATGAGCTGAGCTTTGTTCCGAATGAGATCAATGAAAATGCTTGGGGCGGGCAAGGTTATTATCGCGTAACACATACTCGACTCGCATTGCATTTGGTGAACGAACCAGGCTTTGTCAACTTAAGCGATTTTGATTCTCGAACGGGTGGAGAGTTGTGGATTTTCAAGCGAAAATGAGCAGATCGAACAAGTTGCTATTGCCCCCTAATTTCTGCTGCTTCGGATCTCTGTAGCGGTGCATCGTATAGGCTTGCTAGTTCGAGTGCGATTTCACCAACTTTGGTGTAGTACTCACTCTCCGGCAAGGAAGCTTTTTTTGTTCGCAACGTTCGCAGTGCCAATTCTAACTCATTGCGTTTTTCGGCTCGAAGGCCGTCGAGACTGGCATCGTCCTTTGAAGCGTTAAGCAAAGTCATCGCGGCGAGTTCGCCATCAATCGTTGCTCCTTCAGCGGCTTGTTTCACGAGACGAATACCTCTGAAAAAAGCGGCCGAGACGCCTTTTTTGTCACCACCATCTTCGAGTAAAGGATGTTCGGTCGATAGCCGACTTTCATCCATATAAAACTGTTCTGTCCTTTTGGCTGCCATTAGAAAGGCTTCGAGGATCGATACGGAATGATCGTGATCCAGGTCTGCTGCCGGATCAAGAATCGAAAGCGACATAAAATCGCCAAAGCGAGAATAGTTCATTTCCGCGCCACTCTTCGTCGCCGTGATAACGATTCGTCCAGGACGCGAGAGTACTGGCAAGAATGCCCCACTGCACGAGAAACAGTTTACGATTACCTGTGTACCCTTTCCGATCGAGAGGGCTTGTTCTAATTCGTTGGCTGTGATGTCTTCACCACGGAGGTTAAATTTTGATACTTTGCCGTCAAACGTGCCATGGCCAATAAGAACCAGCCATAGTTCCTTATCGCCGGCCTTAGTGATCAGATCCAAAAGACGCTTCTTGTCGCTGGCTTGCTCTGAAACGGCGGCTTCATCGATCGGTTGGGTGCCGTCGATCCACTCGCATTCGATGTTACCAGCTTGGGATGCTTGGACCCAGCGTTCACTCCAGTTCCTGAAGTTGCCCGTGTATGCTTCTTCGCCCGGTGCGCCCGTTACCACAATCAACTGCCGAGTTACTGGATTTTCGGCGACTGCTTCAAGGTTGGATTCTGACGTGGGACGAGTTTGGGCAAAGAGTATTGTGGTAAAAGCGAGGAGGCAAACGCCAAAGCAAACCGCTACCTGACATAGGCCTGCTGTGGGGTGAAGCCTTAGCGAATGTAGCCATTGCGTACAAATGTACGTGAAGAGTTTGTGGTTATTTTGCATGTTAGGCAAGTCCTGACTTTCGGCGAATTCCCCATTCAAGACAAAAGAACGAAATCGCGCATAAGATCACCCAGGGTTCATGCCATATCGGGTAAACGTAACTCTCGGTCACTGGCGCACTGCGTTCAGGAAGTCCTTGTGCAAAAGACTCCAATTCTTGCGCATTGATGATTTCGCCTTGAGTCTCCTCTGCGATTTGTTTCATCCATTCCGTGTTGGGCAACAATTGCTCGAACTCTTCTGCAGAGGGTTCGGATGTCCAGCCAGCTTCCCCACGTCCCAATTCTGAACCATCTTGCGCCAACGCGACGACTTCCACTCGAAAAACACCTTCTTCGTTTGAAACCAAGGACGTTTCGAACGACCCCACTTGGAACTCAGAAGGTTCACCCTGCAATACAATAAGCTTGCCGCTAGGTGCGGTAATGGTGTAAGTCAATTTGACGTTGTCGACTAACTTGAATTCCGCATCGTATACAGCGGTTCGCAGAGTGGTTGCCAGCGGATTTATATTGTTAACCTGTTGATTCGTGGCAGAGTTGTTTCCGCGTTCGATGGTGATTTGTAAACGTTTGGGGACATCGGCGATGAGCCAACGGGCCGTTTGTCTCCAAGCAGCCATAAGCGGTGCTTCTGCCTCAAGCGATTGACGGTGCATAGCCCACCGCCAAAGATCACCAGCCATAATTGCAGCAGATTTCCCCTTACCAAATTTTTGTGCAGCCATAATAGGTCGACGTATGCCGGATTCGTCAGTCCCTTCCGCCAATAATGAGGCACCCGGCTTGAGGCCACTAACGCGATTCACAACACCGAGAGATGTGCGTTCACCGAGTAACTTCTTCTCCGCTTCCTCATTATCCGTCAGACGCAACCAGGGTTGTAGCCAGCCCTCGCGGGTTAGCTCCCACCGCCATTGTTGATTTTCGGCGGGAGCTTCGTTCGTGACGACAGAATCGTCTGGATACACAGGCAGCAATTCACCCATAGGCGAATTTCGCAATGCCTCACCTCGAAGGGTTTCTTGGCCACCGAGCATCAGCAATCCGCCACCCCGCATCGAGACAAACTGTCGCAACAGCAACAATTGTTCTTGCGTAAAAAAATCATGTTCGATGTCATCTAAGATAATCGCATGATACTCAAACAGTTCCTCGGCCGTTTTCGGGAAACCACGGCTGGGTTGATCTGATTCAGTTTCGCCTAAGGCGATTATCACTGGCTCGTCATAGGCTTCTTTATCCTCTTCCGAGATATCTTCAAAGCCGGAGAAAAGTGGGTTGGCAGAGTCGACTTTCGAATCTCGAAAAGAAAACTTAGGTTCTTTACGAGCTATTCGAAGCAAACTTCTTAGTTTTAATTCCTCATCCAAATCGAGAGCTCTTCGCAAAAATTTGAATTCCCAGTTGGGCCGGCCGGCGAGATAGAGAATTCGATAAGGGCCAATGCCACGATCAACGACCGCATATCGACTGTTGTTAAGAAGTGTTGCTTCTTGAGATCGTGTGCCGGGTTGTAGTTGTAACTCTTCGACTAACTGAACCTTAACCTGAAAGCCTTGAACGCCTTTTCCTTCGGGGCGAAATTGAAAACGATGATTGATGATTTCACCATCTTTGGGAAGAGCGATCGTCGTCGTTTTGAGCTCTTTGCTTTGCGCGTCTAGTAAGCATAGACGCGCTTGTTTGCCGGCCAAACCGTATGCCGAAAATTGAGCCATGATCGTCACTGGAGACGCTTCAAAATCGGTTTGAGTAACCGTTAGCCTTTTCAGATTGATGTCTTTCAGCGAATCGAGTTGTCGAGTTTGAACCGGATAGACCGGTACGCCTAGAGCCTTCCAAGTTTCCCTTTGAATTGAACTCTCAGTGCTATTGCCATCTGTAAAAAGCAGAATTCCAGCCAAGGGACGATCTGCATATCGTTGTCGAAGTTCTTTTAGATTTTCCGTGATTTGTGAGCCGTTACCATTCCAATCCAGCTCATCAAATTGGTGAATTGATTGTAATTGCCGATCAAATTTGTACCGTCTCAACTGAAAATCTTGTGCCAATCGAGTTTGCCACGCTAATTCAGGGGCTAGTATCTTCGTCCAATGGGGTAATTGGTTCACTTCTTGAGACTCAGATTCGATTCGCATGCTTTGGCTATTGTCGACTAAGACTGCAAAATAGTTAGCTTGCTCGCGAGCTCTTTCGCCCGCGATCATCGGTTCAAGGACAGCTGCCAATAGCAAGCCCAAGGCGATGATTTTCATTCCGGCGGAAAGATATAACCAACCGGAACGTACAGGAGCGCGCAGCATGGACCATGCGATGCCCACGCTGAGAGCTAGCCACAAAATTAGGATAGGCCAAAAAAACTGTGGCGATCCAAATACGAAACGCTCGGTCATCGTTTGCCACTCCCGAGGTTCTCGTAATATTTCTGTTGAGCTTTTTCAAATTCAGTAGGTACAGGATCGCGATCGATCGGAACCAAGCTGTTCTTTTCCGCCGTTCGACGCAGTAACTCTTCTTGCAATTTGACTCGCATTTCACGTAGAGGATTGGCAACCAGTTTCTCGACTAGGGACCATTGTGGGGTGGTCGCATGCTTGCGAGCCTCGCGCCGAATGTCACGGGCTGCTTCGCGAATTCTGGCAACCTGCGATTGCAAGTCGGGATCATCCAACATCTCTTCTACATCGCGCAGACGATCGGAGAACTCCAAAAAATCTTCGCCACTGATTGGGGCGGCACTATTCTGGCCCTCCCTAATATCTTCGGCGCCACCGAAAAGACTCTCTAATCCACTACGACGATTTTGGCGACCGCCGGGTTGTCCTGTGGACTCATCTGGCTGGTTTGGAGCTCTTTCGCCGCGACCAGCTTGTCCTTCAGGCGGCTGACCTTCCGCTTGACTTTCTCGTTGTCCCTGTGATCGACCCTGTGAATCGTTTGGGGATGGGGATTGTGGTTGACCTGATTGCCCCTCCCCTGGATTTGGTTGTTGTCCTGGCTGTTGACCTTCGCCAGGCGATTGTTCACGACCCTCGCGAGAGTTTGCTTCTTGCGGATTGTCATTTCGCTGTTGACCATTCGCTTGTCCCGGTTGATCTGCTGGGGCGCCAGATGTTGGCTCGGAGGGTTGGGCTTCCCCATTTCGCCCGCTTTGGGGTTCGCGATTCTCATCGCGGGGGTTGCTGGAATCATTTTCTCGAGGCGAGTTACCATTACCTTCTGGATTGGGCATGCCATCTTCTGTTGCGGGCTCATCCTCGGATGGATCCGCTCCGCGTCCAGTAGCATTCCGGAGTTCTTGGTTCACATCCTTCGCGGCTGAGTCTAATTCTCGCAAGGCGCGTCGCAAAGATTCTTCTTCGCTCCCAAGCACCGACTCGGCAGCGGATTCAATTTGTTGCTGCAATCGATCGATGCCCTGGGTGGATTGTTCCAGAAAACGCTGTGTTTCTGGGACCCGGCCAACTTCGACTCCCTGTTCGGCTAATTGGGACAACTGCTTGAGGTTGTCCTCGATGTTCTGTTGCTTAGTCTCACGGAAAGAGTCATAAAGTTTGTCAGCCAGCAAGGGCTCACTCGTTTCTGCTTCCGTGACGGTTTGTTGCATTTTGTCGAGTAGATCGGTGAGTTTTTGAGACTGATCTTTCAAGTCTTGTGGCAGCCGCGAATCGGGCGATTCTGCACGCAATCCGCCACTATTTTCCGGATTGGGATTCGCGGTAGCTTGCTCGTTGAGCTGTTTCTGTTTTTCGTTGAGTTCCTTGGCTTGATTGACCATGTCCTGCATTTGATCCGAGAATTGATTCGCGGACTTTTGTCGCAGTTCATCGCGCATTTGTTCAAACTCTCGTTCAGCGCGGGTACCTGCGGAGAGGGCTTCATTTGGGTCCTTGTTAGCCAATGATTCAGCAGCTTGTCGAACATTGTCGCGAGCTTTTTCCATTTGCTCGCGAGTTTCTTCCATGGCTTCGTTTTCATTGGCTTCATTCAAGCGTTCGTTAAGTTCATCAGCATCGCGAAGTAATTCTTCTTGAGCATCTCGCAACCGGTCGAGTTGTTCTTGAAGATTTTGTTTCTCTTCTTCCGTTTGGGCAGACTCAAGTTCGCTTTGGAGTTTCTTCAACTCTTCGTTGAGATCTTCTTGGCGTTGAGCGAGTTCTTTGAGGCGATTGACCGCTTGACGAACCTCTTGAGCTTGTTGCTCTTGCTCTGTTTGAGGAGGTTTCTGTTGGGACTCATAAGGATTGTTTTGGTTGTTTAGTTCCAGTTGGTCAATTTGCTGCTGCCGATTTTGTTGCGACTGAGATTGTGACTGGCTTTGTTGTTGCTGTTGACGAGAGCGAACGATTTCATGCTCTCGAGCACGTAATTGAAGTAGTCCAGCAAAGGCGGATTGCGCCGCGGCTCGCGCATTCTTAACGGGCGAAACATCTTTCTTTTCACGGCCTTCTTGAAGATACTTGATCACGCTTTCCATGTGGCCGCGAATTTGTGCCACGATTTCTTCGGCATCGGGGGCGTTCGCAGCTTGGCTTACAGTGGCCAACTTCTCGATTACCGATGCCTGGGATTCGGCGATCACTTGCAGATCGCCATCAAATTTCTCGGTTCGTTCTTCTTCGGTTTCCCGTCGTATCACATTCCAAATTGCCACGATAATCTGACGCTGTAATTCGGCGGCTTCTTCGGCTTGTTCTTGTGCTCCACCTTGTTGTTGCGGCTGTTGTTGCTGTTGCTGCTGCTGTTGACTTTCGGATTGCGGTTGGCCTTCACGATAAATTTCTTCGAAGGGACGGACCTCGGCAAAGAACAGATCGCTTTCAATTCGGCGAGGTTGTCCGTCGGAATCCTTGTCTTCCGCCCAAAAATAGTAGGAAATCAACTGGTCTGGCTTTGCCTTCAGTTGCTCCAATGCCAATAGGTAGTTGGTCTCCAACTTTTTGCTGGTTTCTGCGGAGTCGGAGAGTAAAACTTCGGTCGGTGTGTCACCGTTAATCGAATACGCCAAGCCTACTTTGGAAATGCCAAAATCATCGTTTAGTTTTGCACCGAGTTCCATTTCCTCCAACGGGGAAACTCGGCGATCCGAGGCTTTGGCAAGTTTTATCGTCGGCGGTTTGTTGGGAAGAACCTTAGCAATCAACTCTTCAGGTAACTTGCTCTTTCGTCCCTCACTGTCGACAAGATTTACTTTCCAGGTCGTTGACTGTTTGGGCGTGAGGCTGACAGAATAGGTAGCGGGTTTATCAGGCACCGCAGACAGAGAATGAGTATTGCCTTCTTTATCGGCGAGTTCACACACTGCGACAGGTTTGTTTAGGTGCAAAATCCAAGTGAGTTCGCTTCCTTCTGCAATAGTGACGCGGCGCGTATCTTCGACCAATTTTTCCGGCGCTGGCGAGTAGGGTGGGGCAATTATCTTGGCATCACTGCGGGCTACTTTGGGATATTCGAAAATTTTGATTTGATAGAGCTCACTTAAAGTATCGTTATAGGTGACACGATAAGAAACGGGAGCTTCGATTCCCAGCATGACACCACCAAAGACAGGATCTTTTAGATTGCGGCGTAAAGGCAAGCTCAGTTTTTCTGTCGAGCCCTCTGGTGTGTATTCCAGGGCGACGTCTGCTGGCACAGGGCCTTGAAATCGAGCCGTAAAGACCACGTTGCTTCCCTTCTCGATTTTCGCATTGCCCGGCTCGACGGTAAGTACGGTATTCGATTCGAGTGAACCGAATGGATTGATGGTTCCTTTGTCCGACGAAGGAGTAGAGACTAAGAGACTTGCCGAATAGAGAAATAGAAAGCAGAGAACAGATTGCGCGAACCAGAGTTGGTTGTACCAGGCTGTAGGCATCGCATCACGCCAGTCATGTCTTTCCGCGTGATCTAAGGTCTCTTTCAAGATTTCCCGGCGAAAGAACAATGACGCTGTGTTGGATTCATCTATAGGCTTATCGAGAATGGTAACTAAGCGCTGTTCGAGGGAGGGAAAACGATTTTCAACTTGGCTCGCAATCCACTTTACATTGCGAAAAGAAAAACGGGATAACGCGAAGGCTGCTACTGCAATGGCAAACACAATGGCACTTACGGCTGCGGCGAAAATGAGAATCCGATCGCTTCGGAACCCCTGAAACTGTGCAACCAAGACCGCTGTCAGCGCAATGCTCCAAAACAAAATCAACCACATCGCCAAACGCCCATTTTGAAAACGATGGGCTACTTGTGTGAGTTGTTGTTTCAGCAAAGTTTCCATAAACGGTATCCTCGCGATAAGGCGGAGTTTACTTCCATAATGCGCTTAGTTTGCAGGTGCAGATCGGGTTGCACTCAGCGAACTCCAGACGGTTTCAACAGCGATGAATATCACGGCGATCAAGATGCACCATCGCCAAACCTGTTGTTGCTTTTCAAGTTCTGTATTTCGCATCAGTCGCTGCTGATCTCGAACAAGTTCCGCTGTGGGCAATGCGCCTGTTGTAACGCCCAGTTGCTCCAAGCGATCGGGATCAAGTTTGGCGAGCTCTAACTCACGAGGCGTGATATTGACGGCGAGCGGTTTCGATTCCGATCCCATTTGGAGTTGGTAAATTCCAGGCTTCGTCAGTTCCCACGCTTCTGAAGTGTTTGGCGATACATCGTTACCATCAGGTGAGACACATCTTGTGTTAGGCTGAACTTGTAGCGTTTCACCCGCATACAGAGAGGCGGGAATCTGAACCACCTCGCCGCTAAATTTGAAAATACCAAGCAGCAATGGGACAAATTTTGTAGAAAGCGCGAGTTGACTTTCGACAGGTTGCCAACCGGAAGCAAACAACCAAATTCTGCCTTCACCTGTCTGGATTTCTTGAATGGCAGGTGCCCCATCATCATAAGTTGCCAGAGGAGGGGCAATAGATTTTGGCAGTGTGATGTTTCGATGGCGCCACGTTCTCACTTTGGTGAAGTCATTAAAACGAGCATCGGCAAATGGAGCAAAGATGGGATGCTTGAAGTTGATCCGCGACCACATGGCATAATCTTGTATGGCGGCTTCAGCGAGTTGAATTTCATCATTTGCAACGAGTTTCCTGAGAGCTAATTCCGCACGCGATTTGTTGCTGTCTGTGATAGGTTGGTCCAGTGCCAAGACAACTTTTCCACCTTTGTCCGCATAACTGCGCAAGGTTTGGGCGGCTTTTTCTTCGATCGATCCATCGGCGATGATGAGTGCGACCTCCTGTGGATCGGGAGGCGCTGCTAGATCGGCTGAAGTTATGCGTTTGAACAGAACTTCGAGCGAGCTCGAACCCAATGGAATACGTTCCACAAAGAAGCCGAGTTGCGTTTCGTTCGATTCGGTCGACTCTTGAAGTAACCAAACAAACGTGGGACGTTTTTTCGGAGCAGCGAAGTAAACGCGGTTATCACTGGCGTCACTATCACCGCTCAATTGAATCGAAGTGGCTTGCGCGGGCAACTCCATCAGCCGAATCACGCGTCGCTCACCTGCAGTCACTTGGTAAGGTGTTAAATTCGAGGGGAGTAGTTGACCCTTCGAATCGAGAAACTGCAATTGAAACTGTGTGACTTCGGACGTGGGAGAATTGGTAAGCAGGAGCTGCAAGCCGATTTCATTGTCTTCGTTGTTGTTCAAACCCGCGAGCGGGGTCAAGGTGGCGTTATTTTGAGTTGCCGAATCAATAGCCCGCGAGACAACTCGTACGCTTTGGGGCCAGTCGTAATCCTCTAACCGCGACAAATTCACTGTACCCGCGAAGTCCGATATGAGGATGATCTCACCGCCAATTGATTCCTCTGCATTCTGGTCATTGACGGCAGCTTGGAGCGTCTCTGCCGCGGTGGCTATTCCACGACCCATATCGGTAACACTCCAAGATGGTTTGAGTTCAGCGATCGCTTTTCTCAACAAGTTGGGCCGCTCGCCTGGTGGCGTTTCCTGAATAGCTTCAAAGGAGACGACGGGGCGAAGCGTCGAATCAAATTTATAGATCGCGACCAAGTCCTGCGGAGTTGATTCGCCAATGGCCGCTTCAATAAGGGTTTGCGCCTGTTCCCAAACGCCAGTTCGTTGCATGCTGGCGCTTGTGTCTACCAAAATCAATCGCTGTCGTCCAAGAGCTCCTGATTCCATGGTGTCCGCACTTCGAAAGAAGGGACGCATAAACGCAAAAGCTATCGCCAACAAAGCTAAAGTTCGCAACAGCAACAAAAGCCATTGGTCCAATCGACTGCGCCGAACCATCTTTGGTGGAGATGGGGAAAGGAACATCAGCGAACTAAAAATCTGCTCTCCACGCGGCTTCCTTTGAATCAGGTGGAAAAGAATAGGGAGGGCAATTGCGGTGGCAGCCAAGAGATAGAGTGGAGCAAGGAAGCTCATCTTCGGCTCCTCCCGCTGACGGCGGCAGCACCGCGAGCTGAAGACGTTCGACGCGCTTGAACATTGAGAATCTCGAACAAGGCGCGTTCTAATGGTTCGTTGGTCAGCATCCGTACATAATCGATGCCATTGCGACCAAGCAATTCTTGCAATTGACTTTCATGGGACGCAAACTTTTCTCGATAGCGTTCGCGTTCCCGGGTTGGATCAACATAGAGTCGCTGCCCTGTTTCCGAATCGACCATGGTAATCGCATCATTGCCGACCAATTCGATTTCTGACGGATCAAGAATTCGAAAGACCATGATTTCGTGTCGTCGGGCTCGCAAAAAGGCGATTCGTTTCTCGATGTTTTCTAACGGAACCAAAAAATCGGAAATCAACAAAAGTAGTCCACGATGATGGAGGATTTCAGCCAACAATTCCAAGGGACGAACCAGATTGGTAGCTGTACCTTGTGGTTCATTATCTAGCGATGCCAAAAGCCGCTGAAATTGTCCTGGACGATGTCTGGCTGTAACAAATTCAATCAGATCCGATTCAAAAGTAAGGCAACCGAGGGCGTCGCGTTGTAGATGAAAATAGTAAGCCAATGTGGCTGCTAACGTTCGGGCATAATCGCATTTGGTATAGCCGAGCGAGCCAAATTGCATCGATTTACTTTGATCGACGGCCAAATAGCAACGTCGATTGGTTTCGTCTTCGAATTTTTTGATGTAGTAGCGATCGGTTCGGGCAAAAAGCCGCCAATCGATAGTGCGTGGATCGTCACCCTCGGTGTAAGGACGATATTCGCTGAATTCGACCGAAAATCCATGTAAGGGACTCCGATGCAGACCGTTATAGAAACCATCAACCACTGCTTTGGCGCGCAGTTGCAAATTCTTGATTCGCATCAGGGCAAGAGGGTCGATTTGAGCGGTCATGATTCAGTTCCAAAAGTTCAAGTACAAATGTACGTAGTGAATTAGGCTGTCTTCAGGGACTCGAGTTTTTGCAGTCGTCGCACGCAATCTTCGACCGAGATGCCTTCCGCTTCTGCTTTGTAACTAAGAAGGATACGATGGCGAAGGACGGGAAGTGCCAGAGCATCGATGTCGTCGATGGTCACATGCGAGCGTCCGTTCAGCAGGGCGCGGGCTTTGCTTCCCAATACCAACATTTGAGCTGCGCGTAGACCAGCACCCCAAGAGACCCATTGATTAATGAAGTCAGGAGCCTCTGGCCGTCCTGTTCGAGTGGCCGCAACGAGCCGGACTGCATAACTTGCGACTTCGGTAGCAATGGGGACTTCACGCACTATCTGATGAAAGGCGAGGACATCTTCGCCCGTGAATATAGGTTCGATTTTTTCTGGCCTGCCTGCTGTTGTAGTCAGCACCACTTGTAATTCGTCTGCAAAAGGCAGGTAGTCAATATGCACATTGAACATGAAGCGGTCGAGTTGTGCTTCAGGTAGTGGATAGGTACCCTCCATTTCGATTGGGTTTTGAGTTGCCAATACAAAAAACGGTTCGGGTAAAGCGAAGCGTTGTCCCGCAGCGGTGACTTGATGCTCTTGCATGGCTTCAAGTAAAGCGGCCTGTGTCTTGGGAGGAGTGCGGTTGATTTCGTCAGCGAGAACTACGTTGGCAAAAATGGGGCCTTTGACAAATGTCATTCGCCGCCGACCATCCTCGGTTTGTTCAAGGATTTCAGTCCCTGTGATATCTGCTGGCATCAAGTCGGGAGTGAATTGAATACGCCGAAAGTCTAGATGGAAAACTTGAGCAAGTGATCGCACAAGGAGAGTTTTGGCAAGTCCTGGTGCTCCGGTGATTAAGCAGTGGGATCCTGAGAATAGACTAATCAACAACTGTTCGATCACATCTTTTTGACCGATGATCGTTTTCTCAAGCTGTTTCTCGATCTGCTTTCGCCCGTCACGGATGCGTTGCACCAGTTCTTCTTGTTGATCGATAGTTGCCATGTTGTGCTTTCTTGAATGTTACGACAAAACGGGGCTACGGAGGAAAGAACGTATGCCGATCAATGCGTCATCGCATAGGTCACAATATTGATGCCCATGGGATAAGCTTTTTTTACGGAGAACTCTTCAAAGTACCAACTGTTTTCTCCTTCCCTTTCCCAACCATCACCCAGGTCGGTGTTGTGACAAATGAATACCATAATGCGCTGAGCGTCATCTTGGATGGCACGATAATTGGCGTGGTCGGTTGGAGTGCCGTAGCGATTTTCCCATGTCATTCCATATTCTCGACCCGCTTGAGCGGCGTGAATGGAAGGAACTTGTGGTTTCTCGTTTAAGTTGTAAACGCAGTGAAATATCTCATGTTCGAGTGGGACATCGAAGATTTCACGATCGGGGAAGACTCGCTTGATTTGGTTGGCAAAATTGTCGTATTCATCGTCGCCCCAGAAATCATCCACCATCAAAAATCCGCCGTTTAGACAGTAGCGTCGCAAAGCGATAACTTCCTCGTCGGAGAAATAGAGACTTCCCGGTTCGATCATGTATAAGAAGGGATAGTCATAGATTTTCGGATCTGTAAGCTCGACAACCACGGGATCTGGGTTGACCTTCATCGAGGTCAATTGCTGTAGCCGCAGTGAGAAATTCAAATCGCTATCGGGAAAATCCACAGCCCAGCCTCCGCGTCCATAAGACTCGTAGCGCACGCGAGCAAAGGTAAAGAGCTCTTTCGTGAATTTAGAATCAACCTCCCAACGCGGAACATCACCACGATCGATGTTGGTCCAGTCTCCACCACGGCGGAATCGCCCTCCCCTTCCGCGCTGAAAAATCTGGGCAAAGACAAACGATCCCACGACCAATGGCAATAGGATCCCGGCGATAACTACAAATCGATTTTTCATAAGGGAGCGGATCACTTCAGTAGCCCTTCCAAGTTATCGGATTTGCTCGGTGAATCTCCAGGTGCTGGCGGTACGCCATCTAGTTCTGGACTCTCGGTGTGGTTCGGGATGATGCGTTTCTTTTTCAATTCGGCAAAGAACCGCAACGCTTCTTGATAGCGGGGAGCTTCTTCGATGGCCATCAATGCATGTCGCTCGGCGAGCGCGAATTGCCCATTGGCTGCAGATGCTTCTGCATACTTGAGATGGGCTTCTGCAGGATCGATCGTTTCGAGTTCGATAATGGCTTTCCAACTATCTACGGCAAATTGAGGTTGGCCCGCTTTCATGGCGGCATCTGCCCGCTGGCGATGAATTGAAGACAGAAACGGATTAACAGCCAATATTTCATTGGTCCATTGAACGACTTCCGGCCAGCGTTGCTGTTCTCGATCGATATCAACCAAACGTTGTAAGGCATCCACTGCATCTGCGTTGCGTTGTGTTAAAGCAATGAGGGCTTCGCGCTCACGGTCGAGTTGCTTTAAGCCACGATACGTTCTCGCTTTGAGTCCCCAAACGCCTGAAAGTGAGGCATCTTCTGGCAGCAGTTTCTCAAGCTTTTCAATCCATGGTAAAGCAGATTCGAATTTTTCACGACGTATGAGATCAAGAGCATAGGTTTGCAGGCCCGTAAGATGATTGGGCTGGGACTCGAAGAAAGCTTTCCAAGCGTCATCGTCCGCAAAGTTGGGCAAATCCTGTTTGCTAAAGTCCGCTTCTTTGCCCCAAGTCAGAGCGGCGGTCCGAGCATATTGGAGAAAGCCTTCGTCAATTTTCTCGATGGGGCCCGTATGTCGCTGCAAAGCATCTTGAATGGAAAGACCTTGGGCTAGGCTGTTAAGAACTTGTTGAATGCTCTCGATTCCGAAATTCTCAACAAGATAACTGACAGCCAAGCTCGATTCGAAATAAGCAAACTGCATTTCCATGGGCGATTTCGCATCCATAAAAGCAGAACTCATTTGGCTCAGCGGTTTGAGAAGCGAGCGGGCCGGATCTGCAACGGGAGGGGGGGGAGGTTGTAGTGGTTCAAACAATTCACCCCCTATTAGTTCTCCGTCGAACCCACCAGATGCCATCGCTTGTGGAGGATATTCGCCCAAGATCATGGCGCGATAGGTTGGGTCCATTGGCATCCCCCACGCTTTTTTTCGCAAGGTCTCTTCGTAAACTGAGATCCCCTCGCTCAACCAACGTGGCATGCGATTCTTTGATTTTTGTAGCGTGACCACGTGGCAATATTCATGCCACAGTACCGACTGCCAATTCGAAGGTGTAGCACCTTGAGCTGCAGGAGAATTGGCCGTGATCAGCCGTCCAAAACAAACACCCAAGAATCCCTCTCCTCCTGGCATCCCAAACGTCCGGATCGCGAAGTCGGACTGATTAGGAAAGATCTCCACATAAATGGGTTCTTCAAGCTCGATATTGTATTTAGTGGTAAGCACCTGGCGAGCTTCGCTCAGTAGATTTAACACCGAATCGCCATAAAGTTCCGCCTCTTTGGGATCCATGCGGACCACAAAACCAGGAGTTTCCAAAGTTGCGAACTTAGCTAGGTTGTCTTGAAGTTGGCGGAGGTTAAAGACGGTGATGTTGTAGCTATCGGCTTTGCGAACGTCGCCCACGAGTTTCCAACCTTCCTCGGTTTCACCGAGCCTCAGTAGGTCTTGGGCCAATTGCGATTTCGCGGGAATGTAATTTGCGTTCATTGCCAGCGCGAAGCGTTGATGTTCAACGCCTTGTCGGAAGAGGTAGTGTTGGGATAACTTGCGGCCGATCAAATAATCAACTTCTGGATTAAGAGGCCACGTTTCAAGTCCTTTTTTTCGCGCGTTGGTTTCCTCGGCGAACTCTCCCTTCAAGTGATGGATCACCGAACGCAAAGCCCAGAGTTTGAAGTTGCGCGGATTGATTTTTTCAATCTCGTCAAGCAATTTTATGGCCGTGGTGTAATCCTCGGCATCGATGCGATTTTCGGCGGTCAATAAAAGAGAATCGATATGCTTGGGATTGAGCTTCATGGCTCTTTGCAGTGATTCAGTCGCTCGCTGGCTATCGCTATTAGACCACGCCGATGCCATTAAGTAGAAGATATGAGGGTTCGCTGGTTGAAGCTTCTCCGCCTTCTGAAGGGCTGTCAGAGCGACCGTTGCGTCCTCTTTTTGAAGTGCTAATTCGGCGCTGGCAATATGGGCATCGACCATTTGAGGATCTTGTTTGAGAACACGGTCGAAGCATTGTTCAAGAACCTTGCGAGCATCCTCACCGCTCATTACAAAAAAACGTCCCAGTGGGACGAGTTGCTCGCGGGTGGTGTATTGCCAAGGGGACCGTTCCAACATGATCGGAATTGTCTCCAGCTCGACATTCGCTTTGGCTTCTTGATTGCTAAAGCGATACGCTTCAACGGCAAGAAGTCGCAGCGTGAGACTGCTGTAGTAGCGTTCTTTGACAGATTCGTAGACAGCAACTGCGTCTTCGTACTTGCCCGTTAATAGATAGGCTTCGATGAGAATTCGAGACCAGCCTTCGTTCCAGGTTTTGGCCTCGACCTTTTCTTTGGCAATTTGAATTGCGGCATCGTAATCGCCGGACCAAAGTAGAGATCGGCAATCCTCTAGTTCTCCAGCGTGAACTTGTGAGGGAAGGAATCCCAATGTACAGACGCTGATTATTAAGGTTAGAAACGCGACGTTTCTAAACAGGTCATTGCGAGTCGATTCGAAATCTTGCATTCGGACTTCCTTCCACCTTCCCTACCACGCAATATTGTGGCGGGAGGTAAAGTTGCCATGCAAGAAAATTCGACCTTAATTCCCCGAAAAGTCGGGGATTGGACGATTCCAAAAGGGGCGGAGAACGGTACGCAATTTGGGCAATCTACTTGCCCTATCTCGCAGCAGTACGGCGGATATCGTAATGAACGAACGAATTGTACAGGCCAATTCCCTGCAATCCACATAGGCGAGTCGCGCTATTGGCTCGTCATTGTTGAATGAAATGCCGACCAAATTCGCGGTTACCGACACTCAAGTATTGTTTGTAAGAGACTTGTCGTAGTGTTTGCCAAAAAGTTGCTCGAAAAATCGCCGAAATGCAAAATTCTGCGTGAGGGAGTTGGCAAAAAGGAGTGAGCCGCTTTAGCGGAAGCGAGGGGCTATTTTAAGCCTGCCCATCGAGCAATTTCTTCAGCGCTGCGTGAACCTTTGAACTCGCTCACTTGTTTCCCATATTGAAAGAGCATCACATGTGGGATGCTACGAACACGAAAGTGCTCTGCTAAGTCGGGGCGTTCATCGATATCGATCTTCACCACATGGACACGACTGCCGTAGGTTCTGGCAAGGTGATCCAGTTCCCCTTCAATGTGTTGGCATGGAGGGCACCATTCGGCACCGAACTTCACGATAACGGGGTGTGTATTCGTAACCTGTTGGATGAAGTTTTGATCTTTGGGAAGTTCAACCGGCGGGCGCGGTGTTCTGAAGAAAAAGAACCCTAGGCCAAGAATGGCTAGAAGGAAAACCACTTTGTTCATGGAATGATCGTTGTTCATACCTTCGTCCTGTTTTCAGAATTGGCTCTGTGAAAACCGTAGAACGCGTGTTGGTCTGCGGCGCAAAGAGAAGCAACGAATTCACCGCAATTTGTGGAAGATCGCCGGCATAATTGTTATCGCATTATCGATTCGAAAGCTCTTCCTGATGAGAGTCGAGAAACTACTCGGGGAAAGCGAGTTAACGCAGAAAGCTGATGCGAAGGTCCTGATGGATCGGGATTGGTAAAGCTCCCGCCATTTGCGAGTGTTGGGGGCATTTCGTTGACATTTCACATGAATTGTACTATTCTCCATGGTGGTTCACTTTGTGCGGATTCTCCTGAATCTGCCAACTTTTCTGAATCTTATCTCTCATTCTCTGCTCTCTGTCGATTTCGATGTTTGCCAATTTTTCCCATAATTCGCCAATTAATCAGGTCGATGCCGTATCGATTCTGACACAATGCGCATTTGGGAAACGAGCATGGAGCAGGAGTATCGTTGGGCTCATTGTGTGGTTCGCTGCACTTCAAGGCCTGTTCCAACTGATGCCAGTTTTTGACGTCTCTTGTCAGGCAGGATGTCATGTCGGCGATGCTAATTGGTACAAAGACTATCATCACGGCTTTCAAACGAATCTCGATTTGCGCGGTGGAGCAAACGGCGAGGAACATAGTATTTTGGTATTTGAGAATGGTGAGCTAAGCTCCATACCAAACCCGTTGCCTCCGGCATGTAATTCTCCTGGCTGCCGCAACCAACCCTCACAAGACATTGGGGGAGTCAATGTATCGATTCAAGTTCGACTGATCCAAGTGGGACTTTGTGTTGGCCATCCTTATGTGTTCGCGCCATTGCAATCGCAATCGCGTCTTCTCTCGCAGTATCTGCCTGCAATTGCTGCTGGCTTTCCATCTGAAATTGTAGAACCTCCAAGGTAATCAACTCCGGCAGTAGTTTTCGTTGAGTTGATTTTGACTTATTCCCGTTGAGGTTTTACGTTTATGCGCGCGCTTTCTCTACGCGCCCGAATGAGGGCGGTTCGTGGTTTTACATTAGTTGAATTATTGGTTGTTATCGCCATTATCGGCATTTTGGTTGGACTGTTGTTGCCTGCGGTGCAGTCGGCCCGTGAAGCTGCTCGTCGCATGCAGTGCACGAACAACTTGAAGCAATTGGCATTGGCTTGTCATAACTTTCATGACACGTATCGCAAGTTTCCCTCTGGTGGGTTGCCGCCTACTGTGACAGCGGGGTCTCAGTTCTCTGTACTGGCTCAACTCCTGCCGTTCATAGAGCAAATCAATGTTTACAATCGCATTGATTTGCGAGTGCCCGTCCAAGATGCTGCGAACGCGGTGGCGCGAGATACGATCGTTGGAACATTCACTTGTCCTTCTGAATCTCGAGCGAATCCGTTGCCTTCGTTGGGGGCTCCGACAAATTATGTTTCCAACACCGGTTCCATGCCATTCTTCGTTATCCCTGGACAGACATTGTTCTCCGGTATCTTTTACGTCAACACGACGGTTCGCTTTGCAGACTTGACCGATGGCACAAGTCAGACGGCATTGTTCAGCGAAAGATTGATGGCGGATGGCAGCAACGGCTTGGTAAGTCCCGTAGAAGATGTCTTCTTTCATCCAGGAAATCCAGCAACTGCCGATGAAGCACACAATCTTTGTTTGGGGCTGGATACAACCAATTTAGCCAATCAATTTCCCTTGTTTATGGGTGCACCATGGATGCATCACCAACATCGTTATCAACACATTTCGCCTCCGAATGGGCGATCCTGTGGCTTCTTTACTGTGGGTAAAGCCACGATGCCAGCCAGCAGCCGACACCCTGGCGGTGTGAACGTCGCTCTAGCAGATGGATCTGTCACCTTCATCCCCTCAACGGTTGATTTGCTGACTTGGCGAGCAATTGGAACTCGCAACGGTGGTGAATCTTTTCCGTTGCCAGAATAAAGGGGATGTTCATGTTCCGAGGCTCCTACATTTTCTCTCTTGGACCGACTCTAGTTTGTTTACTGCTTTCGTTGGGGTGTAGTCCCTATCCGAAAGTGGCTCCCAAAGTGGATCAAGAGAAAGCGTTACAAGTGTTGCACATAGCGCTAGACGCCTGGAAGGCAGGTAAACCCATTACGGATTTAGCGCAGGTGTCGGACAAGATTGTTGCACAAGATTTTGATTGGATGCAAAACAAGAAGCTCGTTTCTTACGAAGTGATGGGAAAGGGTATTCCGCAAGACGCTAACCTTCGAGTGGAAGTGTCGCTCCGTTTTGACGGTGAGACTCAAGCCCAAAGGGTCGCTTACATCGTAGGGACTGCGCCAGTTCAGACGGTCTTTAGAGCGTTTGAGTGACGTTCTGTGCGCGACACCGTTCCCCACTTTGCAAACCAAAATTTTCAAGACATTACATTTACATAAAGAAGATTCCTCATGAAAAACATAATGCGAATCATGATTGCTTGGTTGGCGATGAGCCTAGTTGCTCAAGCGCAAACCAAAGACATGTCGCCCGACGAAATGCAAAAGTTAAAACAGATGAGCGAATACATGCGTTCCATCTACGGTAATGGGCCAGCACCAGAAGGTGCCAAAATGTTTATGGCCATCATCGAAGGCTCACAGATGGGGGCTGGTGAAGGTTGGTTTGGGCCTGCTGAATCAATGTATGATTTTGGTTGGTTAATGCAGAAGTTTTCTAAGTCACCCAACGGAACATCCATCAGCAAAGCGGACTTCACAGGTTCCGAATATTGGTTTGCCATCCTAGATCGCAATCGAGATGGTCAAATTCAGCCCTTTGATCTCGATTGGAGTGATTCCAATCCGTATGTAGAAATGTCCTATATGCTCAACAGAGTCTTTAGACGCATGGATACGAAAGGCGATGGTGCCCTTAGTCGCGAAGATTGGAATGCGTTTTTCGACGAAGCTGCAAAAGGGGGGACCAGTCTTTCCGCAGAAGATCTTTCAGGGACTTTATTGGCGGGTTACAACGCTGGATTCATCGCTGGAGATGCACCGACACCCGAGATCCTGCTAAAGGGTTTGTTTTCCGGCGAAATCGGTTCGATGTATGAAGGGCCGAAGGTTGGACAACAAGCACCATTATTCGAACTACGCAAAGTGCACGGCGATGGTACGATTCAACTCAAATCACTTTTGGGTGATAAGCCGATTGTGTTGGTCTTTGGAAACTTTACGTGCGGCCCATTTCGAGCATTTTATCCCGCGGTGGATCGCCTTTACGAAAAGTATAAAGACCGCGCTCATTTTGTAATGGTCTATGTGCGTGAAGCGCATCCCGAAGATGGCTGGAAGATGCAGGCCAATTCGCGCGTTGGAGTCGCGGTGCAACAACCTGTGACTTTTGAAGAGCGTGCGAAAGTGGCGGGGCAGTTTTGTCAAAAATTGAATCCGAAGATTCCGGTGTGCGTAGATGAAGTGAATGATTCGATGGGGCATGCGTATAGCGGGATGCCTGCTCGTCTATATGTGATTTCCCCTGAGGGAAATGTCGTTTTCAAAAATGGGCGTGGACCTTTCGGATTCAAACCGCCGGAGTTAGAGCAAGCTCTTGTTATGAGCCTTTTAGAGGAGGATGCAAAAGCGGTGAAAGAGAAAAAGCCTGAAACAGCGGATGTATCTTCCAATTCGAAAGATGATGAAATCTGGAAGCTCTTGCCGCAACCCGTCAGGGGGCGTGAGCTCCCTCTGCCGAATTGGGCGAAAGTGATGGCTGTCCAACTTCCCAAAACGACCGCCGCTTTGTTGCAACTCGACTATGCACATCGCACCAAGAGCCCACTGGATGCAAAACTTCGTGCGAAGATGCGGTATGTCATCGCGCAAGTGAATCGATGTGATTACTCTATGCGAACCGCTCTGCTGGACCTAGTTAATGCAGGTGCTTCGGAAGAGGACGTTCAGAAATTCCTGGCGGGGGAAATGTCATCGGAAGACGAGCGGAACGCGTTGACTTTCGCTCAACTTCATTCGACCGATGCGCCTCGAATCGAAGATGCTCTTTTCCAAAAGTTAGTTGCCAGCTATGGCGAGAAGAAAGCGGCCGCCATGGTTTTGCTGGGAGCGTATGGAAACTTTCAAGATCGATTGCTTCTAGGGTTAGCGATCCAAAGCGAAAGTGAGCTCCCCTTGCCTCCATTGGCGATTGAGTTTGATGCGAGCACCTTCCAGTCGCAGCCCGTTTTGCCTCCCCATCAACCCGTACGGGCGTTGCTTCAAGGGGGAGTAGATGTGGTCCAAGACGATGGAGACTGGGGTAGTATCAGTTACCGAGAATTACAGAGCCGCTTGAAGGTGCAGAAGGATCGTCAACAAAGGCTAAGAACTCCAACCTGGGAAGAAATCGCGCCTACTCTGCCACCTCAATTTGCGGCTCGTCCAACACGTATCGTATGGAACCTAGTGTGTATGGGGTATGTACCCGAGTTGGCGGTTCCGTGGACGCAAGCCACGCGCACTATGTGGGTCGAGGCGCCGCAAGATCGTGTGTTCGAAGAGTGCTTGTTTTGGGTTCAGACTCGAGCGGTTCAATGCAATTATTGCATGGGGCATTGTGAGATGTTGTTGGAAGTAGCCGGCCTTTCAGCAACTGAAGTTTCGGAACGTCTCAAGGCCCTTGCCAGCAACGACTGGTCAGCATTTAGCGAGAAAGAACAGCGTACTTTTGCGTATGCGCGAAAGCTAACAGTTAAGCCATGGGAGCTTACGCAGGCGGACTACAAAACGTTACAGCAAGATTTGGGAGAGAAGGAGGCTATGGCTGTTTTCTTCTGGCTGTGTCGCGGTTTGTACATGACACGGGTTTCCGATGGGTTCCAACTGAAACTCGAGTCGGATAACGTCTTTGCGGACTACGCGCCGGCAAAAAAGTAAGTCCATGCATAGTGCAATAAAGTACTATCGCTTTTTTCCGCCTACTCTAAACACGAGAGAGTAGGCGGAGCAAAAGAAGCCTTGAGACGGCACGATACCATCTTTCGAATGAATGGTGGAGTGTTTCTTCATCACGCAAAAATAAACTTATCAAAAATTGAGGTAGTTATGTTTACTTTTTCATCCACCACGATCTATGTCGTGCTTACTTGCGGTATAGCATCGCTGGTCTTGGGACTTCAAGTACGAACAACTTATGGAGAAGAGCAAGTGACTCGAATGGGATGGCGTGTGCCGCCTAGTCACGAAGAATGTTGGAAGTTGATGCCTGCGGCAACGGACGGAAGTCAACCTAAGCTGCCAGCTTGGATTCGAATGGTCGCCAAGGAGATGCCCAAGACGGCAGCCGCATTTCTGGAACTCGACTATGCACAACGAGCATCTGGTTCGGTCGAACCTAAACTGAGGGCTGCCATGCGTTGGGTAGCTGCAAACGCGAACGGCTGTGATTACACAATGGAAGTGGCTGCAGCAGATGCGAAAAGGGCGGGTGTTACCGAAGAACAATGGAAGTCTCTTCTCGAAGGAGATCGCGAGGGATGGAGCAGTCAAGAAAAAGCGGCGATGGATTTTGCTCTTGGAATGACACGAAATTCGGATGGCGTGACAGATCAACAATTTGCTGACTTAGTCAAAGTGTTCGATGAACGTGCCGTAGCATGTATGGTTTTGCACATGGCGTACGCCAATTTTCAAGACCGCCTAATTCATTGTTTGGGCGTTGATATGGATCAAGATGAGCCGTTTGTGCCTATAGCGGTTCGTTTTTCTCCCGACTCGTTGGTCAAGACAACCATTGCACCTTCCCCCAATGCACCTAAGACGGTTGGCAATCCAAGCAGCACGACGAAAGACATTATCAATGAAACGGAGCCATATACGTGGTTGCCCTACAGTGGATTGCAAGATCGTTTACAAATTCAGCGAACCCGTAAGACACGACTTCGAATTCCCGACTGGCAAGAGTTCGCTAACAAGTTGCCCAAAGGGTTAATGCCAGCCGCTAGCGATATCACCTGGTACAAGATTGCGTTCGGCTATGCGGATGAACTAGCGGTACCGTTCGAGATCTACATGCGCACTGCTGGTTCGGAGATTTCGGCCAATTGGGATCGCGCGTTTGGGAATTCCATTTTTTGGATGGTTACCGACGCGATCAAATGTCCCTATTGTATGGGGCATTGCGAAATGAACTGGGAAGTAGCAGGGTTTAGTCGAGAGAAGATTGCCGAAATAAGTGGGCGCTTGGCTGGCAATGATTGGTCGAGCTTCAGCGTAGCCGAGCAATGTGCTTTGCAATTCGCTAGAAAACTCACTCAAGAGCCCGCAACGATCGCCAAATCAGATCTGGATAAACTGCGTGACGGATTTGGCGAACAACGTGCATTTTTTATCATGGTCAACACGAGTCGTTACAACTACATGACTCGTATCAGCAATGGTTTTCAGTTGACATTGGAAACGGGAAATCCGTTCTACCAGTACTACAACATGTCTCCACCCGTACCAGACAAGACAGCGGCAGCACCGAGACCCACACCTTTGCGGCGCGACGAGATGAAGCGATTTTTGGAGGATATGAAGAACCGAAAGGAACGAATTATTCTGCCGCCATTGACCGAGGAGGAGAAGTCACAGAACGATTCGCGTTCTACTTCTTATGAGTCGCGGCTTTCTCGATTGTTTTTACCAAGTTCTGCAGGAGCCCGCGGCTACTTGAATTTCAGTGGGAGTCCAAATCGCGCTCCTCGGCCTAATGACAATCGCCCCATTCAAGAGCCTGATCCGACAGTGACCTTAGATTATGGATTCAAGACACGTCTCTTCTGGATTGCGTCGCGCGTTAATAATTGTCAATATTGCCTTGGCCATCAGGAGTCGAAGTTGTTGGCCGTAGGAATGAACGACGATCTGATCGCCGCACTAGATTTAGATTGGTCGCAGTTTCCAGAGAGCGAGCAGGCGGCATTTGCGTTGGCTCGTCGTTTGACATTAGAACCTCAGTTGTTGACCGACTCGGATATAGATGCTTGTCGAAAGCACTTTAACGCTTTGCAAATTCTCGAAATGGTGCTTTCTGTCGGCGGTAACAATGCCATTAATCGCTGGAAAGAAGGGGCGGGCATTCCACAGTCTCGAACTGGTGGCAGCTTCGGCTCAACTAATACAGAAGAGCATTCCTATTTGACGGATACCAATCCGATTCTAGCTGGCAAGATTTCAGTCATTGTGGAAGGAAACGACCCCGATTCGGCGGTGGTTCCAACTACAAGAAGAAGTGAGAAGTTCGCTTCAACGCTTTCTGTGGACGATGCATTGAAACAAGTAGAAAGCAGAACTCCACGCTTGCCTGTTAAGTCCGATCGAGAAACGAAGGAAGTGTTTGCGGATTTGAATTTGCCAGAGGTAACTCCCCAATGGATGCGATTGCTCGCGAATTTCCCTATGGCTGGAAAGCGGCAAGTGACCGCATTTCTAGCGGCCGAAAATGAGTTAGACTTGAGCGAACTGACTCGAGCCCGAATTGCTTGGGTGGTAGCTCGACAGAATGGGGCATGGTACTCGTTATCGCAATCCGATAAACGCTTGCTGGCATTGGGGCAAACCCGTGAACAAATTCTGCAGTTGGATAACTTGGAAAAAGTGGCATCCGACCAGAATCTCACGCCTAGAGATTTGACGTTGTTGACGGTTGCCAAAAATCTAGCGGCTTCGCCAGTAGTATTGACTGACTACGAAGCACAACGAGCCATTGATGTGGCGGGCCCAAGAGAATTTGTGCAGACGGTTCATTACACCGCAATGCGGTCTTTGTTTGATCGTTTCACGGAAGCTGCTCTCCTCTCTGGAGACTAAAGCGCGGAATCAAGCCGACCGTGATCACTCCATAGCAAGGCGACCTTATCGCCTTGCTATCTTTGCTTTTGGCCCGGTGAAATGTAACGCCGATGGGCGGGATTGCCTGGAAACTGAATGAAATGTTGGGGCGAAAATCCACTGCTCGGTAAGAGAATCGAAAATCCACGCGGCTGTCGTTATAATCAAAAGGACATACCCTCTCTTTAGCCGACGGGAATCCTTATGCATCGATGGCTCTCTTCTTTAATGATGATCGCAATGTGCTCGCCGTGGCTATTCAACGCGACCTGTTATGGTCAAGGTGTTGAGACGCCAGCCGCAATTGCCAAGTTCTTCGCGAACCACTGCTCAAAATGCCACTCGAAGGCTGCCAAGGAGAGCGAATTTCGCATCGATGAAACTCTATTTCCCAGCTTTGAAGATCCAGCTCTGCGAGAACGTTGGAGCGAAATCGTTAATGCTTTGAATAGTCATGAAATGCCCCCAGAGAGCGAGCCGCAACCCGCTGTTGCCGATGTCGCACAAGTGGTCGATTGGATTACTGATGGAATTGTAGCTGCTGAACTGAAACTGCGGGAAAACCAAGTCGTCATGCGACGCTTAAATCGGGTCGAGTACCGCAACAGCATCAAGGAACTGACAGGCATCGATTTTGACATTAGCAATTTTCCGCAAGATCCACCGGCCGGAGGTTTCGACAATATTGGTTCCGCGTTGACTTTTTCCCCGAT
>Ga0075163_10000707_pt1 | contig 43733 bp, 24 predicted proteins | sample JI1023141ADNA_FD_71478 | JGI IMG/M metagenome (GOLD analysis project Ga0075163, IMG submission 71478) | Wastewater effluent complex algal communities from Wisconsin, to seasonally profile nutrient transformation and Carbon sequestration -... | ecosystem: Engineered > WWTP > Effluent > Algae...
TCTGATAATCCAGAGGATCTTTTAAGGGAAATAGATGAACTAGAGACTAAATCAAACGCTACAGGTTCTTTATCAGCTAAAAAAATAAATAGAGAAAATAGAACTAATACAACTAATACAGGTAGACTTCAAACCTCTAAAATAGAAGAAAATTCTAAGTTAACTAAACCACTTACATCTGATAATCCAGAGGATCTTTTAAGGGAAATAGATGAACTAGAAACCAAAACTCATACAGGTTCTTTTAAGGCTATTAACCTTAATAAACTATCAGATAGTACTGTAGAAACAAAGACTGGTAATTTAGACAGAAGTAAAAATCCAAATAAGCTTAAAACCGGTAGACTAAAATCTATTGATTCTAAAGAAGGTAAAAGACCTAAGAAAATTTCTGATGCTAGATGGTTAGTTTTATCACTAATCTTTTTGATTGCAGCATTTGGGGTAGTTTATGAAATTTTTTCTAAGCCAGAGATTATATTAGTAGGGCCAGCAAAAGAAAATATTACTGATGCAAAAGATATTAAATTTGAATGGACATGTGGCAAAAAAGGTATGCAGTTTGTTTTAGAAGTTTATGAAGGGGAAACCTTTATCCTTAAACGTTTTACCAAAGAGACTTCTTATATACCTACTGCACAAGAACTAGAAAAATTTAGCCCTGAACATATTTATAAATGGCGTGTTATTTTGCCAGTAGGGTTTGCTGGAGATTATAAATTTGCTAGCAATATGAAAACTTTTTCTGTTGCAAAAGTATTTGAAGCCACTTCAGCGCCTAATTCAACTCCACAAAACCAACAACTAGCACCTACAGAACAAAACACTTTACCTGTAGAACCTACTCCTAAACAAAAACCTAAGAATAAAGAAATTACTCCTGTTCAAAGAAGTACTTCCCCTGGTGAGATATAACTTATTCTAACTAATAAGTATTTTAACTGTTAAATTTGTTGTCACTGTATAAATGGTATACAGTGACAACAAGTTATTATTGTACTTGTACTTATAGAATACTGTTAAATTTCTGTGTATTTAGTATACATAAATTATTATTTATTTTATTAAGGATGATATTATCTGATAGGGAATACTTAATTTAGTAATGAGATAAGTCTTTATATAACAATAAATTAATCTTTGTTAAAACAAAGTTATTAATAAGTTGTTAATAACTTATTAAGGTGACAATGGATGGTTTGATGTTTGCTTAATTCTTTGGACATAAAGAAACTAATTACACAAACTTTTTGGAGCCTATAAAATGAAAAAACTTTCCGCCCTAATGTTTGCCATTGCAGTAATCGTAAGCTTATCTTTTATTTCTGTAAGTAATCCTCAAGCTAATAGCAAAGGCAACAATAACTTTGATGCCCAAAGAGAATATGCTTTAACTCAAGCTCGTAATAATAGCTTTGGTGCAGTTGCCGCTCAATTTGGAATTTCTAATGTAGAAAAACAATTTGCTATTAGAGAAGCTTTTGTTGATGACCTTAATATGGCTCACGTTCGCTTGGATCAAAATATTGATGGCGTGAAAGTTTTCCAAGGTGAATTAATTACTCACTTTGATGCTAATGGACAATTATCTAGTATAACTGGTGACCTCTACAAAGGCATTAATATCTCTACCACACCAAAAATTTCTCAAATCAATGCAGTTGCAAGCGCTATGGCTGAATTTAAACAAGGCTTAAGCCACGAACCCACCGTAGAATTAATGGTTCTTCCTAAAAATGACAAATTCCACCTAGCTTATCGTGTACAACTAACTGATATTAATAGTGATAGCCCTGCTGACATGGTTTATTTTATTAGTGCTAAAACTGGTAAAGTTCTTTCTCAATATAGCAATCTAGAAACCGCTGGCGCAGTAGGCACAGGCAAGAGCCTTTATTTAGGTACAGTTAGCATAAATACAAATTCCTTAACTAGCGGTTTTGAAATGAGAGATACCACTCGTGGTAATACATATACTACTGATATGAAAAACCGCACTAATGGCGGAACAATCTTTACAGATGCTGATAATGTTTGGGGTAGTGGTACAACTGCTGATCTAGCTTCTGCCGCAGTTGATGCACATGTAGGTGTTCAATATACTTGGGATTATTACAAAAACGTTCATGGCCGTACAGGTATTGCTAATAACGGTGCTGGTTCTTACAACCGAGTACATTATAGCCGTAAATATAACAACGCTTTTTGGAGTGATAGCTGTTTCTGTATGACTTTTGGTGATGGCGATGGTGTAACCTTTAGCCCATTAACTTCTTTAGACGTTGCTGCTCATGAAATGTCTCACGGGGTTACAAGCCGTACTGCTAAATTAACTTACTCTGGTGAATCTGGTGGCTTAAATGAAGCTACTTCAGACATTTTTGGTACAGCTACAGAATTTTATGCTAATAATCCTGCTGATCCAGGTGATTACTTAATTGGAGAGGAAATCACACTTCGTAAATTAGCTCCTGCTGATCCAGGAACTGGTAAATATTTAAGAAGTATGGCTAACCCAAGATATGATGGCGCTTCAATTGACCACTATAGCCAATATACTTCTAGTATGGATGTTCATTACTCTTCAGGTTTAGCTAACCACTTTTTCTATCTCTTATCTGAAGGTGGAACAAATAGAACTTCTGGTCAAACTGTAACAGGTATTACTCGCGCTAAAGCAGAAAAGATTTGGTATCGCGCTTTAACAGTTTATATGACTGCTGGTACAAACTTTGCTGGCGCTCGTGTTGCTACTCTAAATGCTGCTAGTGACCTTTATGGTGCTACTAGTGCTGAGCGCAATGCTGTAGCTGCTACTTGGACTGCTTGCGGTGTTAATTAGAATTTAAGGCTGAAAAAGTATTTCTACGCTTGGGAGTGTCACGTGACACTCCCTTTTTATTTTTAACTACTTATTACATTCCATAAGGGTATTTATTAAAATCCATCCCACTTTCTCTTACAGGTTTTAATGCTAGAGCATATTGTTTAAGCAGAGACAACGCAAAATCAATTCTACCTCTTATATAACTGTCTGATTTATTATCAGGGTTTTCTGTTTCATTTAACACTTCTGCTACATTTCTAACAATAATATGCTCAGGAATATAACAAATATGATTATTTTTATAGCTACTTGTCCTTAATTCTGCTACAGGGTAACTTCCTCCAGTAGATGCCGACACTGTAACAATTAAAGCTGGTTTATGACCAACTACACTAGTTGAAGTAAGTAAAAAGAAGTTTTTTAGTTTTGCTGGAACCATTCCAGCCCATTCAGGAGAAATAACAATAAAAGCATCAGAATCAGTAAGTTCTGCCTCTATTGGTTTCCAAATAGTTTGCCATTTTTCTTCGCCTTGCCAAACTCCTTCATCCCAAAAAGGTATTTCATGATTACCAAGATCTAATAAATATGTTTTTTCACATAGATCTAGCTCTAACAAACGTTTTTCCAAATATTTACCAACTTTTCCTGATTGAGAATCTTTGCGATGACTGCCTGTAACAATCGATATTTTCACTAGTTTTGCTCCTTAGGTTTATTGTTAAAAATTATTAAAAGGGCAGACTTATGTGTTATGGGTGTCAACTTAAATAAATTGTTAAAAATAAAAAGGTATTCTCTTAGCCCCGTAGGGGCGTAATATCTGTAGCGTAGCGCCTACGGCGGGGTAAGCCCTATGTATTGAATGGTTTACAGTTAGAGCCACGTAGTGGCGAAAGAATAAAAGGACTAGCTTGTTTTATTTCATTCTTTCGCCGCTACGCGGCTTTGCTTCTATCTTATACTAAACATAGGACTTACGTCCTACGCTACAGATATTACGCCCCTACGGGGCTAAGAAAATTAACCCTCTTATTTTTCAACAGCTTACTTAAATTGACACCAATGACCAAGTTGTCTGCCCTACTTAATTCTTAAAAGAGGGCGAACTGTTCGCCCCTACAAATTTGTTTATTTAGATTCATCTACATAAGGTGGTTGTTTTGGTTTAAGTGCTGGTTTTTTCTTTAGTTCTTCTAAAAGCACTTCTATAGCTTTTTCTAGACTTGGATCTTGACCTTTAACTATTAAATCAGCACGGTCTACCACTTCAATATCAGGTGAAACACCAACATTTTCTACTACCCATTCACCCTCAGGGCTAAAGATACGGAATGAAGGGGCACTAACTGATCCACCATCAACAAAGCCTGGATTATTAGTAATACCAATTAATCCTCCCCAAGTCCTAGTGCCAATAATTTTTCCTAGCCCACGTCTGCGGAAATAATAGGGCAGGGCATCACCACCAGAAGATGAGTAACCATTAGTCAACATTGCTTTAGGCCCAGAATGACTAGCATTAGGTGCACTAGATGGTGCTACACCACGACGCGCCCAATAATTAAGCACTGGACGGTCTAACATCTCAATCATTCTATCAGGAATAAACCCACCACCATTATAACGATCATCAATGATTAAAGCTTCTTTGTTAATTTGTGGGAAAAAGTATTTAAAAAGCTCACGATTACCTTCTTGTGCAGTATTAGGGAGGTGAATATAGCCTATACGACCATTAGAGGCTTTTTCTACAAACTCACGGCGTGATTGCACCCAATCTAAATAACGTAAGTTAGTTTCTTTAGCAATTGGACGGATTTTTTCCTCACGAGCGCCTTCTAATACAGGTTTATCATTAACAAGTAATGTAACTACTTTATTAGCTCGATTTTCCATTAATTGATAGAAGTTTTTAACTTCCTTACAAGAACGACCATCAACAGCTAAAATAAAATCGCCTTGTTTTACTTTTACTCCAGGCTCAGTTAGTGGTGAACGGAAGTTTTCATGCCAATTTTCTCCAGGGAAAATTTTTGCTACTTGGAAATAGCCTGACGCATGGGCGTTAATTTCTGCTCCTAACATTCCACCTAAAACCCTATTAATATCAGGATTATCACCAGAGTTAACATAAACGTGTCCAGCATTAAGCTCGCCGCCTAATTCACCTAAAATAAAATCTAGGTCTTGGCGAGTACCAATATAAGGCACCATTACTTCATAACGCTCACGCATTTTTTGCCAATCTACTCCATGCATTGTTGGGTCATAAAACCAATCACGCCAAATACGCCAACCATCGGTGTACATTTGTTTCCACTCAACTTTTGGATCAATTTTCATATCCATTTTATTAAGTGCAAGCAGCCCATCAGTAGGCTTTTGTCCTGCTTGTGCTGGTACAATCCCGTAGTCATCACCACGATTAAAAATTACCTTTTTACCATCAGCCGAAAGATCATAATTAAAAATACCTTCTAAGATGGTTTCTTCTTTTTTAGATTCAATATTGTAAAACTTAAGGTTTGTACCTGGGCCGTTACCAACTAAGTAAAACACTCCATTCTCATTAGCATTAAGTCCACGATAATTACTTGCTCCACCAGGAATTGCCCGGACTCGACTTTCAAAACCATCAATGTCAACTTTGACATTTACACCTTTATCTTTTTTGTCTTTTGCTTCTTTGTCTTTTGCATCATCAGCAGGCTTTTCTGGCTCTGTCCCTTTTTTCTCTTCATCACTAGTAGGTAAAAAAAGCGCTGGGCCATCTTTAGAAAGTATGCCAACATAAACCCTAGTGACATTATTAGTTATATAGTTAAATTCCTGTGAACTAAAAGTCAGGTTAAAATCACGGTTAGATGCAAAATAAATATATCTACCTTTAGGATCAAAAACAGGAAAATCATTGTCTGTTAGATCACTTGTAAGCTGATAATTTTTTGCTTCTGTAATTGAATGTAACCAAATATTAGAAAGCTTATTGTCCCCATCTTTAACATAGGCTATCCACTTGCTATCAGGTGACCATTGATACCTTGTTGGGTCATTGTTTGGGGTTCGGTCTACTTCAGAGACTTTATTTGTATCAATATTTACATAGCGCAAGCGTTGTTTTTTATCACCAAACAAGAGTAGTTTACTATCAGGTGACCAAACAGGAGCAAAACGCCAAATATCTCCATCTGTGGTGATACGTTTTTCTTCTCCTGAGCCATCAGGCTTTCTAATATAAATCTCATATTCACCACTACGATCACTAAGATAAGCAACCCATTTACCATCAGGCGACCAAGTAGCCTCCATCTCTCTAACATTAGGAGTTAAAGTAATATTACGAATTTCACCATCTTTTGCTGGGGCAGTAAAAATATCTCCACGAGCAGTTAATAAAGCTCTTGCCCCACTAGGCGAAAGCCCAAAAGCATCAATATTAGAGCGAACATTTTTATAATAAGGGATTGTATAAGGCAAATCACCTATTGCTTGAATTGCTACACGGTCGGTTTTTTCCGTTGTAGTGTCAAACTTATAAATATAGCCACCTAATTGATACACAATATGTTTTTGGTCTGAGCTACTAGGCCAAAGCACATCATAATCATTATGGTTAGTTACTTTACGGGTTTGTTTGGTTTTAGTGTTATAAGCAAAAAGGTTTAAGGTATGATCTCGGTCAGATGTAAAATAAATATTATCCCCAATCCAAATAGGTTGGTTATCTGTACCTACATGGCTAGTGATTTTCTCTGTAGTATTAGCTTTTAAGTCATAAATCCAGATGTCTTGAGCACGTCCACCACGATAGCGCTTCCAAGTACGGTTTTCACGCTCAATTGGTGTATACACAAACTTAGTTCCATCAGGGGAAAATCTTCCTCCACCACTTTCAGGGATTACTAAAGGAGTTTCCATTCCACCTTCCATTGCAATGGTGTAAGGTCTACCCATTCGGTCACTCCAAGGAACACGATTACCACGAAAAACTATATTTTTTCCATCTCTAGTCCAATCTAAAATCTGATTATCATATCCACCACGAGGGGGCATTGGCCCAACATCATTATAGAAAGTTAGTTGACGAACTTCCCCACCACTAGCACTCATTACATAAACTTGTCTTGTTCCACTATATTCAGCAGAAAACGCAATCCATTTACCATCAGGGGAAAACTTAGGAAATAATTCCATTCCAGGATGTGAAGTAAGACGACGAGCTATAGGATTACTTCCTTCAGCTATCCAAATATCTCCAGCATAGACAAACACTGTTTTGTCCATATGGACATCAGGAAAACGTAATAATCTCGTTAAGTCACCTTGTTGGGCGATAGAGATAAGCGGAAATAATAATATTAATGCAAAAAGCAGTATTAACCTTCGCATTTGTTGTCCTTTCAATATAAAGTTTAATTTTTAATATTTTCAGAATTAAGAAAAAAATCTTATTATAGTCTTAGTTTGACGGCTATTAAACAAATCTTATGCCACTCTAACAAAGAATAACTTAAAGCTTAGATCCCTAGTTTATCTAGGGATTAGAAAAAATGTTTTTATATGTTTGTCTAAAATGTTCGTTTTTGGGAAAAATAAGTTTCATTTTTGAGCGGTTTTATTGGGGCGACTATTGATTAAAATTATTTTTTAGTAGCTTATGGTTTTTGAGCAGAATTAGTTTCAGTCCAATTGTTAAAATCTTCTTTGCTAATAACTCTTAGCTTTGCTTTCATACGATAATGACCTTGCCCACATAGCTCTGCACAAGCAATCTCATATTCCCCTATTTTATTTGCTTGAAATTGTATTGTCATTGATAAACCAGGAATAGCATCTTGTTTGATCCTTAAGTTAGGAGCAAAAAAACTATGCATTACATCATGTGAATGTAGGGTAAGCTTAACTACTTGATCAATGGGAATAACAAGCTCTGAGAGTTTTACTATATCATCATTGCTATTTGGGTCTTCTAGGTTTAGCCCTAATGGATTTTGCTCTTTATTAATTAGCTTTAAGTCTGTTACTCCAAACTTATTATCTTTGCCAGAATAACGAAAAATCCATTGAAACTGCTCACCAGTAGCCTCAATATGTAAAACATCTGTTGTTGGTGTAGCAAAATAAATCTTTGTCCAAACTCTTTGACTCATTACTGCTAAAGCAATAAAAACAAGCCCAACTCCTAAAGCAAAGGCTATTTCCAAGCGATTATTCCCCTTAGAATATTTTACTGGGGAGTTATTATTTTTATACTTAAAAATAAAGTAACCCAAAATTAAATGTACTAAGAGAAAGGCTAGACCAGTGATACTTAAGGTAAGATAAAATAGTGAGTCTATATCAGAAAAGTTAGTAGCTAACTGAGGAAGATTCCAATTAGTATTGCCTAAATGCCCAAAACCAAATAAACAAACTACTATTACTGCCAAAATCCAAATCAACAAGGCAATAGCTAGTGACATACTAGAAAAACCACCATAAAGCAATTAACACTATTAAAGGAACTATTGTCCAAATACTTTCCCAAGTTCTTTCTTTATTAATAGTAGGGTCTTTAGTAAAAAAAGATTTTATTTGTAAGCCTACAACTATAGAAAAACCAATAGAGGTTAAGACTAGAACAAAATAAAACGCTCCTTTTACCCAAGTGGTAACAGGAGTTTGGCTAAATAGTAAAAAACTAGTGATAAGATTTCTTTGTAGTAAAACAGATAAGAACCAAACTAAAAAAACTGTCATTAAAAACCTAAAAACCTAGCCCTAAAAGACTGGTTATTTCTTAACTTCTTAAGCCCATAAAAGGGATAGATAGCCAAGAGTTACTATTAGGTTAACTCTTGGAACTAAAAACTTATAATATTAAGCTTAAGATTAGTGCTATAAACACTAGGTCATTAAGAATAAATAGCATTCCTGAAGGCATAAAAGCTTTTGTTTTAGCTAAACGCACACCAAAAACACCCATTAAAATAAAAGTAGTGGCTAGTGCTAAATAAGTACCTAAGGCCATTCCACTAAGCATTATAAACCCTGCAACTAGTACTAAAAGCCCTGAAACTACACCAGCAATTAGAGAGGCACTGCTTTTAGCTTTTAAAAAGCCTATGACCCCCCCGACAATTACTAACAAACCATACACTAAGACAATATAGGTAACAATTGATTTCATAATGCTTATAAGATTACAACAGATTATAAAGCTTTGTCATCTTAAGTGACCCAAGCTAATGCTATCAAGAGTAATACGTAAGGCAATATTTAGTATCTAATAATAAATGCGTAAGCTTGTATTTTTATTTTTTGTACATCTATTAGTAGTAGTGGTCAAAGTTTTGCCGCTTCTTTAGGGCATTTGGCGAGTCTTGATCTAAGTTTTTCAAGAAAAATTAATAAATTTTTAAGAAAAAATAAACCTATAACATATTTATTTTCTATATGTTACGGTAAAACGCTCTCCCCAAGAGGGTTTTAACCCGAAAAAATATTTTATTCTTAAGATCATTTATGGTAAAGTCTAGCGCTGATAATACTTACATCAAATATTCGCTTCAATGGAGAAAAAAACAATGGCAAGCAAAAAAACAACAGACACTAAAGCTGCTGCAAAACCAGCAGCAACTAAAGCACCTGCAAAAAAAGCAGCAGCAACCAAAGCACCTGCAACTAAAGCTAAAAAGGAAAAAGCACCTGCTGCTAAATTAAAACTAATGACCAAAGAACAACTTGTTGGTCATTTTGCTAGTAAATTTCACGTTACTCGTAAAGTAGCACAAGAAATGTTAGATGAACTTTCTAACTTGATTGTGGCTGAAATTAAAGGCAACGGTGGATTTGTACTTCCTAATGTTGGCAAATTCTTAAAATCTTCTCGCGCAGAAAGAATGGGCATCAATCCTCAAACCAAGGAAAAGAAGCTTATTCCTGCTAAAACCGTAGTGAAATTCAGAGTTGCTAAAGCCTGCTTAGATGGTGTAACCAACTAACTAGTAATAAGTAATCTAAAAGCGAGAACGTGATGTTTCCAAAGTAACATCACGTTTTTTGTTTTTAAATTACTTATATTTTTAATAAACGTTAGATTTTATCAAGTAACATTAATAAGAAGAGTAATGGTAAGTAAATAACAGAGGCTTTTAATAAATTCTTGGCTTGTTGCCAAGAACGTAGTTTAGCTGTAAGGAAACTATGGTAAAGATACCATAGGCTTAAAATAAATGCGCCTACAAAATAAATTTGTCCACAAAGCCCTATCATAGTAGGCAATAAGCTTACTGGTAGTAGTACAAGTGCATAAAGTAAAATCTGTCTTCCAGTAGCAAAGCCCTCTGGTTCTAATATGGGCAACATCTTAATCCCTGCTTTTGTATAATCTTCTTTATACATTGAAGCTATTGCTAAAAAATGAGGGAATTGCCAAAAGAACATAATTAAAAATAATACAATTGCTGGAACATCTATTTTGTTGTGAACTGCTACCCAACCAATTAATGGTGGTGTAGCACCAGGAAATGCTCCTATTACTGTACTAAGAGAGGTTTTACTTTTTAGTGGTGTATAGAAAAACACATAGCTAATAATAGTTGATAGTCCAATTAAACCACTTAAAGGATTAATAAAGTAACCTAAGTAGCCAATACCTAATATAGAAGTAATAAGACCAAAAGAGAAAGCTTTTGTTGTAGTAATACGTTTGGTAGGTAGAGGGCGCTCTTTAGTTCGTAACATATCTTTGTCACTATCACGCTCCCACCATTGGTTTAATGTTCCAGTAGCAGCACCAATTAAAGCTATTCCTATGCTTAAATGTAAAAGTAACTTACTTTGCCAGTTTGGGGTTGCAATAGCAAAACCAGCCAAAGCAATTAGTAAGAGTAGTATTAAAATACGGGGTTTAACTAATTCTAGGTAGATAGATATAGCAGAATTATTTGTTTCGTCAGCTTGTTCTGTTAATGGCTGAGGAAGCATTTCTGCTTTTGTTGTTATAAGACCAGAAGATTCAGTACTCATTATAGAGATAAAACCTAATACTAAATGTTTTGCGAAAAATTGTTTGCGTTACGTTGCTGTTTTTAACAATAACATTTGTTAGAAGTACTGCAAACACTTAGTGGCAGGTTCAAAGACCATTATTTAGCCTTTAACTAGCCTTACTTGGTACTAGGTTGGGTAGTTCTAATTGATTATTAGCTATAGTAGGTAATATCCCTTCTGAACGATTGCCAATAAGCTCTAAATGATTTGCCGTTACTTCCAAACTATAACGAGGTTTTCCAGTTTTATCCACATATTGCTCAATACGTAGTGGGCCTTCTACATAGACTTGTTTACCTTTTGTTAAATAAGAACGGGCAATCTCAGCTTGCCGATCCCAAACAGTGATATTAAACCATACTGTCTCTTCTTTAGTTTCTGTGCTACTACCTTTCTTTTGGCTAGTAGCAACAGTAAATTCACAAACAGCCTTACCTTGTGGAGTGTATTTTAATTGTGGTTCACAGCCTAAATTTCCTATTAGAGTAACTTTATTAAATGACATGGGTTTTCCTCGTTTGGTTATTTAGTTAACGCTATGGAAATATAGACGAAAATTAAACAAAGGTCAAGAGAAAATCTATCTAAATTTATAAATTATTACAAGCATTACTAAAAAAAGCACTAAAGCAGGAATAAAAAGTGATAAGGCAGCTAAAGCAAGGTAAGCAATAGAGTTAGAGTTAGTTGATTGTTCTATAGTGGCTTTGCACATTGCACAATGAGCAAAAGTTTGAGAGCAGGTAAAAAATAAAAATAAAAATGCAAATAAGACTTTTAAGATTTTTAAGTCTTTAAAGAGTTTGCCTATTTCCAAACAAAGAGTAGTAAAAATAAAAAGATCCATAAACCATCCATAAAATGCCAATAAACCGTTGCTACATCAACTGCACTACGACGATCTGCATTAAATCTATAGTAGATTGCTCCAAATAGCACATAACACAATCCTACTAACCCACCTAATAAATGCAGTGCATGAGCGCTTGTTAAAATATAGAAAAATGTTGCATGTGGGTTTACAGCCTCCATATAAACACCTTTAGCTATTAATTGCTTCCAGGCTACTAACTGGGTAGCAAAAAAAGTAATTCCTAAAAAAGTAGACACCATAATCCATTGCTTAAAGTTTTCTAGTAGCTTTGCTTTTAACTTTTTACGTGCTATTTCAAGGGTAAAGCTACTGCTAATTAATACTATTGTGCTAAGTACTATTGCAGAAGGCATTCTAATTGGCGTCCAACCCCTATTTAATTCATGGGCAAGATAGACAAAAACAATTGCACCAAAAAACATTACAATTGGAATCATAGCTAGGCTTAAAAAAAGCATTGGGCTAGTTTTAGCTTTTTTAGGCTGGGCTTTATCATTGTTATTACTACCATCATTGTTATTATTGCCGTTATTATCCCCACCACTATAGTTATCTCCACCAACATTATTATTACCATTAGAGGTAGGGTCTATTTGTTTTATTTCTGTCTTAACCATTGCCATAACTAAAATCCTTTATTTAATGGTGAGTTACTGGTTTACTAAAGGCTCATTATCTGCTTGTGTTTGCATTAAAAAGTCTTCTGTTGCACCTGGTACACTAAAATCATAAGCACCACGATAAACATTTGGGACTTCACCATTAAAATTATTTTCAGGAGGAGGTGAATTAACTGTCCATTCTAGTGTAGTTGCTTGCCAGGGGTTATTATTTACTTTCTTACCAACAAAAATGCTAGTAATTAAGTTAATGAAAAATAACAATTGAACATTAACAGTAATCAACATAGCAATTGTGATGAATTTGTGTAAAGGCTGCAACTGGTTTAGATAAATAAATTGGCTGATTTCAGCATAACGCCTAGGATTAGCTGCAATTCCTAAAAAGTGCATTGGAAGAAAAATCGCATAAACCCCAATAAATGTGATAAAAAAATGGACTTTACCTAAATCCTCATTCATTTGCCTACCAAATACTTTAGGAAACCAAAATGCAGTAGCAGCAAAAATTGCAAAAATTGCTGCAGATCCCATAATTAAATGAAAATGCCCAACAACAAAATATGTGTCATGAAGGTAAATATCTAGGCTACTTTGCCCTAAAAAAATTCCTCCTAACCCACCAGTAATAAAAAGTGATACAAATCCAATTGAATAAAGCATAGGTGTAGCTAGTCTTAATTTCCCTCCCCATAGGGTACCTAACCAATTAAGTGTTTTTATTGCTGAAGGAATGGCAATTGTTAGGGTAAGGAAAGAAAATGTCATTGATAAATAAGGGCTTATACCTGCTATAAACATATGATGTCCCCAAACTAAAAAACCTAGCAGTGCAATAGCCAAAGTAGCCCAAACCATTGTTCTATAACCAAAAACTGGTTTACGGGAAAAAGTCGATAAAATATGTGATACTACCCCCATACCTGGCAGAATCGCTAGGTAAACTTCAGGGTGCCCAAAAAACCAGAATAAATGTTGCCAAAGTATTGGAATACCTTTTTTTAGTTCAAGAATTTGTCCATTAACAATCATTCCATTAGGGGTAAAAAAGTCTGTTCCAATTAAACGGTCTAAAAGTAGTAAAAGCCCTGCGGCCAAGAGTACAGGAAAAGCCAAAAGTGAAATCATTGCTGTAGCTAACCAACCCCAACAAGTTAATGGCATTCTCATTAACTTCATCCCACTAGCACGATTTTCAAGGATTGTAGCCATAAAATTAAGTGAATTTAAGATTGCAGCAAAAGAAAATACACTCAGGCTAATTAACCAAAGATCCATTCCTCTAGCATGTCCAGTCCCACTAGTAATTGTGCTTAATGGAGGGTAAGCTGTCCAACCAGCTAGAGGTGCACCACCAGCAACAAAAAACGCCATTATTAAAATACAAAAAGCTATAGCAGTTAGCCAAAAAGAAGTTTGTCCAATTCTTGGTGCAGCCATTTTGTTAGCACCAATTTGTAGAGGTAAAAAATAATTACCAAATGCAGCTTGTGGCGCAATAGTAAGCACAAAAAACACCATTATTGTTCCATGCATTGTCATTAATGCTAGATAAAACTCTGGTGTCATTTGACCAGCACTATTAAAAGCTGAGGGGAGGAGTTTTGAAAGTAGTGGCCAAACATCTTCTGGCCAGGTTAGGCGTAACCGCATTAAAACAGATAGGCTTACAGCTACTACTAGAGCAATCAATGCAAGCAAATAATACTGTAGCCCTACCACTTTATGATCTAGACTAAATAAATATTTGCTCATTGTATCTAATATTAACTTTCTTTGTAGACTTTTGTAGGTGGTTTAATACTCTGTAAACTAAGTTTTTTGATATTTTCTGAAGACCCTGAAAGGGTCTGTTATGATAGCCTAGGGTTGAAGGCATGGCCTTCAACCCTAGGGATAAAAACACCATATCATTTAGTTTACAGTATATTTAATAAAGGCCGTAAAACTAAAAAAGCCACTCAATAGAGTGGCCTAGTTAATTTTACTTATGAGCCGTGCTGGGATCGAACCAGCGACCCGCAGATTAAGAGTCTGCTGCTCTACCAACTGAGCTAACGGCCCTAATAATTAACAAGCCCTGATTTTAGTCGTTTTTGCTTTCAAGGCAAGGTTTTTTTCCGATTTTATTTTAATCATCCGCTTGATTTATTTTTTTTTCTTACTCTGCTTGGTTACAATAACCCCTCTCTTTCTACATTTTTAATAAAGACTTATATGAGGCATCTGTGACCATAGACTATGAAGCAGTTATTGGGCTAGAAATACATGCTCAGCTACTAACACAAACAAAAATTTTTTGTGGCTGTTCTACTACTTTTGGCGGTGAACCTAATGCTAATACATGTCCTGTTTGTTTAGGGCTACCTGGGGCATTACCTGTATTTAATGCTAAAGTGATGGAAATGGCGTCTAAGGCTGCTATGGCGCTTAATTTGAAAATAAATAGCCAATCTATTTTTGCTCGTAAAAATTATTTTTACCCTGATTTACCTAAAGGCTATCAAATTTCACAATATGATCGTCCGTTTTCTGAACATGGATCAGTGGAAATTCCTACTAGTGAACGTGATGAACAGGGCCGCCCTATAGAATGGAAAAAAAAGCGTTTTGGTATTACTCGCTTACATCTTGAAGAAGATGCAGGAAAATCTTTACATGATGGAATGGATGAATCTGCTACTAAATCCTATGTAAATCTAAACCGTAGCGGTGTTCCTTTAGCTGAAATTGTAAGTGAGCCTGATTTTCGTAGTAGCTGGGAAGCTTATGACTATGTTCAATATTTAAGAAAAACACTACTTTATATAGGTGTATGTGATGGCAATATGGAAGAAGGCAGTCTACGTTGTGATGCAAATATCTCTGTTAGACCACGTGGACAAGAGAAGTTTGGTACAAAAACAGAAATTAAAAACTTAAACTCATTTAAGTTTTTACAAAAAGCCTTAGATTATGAAATTGCCCGCCAAATTAGTGTACTAAACGAGGGCGGTCGTATTACTCAAGAAACTCGCTTATGGAATGATCGTGAAGGTAAGACTTATGTAATGCGTAGTAAGGAAGATGCTCATGATTATCGTTATTTCCCTGAGCCAGACCTACCTCCTTTAGTAGTTTCTGATAGCTATATAGAAGAAATTAAAAAAGAGTTACCTGAACTACCAGAAGCCCGCCGTGAGCGTTTTCAAGAGCAATACAGCCTTAGTATGGATGAATCTATGATTCTTACACAATCAAGAGCAATGGCTGATTATTATGAAGAAGTAGTAAAGAGTTCAAATAATTCTAAAGCGTCGGCTAATTGGATTTTAAGTGAGCTTTTACGTGAACTTAAAAACGCTAATTTAGATATTATTAATTGCCCAATAAATCCTAAAGATTTAGGAGAGTTAATTTTACTTATTGGTGATAATACGATTAGTGGGAAAATTGCTAAAGAAGTATTTGAAAAAATGTTTGGGACTGGTAAATCACCTAAAGCTTTAATTCAAGAATTAGGATTAACTCAAATAACAGACTCATCTGAAATTTTTGCTATTGTAGCAAAAGTAATTAATGATAACCCTAAACAACTAGAACAATATTGCCAAGGGAAACAAACTTTAATTGGCTTCTTTGTTGGTCAAGTAATGAAGCTTAGTTCTGGTAAAGCTAATCCACAAATGGTAAATGAAGTTTTAAAAACTCAATTAGAAGAAAGGTGCAAGTCTAATGCTTAAAGTAGAAGCAAAAAAATTACTATATTTATTCTTCTTATTCTCTTTATTAAGTCTTTTCCTAACTGGGTGTGAAAATAATCAACCTAATAGTGGAACAACTCCAAAACCTAATAATACTGGTACTCCTTCTAGTACCCCTTCAGATAAAGTTGATGATGAGGTAGCTATTTTAGACACAGATGTAGGTCGTATTGTAATAGAGTTTTTTTCTGGAGATGCGCCTAAACATGTAGAAAATTTTAAAAAGCTTACTCGTGAAGGCTTTTATGATGGTGTAGCTTTTCATAGAGTTATTCCTAGCGTAATCATTCAAGGAGGAGATCCTAATAGTAAGACAGGTAGCCCTGATACTTGGGGAATGGGTCAACCAGGTCAACCTACTGTACAAGCAGAATTTAATGCTCGTAAACATGTTCGTGGTATTGTTTCTGCTGCACGTCGTGGCAATGATGTAAATAGTGCTACTAGTCAGTTTTTTATTTGTGAAATACCTAAACCTGAATGGGATGGACAATATACAGTTTATGGTCGTGTAGTAGAAGGGATGAATGTAGTAGGCATTATATCTAATTCTCCTACTACTCCAGGGACTGAACGCCCAAGTGAGAAAATTACTATCAAAAAAGCTACAATCGGTAAACGTAGCGATTTCCCGCCAACTCCAGAATATAAATAAATTCGATCTTTGAACATTTATGAGTTTTAGTTACTAAAATATTAAATAGATTGAAGCCTAAAGTAAAATCACTAGTGTTAATAGAGCATATGAATCTGTCTTTAATTTTTAACCAAGTGTTGCTCAAACTTAGGCTTCAGTCTATTTGTCAAACCTTGCTTTATAAATAGTTCTTCACTGTAATTTTAAGAAGGTTCGTCTGATCTTTGGGGAAGTTGTCATTACCCCATCCATATGCCCTTGGAAAACAGTAAGAGGCGAACCTGCTTCAACAAGAATATCCGCCGCAAAGTTTGCTATTAAGCTTAAAGATGGATTAGTAGTATTTGGAAAAATAACCATACCTTGTATATGGTTTGGTAATGAGCCTGTTATGTCGTCTTTAATGTTTGTAGTAACTCCTACAGTACCTTGAATAGTACCTGTTAGTAAAACAGCCCTATTTGGTAAAATTAGCACTACAATACCTTGAAATGTTCCTATACCATTACTATCAAGAGTCATTAGAAAATTAGTTGCAACTATTCTACTGCCATCAGGAACTATACTCTGTGTTTGGTCACCAGAGTCTGTTGTAAGGTTCATAGAAAAACCGATCTGCGAAATTGTCCCAAGAGCATGTTTAGACATTATAAGGTTAGAGGTTTGTGCCTGGGTCGAGACATTGATAAATAGCATTAATAGTAGTGCTAGTAATGCTGAAAACAAACCTGATTTCATATTCCCTCCCAAGGAACTAACTATTACATAGTTCCATAAATTGTGAATTTTCAATAATTAACCAACATATATTAGCCTGTCAGTCTCCTTAAAGCGTTTATTCATAGGCTTTAGCAAACAAACTTTCAAAATTAGTTTAACCTCTATATTTATCAGTGATTTTGGCTTTTAACTATGCAACTTTAGAGCCGTTTGTATTTGTTTGCCTATTATTTACTGGTGGATTAGGGTAAGAAAAAGGTTTAAGAAATAAATATTATTGATTTTGATTCTACTGGGGAATTTTACCCAAAAACTTCTTGCTAAAGAACAGTTTTCCTATTAATATCTTAGTGGAATACACTGATATCATAAATACCTTAGATTTATGAGAAAATTTTAATGTCAAATATCATAAATACCTTATATTTATAAAAAAATTTTAATGCCAATCAGCAAGTCTCACTTAGTCTAGTAGTAAAGGGTTTGAGCAATTGTTGTTCCTAAAGAACTTTTGGAAAATTATATAATCCTAAGCAAGTTTGAATTTTATTTTTATCCAAGAATTACTAAATACCGATAAGTTTTATTTATTGTTGGTATAGGTATTGCGCTTAGTTATAAATGCTGAAGATAATAACAAAAAGGCAGGAATGATAATGCAAAGCTCTTTACCCCAAACTATTGACATAGATTCATTCAAGCAAAACTTACACAATTCGTTGAAAAAAACTACTTATAAAACAATTAAAATTCCTAAAAACACTAATATATATGTTACTGGAGATAACAGTAATCTAGTTTATGTTATTGAGAATGGAATAGTAAAATTACTAGTTATTTCACCTGAAGGTAAAGAATGTCTTCTTGCTATTTATAGTTTAGGAGATATTTTTGGTGAGTTAGCAGGTGAACGTATGGAAATAGCTAAGACTATGACTAACTCACAGTTGAAAGGTATTCCTATTGCTGAGTTTTTTGAACATTTAGGCAAAGAGGATTTACTAAAGGGTTTTGTGAAATACTTAGCTCTACGAGTAGCACAACAACAACAAGTGATAGCTAGTTTAGCTACTGTTGATAGTGAAAAACGATTAGGAAATACACTGTTACAACTAGCTGAAAACATTGGTAAAAAATATTCTTATGGAACAGTTATTGAACTCAAGCTTTCACATGAAGAACTCTCTAAGATGATTGGTGCAACACGTCCTCGCACTAGCATGTTTATGCACAAATTCCGCCGCCTTGGTCTCATTACACTAACAGAGCAACATTACATAAGCATTAACGAACAAGCATTATCAGATTATTTAACTCAAAATCCTTAGGTTATAAGTATAGTTGATTAATTCATGTTAAATAATGCTTGTGTCGCTAACTTAACTATGAAGGAATTACTAAAAAAAAACACGTAAAATTGTTCGATATTGAACAGAATAAACTATAAAAAATCGTAGAATAAGCCCGCAGTTTGGTCATTCAGTAGTTGTACAGAGGGTTAATGGATGACCTCAAAGGATTGAATAAGATAAAAAGATAAGTAACAAAGCAATGAGATAAAAAGTAACCTTATTAGAACAACAAAGTAAGGTTAAATAATCGTCAAAACCTTGTTAATTATTTAGGTTATCTTATGTAATCTTGTCTCACTATCATATTTATCTATAAGAAGTTTTATATCGTTAAATTTCTCCTTGAATAATAATAAGACTAACTAGTCAAGTTAGCTTTCAATAAAATATACTAATAATCAAACACTAGGTTTTTATAGCTATAATTGAGAGTAGGAAAATATCTAGGGTTAACGTGTAGAAAGTACAATAGTTTTGATACTTAATCTTTGAGTTAATAGTATCAATCCCATTGTTTTGATTTTGATATATTAAATAGAGGCGAAATTATAATGCAGACTAATTCAATACAAACTAGAGAGATAGACTCTTTTAAAAGCAAACTAAGAGAGTCATTAACGAAAGAAACCCTACCTTGCCGCACAGTCAAACTTGCCAAACATACCAATGTATACCTTTCTGGAGATAAAAGCGATCTAGTTTATTTTATTGAGACAGGGGAAATAAAATTGCTAATGCTTTCACCTGAAGGTAAAGAATGTCTTCTTGCTATTCATAGTTTTGGAGATATTTTTGGTGAGTTAGGTATAGGCCGCTTAGGTGAACGCTTGGAATCAGCTACAGCAATGACTGACACACAGCTAAAAGTAATTCCTTCTATTAAGTTTCTTGAGCATTTGAGCAAAGAGGCATTGTTAGTAGGTTTTGTCAAATACTTAGCTGCCCGAGTTGAAGAACAGCAACAAGTTATAGCTAATTTAGTTACTGTTGATAGTGAACAGCGACTAGGGAAAACACTCTTACAATTAGCTAAAACTATTGGTAAAAAATATTCTTATGGAACAGTTATTGAACTCAAGATTTCACATGAAGAACTTTCTGAAATGATAGGTACAACACGCCCTCGCACTAGCATGTTTATGCAGAACTTCCGCAATTTTGGACTTATTACACTAACAAAGGAACGACATATAATCGTTAACGAACAGAAACTCCTTTATTATTTAGCTCAACTTCGAGCGCAACCAAAATGTGAGTAAAACAAAACTACCAAGACTGAGAAATAGCCCTAACTAAATTAGCTAGGGCGTCTAAGTCTTGTAGGTCAATCACTTCAGCAGGTGAATGTGAATAGCGCAGAGGCCAACTAATAGGAATATCCATTGTTCCATATTGGGTAAATACTGCGCCGTCATTACCTCCACCTGTAACACCATATTGAATGGCAATGTTATTTTGACTTGCTAGGGCTAAAACCTTATTTATTAAATGTCTTGGCACTATATTGGAATTGTCTAAGGCTCTTACTACTGCGCCTTTACCTATTGGAGCATAGGCAAAACGAGTAATTTCCATTGGTGAATCTGAAGAAACAAAGGTGTCTACTGCAAAAATAAAGTCAACATCGCCTTTTAGCCTTGCAGCAACATCTTGAGCACCATCTAAACCTGTTTCTTCTTCTACCGTCCAAACAAAAGTAACTTGGTTTTTTAATTTACTAACATCAAGTTTTTGTAGTGCTAAAATTAATGAGGCTGCACCCACACGATCATCAAATGCTCTACCATTAGCACGATTACTAAGCAGTGATTGATATTCTTTAGGCATTGTTATAGATGTGCCAATTTTTATTCCTAATTTTTCTGTTTCAGCTTTACTACTTGTACCAAAATATAAAATTAGCTCTGAAGTGCTAGCCTCACGTACTTTAGCACCAAAGTAATTACTCCTAGGTGATAGCACAGCGGTTATAGATTGTTGATTTCCAATATGAGCAAGCATTATATGTGATTCAAAAAGTGTGTCATAAAAACCACCAAGTTTTTTTACTGTTGCTGTTCCATCTTCATTAATACTTGCAACTGTGTAGCCTATTTCATCCATATGAGCAGCAAAAACTATATGTGGCTTACCACTTCCAACAGTTAAAACTAGGTTTCCTCTCTCATCTACAACAGGCTTAGACCCATTTGGTAATAAACTCTTAACTTTTTCTCTAACTGCCTTTTCATATCCAGAAACCCCATAGCATTCTACTAACTCCTTTAATACTTCTGCATTAGTAGAAAGTGAAGGTTTTAGAATTTTAGGTAAATTAATAGTAAGGCTTTTGTCTGATAATTGAACTTGTTGTTTAGATACTTTTGAAATAAGTAATTTAGTTAGTTCTTGGCTATCACGAGAGTCAACCGTTTCTACTGTAGAGCTTGAAAATAAGGTAGGTAAGGCAATTAAATGGACTTTAGTACCTTCTAAAACAGGGCCTCCTGTATAAATAGCTCTTCTTGTTTGCATCTCTGCTACACGTTGGAGTTTTGCATCTGTTGGCCAATAACTATCATTTGCTACTACTATAGGGCCTTGTCCAAAACTTCCTACTTGTCCAAGTGAATGAAAAAGTAGCCCAGGGGTATTAGTTAAATGTGTAGCTGTCCAAGCATCAGTAATTAAAATAGTTTCATTTGCTGCAACTGTCCGAGCTAGTCGGTCAATACCTTTACGTCCAAAGGTTTCTTGAGTAACAAAAGCAATTGTTAAACTACCTTCAATTTTTTCAGGAGATAAGTTTTGTATTAATGAAATTAATGCATTAGCACTAGCACGTAGTCCTACACTAGGACTAGTTACTTGATATTCACCAAGTTTAGCTGCCCGACTTTGTAAACTAATTGGATCAAGTAGCTTAACTCCTGCATCAATAACCTCTTGACGAGATTTTGCCCCAATATCTATCCACATATCATCAGGTTGACAAATACGATTATTTTTATCTACGCGATTGCGTTGTAGGTGTGTAGATAAAACTGTAGTTACTCCAGCAATGGCTCGTTTTTCAGTGTGGATAACAATTGGCTGACCTTCATGGAATTGATGGAAAAGCGGAGTAGGAACAATAGTTTGAACATAATGCAGGCGTAAATAACCATCATCACGAATTTCTGACACTACATAACCAGGCTCATCAATTGGAACAGCAATTAAGCGGTTAGGCGCACCTTTACCTATGGTAATAATTAAATTATCTAAATTATCAAAACGTGATTCTGCCCAAACAGGGAGGTTTTTCCTTATTTCCTCTAAAAGTGATCGTTCTGTACCGGAAATGGCTGGAAAACTGGCAAGTTGAAATATAGATTCTTGACTTTGAGCTATTATTGGTTTGGCAAAAACTAGACATATCAAGATTATTAGTAAAATATATTTATACTTAATCATATAACTCCTAATTTAATAACACACAGGATTATAAAAGGTAGACATAGCGATCTGCTTACCGTAAATTACTTTATGTTAAATGAGTTTTGGCAAATAGATTGGTTTCCTATTAGATTAACATTACAGGTAGCCACACTCGCAACCATAATTTCGCTATTTATCGGAATATTTATTGGGTATTTATTAGCGCGTAAAAATATACCAGGACGTCATTTAATTGATAGCTTAGTTTCACTACCTTTAGTATTACCGCCTACAGTGTTAGGATACTACTTATTAGTTTTGTTAGGGGTGCATAGTCCAATTGGAAAACTTTGGGAAAAGCTTTTTGGTTCACCTCTTGTTTTTACTTGGTCAGCCGCAGTTATTGCAGCAACTATTCATTCACTTCCTTTAATGGTTAAGTCTGCAAGAGTAGCAATTGAAGAAGTACCATTAGAAATAGAAAATGCTGCTCGTACTTTAGGGGCAAATAGTAGGAAAGTTTTCTTTAGTATCACAGTACCACTAGCAAAAAGAGGCTTACTTGCTGCTACTATGCTGACTTTTACAAGGAGCTTAGGAGATTTTGGGGCTACAATTATGGTGGCAGGTAATATTCCAGGACGTACTCAAACTGTAGCGATCGCTATTTATGATGCTGTACAAGCTGGACGAGACAGCCAAGCTTTAGCTTTAGTAGTAGTCATTTCACTAGTAGCTTTTTGCTTACTTTACATAGTGAATCTACTTGATCTAACAAAAAAACATAATTTTTAATCTAGATAAGTGATGTTTTTAGATAACTTATAGAAATGATTGGAAAATGATGCAATAAAGAGGGTTTTAGGGTAAAATCCATAGATCTTACAATAATAAACTTATTAACTAAATAAACTTGAAAAACTAATTTTCTGCTTAGTTTGCTAGGAGAAGCGTGCATGAGCAAAAACCGACTATATTTATTTTTATTACTGATTTGTTCTAGCTTAGCTGTGTTTGCTTGGAATGTTGGAGCTAATCGTAGTTTTATGGCATTAATGCTTCCTCAGGCTCAAGACCCAACTCCAGTAGCTACTTGCCAAGAACCAGGATTTAACTTTACTAAAGTTATTAATTCTAATAACGCTAGTTATATTTTTACTACAGATTTTAATCGTGATGGTAAATTGGATATTGGGTTAGCTTCTGCCCCTAACCAAGTGACGTTTTTCCTTGGTGATGGTAAAGGAGAAGTAATCGGCTCTAAGACAATTTCATTGGGTGGCTCTAGTTTGGATCGCCCTGTAAATATTCTAGAAGCAGATTTTAACCAAGATGGTAGCCCTGATTATTTGGTAGCAAAAGAGTCAGGAATTACTCTTTTATTAAATAATGGACTAGGAAATCTAATAGCTAGTGATATTACTAGTCAAACCTCTAAAGTGCTTTCTACAGCAGACTTTAACCATGATGGTAAAGCAGATTTTGTTAGTGCTAGTGGAAAAGACATCTCTCTATTTTTTGGTGATGGAACAGGAAAGTTTTCTTCAGCTATAAATAGCCAATCCCCAATAAATATAGAATGGTTATTAGTAAATGACTTTAATCTAGATGGTAGTAAAGATATTGTAGCAGTTGGTGAAAACAAAGTAGTTACTTTGTTAGGTAATAAACAATCTAGTTTATCTACAGCAATTATTACAAATACCACAGTTAACCCCAAATATGTTCAATCAGGCGATTTTAACCAAGATGGTAAATTAGACTTAGTTGTTATTGATGATAACTCACCAATTTTTGCTCAACTCCTGCTTAATAATAGTAATGGAGAGTTTAAGGTTAATGAGCCAATCAATACTACACTTAGCCCTTCTGCAACAAAAGTTAATAGAAACTTAGTAGTAGGCGATTTTAATCAAGATGGAAAAATAGATTTTGTTCTTTCTAATGCTGCTAATTTTGATCCTCTACTAGACCCTAGTTTTGCTAGAGTGTTTTTAGGAGATGGCAAAGGAAATATTAGCTATGGCCCTCTTTTAGGAAATGGTAATGCTAGAGATTTGCTTGTAAGTGCGGACTTTAACGGTGATGGCAAGCTAGATTTAATACGTGCTAGTAATGGAGAGAATAATTTTGAAATAAACCTAAGTGGTATTTCAGCCGGTTGTATTACTCCTAGTTTTGTACCTTTACCAAATCTCTCAACTAATAGCGCTCCAACTCGTAGCGTCATAGCAGATTTTAATAATGATGGCAAACTAGATGTTATTACTGCTGATACTGTTGCTAGTAGTATCTCTAGGCTTTTTGGTAATGATACAGGTAGCTTAACTGCTCAAGTACAAATCCCATTGGGCGCTGAGCCTATTGACTTAGCAAATTTAGATTTTAACCAAGATGGTAATCAAGACCTAGTAGTTGCTAATCGCTTATCTAATACTATTACTTTATTAATGGGTGATGGAACAGGTAACTTTAATTTTAATAGCAATGTTTCTTTAGCAAATGAGCCTGTGAAAATTAAAACAGGTGATTTTAATGGTGATGGTAAAGTAGATGTTATAGTAGCTAATACTAGTAGCCTTTCAATTTTAACTAACCTTGATGGAAAGAATTTATCTTTAGATTTAATAGAGAATATAAAATACCTTCCAAATAGCTTAGAAGTCTCTGACCTTAATCGTGATGGTAATTTAGATATTATAGTTGGAAAATCTGATGGTTCAGACCTAACAATTTTTCTAGGAAATGGAAAAGGAAGCTTTGTTTCTAAAAATATCTTATCTACTTGTGGCTTATCACCAAAAATAAATGGTGTTGGTGACTTTAATAGAGATGGTTTCCAAGATCTTTTGGTTAATTGTAATACTGGGACTAATAGAGTGTTATTAGGTGACCCTACTAGTCAGTTTACTAGCGCTATTAGCCTTAGCCAAGGTTTAATGAGCGCCTTTGGTGATTTTAACAATGATAGTAATCTAGATGTTTTAGTTTATATTGGTGGTAATAAATTTTCTCTTTTACTAGGAGATGGTATAGGTAATAGTAAGCCTATTGAATTTACTAGTAATTTTACCCTGGCTAATGCTTTGTTTAATACAGGCGATTTTAACCAAGATGGTAAGTTAGACTTTTTAGTTACAGATAAAAATAACAATCTAGTAAACGTTATGCTAAATACCTGCCAAGGTAGTAGCAGTAAACTAGTTGAAAAAGGTAATTTTCAAACAGCCGCAGTTAGTAGCGCTTTTTCCACTCCTTTACAAGTAACTGTGCTTGATGTTGCTGGTAATGGTCTTAGTAATGTAGTAGTAGAATTTGAAGCAGCAAACCTAGGATTAAATGCTGGTGGAAGTTTTGCAGGTAATGCAAATAAAGTAAGTGTTAAAACAGATAGTAATGGTTTAGCAGTTGCTCCAGTATTTACAGCTAATAATTTTGCAGGGGATCATATTGTAACTGCTACTGTTGTAAATGATGCAGGAATTAGGCTTTGTGGTGTTACTTTTAATTTGACCAATACAGAAGGGGTAACAGTTCTTATCATTCCTTCAGGTGGCCAATTACCAGATGCTAGTAGTGGGGTATCTTATAACTTTACCTTTAGTGCTAGCCAAGGAACCCCCCCATACTCTTTTAATGTAATACAGGGAAGTTTACCTCCAGGACTTACTTTATCACCAAGTGGAATGCTTACAGGAATTCCAGCCGGGCCTGGTGGAACCTTTAGTTTTGATGTTGAAGCCGCAGATAGCATGTCAGCTACAGCCTCAGGCTCCTATACATTAAACGTTAATATTTCTACTCCTATATGTCCACCAATTACAATTGATCCACCAACATTACCAGATGGAACTGTTGGTATGTCTTATATGCAAACACTAATGGCTAGTGGTGGTATGCCTCCTTACACATTTAGCATAATCAATGGACTGTTTCCACCAGGGTTAATGTTAAACCCTGATGGAACTATAATTGGTACACCAGCCGTCTCAGGTTTCTTTAATTTTGATGTTGAAGCTGCAGATGGGGCAACAGATGTTTGTACAGGTGTAATGAACTACTCAATTAATATTGCCCCTATGCCTTGTCCACCAATTACATTAGCACCGCCAACATTACCAGATGCAGTAGTGGGGATGCCTTATAGTCAGACTATTACAGCAAGCGGAGGAACACCACCTTATTTCTATAGTTTGCTAGGAAAACCTCCAATAGAACTATCAATTGATCCAATGACTGGTGTGCTTTCAGGTACTTTTTCAGGGCCAGCAAGCTTTACTATTACAATAGCAGCCCAAGACTCATCGATTCCACCTCCTCCAGCTAAGGCTAGGCCAGGTATAAAACAACCTCTAGCTGCTGCCTCAGGTGGTTGTGTAGGTATGCAAACCTATACATTAAATGTAGTTTGCCCACCTATTACAATTACACCGCCAGTTTTACTACCAGGCACAATAGGAATACCTTATAGCCAAATGCTAGGTGCAACTGGAGGAACAGCCCCTTATTTCTTTGCTGTTGCCAGTGGAGGCACAGGTTCAATGTTGCCACCAGGGTTAAATCTAGACAGTGGTGGAAGTATTACTGGTACACCAACTGCTTCAGGAACTTTTCTTTTTGATGTACAAGTTTTTGACAGTATTGGATGTTTTGATCATAGATTTTACGCGATTACTATTACTTGCCCAACTATTACAATTACTCCTCCAAGCTTACCAGGTACTATGGTAGGGGCACCCTATAACCAGACACTAACAGCTAGTGGAGGGGCATCACCTTATACTTTTTCAATTGTAAATGGGATATTACCACCAGGATTAAATCTAGACCCTACTGGTAATATAACTGGTAGCGCAACTACTGCGGGTACATTTACCTTTACTGTACAGGCTATGGATACAACTGGCTGTTCAGCTATGCGAAATTACAGCATAGCAGTTTGTGGGACTATTATAATTACACCAGCCACTCTACCAGGTGCTGGAGTAGGAATACCTTATAGCCAAACACTAACAGCAAGTGGAGGTAATCCACCTTATAATTTTTCAATTATTACAGGAACTTTACCCCCAGGATTAAGTTTAAGCCCAAGTGGAAATATTACTGGTACTCCAACAAGTCCAGGAAACTTTAGTTTTACTGTTCAAGCTTTAGATACAAGTGCATGTGTAGCTGGAATGCAAACCTATACAATAAGTGTTGCTTGTCCAGCTATAGGAATTACACCTCCAACCCTACCAAATGCAACTATAGGAATGGCTTATAATCAAACTCTAGGTGCAATTGGAGGAACAGCGCCTTACACCTTCTTAGTTGCCAGTGGTGGAACAGGTTCAACCTTACCACCAGGATTAAATTTAAGTTCAAGTGGAAATATTACTGGTACTCCAACAAATCAAGGAAACTTTAGTTTTACTGTTCAAGCTATAGATGCTAGTGGTTGTACAGGAGCACTAACCTATACAATAAATGTTGCTTGTCCAACCATTACTATTACTCCTCCAGCCTTGCCAAGTGCAACAATAGGCATACCTTATAGTCAAACACTAGGCGCAACAGGAGGAACCTCACCTTATACTTTTGCTGTTGCTAGTGGTACTACAACACTTCCTCCAGGTTTGACTTTAAGCACTACAGGTATATTAAGCGGTGTTCCTAGCACTGGAGGTGTTTTTAACTTTACTGTACAAGCTATAGATGCTAGCGGTTGTACTGGGTTTATAGGTTACTCAATAACGGCTGCTGCTTGTCCATCTATTACAATTACACCACCATCTTTAATTACTGGAACACAAGTAGGAGTACCTTATAGTCAAACACTAGGTGCAACAGGAGGGACAGCCCCTTATACTTTTGCACTAATTCCTGGGACAGGCTCAACTCTACCACCAGGACTAACATTAAACTCTACAGGGCTTATTAGTGGTACTCCTAGCTCTGCTGGATCATTTCTTTTTAATGTTCAAGCTACAGATAGTATAGGCTGTTCTACTAGCAGATCCTACGCTATTGTTATTCTTTGCCCAACTATTACAATCACCCCATCAGCCTTACCAAGTGGGACTTTAGGAATAGCTTATAGTCAAACCCTATCAGTGACAGGAGGTTCAGCCCCTTATAACTTCTCACTTGTAGGAGGTGGAGCTAGTTTCCCTCCAGGGCTAAGCTTTGATTCTAAGAGTGGTTTGATTAGTGGAACACCAACAGCTTTAGGGACATTTCCTCTTATTGTTCAAGCTACAGATAGTACCGGTTGTTCTGTTACTAACGCTTATACAATTACAATTTTAGCTAATTGTTCTCCTTTTACATTTTTACCTGCTGCATTAACAAGTGGCACCACAGGATCAGCTTATAATCAAGTGGTAAATATTAATGGTGGTACTGCTCCTTATAGCTTTACAGTAAGTTCTGGTGCATTACCCCCTGGTCTATCACTTCAATCTAATCAATCCTCAGTAGCAATTTTAGGTACACCACTACTGCCAGGTACTTTTAATTTTACTCTCCAAGCATCAGATAGTTTGCAATGCTCTGGGATTCAAACTTATACAATAGTTATTGCACAAAGTTGTGCAACTATCACAATCTCACCTAATACTTTACCTGATGCAGCAGTTAATTCTGCTTATAGCCAACCCTTGACCGCTAGTGGAGGCACAGCCCCTTACACCTTCTCAATTTCATCTGGTACATTACCTGATGGTATAACTCTTAGCCAAGCAGGTGTATTATCTGGCACTGCCACCGCAGGCGGCACATTTAGTTTTATTGTTCAAGCAAAAGACTCTAACAATTGCACAAGCGCTAAAAACTATACTCTAGCTATTAATGGCACACCTGGAACAATAGGTTTTTCTGCTAGTTCTTTTAGTGTAGCTGAAGGAAGTAGAGTAACTATTACTATTACTCGAACTGGTGGAACATCTGGCCAAGTAGGAGTTAGTTTTGCTGCAGTTAATGGCTCTGCTGTTAGTGGTAGAGAATTTACTAGCGCCCAAGGCACTATTACTTTTGCTGATGGTGATATGTCACCTAAGACTTTTACCATTCAAACTACTGCTAATAATCTAGTTGAACCTAATAAGACTTTTACAGTACAACTAACTAATCCAACTGGAGGAGCAAAACTAGGTACTGCTAGCGCAACAGTTACCATCACAGAAAAAGATGTTGCTCAACCAGGTAGTTTAGCTTTTACACAACCTAGTTATACAATTTCTGAAATAGGTGGTGCTATAAATATTACTGTAGTAAGACTAAATGGCGGTAATATTCCTATATCAGTAAATTATGAAACTAACCCAGGGCCTAATGCTGTTCCAGGTTCTAATTATGTAGATGTAAGAGGTATATTAAACTTTACTCCTGGTGCTAATATGCAGTCATTTTCTATCCCAATACTTAATGACAACCAACCAGGATTAAATAAAATCGTAAATATTAGGCTCTCTAACCCAACAGGGGGCGCTACTATTAGCACTGGGTTTGCTACTTTAACTATTCAAGAAGTCTCCTCTAACCCTGCACAAATAAAAGTTGACTTACAAGATATTGATTTTGGTTCAGTAAATATTGGTACTTTAGTTAAACGTACAATTACTGTTACTAATACTGGTGGACAAGAATTAAACTTTACCCCAACTGTTTCAGGTAATGGAGTTAAACTTCTTAGTGTTGCAAACACTAGACTTTTAGCTAACCAATCTACTACTTTTGATATGGTATTTGAAGCTCTTCCAGGTAGTTTAGGTAATGTAACTGGACTACTTAATATTACTAGTAATGGTGGTAATGCAGCTATTAAAATACTTGGTAGAAGTATTGATACTATTGCACCAAAAATGACTTTTAGTAGCCCTAATGGTGGGGATATAGTTCCTTCAGGAACTTCATTAAAAATTCGGTTTGATGTAATAGAAAATGATGCTTTAAGTAATACTACAGTTTCATTTGCTGCTCTATTAGCAGATGGCAAAGTCTTAACAGGAGATATTGCTAGATTAGATGGTCAAAGCCGTGAAGTAAGCTGGAATATTCCATTAGATTTAGAAACTTCTGGGACAAAGATTTTCCTTAGATCTAGTGATCGTGCTGGTAATATTAGCACTTCACCTAGTAGCCAATTTAGTGTTAGACGTTCTATTTCAACTGCTCCAGTACTAGAAACCTTATTAACCTTTACTCCTCCTCCAGCAGGAAGCATGGCTGCACCTAGTGGGCTTAAAGCTGATGCTAAAGAATCAAGTGATGGTATTTTTAATCAAGCTCCTGAACCAGTGCTAAATGTACAAATTAACTTCCAACCTCCTATGGCAGGCCAAGTTGCTCCACCAAGAAATGTTACTGTTAAAGCAGGCGAGCTAAATGATAAAACTTTTGCACAAATTGCTAAGGTTAAATTTGGCCCAATGCCTAGAGCAGAAGCTGATCTAGTAATAGCTGGCTATAATGTCTATCGTGCACCACAAAACGAAGACGGTTCTATGCCTAGTGCAGATGAAATTGTTAAAGAAGAAAACTTAATAACAACCCTACCATCAAACTCAACAGGGTTTAATGATAAAGTCTCAACTAGTGGTAGTAATAACTATGTTTATAGTGTAAGCACATTCTTTGGTAATGGACAAATGAGCGGTGGCTCTCAACCTATGGGAACTAACTTACCTGTAATTCAAAATCCTACTTTTGAGAAAGGTACAGTATTTTTAACTGTTGCTGGCTCACTTATTAAACAAGGTGCAACTTTAATTATTAATGATAATGACACTTACACATTACAATTTGATGAAACAGGAACTAGATTTACTGTTTCTAAAAAACAAGCTAGTAATGGTAGTAGTGTCACAGTCAAACGTCTAATTGGTAAGACTTCAATAGTCAAAATGGTAGTAAAAAATCCTGATGGAGGAACTTCTGTTGCAGTAATGTTTGGTCGTAAAGGCATAGTTAAAACTGCTGTAAATAATGCAAAAGTAAATAAAATTGAACCTAAAGCTGATGCTCCAAATATAGCAGGGTTTAATATCTATCGTGTTGCTCAACCTGTTGATGGAACAATGCCTAAGATAGAGGAAATAATAAAACCAGAAAATCTAATAGGCTCAATTCCAGGAAATATGAATTCATTTATGGATAAAGCCTCAACAAGTAGTAGCAATAATTTTGTCTATAGCGTAAGTACATTCTTTGGTAATGGGCAAATGAGTAGCGGTTCTCAACCTGCTGCAACTGATTTACCTGTAGTAAAAAATCCAAAGTTTGAAGATAAAAATTTCTTTGTTGATTCTGCTGCATCATTTATCAAAAACGGTGCAACTTTAATTATTGATGATAAAGAAATGTATATTTTAGGATTTGATGATTCTGGTACTCGTTTTACTCCTCGTAAACAACCTGGTAGTCCTTCTAACTTACCTATTGACCAGTTTATTAAAAAGGATTCTACTGTTCGCCTTACTATCAAAAATCCTGATGGTAAACTTTCTGTAGGTGTTATGTTTACTAGAGGTAAATAAACTCTATGGGCAGACTTCTAAGTCTGCTCCATAAAAGAGCAAACTGTTTGCTCTTACTCTTAACCATATTTGTCTAGGAGGCTTACTTAATGAAGGCAAAATCGGCTATTGGAGCATTTTTCTTTATTCTTTTTAGTTTTGTAGTTGTTTTAGCTCAACAAACAGTTATCACAGGAAAACTAGTTGGTAGCGATGGAAAAACAATGCCAAAAGCACATGTTCATCTTAAAAGCACCGACTCAAAAATTCCTTCTCTTTCTTCTTTAGAGGCTGATAAAGATGGAAACTATAAAATAGAATGCAATGTTACAGGGCTATTAATTGTTGAATTTACAGGCGCTAATCATCAACGTAAATTTGTACCACTCTTTGTTGAAACAGCAGCAGATATAAAACTTAATGTTAAACTTGCTGCTAATGAATATAACACTGAGTTTACAGACTTAAAGCTAATAGATGATTTTAAAAATGTTAATCCTGCTACAGCAAAAACATTTCAAAAACAATCTGATGGTACTTATCTAGTAGAATTTGAAACCAAACAAGATAAAGTTGAATATGAGATTTTTGGACTAGAAAAAAATAATCGCATTATTAATGGTACACAATCAGATGATTATGTTTATGATGGAGATGGGGATTATCATTCTGTTGTTAAAGCTAAAGATGGCAAAGTAAGAATAGTTTTTGATCCTACAAAACTAGTTCGTGCTAGTACAAAAGCTGAAGCTATTTTTGATGAAAAAAATAATAAACTAGCCGCTTTTGCAGAAATTTATGATGCTATAGAGTCTAGAGAAGAAGAATTACAACAAAAAATACAATCTGCAATGCAAAAAGGTAAAAACCCTCAAGAGGTTTTGCAACAATTTACTGAATCTGATAAAGCTAAAGCTGCTAAAACAAAAATTGCACAGGAAAAAGATCCATTTATCCGACAAGTATTGCTTCTAGATTATTTCACTTATTTTGAACAAGAAAGAAAAGATGAAAACATTGCTTTACTAGCAATGGATGAAATTGCTCCTAGCTCACCTCTTTGGTCAATACGCCCCTATTTAATTAATGCAGTAACTGCAACTAGTAAGCGTAAAGAGAAATCAGATGCTTATTTTGAAAAATTTCTAGCTGAAAATAAAAATGATGACCTAAAAGCACAAGCTTTATTAGGTGCAATCTCTCAACTACAGCAAGAGCAAAACAATGATAAAGTAAAACAATACTTAGATATTTTAGAAAAAAATTATCCTAATACTCGTGCTGCTAGAATAGCTAAAATGCAGTTTTCCAAGGATGAAAATGTAAAGATAGGTGCACCAGTACCAGAATTTTCTGTTGTAGCATTTGGAGAATCTCAAAAAAATTATAGTAAAGAATCAATGAAGGGAAAATATTACTTAATTGATTTTTGGGCTACTTGGTGTGGGCCTTGTGTAGGGGAAATGCCAGAATTACACAAAGCTTATGAAAAATTTAAGGGTAATAATTTTGAAATCTTAAGCTTGTCCTTTGATGAAAGCCCAGATGATATAACAGAATTTAGGCAAGCAAAGTGGAAAATGCCTTGGCTACATACCTTTGTAACAGATGGTTTTCGCTCAGAGTTAGCCAAACGCTTTGGAGTGCTAGGTATTCCAAAACCAATCCTAGTTGATCCTTCAGGCAAAATAATTGCTACTCAAGAACAATTACGCGGTGACAACCTAGAAAAAACCTTGACCAAAGTGTTAGGTCAATCACAGTAAATTAGCATTAGAAATATAAAACATAATCAAAAAGGGCGAACTGTTCGCCCTTTTTCTTTTATAAAAGTCACCATAAGACAAAGAAGGGCAGACTGTCTGCCCCTACTGGCATTATTCTTTATTTGGTATAAACACAGTTACTTTTTCTTGTTGTTCAGTAATTTGTTGTTTGGTGCTTGCTACAGGGTAAACATCTGCTACTAACCAAAACTGAAGTAAATTATCATAAAATTTATTGTTAGGGATTTGGCTTTGTCCCCCTGGTATAGCTGTTGTAAAGTCGATTGCTCCAGGCTTCATAACAATTGTGGTACGTTTACTTGGGCCAGAAAAGAACATAAAGCTATTAACTTTATCAGCACGAATATTATGAGAAGAAGCATTTGGAATATCAAAACCTCCATCTCTTGGTAATCCTGGTAAACCTGCTAAAGGTGCACGAATATTACTATTAGCAGAAGGAATACTAAAATCTGAACTAAATCCTAAATCACTAACAAAAACAATACGATGTAAAAATCCCCAGCGATAATCATTTTGTTTTTTAGACCCTTGAAATGCTAACGCAAAATCAGGCCCTGCTAAAGTATCTAGAGTTTTACGTAAACTACTTAAAATAATAAAATCTCTTTGAGCTTCTGGACTACTTGTTGATAAATTTGGAGCACTAAAGAAAGAGATTCCTGATTTTCCTTTCCCTTTATTAGTAGAGAAATTATCTAGTAGGTTTCTTAGTGCTGAGATAGCAAACCTACCTGGAGGCACATCAGTTAATTGACGACTACTTAAAGCCGCATCAATAGTATTTTGAATAATTGTTGTACGCCATAAACTATAGATAGTAGTAGACACACTAGCATCTATTTGCTGTTGGGAAGGCTCACTTTGATTATATGGAGTAAATGAGTCATAGCCTAAGCGTAAACCTGTAGGAGTGCTAAAATCCCAAGTCTTAAATCTTTGTATTGCTTCACTTATACCAGGATCTGTAGCTAAAAGAGCTAACATTGCTGGAGCATCTGGCTTTTGAGCATTAGAAAAAGCTTGTTGAATATATGGCATTAATATTTCAGCATCTCTCATCCTTGTATCAGCTTGAAAACGACGTGCCATTTCTGTAGTGATTTTTTTGCCACTTTTAACTGCATCTTGTATATCTAAAGTTAGACGTGATGCTCTTGAACCTGACGCAAAACTACTACCAGCAATATAATATATTCCTCCATTAGCCCGTTTACGCTCAAATGGATTATTATTAGCCGTAACACCAACAGGGTCAGCATTAGCAGTAACTATAAATCCATTAGTTGGATTTACTACTTGAGGCATTTCTGAAAAAGGTAATATTTCATAATTTAATGCTTGATTAGCGGGACGTTGACTTTTTGCTATCCACTCATTACCAGTTACCCCATTACGAATTAAGGTTGGTGGAGCACCAGAAATCTTTCCAGCCTGTAAATCTTCTCTAAGTGGAATTTCACCACTAGTAAAATAGCCAACATCACCTGTAGTAGTTACCACACCAAAATTTTGTGAACCAACATCAAAAAACTCTAATGCTTTTTGGAACTCAGAAACATTTTTAGCACGATTAAAGTCTAAAAATGTCTCTATCTCAAAAGTTGGCCCCGAACCAGTAAATTGAATGCTAAGTGCTGTACTAGATGCAAGGCTAAGGCTAATTATCGGGCCATTATTACGACGTGGAACTATTGGTAAACGCACTGGAACACTATTGCTAGGCGGAACAACTTGTATATTATCTGTTTTACCATCAGCTATTTGATTTACTCTAAAAGTCTCATCACGAAATACTACTGGTTCTTTTTTCCCATCGTGAATAATTGAAATCATGCCAAATTGTGCTTCTATTTGCTCTTGATAAACATCTGTCACATCAAAAGTAGAAGTTGTTGCTGACCAGGCTATATCATCATTATGACCTAAAACTATCCCTGGTACTCCTGCAAGACTAACACCTGTTACATTAAGGAGTTTTTTATTACCTTTTGTAGCATTTAACTGCATTTGATACCAAATAGGAGGATTACCAAGGGATAAGTGAGGATCATTATTAAGCAAAGGTGCTCCTGAGTCAGTAAGCTTACCACTAAGTAAAAACCAATTGCTTCCACGCTCTCTTTCAGTTGCATTACTACGAGGAGCAAGTAAAGGAATACGTTTTATTTTTTCTAAATACTCCTCAGCCATTTCTATAGTTTCTGGCTTAATATTCTTTTCAATATACTCCCCCCAATGTTTTTGCTCTAACTGAAATGCTTTTGCTTCTTTACTAGCTTTACTAACTTTACTAGTTTCTGTTGTTAAGCTTTTACCTGTAGCATCAGGAATAGAAAAAGTTGGAATAAATGGAGCATTACGGAATAAATCTTCAAAAAATAATGCACTACCATCAAAACCTTGTTTTGCTCCAGCAGCTTGATATTTTTGTAGTGCTATAGTGTTTGTAAGATCATCAATATCAAAAGAAAGATTAAGCGCTAAACCTTTACCTACTAATAGACAATCTGTTTCTGTCCACATTCGCTTTTGTGAAATTTTGAGTTTTTGATATTGTGCTGGCAATGGATTTGCCATTAAATATGCATTAACCCCTTTAGTATAAGACTTTAGAATGTCACGAGTTTCTTTTCTCATCATAGGCAATGCTGCATTAACAGCACTTTTAAGATTAAATGCTCGTAGTTGTACATCACTATCTATATTAGAATTATCATCTCCAGGCCCTAAAAGTTCAGCTAGGCTTCCTTCTACTGTACGGCGTGTAACATCCATTTGAAAAAATCTATCTCTAGCATGCAACATACCTTGCATAAAATAGACATCTTTTAGATTTTTGGCAAAAATATGAGGTGTGCCAAACTTATCTTCTATCACTTCTACTTTAGCTACTAACCCTTTTACTATTTCTGGGGTTAATTCAATGTTATTAGTATGTATTGTATTAGTTCTTATATTGCTACTTGCTTGGCTAATATTTGGTGATAGCCAATAACTACATAAAAGTAGGCATAAAAACATTGTAGTAAATCTTTTTAAATTTGTTGGATACGCCATATTTTCTCCTAAAAATGTTTATCTTTTTTGATAATAATAGATTGAATATTAAGTTTTGGGTTTAGCCGTTTTTACAGAAATATTTTGTTTTAATATCTCTAAACCCCCTTCTTGAAAAGCACTTCGACAAGCATAACGCTGTATTTTTCCACTAGAAGTTTTATATATTGTCCCAGATTTTATTAAAATAATGGCATGAGGTCGCACATTATGTGCCCTAGTTACACTACTTCTAATAGTACTAATAATTTCTTCAAAAATCTTTTCTAAAACTTCTGCTTCTGATACTGAAGGATCCTTTGTTGCAAGGCTTGCTTGGTATTGACGTTTATCAACTTCAGCTACTACTGCTAATTCTTCTTGATCTTCTGTTTCAATAGAAAAAGCTGCTGAACATCCTGGTCGTAAGAATGGATGACTGTTTTCTACAGTCAGTTCTATGTCTTGCGGGTAATGATTACGACCACGAATAATAATTACATCTTTACAACGCCCAGTAATTAAAAGCTCTCCTTGATGGAAAAAACCTAAATCACCTGTGCGTAAAAATGGCCCATCACCATTACTAGTATAGGCTTGAAAAGTCTTTTTTGATATTTCTGAGTTTTGCCAATAACCTTTAGCCACACTAGGCCCTTTTACCCAGATTTCCCCTATTTCATTTTCAGGTAAAATTTTTAATGTATTAGGGTCAACTATCTCTATTTGCTGGTCTAAAATAGAACTTCCTGAAGATACTAAAATTTGTTCATTACTCTCTGGATTAGGCACAATTTGATGATTTTTTAGTGCTGTAGAACAAAAAGAGAAATATTTTGTTAATCTACCTTTTTTACCACCAGAAACAATTAATGTTGATTCAGCTAAACCATAACAAGTATAAAATGCTTGTGGTCGAAAACCACACTCAGCAAAAGCATTAGCAAATCGTTCCATAGTTTGCCAATGAATAGGCTCTGCTCCATTAAAAGCTAAATCCCAACTACTTAAATCTAACTCTGCTTTTTGCTCGGCTGTAATTTTGCGTGTACATAGCTCATATGCAAAATTTGGCCCTCCACTAGTAGTAGCTTTAGTGTTAGAAATAGCTTGTAACCAACATAAAGGTTTTTGTAAAAAAGTAAGTGGTGATAATAATGTTACTGGAAAACCACTATAAAGAGGCTGTATTAACCCACCTACTAAACCCATGTCATGATAGAGCGGTAACCAGATTACCCCACGACTTTCAGAGCTATGCTCAAAACAATGATAAATTGCTGATAAGTTATGTAAAATATTTCCATGACTTACCATTACTCCCTTAGGGCTAGAAGTCGATCCAGAGGTGTATTGCAAAAGTGCAACAGTATTAGGATCTAACTCAGGCTTTTTCCATTCTTGAGCTTCTTCTATATTAGTAAGCTTATCTGTAGCAATCCATTTTACAGACTTAAATTGAGGCTCTTGACCAAAAATATATTCAGCCATAGATAAAATTTCTGTGGTAGTTAAAATAACTTTTGGTTGCGAATCTTCAACTATAGATAATAGTTTTGGTAAACTTCTTTCTAATCTAGCTGGATCAGGGGGATAAACAGCAACAGCAATTACACCACTATACATACAGCCAAAAAAAGCCGCCGCAAATTCTAAACCTGGAGGGTAAAGTAAAATAGCTCGCTGCCCTTTACTACAAGATTTGCTTAGTGTTACCGCAATAGCACGAGCTTGCAAATCTATTTCTTGATACGTTAAATGTGTACTAATTTTGTGTCCATCTTTTAGAAAAGTGTAAACACGCTCTTCTGCTTGACGTTCTACGCGATAACGTAATACATCAACCAATGAATTAAAATTTAACATTTAATAACTACTCCGTAGATAGAGTTAAAGATAAATCTTTTAGTCAAAACAACCCTTGAAACCCTTATGCTATCAAGTTTTTAGACGATCAATAGCTTGTTTTAGTATAACTAGTTTTACAACTTATTTTATAAGCTAACTAATAGCCTATATTGTTTCAATCCAACCGCCTCCAACAACTATATCATCATTGTAGAAAACTACGGCTTGTCCAGGTGTAATAGCTCGTTGAGGTTCTTCAAAATCTACTCTAATACGCCCATCTCCTAAAGGAGTAACTAGAGCAGGTGATTCTTCATGACGATAACGAATTCTAGCAGCAGTCTTAAATGGTTCTTTGGGTTCATTAAATATAATCCAATTTAGTTTATTTGCAATAAAACTAAAACCAGGTAACTCATCTTTTGTACCTACAACCACTTGGTTAAGATCTGGATTAATTTCAACTACATAAAGCGGTTCAGGCCAAGCAATCCCTAATCCTCTACGTTGACCAATCGTGTAGTGATGAATACCTTCATGACGGCCTAACACTTTCCCAGCTTTATTAATAATATTTCCTGCTTTAGTACGCCTTAAAGAAAGTTGATGAAGTTTTTCTGTTAGTTGAGGTGCTTCTAACTTATTTTCTTTTAAATATTTTTCTATAAAACCAGCATAATTTCCATCAGGAACAAAACAAATTTCTTGGCTTTCACCTTTTTCTGCTACAGCTAATTTATGCTTTCGTGCAACTTCTCTAACTTCCACTTTAGACATAGCTCCAAGAGGAAAAATAGCTTTTGCTAATTGAGATTGTGTTAACTCAAATAAAAAATAAGATTGATCTTTTCTAGGATCTAATCCTTTGCGTAGTAAATAACGCTCTTTTTCTTCATTATATTCAACACGAGCATAATGCCCTGTTGCTACATAATCACTCCCCGCTGCTTCAGCTAACTCTACTAATTTGGCAAACTTCAAATGGCTGTTACAACTAACACATGGGCTAGGAGTACGTCCTTCTAAATAAGCTTGTACAAATGGTGTAACTACGTTTTCCTCAAAATTTTCTTCGAAATTTACTACATAAAAAGGAAACCCTAAACGAGTGGCTACACTACGGGCATCATAAATGTCATCCAATGAACAACAACGAGAAGGTAAAGCTTCGCCCTCTGCATTAACATTGATTCTACGTTGATTCCAAAGCTGCATTGATAAGCCAACAATTTCATGCCCTTCACTTTTAAGGATTGCTGCTACTGCTGAACTATCAACTCCACCACTCATTGCTACTGCGATTTTCATAAATACCTCTAAATAAGAAAAATAACTATAAATGATGCCGTAATAACTAATAGTTTTCAATCCAATTATAATTAGATTGGAAACTTCTTAAGCCCTAAAAGAATAATAAAGAATAGCCCAGGATATATTCCTGGGCTATAAAGAATAAACAAAGGAAATTAAGGAAGTTAAGAGGGAAAGGAGGAAGAGGAGGGAAAGGAGAGAGAATCAAGAGCTTTACGGAGTTTTTCAGAGAGAACGACGAGAGAGGAGATGGAGACAGGAGCATCAGGGTTAGGTTGAGAGCGAGAGATGTCAGAGGCGATAGAGAGGAAAGCAGGAAAACGAGAGAGAAGGTCATCAGGATTAGAGCGAGAGGAGAGGAGTTTGAAGGAGAAGTCAAAGAGGATTTTGACAAGGGAAGCACGAAGGGAGCGTAAGGCGAGAGCTTCCCAGATGTCGGAAGCGGGTTGACGGCCGATGCGGAGGATGAGGGCGTTAAGTTGAGTAAGTTGACCGAGGGAGAGGTAGGTTTGAGAGACATCAGAGATAGGAAGACGGGAGCGGTCAGCGAGTTCAGAGATGGGGAAGGATTTAGGCCATTGGTGGGAGAAGGAGATATCGGAGGCAAGAGAGGGAGAGAAGCCAAGGTCAAGGAGTTTAGAGGAGTCGGTTTCGACGCGTTTCCAGGCTTTGATGGCGTGAGAGGGGAGATGGAGTTTAAGGGAGGAGAGAGCGGAGGAGTAGTCGATGGAGGAAGGAGAGGGTAAGGAGTCAGAAGAGGGTTTAGGAGGGAGAAGATTAGAGGAGGAGGAGGAGGAGGAGGAAAGTTTAGATTTAGATTTGGAGGAAGATTTAGAGAGAGAGGAGGCGCGTTTCCAGAGGAGGTCACCAGGTAAGAAGTGAAGTAGCCAGGAAGTAGATTCACGGAGAGATTCTTCGATAGTGATGATGGCCTGGTAGCGGACCTCAGCAGGGACAGAGTGAGCGGCAAGGACTTTAGAGCGGAGGTCTTTAGCGCCGAGGGAGTGGAGAGCCAGAGAGTAGGCAAGAGCGACATCAGAGACGGAGCGGTTGGTTTCAAGGATAAGATCAGGGAAGAAGGTAGAGCCGGCGAATTGAATAATTTCGCTAGTGCGGAGAGTGGCAAGGAGTTCTTTAAGGAGAAGGTGACGGTCGATGGCATCACGGTATTTAGTAGAGATAAGATCAGGGAAATAGGAGAGAAGTAAGGATTCATTATCAGGGAAGCGGAGAGGGTCAGATTGAAGGAGTTGATCAGAGACAAACATTTTAATATAGGCGACAAGTTTAGCGAGTTCAGGGCGGAAGAGGCCGAGGTGAATACCACGAGAGAGTAAAGAGGAAGTGTTAGGGAATTGTTCTTGTTCAGGGATGCCAGCTTGTTGGTCAGAGAGGAAGTTAGCAACACGCATAAAGGCATGAGGGTCTTGTTTGGAGCGGATTTGGTCTAAGGAGAGGAGTAAGGCATGAGAGTCGTTATTAGCGACGACTTTGGAGCACATGTCATGAGCGACATCTTTGATAAGAGAATTGCGGTCATTGATGGAGAGAGAGCCTTGAGCAACAAGAGGAGCTAAGAGGATCTTAAGGTTAACTTCATGGTCAGAAAGATCAACGCCGCCGGAGTTATCAATAGCATCAGTATTGATACGGCCACCAAAGCGAGCATATTCGATACGACCTTTTTGAGTACAGCCTAAGTTACCACCTTCAGCGATGACTTTAGCTTTGACATCAGAAGCATTAACACGTAAGGAGTCATTAATCTTATCACCAACAGCAGAATGTTCTTCGTCGGAAGCCTTAAAGTAAGTACCAATACCACCATTCCAAATCATATCAACAGGTAATTTAAGGAGTTTTTGAATAACAAGTTCAGGGGGAAGAGAAGACTCAGAAACACCTAACAAAGCTTTACACTCAGCAGACAAAGAGATTTCCTTATCAGTGCGAGAGAAAATACCACCACCAGGAGAAATAAGATCTTTGGAATAATCAGCCCAAGAAGAGCGAGGAAGATTAAAAAGACGTTGTCGTTCAGCAAAGGAGACAGTAGGATCAGGATTAGGATCAAGGAAAACATGACGATGATCAAAAGCACCAAGGAGTTTAATAGTCTTAGAGAGAAGTAAGCCATTACCAAAAACATCGCCAGACATATCACCAATACCAACAACAGAAATAACATCAACTTCAGGGTCAATACCTAAGAAGGAAAAATGATGGCGAGCACAAGCCCAAGCGCCTCTAGCAGTAATAGCATAGATTTTATGGTCATAGCCCATAGAGCCACCAGAAGCAAAAGCATCACCAAGCCAGAAGCCATATTCTTGAGCAATACGATTAGCAGTATCAGAAAGATGAGCAGTACCTTTATCAGCAGCAACGACTAAGTATGGGTCAGGATCGTCAAAGCAGACGACTTGAGGAGGGCTAACAACACGGCCTTCAACGATGTTGTCAGTAACATCCAAGAGACCGCGAATAAAAGTTTCATACATTTTATCAGCAAAAGCACGGCGATCAGTACCGGGTTTTTCAAGCTTTAGAATAAAGCCGCCCTTAGCGCCACCAGGAACAATTAAGACATTTTTAACCATTTGAGTACGCATAAGGCCAAAAATCTCAGTACGATAATCATCAAGACGGTCAGACCAGCGCAAACCACCACGAGCGATTTTGCCACCGCGCAAGTGGACACCTTCAACAGTTGACGCATGGACAAAAATTTCAAATTTGGGGCGAGGTTCAGGAACAGACTCAAGAAGGGCACAATTAATCTTAAAGCTAATATAGTGAGATTTTTTATCAGGACGGAAGAAATTAGTTCTAACAGTGGATTCAATCAAGTTAGCTAAAGTTCTAAGAACTCTGTCTTCAGTAGCATCTTGAATAGAGTGAAGTTTAGAAAGAAGACGCTCTCTAGCTTGGTCAATGCGAGCAGTTCTGCCAGTAGAAGAACCGTTAAGGCTGCGAGTTTCATCAGGAAGGAATTTAGCATTAAAAAGATCGACTAAAGAGCGGACAATATCAGTTTTTTGACGTAAGACACGATTAACAGCTTCTCTAGCTAAAGTAGGACAGATTTGAAGGGAATAACCAACATAAGCACGTAACATGTCAACTTCTTCCCATTTGAGGCCAGCGCTAGGAGTAAGGTAATTAAGTCTACCGCTCTTAATATCGCCGCGGAAAACAGCTCTAAGAGCGTTAACAAGGAGAGCTTTGCGGTCAAAGATAAGTTCAAAAGAGGATTGAAGAGCAAAGCGGAAAGTATCCATTTGCATACGAGTAGAGTCTTCAAAAGAAAGGAGGATACTTTCTTGGTCAATGATACGGAAACCAAAGTTATCAAGGATAGGTAAGATATCAGATAAGAAGAGTTCGCCTTTAGAGGAGATTTTATAGTAGAGGCGTAAGCGGGCGTGATGTTGAGAGATATCATCAGAGTCTTGAAAGATATCAAAGCGGATTTCATCGGTATTAAGGGCCATTTCAAGCAAAGCGACGTCTCTGACGGCATGTTCAGGAGTAGTAGAGCGTTGATAAGAGTCAGGGAAAGAAGGGCCAAAGTAATGTTGTAAGAATTTAGCAGTATCAAGGTCATAACGAACTCTAAGAGAATGGCCAAGTTGTTCAAGCCAAGGGGTGCATAAGGAAAGGAGTTGGGATTCTAATTCTTCGGCAGAAAAGTCAAGGCGTTGGCAACCGGCGAGATAGAAATAAAGACCAATAAGGCGGCCAAAGCCAGCGGTGACACGACGGTCACTATATTGAGCAAGAGTACCTTGGCTAAGGGCAGATTGAAGGGTTTCGCGTAAGTTATCAGTAAAGACATCTTGAGTGACAAGCATAAAAGCACAAACAGATTGTTGGTCAGGATTAAAGACAACTTGGCTAACAGCTTCACCAGTAGATTCAGCTTTAATAGCAGAAGTAACTAAGTCTTTAAGACCAGCAGGAGAAGTTTCTAAAAGGAATTCAATGGGGATAGCATCAAAGGCTTTGCGCATAGCGCGGTAGCGATGATTTTCAGGGCCGA
>Ga0075163_10000708_pt1 | contig 43696 bp, 35 predicted proteins | sample JI1023141ADNA_FD_71478 | JGI IMG/M metagenome (GOLD analysis project Ga0075163, IMG submission 71478) | Wastewater effluent complex algal communities from Wisconsin, to seasonally profile nutrient transformation and Carbon sequestration -... | ecosystem: Engineered > WWTP > Effluent > Algae...
CGCGCGGCCGGCGGTCTTGCTGGTGGTCTTGCCCGGCGCTTTGCTGGCAGTCTTGGTCCGCGCCGTTGCGGCCTTGCTCGTCGATTTGCCGGCGGCCTTGCCCGCGGCTTTGCTGGCAGCTTTGCCGGCGGACTTGCCTGTCGATTTGCTGGTGGTCTTGCCCGCGGCCTTGCTGGCAGTGTTGCCGGCGGATCTGCTGGTCGACTTGTTGGCGGTTTTGCCGGCGGATTTGCTCGTCGACTTGCTGGCGGCCTTGCCCGCGGCTTTGCTGGCAGTTTTGCCGGTGGATTTCGCGGCGGCCTTGCTCGTCGATTTGCTGGCAGTTTTGCCGGTGGATCTCGCGGCGGACTTGCCGGTCGCCTTGCTGGCGGCTTGACCTGTCGATGTACCGGCGGCGGCCTTGCTCGTGGCCTTGCTGGCGGTCTTCGTGGCGGCCTTGCTCGTCTTTTTGGTGGTCTTGCGGGCGGCCGGGGCGAGCGGCGGGAGGCCCACGCGTTTGCGGGCGATGTCCTCGTCCGAGAGGCCGGCGCTGGTGGTCTCCGGGGCCGCGGGGGGGCGGGGCTTGCGGGCGTTGGCCTTGCGTTCGGCGGGGCTGAGGGTCTGCTCGCCGCCCTTGCGGCCGCCGCGGTTGCTGCGCCACATCTTGTCGGGGTCGGCGGCGACCTCCTCGACCGTGCGTCGCGAGATCACGCTCTCGGGGCGGTCGCGGACCAGGCGCTCGCCGTCCTTGTCGACGTGCTCGTCGTCCTGCTTGAGCAGCAACCAATTGTCGGCCTCGCCGCGCCCGTGCATGCGCACCAGCGAGAACCCGCCGTGCAGCTTCTCGCCCTCGAGGCGAAACTTCAGGTGGCCGCGCCTGTAGTCGGCCCCGGCGTCGCCCTCCGGGAACCAGTTGCCGCGGTCCCACACGACGACCGAGCCGCCGCCGTATTCGCCGTGCGGGATGATGCCCTCGAAGCCGCCGTACTCGACCGGGTGGTCCTCGACGTGGACGGCGAGGCGGCGGTCGCCGGGGTTGAGGCTCGGGCCCTTCGGGACCGCCCAGCTGAGCAGCACGCCGCCGAGCTCGAGGCGAAAGTCGTAGTGCAGCCGGCTGGCGGCGTGCTTCTGGATCACGTAGCGCAGCGCGCCGGTGTTGCGCGCGACCTTGCCGGGCGGCTCGGGCGTGACCTCGAAGTCGCGCTTCTCGTTGTAGCGCTCGAGTGGCATCGCCTCAGCTCGCCTTCCGCGTCGGCGCGTGGGTGGCCTTCCTGGCGGTCTTCTTGTTCGCGGCGGTCTTCTTGGTGGCCTTCTTTTTTGCGGCGGTCTTTTTTGGGGCGGTCTTGTTCGCGGCGGTCTTCTTGCCGGCCTTTTTCGCGGCGGTCTTCTTGCCGCGGCGGGCGGGGGCGTCGTTGGCGGCGTCGTCGTCGGCGGCGGTCTTCTTGCCGCCGAGGCTGCGCTTGAGGAGGGCCATGATGTCGACGACGTTGCTCGGCTCGGGCTCGGGGACGGGCTCCTCCGGGGTCTCGGTGTCGCCCTCCTTGACCTTGTGTTTGATGAATTTGAGCAGGTCGTCGCGGTAGGTGTCCTTGAACTCTTCCGGCTTGAACGGCGCCTCCATGTCGGAGACGAGGCGCTCGGCCATCTTCATCTCCGCCGGCGAGATCTGCATCTGGCGGGCGCTGGACGCGGGGAGGTCGAAGTCCGTGGGCTTGTGCAGCTCGTGGTCGTAGCGCAGCAGCTCGAGGATGAGGGCGTTGTCGCGGACCATCACCGCGGCGACGCTCTCGCGGGTGCGGATGACGACGCGGGCGATGCCGACCTTGCCCGTCTTCTTCAACACCTCGCGCAGCAGCACGTACGCCTTTTGCCCCTTCTTGCCGGGGACGAGGTAGTACGGCTTTTCAAAGTACATCGGCTCGATCGCGGAGGCGTCGGTGAAGTGGACGATGTCGACGGTCTGCGTGGCCTTGACGTTGGCCCGCTTGAAGTCCTCCTTCTCGACGATGACGTACTCGCCCTCCTCGTACTCGTAACCCTTGACGATGTTGTCCCAGTCGACCGGCTCGTTGGTGGTGCGGTTGTAGCGCTGGTACCCGACCGGGGCCATGTCACGGCGGTCCAGCAGGTCGAAGTCGAGGTCGTCGCGGGACTCGGCGGTGTGTAGACCCACGGGGATCTGCACGAGACCGAAGCTGATCGTTCCCTCCCAAATCGCTCTGGTCGCCATGATGTCGCCTTTCGCGCCCCGGTTCGTAACACGGAAGCGCGCGGCCGCAAGTCGCGGCGCCTCGAGCTGCGGTCGGCCCGGTCGGCCCGTTCGGCTCGCTCGCGCCCTCGCGCGCCCGTGGTGCCGCCCGTGTTCGACGCCCGGCGAACCGTGCGTCGTGAGAGACTGCGGTCTCCTCGTGCGCCGCGCCGCGACCCTCACCCTGCTCGTCCCGCTCGTGGCGCTCGCCGCTTGCTCGCGCGAGCAGCGGACCAGGCAGGCCGACAGCCCCCCGACCGACGTCGTCGCCGCCGCCCCGGCCAGCGCCAAAGCAGCCTCGCCGATCGCCGCGGCCGTGCTGCGTCCGCTGGCGCCCGCGTCCGACCTCGAGTTTCTCACGCCGGACGACCACCTCACGCGCGTCGCCCTCGTGCTCGTCGGTCGGCGCCCGACCGCGGCCGAGCTCGCGGCCGTGCGCCAGGACCCGGGCGCGCTGGCCGGCATCGTCGACGGCTACCTCGCCGACCCCGCCTTCGGCGCGGTCATCCGGGACATGTGGCACGAGGTGCTGCTGCTGCGCGTCGAGGGCAAGCCGGTGCTCCCGCGTTACGGCGGTCTGCCGCAGGGCACCGACGCCGAGTGGATCCGCGACGTCAGCGAGGAGCCGCTGCGCCTGATCGAGCACGTCGTCACCCATGACCTGCCGTTCGGCGCGATCGTCACCGCCGACTACACGATCGCCAGCGACCTCGCGCTGCAGGTCTGGGGCGGCACCGCCTTGCCGCCCGACCCCGCCGCGCCGACCGCCGAGGGCTGGCACCGCGTCGCCTGGGACTCCGGCCAGCCGATGGCCGGCCTCCTCTCGAGCGGCGCCCTGTGGCTGCGCCACCCGTCGAACGGGACCAACCTGCACCGCGGCCAGGCCGAGCTGATCGCCGACAGCCTGCTGTGTAGCGGCTTCCTGGGCCGCGACGTCCCGCTGTTCAACAACATCGACCTGTCCGATGAGACAGCCGTGAAGGAGGCCCTCACGCGCGAGCCCGGGTGCGTCAGCTGCCACCAGACCCTCGACCCGCTGGCCAGCCATCTGTTCGCGTTCCAGCGCATCGGCGGGAACACCGTCCGCAAGGCCTATGATAAGTCCGACCCGACGAAGTGCCTGAGCCCCGAGCGCGGCAACTGCTACCCGCTCGCCGAGTATCGGCCCAAGCTGGCCGAGGCGTGGAAGAGGAAGACCGGGCGCCCGCCCGGCTACTTCGGCCTGCCGAGCGCCGACCTGCGCGGCCTCGCGGCGCAGATCGCCGACGACCCGCGCTTCTCGATGTGCGCCGCCCGCCGCTTCTACGGCTACTTCATGCAGGTCGACCCCGCCGACATCCCGGACCCGACCGCGGCCTCGCTGCAGGACGCGCTGATCGCCGCCGGCATGCGCGTCAAGCCGCTCATCAAGTCGATCGTCCTGTCCGACGACTTCCGGGCCGTCGGCGCCCGCGCCGACTCGCCCGCGTCGGCGCTCGTCGGCCGCAAGACCACCCGGCCCGAGCAGCTCGGCCGCCTGCTGGCCAGCCTCACCGGCTACACCTGGACGGGCGGGTCGGCGCCCGGCGGCAGGGGCAAGAAGGCCGGAAAGGCCGCCGGCCGCCACGCCGACGTCTCGCTGCTCGACACCGACCTCTTCGGCTTTCGCGCGATGGCCGGCGGCGTCGAGGGCGTCCAGATCACCGAGCCCAGCTTCGCGTACAGCCCGACCCGCGCCCTGGTCCTCCAGACCCTCGCCAGCGAGGCCGCCAGCCACGCCGCCGCCGAGGGCGAGCTCCTGACGATCGCCGACGGCGACACCAGCGAGCCCGCCGTGCGCCGCCAGCTCGTCGACCTCCACGCCCGTCTGCTCGTCGAGACCCTGCCGGCCAGCGACCTCGCGATCGACGCCGGCCTCGCGCTGTTCAGGGCCAGCCTCCCGCGCCCGCAGGACACCCGCCACGCGTGGACCGTCGTCCTCACCGCGCTCCTGCAAGACCCCCGCATCGCCTTCCACTAGACCGCGCCCAGGCCACCCGCATGACCCTGTCCCGCCGCAGCTTCAGCTTCGCCGCCGCCGCCGGCCTCGCCGCTGCGGCTGTCCCGAGGGCCAGCCGCGCCGCCGCGGCCGAGCCCCGCTTCTTGCTCGTCGTGTTCGTCCGCGGCGCCTGGGACGTCACGTGGTGCCTCGACCCCAAGCGCGGCCCCCGATGCGACGTCCCCGCGGGCGACATCACCTCGTTCGCGGCCGGCCACAAGATCCTCACCCACGCGGATCGCCCCGCCATCAGGACCTTCTTCGACGCCCACGCCGCCCGCGCCGCGGTGATCAACGGCATCTGGATCGGCAGCGTCGCCCACACCTCCGCGAGGATCCGGATCCTCACCGGCACCCGCAGCGCCCGCAACCCCGACGTCGCCGCGCTGTTCGCCGCCGACGCCGTCAAGAAGAACCCCGCCCTCGCCCTCCCTTACGTCGACCTCGGCGGCGGCGCCTATGCCGGGCCGCACGCCAGCCTGCTCGGCCGCGTCGGCACCACCAACCAGCTCGTCACCCTCCTCGACCGGGCCAGGGCCTTCAAGGACCCCGCGCAGCGCAGGTCCTTCGACCTCGACGCGGGCGAGCAGGACGCCCTCGCCGCCTACGTCGCGCGGCGCACCGAGGCCATGCGCCGCGGCGCCGTCGGTCCGACCGCCGATCGCCTCGACGGCTTCCGCGCCAGCCTCGACCGCGCCGCCGCCCTGCGCGGCAACGCCGAGCTGCGGGCCATGAGCGTCGGCCGCGCGACGAGCCTGGCGCAGCAGGGCGAGCTGGCGATCGCGCTGCTGCGCAGCGGCGTCGCGGCCGCGGCCTTCCTCGACTCTCGCCTCGACTGGGACACCCACGACGCGATCGCCGACCAGGGCGTCCATCACGAGCGCCTGTTCACCGACCTCACCGCGATCGCCGCCCGCCTCGAGCAGACCGGCATGCTCGAGCGGACCACCGTCGCCGTCCTGTCCGAGTTCACTCGCACGCCCAGGCTCAACAAGCAGCCCGACCCCGGCAAGGACCACTGGCCGTTGACCAGCGCCCTCGTGTTCGGCGGCGGCGTCGGGCCCGGCCGCTTCGGCACGACCGACGACGGCCTCGGCGCGGTCCGTGTGCGCATGGACGACGGCACGGCCAGCGACAGCGGCCGACTGCTGCAATTCGACAACTTCGCCGCCGGCCTGCTCGGTCACCTCGGCGTCCCCCACAGCCCCTGGATCCCCAACGTGGAGCCGTTTCGTGGCCCGTTCGCCTGACCTCCGCCACCTCGCGCTCGTCGCCCTCGCCGCCGTCCTCCTGTGCGACGCGCCCGCGCCCGCCAGCGCCGCGCCAGCGACCCCCGAGGAGAGGGCCGCACGCAAGAAGAAGCGCCAGGAGGCGCGCGACGCCGCCGAGAAGCCCGCCGAGAAGCCCGCCAAGAAGCGCGACGACCGGGCCGGCGAGCAGCCCGCGGCGCCCGACCCTCCGACCGGGCCCGGCAGGAGCAGGGCCACGCCGTCGACCGCCCCGCTCCCGCAATGTCCGCAGGGCAACACGCTGACGTGGCGGTCATTCGGCGCCGGCTTCCTGCTCACGTGGTGCACCGGCTGCCACAGCAGCCACCTCGGCGCCGACGCCCGTCAGGACGCCCCGGACGGCGTCGACTTCGACACTCTGGCCAATTTCAGGCCCCACGCCGGCATCGCCCACGAGCGCGCCGTGCTCGACGCCCACGCCTTCATCCGCGACCCGAACAGCGCGTCGCCGATGCCCCCCGCCGGCCTCCCCCCCGACGCGGACCGTCGGCGCTTCGCCCAGTGGATCGCCTGCGGCGCCCCGTGACCGCGGCGGGGCGCGGTCAGTGGCGGTGGAGCATCGCCTCGAGCACGGGGATGTGGTCCTGACAGCGCATGAGCAGGTCGCGGCTCATCTCCTTGACGTCCTCGGCGACCTCGGGGTCGTTGATCGCCGACTCGTATGAGCGAATGCCGTGCTCCTCGCCCTCTTTCAGGGCCTTGAGCGCCGCCGCGTCGCCGAGCAAGTTCGCGGTCGCCTGCACCGCGCCCGCGAAGGTGCCCCAGGCGCCCGAGCTGGTCGGCATCTGCCCGGGGTAGCGCAGCAGCAGGTCTCGCAGGAGCCCGACCGCCTGGCTGTGATCGGCGAAGATCTGCCGCAGGCGCGCGCCCTCCGGCGCGCCGTTCACCTTGGCGAGCGCCTTTTCGTAGGTCTCCACCGCGGACATCTCGCCGCGCAGGAGGCTCTTGAGGGTGTCGGGGGTGGTGTCGGGATCCATTTGCGTCTGCAGCATGTGGGCCTCGTACTCCCGCAGGGGAGCGGTCAACGGGGCGCGTTCGCGGGGGTGCCGCGGGCGTGCCGGCGATCACAGGAGCCCTGCCGGTGGCACACGCTACCGGCGGGCCGGGACTGGGAAAAGTAAGGGCTTTGGAGGCATAGCCCCGCGGTTCGCGCGGTCAAGCCGCGACGGTCGATCGCGGCGGCTTCTCACCAAAGCCCCGGTCTACGCGGGGCTGCAGGGGGCTGCTGCGCATGGGCCGCTCGCTCGAATGGCGCTGAGACCCCGCTGAACGTAGTTATGTGGTGATATCGGGGACAGGCAGGAGCGCGGGGTCAAGGCGCCCGCTTTGGGGGCCTGGGAGGACCTGTCCGAAGGGACAGGATGTGCGCATGAGGCGGTGGAGGCGGATCGCCGCTGACTTTATTTCTGCATATCCCGGGCCGAGCGGACCGGAGGGAGCTTTGCGGGGTTCGGCGGTGTTGGATATCGGGCGACCGGGCTTGGGTGGGTGACTTCGCGCGGGAGGGCTGGTAAGTGAGAGGCATGGCCTGGCCTCGCGTCCTGCCGCTCTCTATCGGGGTCGTGCTCGCGTGCGGGGGCGGCGGGTCCGCGGGGGTGACCGGATTGTCGGCGAACCCGGATCCGCCGGCGGAGACGACGAATGGGTCGGGTACCGCGAGCAGCACGGGCGGGTCGACGGGGGGCTCGACGAGCTCCGGAGGCGAGGGCGGCGCCGGCAGCTCGAGCACGGGGATGAGCTTCGACATGGGCGCGAGCCCGGACTTCGGGCCGGTGACGCCCGCGGGGTGCAAAGGGAAGATCGACCTGCTGTTCGTGATCTCGCGCGACTCGCTGATGGATGTTCAGCAGGAGAAGCTGGTCGCGGACTTCCCGGGGTTCATCGCGGTGATCGAGGACGCGTTCGCCGACTTCGACTTCCACATCATGGTGATCGACGGCGATCAGGGCTGGGGGTCGGACCTGTGCAACGAGGGCTGCGAGCCGGAGGGGTGCGAGGACTTCCCGTGCGAGCTGCTGGACACGGTGAAGGCGTGCGACGAGGCGATCGGGGCGGGGACGATCTTCAACGCGGGGCGGTTGGCGGCCAACAAGCCGTGCGGGCTGGCGGCGGACAAGCGCTACCTGACGAAGGGGCAGCCGAACCTGGCCGAGACCTTCAGCTGCCTGGCGCAGGTCGGGACGAGCGGGTCGGCCCAGATGATCGAGGCGCTGGTCGCGTCGGTCAGCCCCAAGCTGCGCAGCGGGTGCAACAAGGGGTTTTTGCGCGACGACGCGGTGCTGTTCGTGACGTTCGTGAGGGACACATACGACTCACTGGAGGGCGTGCCCTACGAGTGGCACCTGCAGATCCGCGAGGCCAAGGGCGGCGATGACAACGCGATCGTGCTGCTCGACATCGGCGCCTTCGCCGACCTCGCGGCGTGCGAGGCGTCGAACGAGCCGCTGTGCGGGCTGATGAAGCTGTTCCCGTACAAGGCCTTCGTCGACAATGATAGCCCGACGTACGTGCCCGGCTTCGCGGAGGCGACGAAGCTGGTAGCGAAGGCCTGCGCGGACTTCGTGCCGGGCTGAGACGAGCGGTCACGGGTCGATGACGGCGAGCGCCGGGTACTCGCCGGCGCCCACACCTCCGGTGTAGATGACGGCGTAGGGGCCGACGGCGACGGTCTTCGGGAACTGCAGCACCGGCGCGTCGTCATGGCCGTAGGTCCAGACCGGCTTCTCGGCGTGGGGGACGAGGGCGCGCAGCCAGAAGCTGGTCACCCACGGGCCCTCGACGCGCGCCGAGGCGATCACGAGGTAGCCGGCCGGGCTCCAGGCGAGGTCGGTCGGGGTGAGGACGTCGGCGCCGAGCGAGACCCGCCAGGTCTCGGCGCCGCCCGGGGCGAACAGCCGCAGCTCGGGCTTCGGCGAGCACTTGTCGCCGCAGGTGTACAGGCTGACGGCGTACTCGCCGACGGCGGTGACCGTCAGCGCGCTCGCGCCGCTCTGGACCGTGGTCGCGTCGATGCCGGGGCCGAGCACGGTCCAGTGGGTCGCCTCGGTGGCGAGGTCGTACTCGAGGAGGAAGAGGCGGTCTCGATTGAAGTTGTTCAGGTCGTGCCAGCCGTACACCTCGCCGACGAGCGCGAGCGCGCCGTTGTTGAAGGCGCAGTCGGTCGGTGTCTCGATGAACTTGCTGTCGAGGTCCGCCGGGTCGAGCTTGTACTGGAAGGGGTCCGGGGAGAAGCCGGGCTTGCCGGGGCGGAAGCCCCAGACCTTGGCGGCGGGTTTCTGCTGGCCGTTGCGGGTGCCGCAGACCACGGCGGTGTCGTCGGGGGCGAGGGCGAGGGCGTGGGCGACCTCGCCGAGCGCGCCGCCGCCGATCTTGACCGGAGCGTCGGCCCACGCGGTGATGTTGCCGAGCCACCAGCGCGGGTCGCCCTCGAAGAGCAGCTCGGCGAGGACGTACAGCGAGCCATCGGCGGCGACGGCGAGGTCGACCGCCCGGCACGGCTGGTCCGGCAGCACGGGCCGGGTGTCGCCGACGCCGTACTTGCCGCCGGCGTCGCGGCGGCGGAGGTGACACCGCGGCGTGACGTTCGGTTCGAGGGTGAGGAGCTCGAAGACGGTGCCATCGGGGGCGACGGCGAGCGCCTCGATGACGCCGACACCGAGCTCGCCGCTGGCCTCCCAGTAGGCCTCGCCGCCGCCCGGAGGCAGCGCGGCGGTGAACTGGCGCAGCCGCGTCGCGCCCGCGAGCGCGCCGCGCCAGGGCGTGAATTCGAGGTCGTGGGTCCCGTTGGCGAGCCACGAGTACACGGGAGCCTCGCCGATGAAGGTGTCGGGTCCGGTCCGGAGGAGGTCGAAGGGGGCCGCGTCGTCGAGCTGCACGGTGACGCGGTCGGCGTCCTCGGCGATGACGCTGATGGGGAGAGGACCGGCGGCCTCGATCTTGTTCGGGACGGTCAGCGTGACCAGGGTCGGCGTGGGCTCGGGGTCCTGTGGTGCGGTGGTCGTGCCGGTCTCGCCTGCGTCGGTGGTACCGCTGGTGGAGGTGTCCGGATCCTCGGTCGTCGTCTGGATCGCCGGCCGGGTCGGACCGGTGCTGGTCGAGCCGGTCGACCCGCCGGTGGTATCCGGGTCATAGCAAGCGGCCCGGACCGTCTCGGAGCAGAGGGGGATGGAGAACAGGTCGTCCCAACCGCACCCGATAGTGAGCGTCGCTGAGAGGAGGACGAGCGAGCGCAGCATATTCGAAGAGATCATATTCGGGTCGTTTTCGCGCGTCATGAGTGGCATGAAAGGCATGAAAAGCCCGAGGGACCCGTGATTCGGGCGGCCGGCGCGATCAGGTGGCGACGGCCATGCGCAGCGACTGCGACGCGTCGGAGGGCTCGCTGGCGTCGACGCCGTCGCGTTCGCCGACGATCTGTCGCGGGTGGCCGGTGAGGGCGCGGGCGGCCTGCATGCCGGCGATGACGGCGGACTCGGCGACGCCGAGGTCGAGGCCGCCCGTGAGCCAGTCGCCCGCCAGCACGAGGTTCTTGAAGCCGCTGTCGTCGGGGCGCAGGCGGCGGCGGGGGCTGCCCGGTGGGGTCAGCGTCACGCGGTCGCTGGGGGCGGCGAGCATCCAGCAGTTCTGAGCCGCGAGGCGGTGCTCGCCGGTGCGCCCGCTCGGGTCGAGGAGCAGCTCCCAGTTGAGCTCGCGCGTGGCCGCCAGCGAGGCCTCGGGCCACAGGCGGCGGGGATGGCTTTTAAGCCAGGTCCAGACGATGTCGCGGACCTGCTCGCGACCGGGGGCCGGCTGGCCGGGGGCGGGGTCCGTGAGCGGGCCGTCGAGGGCGAGGACGGCGGCGGGGCGGAGGTCGCGGGTCCAGGCCTCGTGGGCGACGATGGCGGAGCGGTTGGCCCAGCGCGGGAGGGGGGTGCCGGGGAGCGCGCCGGCGGCGACGGCGGTGGCGTTGCCGGCGAGCTGGGCCCAGGTCGGGGACAGCCACAGCTGGGCGCCGCAGCTGGCGGCGCTCTCGGCGTGCTCGAGGGCCTCGCGCCAGCGGGGTTGGAGGGCGAGGAGCTCGCCGCACAGGCGGGGGAGCGCGGGGGCGGGGATGCCGAGGACGACGTCGTCGAAGTCGGCGCCGCGGCGCAGCGTGAATTCTTCGATCTCCGGGGAGTCGGCGGATTCGAAGTCGAGGGCCTGGATCAGCGGGCTGTCGCCGAGCACGATCTGCGCGTACACGGGCCGGCTCGGCCAGCACGGCACGCCCTTGACGTTGACGAGCGGCTCGTAGTCGTCGATGCCGGGGTCGAGCTCGACCTGGCGGCCGAGGCGGATCGCGGTGACGTGCTCGCCCTCGGCGCGCAGCTGCTTGACCTTGTGGAAGAACCGGAAGCGGACGCCGCGGCGGCGCAGCACCTGGTAGATCGGCGCGAACACGACCTCGCCGAGGTCGCCCTGCGGCGTGTAGTAGAGCGCGCCCTTGTGGGCCAGCAGGGCGCGCAGCAGCAGGCGCAGGCCGGCGCCGGCGGCCAGCGCGGGGCGCTGCGGGTCGCCGCCCTGGTAGGCGAGCAGCAGGTCGTAGAAGCCGGTCACGACCGGGCTGGCGAGCGAGAGCGGGTTGGCGCCGTGGTGGCGCAGCCAGGCGCGCAGGTCGTGGTCGTCCGCCGCGGAGAAGCCCTGCGGGGTGCGGTCGAGGCCGTCGTGGATGATGCCGCGGACGACGGCGAGGGCGAGGTCGAGGAGGGCGACGAACTGCGGGTGGATCTCGCGCGAGCCGGCGGCCTCGAGCGCGCGCAGGGACTGCTCCGCGCCGACGACGAGCGGCTGGGCCCACGCGCGGCGCTGGCGGGACGACAGGCTGCCCTCCGGGACGCGGGTGCCGGCCTGCCGCAGCAGGGCGTCGTAGTCGGGGGCCTTGGGGTCGAAGGCGGCGAAGGCGGCGATGCCCTGGCCGTGCGCGCGGCGCAGCAGCGCGGGCAGGAGGTTGCGGGCCTGGTCCTGCCAGCGCGGGGCGAGGTCGGCGTAGCTCGGGAACTCCGGGTGGATGCCGGGCAGGCAGTCGAGCACCCAGGGCAGCAGGATCTGGACGTAGCCCCACACGTCGGGCGGCGGGGCGCCCTCGCCGGGGACCGCGTCGTTGCGGGGGATCGCCAGCGGCCACAGGCGCGCCTTCTCGTCGGTGCCGGTGCCGATCAGCAGGGTCTCCGCGGGCTTCCACGCCTCGCGGAAGGTCGCGAGCGGGGCGCCGGCGGGGCGCCCGAGCTCGCGGTAGCAGCGGCGCAGCAGCGCGAAGGTGTTGTCGTAGCAGCCCCACCACACCTGCTGGCCGAAGGCCTCGCTGCGCAGGTTGGCGCGGGTGTTGCGGCCGCTGCGGGCCTTGCCGCCGAGGCGCCAGCCGATCTGATAGAGGGTGACCTCGAGGCGGTCCTGCCAGTCGGGCGCCTCGGTCAACGCGAGCGCGGCGGCGAGTGAGCCGAGGCCGCCGCCGAGCACGACGACCCGACGCTTCTTTGCGGGCGCGGCGGCGCGGGGGGCTCCGGGCGCGTGAGGTCCTGATCGATCGGTCATGGTCACGTCCGCGGCGGAGTGTAGCTCGTTTTCGAGCGAGCGTGCAAAGGCGGATGTGCGCGTTCAGCAGCCAACTGCGGCTGCTTTCACCGGCGTCGGTCGCGCGCCGTACCCAGGCCGGGGCGGGCGCGCTACAAGGCCGGTCGATGAGACCGACGATCCCCGAGCAGGCGCGCGTGCTGTCGCTGCCCGGCGCCGAGGTGCCGGCGCTGGTGTTTCACCCCGAGGCGCCGGCGCGGGCGCCCGCGGTGCTGTTCTTTCACGGCCTGCGCGCCAGCAAGGAGGTCCAGCGCAAGGAGGGTCGCTCGCTCGCGGAGGCCGGCTTCGCCGCGGTGGTGGTCGACGCGCCGCACCACGGCGCGCGGCGGTCGGAGCGGCTCGAGCAGCTGCGCGCCGCCGAGGGCGACGCCGCCGACCTGATATTTTTTAACATGGTCCGCGAGGCCGCCGACGAGGTCCCGGGGCTGGTCTCGCTGTTGCTCGCGGAGGGGCATCCGGCGGTGGCGATCGCCGGGATCTCGATGGGCGGCTACATCGCGCTGGCGGGCGCCGTCGCCGAGCCGCGGCTGGTCGCCGTGGTGTCGATCCTCGGCTCGCCGGACTGGACGCCGGACAGCGGCGTGGTCGCGCCGGAGCTCGCCGAGGTCGTCGCCGCCGATCCGATGCACCGCCGCGAGCGGCTGGTCCCGCGGCCGCTGCTGCTGCTCAACGCCGGCCGTGACACCCACGTCCGGCCCGAGGGGGCGCGCGCGCTGGCGGCGGCCCTGCGCCCGCGCTACGCCGACGCGCCCGGGCGGCTCGTGCACCGCGAGTACCCCGAGGCCGACCACTTCATGGGCGAGCGCGACTGGGGCGACCTGTGGGCGACCACCCTGGCGTTCCTGACCCGCTTCGTGCCGCGGGGTGAAGTGTAGATTCTTGAAGTGCGCACATTCGCGGGGTGCGCACATTACCCCGACAGCGGGCGCTGGCGGAACATCTCGAGCAGCAGCTCGGAGAAGGCGGAGACGCGGCGTGGGACGTGCTTGCGCTCCGGGCGGACGAGGAACACCGCGCCGCGGCGCAGCTCCCAGCGGGGCAGCACGCGGGCCAGGGTCCCGGCCGCGAGGTCGGCGTCGGCGAGGTAGGAGGGCAGCAGGGTGACGCCGCCGCCGGCGCGGGCGACCTCGCGGGCGAAGAACTTGTCGTCGCAGACCGTGCGCGCGGCCGGCAGCGGCAGGTCGGGCAGGCCGGGCAGGCCGACGATCTCGTGGTCGTGCAGGTCGGCGAGCTGGCGCGGCGGGCCGCGGCGGGCGAGGTAGGCCGGGGCGGCGTAGAGGCGCAGCGTCACCGCGCCGAGCCTGCGCGCGACCAGCGAGGCGCCGCGCAGCGGGCCGGCGGCGAAGCGCAGCGCGAGGTCGAAGCCGCCGCGCGCGAGGTCGACGACCGCGGCGCCGAGGTGGACCTGCACGCGCACTTCGGGGTGGCGCGCGGTGAACCGGGCGACCGCCTCGGCCAGCACCGTCGTCCCGAGGTCGACGCTCGTCGTCAGCTTCAAGGTCCCGCTCGGCGCCTCCGCGGCCTCGGGCAGGTCCGACAGCGAATGCTCGAGCGTGGCCAGCGACGGCGCCACGCGCTCGAACAGCGCGGCGCCGGCGGCGGTCGTGGTCACCGTCCGCGTCGTGCGCAGGAACAGCTGGAGCCCGGTCGACGCCTCCAGGGCCGCGACCGCCCGGCTGACGGTCGAGCGCGGGACCCCGAGCCGCAGCGCCGCCGCCGAGAAGCTGCCCGCCTCGTGCACGCCGACGAACGCCCGGACGAGGTTGAGGTCGATCGGTGCAACCACGCACCAGTGATGGCAGCTTCGCGCCATTGTTGCAAGCGCGGGCGAGCGGCATGGTGGGGACATGCCACCGGACACCCGCAGCGAGGCCGAGCGCGCGCTCGACCAGCACCTCCACCTCATCGCCAGCGACATCGAGCGCTGGCTCGACCTGTTCGCCGACGACGCCGTCGTCGAGTTCCCGTACGCGGCCGCGCTGGGCCGGCCCGGGCGCTTCGTCGGCAAGCCGGCGATCGCCGCGTACTTTCGCACGACCCCGGCGACCTTTCGCGGCCTCGTGTTCACCGACCTGCGCAAGCACCCGGGCGCCGACCCGCGGGTCGCGGTCGCCGAGGTCCACGGCGCCGCCACGATCGCGCCGACCGGCAGGCGCTACGAGCAGGACTACGTGATGATCGTGCACACCCGCGACGGCCAGATCTCGCACTACCGCGAGTACTGGGACCCGACGCCGGCGATCGCCGCGTTCGCGGAGGTGGCGTCGTGACGGCCCCCCGCGTGCTCGTGCTCGGCGCGACCGGCAAGACCGGCAGCCGCGTCGCGAGCGGCCTGGTCGCGCGCGGCCTCGCGGTCCGCACCGCCAGCCGCGGCGACGCGCCCGGCGATCACGTGCGCTTCGACTGGGCCGACCCCGGCACCCACGACGCGGCGCTCGCCGGGGTCACGCGCGCCTACCTCGTCGCGCCGGCGCTGGTCGACGACCCGGCGCGCCTGATGCTGCCCTTCGTGACGCGGGCGCTCGAGCGCGGCGTCCGGCGCCTGGTGCTGCTCGGCTCGTCGGCGGTCCCCGACGGCGCGCCGGGCCTCGGCACGGTCGCGCGTGCGCTGCGAGAGCAGGCCCCGGAGTGGGCGGTGCTGCGGCCGTCATGGTTCATGCAGAACTTCGTCGACCCGCACCACGGCCACGGCGCGAGCCTGCTGCGCGACGGGGAGATCGTGACATCGACCGGCGACGGCCGCGTCGGCTTCGTCGACGTCGCCGACATCGCGGCCGTCGGCGTGCACGCGCTCGCCGACGAACGCTCGCACGACGCCGCCCACGTGATCACCGGACCCGAGGCCCTGAGCCACGACGAGGTCGCGCAGATCGCCGGACACGCGCTCGGTCGGCCGGTCCGCCACGTCCGCGTCGACGACGAGACGGCCCGCCGCCGCCTCGTCGACCTCGGCATGCCGCGCGCCTACGCGGAGCTGCTCGTCGGCCTCGACGTCGCGATCCGCGGCGGCGCCGAGGCGCGGGTGACCGACACGGTCGAGCGCATCACCGGCCGGCCGCCGCGCAGCTTCGCCGCGTTCATGACGGCGTGGCAGGCCGCGCGAGGCTGACGGCGATGCGTTGGCCGGGGACGGAGCCGGCAGCCACGGCCGGCTGTAGACGAGCGTCTTCGCGCGCCCCGCGGAGGCGATCGCCGGTCCCACGCGGGCTGGACCCGTTCGGTCGCGCTCAGGGCAGGGGGCCGGGGCGGATGTCGATGAAGTTGTGGATGAAGCCGCAGCTCGAGCAGGCCAGCGAGTGGACCGGGGCGGCGTGGGTGAAGCCGCCGGCGGGCGAGGTGAAGCGCAGGGTGCTCATGCTCAGCGGGAGCGGCTGGCGGGTGTCGTGGCCGGCGAAGATCGCCACGGGCAGCAGGGTGCCGCCGCACATCACGCAGGCCTTGTGGGCGCCGCTGCGGCGCTGCTCGTGGCGGTGCTCCTGGGCCTCGCGGGCGCGGCCCTCGGCGGCGTCCAGCGCCTCGCGCAGGCGCGCGTTCTCTCGCTCGAGGTCGGCGAGCTGCATGGCGATGGCGTCGCGGTCGTCGCGATAACCCATGGGCGGGACGATAGCAGGAGTTATAACCACCGCGCACCGTGCCCAAGTTCGTCACCCGGCAATGCACCCGCGCGGACTGTCGCCTGCGCTTCCCCGTCGCCGCCGATACCACGCTCGGCGAGCGCTGCCCGCACTGCGGCGAGGCGACGGTCGTCGACCTCGCCTACGACACGCACGACGCGCACGCGCCGGAGGAGGCGCAGGCGGCCGAGCCGGCGACGCGCGTGGCCGGCCCCGCGGTCGAGGCGCTGCTCGACAACGTCCGCAGCCTGCGAAACGTCGGCTCGATGTTTCGCACGGCGGACGGGGCGGGGCTGCGCCACATGCATCTGGGGGGGTTCACGCCGACGCCGGCGCATCCGCAGATGGCGAAGACGGCGCTGGGGGCGGAGGCGACGGTGCCGTGGACGCTGCACCGCGACGGCGCGGCGGCGGCGGCGTGGCTGGAGTCGGCGGGGATGCGGTTGTGGGCGCTGGAGGGCGGTCCGCACTCGCGCGACTTCTTCGAGGTGGCGGCGTCGGAGGCCGCGGGCCCGCCGATCGTGCTGGTGTTCGGGCACGAGGTGTCGGGCGTCGACCCGCGGATCCTCGCGCGCTGCGAGCGGGTGCTGCGGCTGCCGATGCTCGGGCTCAAGGGATCGCTCAACGTCAGCGTGGCGTTCGGGATCGCGGTCTACGGGCTGCGCTTCGCCGCGGCGCGCTGACGAGACGGGCGATCAGCCGGGCTTGCGCGGGCGGAGGTCGGGATGGCGGTGAGCAGCGGGATGGCGCGCTCGGCGATGGCGAAGAAGACGGGGTCGGCCTCGATGCCGATGCTCCGATAATCGTTGTAGTTGGCGGCGGCGATCGTGGAGCCGCCGCCCATGAACGGGTCGAGCACGACGCCCTCGCCGAGCGGCAGGGCGGCGCGCACGATCTGGCGCATGAAGCTCTGGGGTTTCAACGAGGGGTGATCGGCGATCTCGCGCTCGGCGGGGCGGGTCGGGGCGCAGGGGATGACGTCCGTGAACGGTCGCTCGGGCGAGACGCGGCGCAGGCCGCCGGTGCGCCACTTGCGGAGGTTGTCCTTGACAAGACCCTCGCAGGGCTTGCGAAACAGGCCCCAGGGCTCCCACGCGGAGCGCGGCATGACGCTGACGTCGGCGAACTCGTGGTGGGCGTTCTTCGGGCGGTCGCCGCCGCGCAAGGTCTGGACCAGGCGGATGACCTCGCCGCGCTTCTCGAAGCCGGCGGCGAGCAAGGGCAGATAGACGAGGTGCGAGACGAGCGGGTTGGTGGCGATGAAGACGTGGCCGCCAGGGACCAGGACGCGGAAGATCTGCCGCGCCCAGTCGGTGAAGAAGGCCTGAAGCTCGGCCTGCTGGGCCGGGTCGAGGGTGGTGAAGCGGGGCAGCGGGCTGCGCTTGCAGCCGTCGAGGGTCGGCGGCATGCGCCACACGCCGCCCTTGCCGGCGCGCAGCTTGAGCTTCTCGACGTCGCTGAACTCGCGCAGGCCGTACGGGGGGTCGGTGACGACCGCGTGGATGGTGGCGGCCTCGCGGGCCCGCAGCCAGGTGCGGCAGTCGGCGCGGACCAGGGTGGCTCTGCCGGGCAAAGGCCCCGGTGATGGTTCGCTCTGCACCCGGGCGCAGGGTCGCACGCGGAGCGTGCGGGGGTCAACCTGGCGCGGGGTCGGGTGCGACGGGGTCCGCGGGCGGGATGCTTCGCCGCGGCGTGCCCGCGGGTGGTTCTATTGATAGGAGGTGTCCCGAGAGGCAGGTGTGGAGATTGCGGGGGGACGGGTCATTCGCGGCAGACGGCGGTGATCGTCGGGGTGTGCGGGGAGCCGGGGTGGGCCCGGGCGAAGGCCCGGGCGGTCGCGCGGGCGCGCTCGGGCTCGCCGACGGCGCAGAGGGCCTGGACGCGCAGGAGCATGCGCTCCTCGGCGAGGTGACCCGAGGGGAAGCGGCGCGCGTGCTCGGCGAGCAGCTCCAGCGCCTGCTTCGGCGCGGCGGCGGTCAGGGCGGCGCGGGCGCGACGGAGCAGCGAGAGCTCGACGTCCAGGCCGGCGGTCGGGGGCTGCTCCGGGCCGTCGGCGGCGGGCGGCGGCGCGGGGTCCTCGAGGTCGAGGAGCGGGTCGGAGATCGGGCGCGAGAGGTCGGCGCCGGAGGATGGCGGGGCACGGCGCTGCGGCGCCTTATTTGGGTCGCTGCGCGGGCGACGGGGCGAGGCGTCGGGCCCCGGCGAGCTTTCGAGAGCGACGGGCCGGGGTGTGTCGGGCGTGGCGTCGGGTGAGGTGCGCGTGGGGTCGTCGGGCGGGGCGTCGGGCGATCGTTGTGCGAGGTCCGTGGCGGGCGGTGGGCCGGGCGCGGCGATCGGCGGCGTGGGTGCGGGCGTGGTGTGCGTGGCGAACAGGAGCGGGGCCTGCGTGCTGGCGTCGGTGTCGGCGGGGGCCGTGTGCGGCGCGAGGTCGGGGCTCGCGGGGGGCTCGCGGTTCATGAGGTCGCGCAGGCCGGCGAACAGCAGGGCGAGGGCGGCGGCGGCCAGCAACACGGCGCCCCAGACGGCGCGCCGGCCCGGGCCTCCACGCCGGACGACGGAGTGCGAATCGGTGGAGGCGGGATCGCGCCGTGAAGCGGTGGAGTCGGGGGCGCGCCGCGGATCGGACGGGCCACGATCGGCCTGCGAATCGGCGGGCTCGCCGTCGCGCGAATCGGCGTGGTCTGGATCGATCCGCGGATCGGTGGGGTCGAGCTCGTGCTGCGAATCGTCGGGGTCGAGCTCGTGCTGTGAATTCGTGGTGTCGAGCGGCGCGAGGTCCGGTCGTGCGGTATGGGTGGACTCGGCGCGGATGGCGGCCTGCAGCCGCATCCACGCCATCTCCCCTTTTTTGAGGGGGATGCGCTCGAGGTCGCGGTAGGCGGCCAGGAGCTGGTGGGGTTCGCTGGGGTCAGGGCGATCCATCTCGGGCTCCGGTACGGGGGTCTCTTGCCGCGGCGATGAACTCGGCGAAGCGCCTGCGGAGCGCGCTCAGGCGCGAATACAGGGTGTTCAAATTGATGCCGAGGTGCTCGGCGATCTCCGGGGCGCGCAGGCCCTCGATCTCGGCGAGGGCGAAGGCGACTCGCTGGTCGTCCGGGAGAATTTTTAAGAAGCGGTCGACCAGGGCGTGGGCCTCGAGGCGGGCGATGTGCTCCTCGGGGCCGGGGCCGCGGGTCGGCTCCGGGGCGACGGTCAGGCGCCGCAGGTGACGGGCCTGGCTGCGGCGGTGGTGCAGCACGACGTTGCGGGTGATGCCGAACAGCCAGGTGGTCAGCGCCGAGCGCCCGTCGTGATCGGCGAGGCGGCGGTGCACGACCAGGAAGACCTCGTGAAAGACGTCGTCGCGGTGGGCGTCGGCGACGCCGAGGTGGCGCAGCAACCTCCACACGAGATCCGCGTGCTCGCGATAGACCTGCTCGAGCGGCGGGGTCGCGCGCTGCGGGAGGTCGGCGGGCACGGCGGTATGCTTCATCGCGGGGTCGACGGGGTGATTTCCCGGCTCGTGGCGGATCCGTGACGGGGACGCGAAATTCTTGGTGGAAAGGTCAGGGGAACCGGAACTCGAGGCCGAGGGCGCCGCGCAGGGAGACCGGGCCGACGATGTACAGGCGGCCGAGGCCGGCGGCCGCGAAGGTGCCGCGCACGGCCGGGATCGCCAGGTCGACGCCGAGCCACAGCGCGAGCCAGCGGCGCGGGGCGTAGGACAGCGCCGGGCCGAGGGTGACCGCGACCCAGGGGATCGGGTCGCGGCGGGCGTCGCCGTAACCAAAGCCCTCGCCGATGACCTGGCCGGCCTCGAGCCCGCCGCACAACGCGAGCTCGAGCGGGCCGGGGTGCAGGACGCCGCAGCCGCGCGCGGCGAGGGCCCACATGCGTACGCGGGCGCCGGCGGCGGGGTCGAGCTCGGCGACGACGCGGGTCGGGGCGCGGTAGATCGCGCCGAGCTCGACGCGCCAGGCGTGGGCGCGGACGCCGGTGGTCAGGGTCAGCTGCGGGCCGAGCCACGGCATGCCGAGCGCCTCGAAGCCGCCGGCGAGGCGCGCGAAGCCGGACGGGCGGGGACGCGCGGCGACGGCAGGGGACGGGCGGGGCGCGGCGGCGGGCTTTGAAAGCGACGGGGAGGCGGGGGGCGGCGGCGGGTCGCTCGGGCGTGGGTCGGCCGCGGCCGGCTGCGCGGGAGGGCCGGGGCGCGGGCGGTCGAGGACGCCGGGGTCGACGACGACGGCGGTGACGAAGGCGGCGGTCTCGCAGACCTCGCGGCAGGAGGTGCCGGTGAAGCGGCGGGTGCTGCGGGTGCCGGCTGTCTCGAGGGTCAGGTCGGCGGTCCAGCGGCCGTGGGGGTCGCGGGCGAGGTGGAGGGCGGCGCGGACGTGGCGGTCGGTGGAGGAGGCGGGGAGGAGGGCGGCGAGGCCGCGGTCGAACTCGCGGGGGCCGCAGGACGGGTCGCCGTGGAAGGTGACCTCGACCGGCGCGGGCGGGGCCGCGGCGAGGAGGAGGGCGAGGAGGGCGGGCGGCAGGCCCCGAGACTATCCGCGGATGGGGGACTGGCCGCAGCAAAATTTTTGGTGTTGGGGGTCACGGGTTCGGTGGGGTCCGGGAAATCACCGTCGATGCGCAACGATTCATTCAGGGGGCAGGCGTGGCTGGTCGCGGTGGTGGCCGCGGCAGGGTGTCCGCCGATGGGCGACCTCGGCATGTACACGGCGACGGATCCGCAGACCGGGACCGGCGGCGTCGGTGACACCGGCGGCGCCACGGCGCAGAGCTCCGCGAGCGCGGGCGACACCGGGACGAGCGCGGGCGTCACGGACGGGCCGGGCAGCAGCTCGAGCGGGAACGCGGAGACCGCGGCGTTCGGCGACAGCTCGGGCGCGGACGGCGGCGACACGAGCACGGGCGACGCGAGCGCGGGCTCGTCGGGGGATACGAGCACCGGGTCTTCCGGGGCGGGATCGTCGGGCGGCGAGACGTCGAGCGGTGAGACGTCGGGCGGGGGATCCTCGAGCGGTGGATCGTCGGGCGGTGAATCGTCGAGCGGAGATTCGTCGGGCGGGTCGTCGTCGGGCGGCGGGGGAGAGAACGTGTGCGGGAACCTCGAGGTCGGTCCGGGGGAGCAGTGCGACGACGGCGACCTCGACGAGTTCGACGACTGTCAGTCGGACTGCACGTGGGGGCCGGGGAAGAAGCTGACGGTGCTGCCGCTGCCGGACGCGGCGGTCGGCGAGCGCTATTGCTGCGTGGCGGCGGTGCAGGACCAGTTCCTCGAGAACATCGGGCACGGGCTGGTGCTCGGCGGGTTCGTGCCGAACTTCTCGCCGGAGCTGCAGATGGCGGCGCACGTGCAGCAGGTGTACATCCCGCCGGGGGGTCCGGCGAATTGGTCGTACCTCGAGTATGCGGGGATCTACGGGCGGCGGCCGGGGCCGATGGCGACGGCGGAGAACGGGGACGTGGTGGTCGCGGGGATGGTGTACACGGAGGACGTCCAGGTCGACTCGGGCGGGTACCTGTGGTTCGCACGGTTCGCGCCGGACGGGGCGATCGTGTGGAGCTTCGACGTCCCGACGGTGCCGAACAAGACGGAGGCGATCGCCATGTCGCTGGCGGGGGACATCGCGATCGTCGGGCGGGACGCGGGCTTCAGCAACGAGCCGCCGGACCTGCGGGTGTACGGGCCCGACGGTGTGCCGAAGTGGGAGCACGACGAGCCGGCGTCGGCGCTGTACTCGAGCAACTATACCGGGGTCGCGATCGACGCCGAGGGCAATATCTACGTGTCGGGCCATCAGTACGACTACGACCAGGTCGAGGCGCGCACGATCCTTCGCGCGTTCACGGCCGAGGGCGTCCCGCTGTGGGAGAAGGAGCACGTCGCGCCGAAGTACGTGCATACGTTCGGGCGCGGGCTGGTGGTGACGGACCTGGACGTGCTGCTGATGCCGGCCGAGCAATACGACGAGAATGGGCTGACCGACGAGATCGCGGTCGCGGCGTTCGACCTCGGGGGCGAGCTGGAGTGGTGGAAGTACTGGACGCCCGCGCCGACGTGGGGCGTGCGGCCGCTGGCGGTCGACGTCGGGGTGCAAAGCGGCGCGTTCATCGGCGGCTACGGGTTCAAGACCGGCGAGGGGACCATCACCGTGGTCGGCCGCATCGACGCGCTGGGGAACGTGCTGTGGTCGCGCACGGAGCCGGGCGAGGGCGCCCAGGACCTGGTGTTCGCGCCGGACGGCCTCGTGTACGTGGTGACGCCGGACGCGGTCGATGCGTACATCCCGTGAGCAGGCGGGACGTCACCCCGGGATCGGGTTCAGGATGCAGGTGTCGTTGATGATGGCGACGGCGTCCTGGAAGAAGGGGCCGTAGTCGGGCGCGCAGACCGAGGCGGTGATGCCCCGGACGCCGAACAGGGCGACGAACTCGGCCCAGTGCTTGCCGGCCTCGGGCATGTTGCCGGGGCAGCCGGCGGCGGGGTCGGGGATGAGGCCGAGGACGACGGCGCTGTCGTCGTCGCCGCCCTTGGCCGCGACGACGGCGGCGTGCGCGTCGGCGGGGGAGATCGTGTCCTCGACGTTGGGGTCGTCGGTGATCATCGTGATGACGAGGATCGCGTCGTCGCGCAGGAAGCCGGCGTTGCAGCCGTCGGCGGCGTTGATGGCAGGGGCGAGCGCGGCGACCATCGCGTCCATCGGCCGCTCCTGGCCGCTGCCGGCGAGCCCGACGGTGGCGACGCACGCGAAGGTCTCCGCGAGCGTCGGCTCGCCCATCACGATGTAGCGGTTGTCGCCGAAGACCGTGCACAGCTTGTTGCTCGACGCCTGGCCGGCGGGGTGCAGGACGCCGGCGCCGAGCACGGTGTCACACTCGGTGAACATGGCGTTGCAGGCGTGGTTGTTGCAGGTCTGGTGCTTGGCGTCGCCCTTGGCGCACTCGGCCTTGGTGCAGCGGCCGGCGGCGTCGGTGTCGATGACCATGATGTGATAGTCCTGCGCGTCGAGGGTGCTCTGGATCGTATCGATGAAGGCCGGGAACGCGGCCTTGAGCGCGGTCTGCTCCGGCTCCATCGAGATCGAGCTGTCGATCACGAACAGGAAGTCGACCTTGTTGCAGCTCTCGGCGCCGGTCGAGGTCGAGGGCGGCGAGGTGGTCGAGGTCGAGGTGGTCGAGCCGGTCGAGGTCGTCGGGTCGATGGGGGTGGTGGTCGGCTCGGGGCCGGTCGAGGTGCCGGGCTCGGTGCTCGTGCTCGTGCTCGTGCTCGCCGAGCCGGTGCCGGTCGGGGTGACGTCGCCGGTGGTGGTGTTGGTGGCGGTGGTGCTCGTCGAGGCGTCGGTGGCGGTGGTCGTGGCGCTTGCGCTGGCCGTCTCGCGCCCGCCGTCGCCGCCGCAGCCGAGGAGAGAGAGGAGGAGGAGGCCGGCGACGCGCGACGTGGATGGCATCGGGGCACGGTAGCCCGGGCGCGGCGAGGGGGACAAGCGCGGGCGCGGGGCCTCAGGTCGGGGGCAGGCGGGCGTCGAGGGCGGCGCGGAGCCACATCGCGGCGGCGGCCTCGTCCTCGCCGTGCGGCGTCCACTGCGCGGCGGCCTCGTCGCGCAGGCGCGCGAGGTCCGGGTCGCGCGCGGGCGGGAGCGCGAGCAGGGCGTCGATCATCTGTGAGCTCTGGATCAGGTCGAGGTCGCGGTAGACGGCGAGCCAGGTCGTCGGCGTGGCGCGGGTCGTCCACGCGGCGAGGCAGGCGGCGAAGCGGTCGCGGTCGCCGGCGCCGAGCGGGGTGGCGATGCACGCGGCCTCGTCGCCGGACTGCGCGACGACGGCGGCGAGCAGGTCGTCGCGCGCGGAAGGATCGGCCGACGGGAGCGCGAGCAGCTGGCTGTACAGCGCGTGGAGGTCGGTGTGGTGGCTGGCGATCGCGGCGAGGATGTGGCGCGCGGCCGGGCCGTGCAGCGCGGGCACGGCGACGAGGCGGGCGAGCAGCGGGGTCGGGAGGTCGCGCAGCACGCCGGCGTCGAGCAGCTCGGCGAGGGCCAGCAGCACGGCCGGCGCGGGCGGGCCTGCGTCCGGGAGCAGGCGGGCGACGAGGTCGTGCCACACGCGGTGCTCGAGGCCCGCGCCGCGGGCCAGCGCGACGGCGTGGGCGAGGTCGTCGCCGCCCGCGGGCGTGAACGCGCGCGCGACCTCGCGCAGCAGCAGCGGGTCGATCGCGTGGGCCTCGCGGGCGCCGAGGTGCTCGCGCAGGCGCATGCGCGCGGCGGCGGCGGCGAGCACGGAGGGCGTGTCCGCGGGGCCAGGTTCGGATGGCGCGGAGGACATGTCCGGGGGGACAGGTCGAGATGGCGCGGAGGACATGTCCGGGGGGACAGGTCGAGATGGCGCGGAGGACATGTCCCGGGGGACAGGTTCGGCGAGGGTCAGCTGCCAGGCGACGTCGCGGGCGCGGGCGCGGTGGTCTCTTGCGGCGAGGCGCTCGAGGGCGTCGACGTCGCCGAGGCAGGCGAGCCAGTGGCGGGCGCCCGGGTCGTCGGCGGCGAGGCGGGCGAGGCGGCGGCGCCAGCGGGTTGGGACGCGGCGGTGGAGGTGCAGTTCGAAGGGGTCGGGGTGCCAGTCGGCCGGGTCGACGCCGGGGTCGAGCCAGGGGGCGAGGAGGGCGGCGGGGTCGGGGAGGTGGAGCAGGAGTTCGGCGAGCAGCGCCGTCGGTGACCCGGCGGGGCGCGGGAGGTCGGGGTGCGGGCCGGCGGGGCCGGTCTGGCGCACGATCGCGGCGAACAGCTCCGGCGTGTCGGCGAGCGCGGGGCAGGTGCGCTGCAGGTCGCGCAGGGCCCGCAGCGCGGGCGCGCAGGGCAGCGGGCGCTGGTCGAGGCGCGTCATGAAGCTGGCCCCTGCGCCATGTCCCAAAGGACAGGGTCGATGGGACAGGGAGAAGCGCGCCGCGAGCTCGAGGGCGAGGCGGCGGGCGAGCGGGCCGTGGCGGCCGCGCAGGGCGTCGATGACGGCCGCGGGGTCGGGGTCGCGGGCGTGGGCGTCGACGAGGGTGTGGCGCAGGATCGTCTCGCCCCAGCGCCGGCAGTCGGCGCAGTTCGGCGACTCGGCGACGATCCAGTCCCACAGCGGCTCGAGCTCGGCGATCGCGGCGAAGATCTCGGCGACCGGCATGCAGGCGAGGTGCGGGCCGATGTAAAAGGTGCGGTGCTCGAGGCCGTGGTCGTCGAAGTTGGTGGTGACGCGGCGGGCGTGGCGGGCCGCCGAGATCCAGGCGCGGGCGAGCTCGGCGGACGGCGGGGCGTGGGCGATCGCGTCGGCCAGGTCGGACAGCAGCTGCGGGGCGTGGGCGACGCGGGGGAGGGCGCGCAGGACCGCGGCGAGGCCGTCGCGGGCGCGCACCCGCATGGCCACGAGCGCGAGCGCGGGCTCGTGGCGGGCGCGCTCGGCGAGGACGCGCGGGCCGAGGCGCCCGGCGATCAGGGCGGCGAGGGCGTACGCGCCGTCGCCGTCGCGCATGCGCGGGTGGAGGGCGAGGGCGGCCTCGAGGTCGCCCTCGCGGGCGGCCTGGAAGGCGCGCAGGCGGCGGATCGACCACTCGCCGAGGACGTCGGGGGCGGGGCGGCCGAGGGCGGTGAAGACCGGGGCGAGGGCGGCGAGGGCGTCGGCGTCGGCGTCGCTCGCGGTCCAGGCGACGGCGCCGTCGTCGTACCAGAAGCCGGGGTGGATCGTCGCGGGGGCGCCGTGGTCGGCGAGCTCGAGGCCGCACTCGGCGGCGAGCTCGCGGCACATCGTCAGGACGGCGCGGCTCAGCTCGGGGCGGGCGTCGCGGTCGCCGGCGGCGTAGAGGCGGTAGCCGAGCAGGGTGAAGTCCGGGGAGATCGCCAGGAGCTTGCGGGCGACCACGCTGCCGCGGGCGTCGCGGACGTAGAGCACGCGCTTGTTGACGTCGACCGCGTTGAGCACGGTGGAGTCGGCGTTGAAGCCGTCGTCGAGGGCGAGGCAGGTGCCGAACGGGATGCCCATGCGCAGGACCTCGAGCGGGTCGTCCTCGACGCTGAGGACGTGGCGCTGGCCGGCGAGCTCGAGGGCGCGGCGGCGCGGGGCCAGCCACGGGTCCGTGCGCATGTGCGCGGCGGCGCGGGTCAGCCACGCCTGGTTGCGCGGCAGGGCGCGGGCGACGGGGCGGCCGGGGGCGGCGGCGGCGAGGCGCAGGAGCTCGCCGAGCAGGCCGCGGTTGCGCTCGGCGGCGCCGAGGTAGAAGCGCAGGGCGTCGCGCCACGCGGGCGTGAGCGCGGGCGGGGCGACGCCGATCGCCTCCGCGAGGACCTCGAGCAGCAGGGCGTCGAGGCGGCGCGCGAAGGCCCGGGCCTGCACGGCCTCGACGCGCTCGGCGAGGCGGCGCAGCGTCCACGCCCTGTCGGCCTGCTCGCCCTGCGCCAGCTCGAGCGCGCAGGCCTCGAGGCGGGCGCGCTGGCCGGGGGTCGGGGAGGCGAGCGCGGCGAGGTGGTCGCGCTGGCTGGCGAGGCGGGCGTGGCGGTCGAAGTCGCGGCGCAGCGCGTGCGAGAGCTGGGCCGGCTCGTCGGCGAGGGCGCAGAGGTGGCAGAAGCGGTCGAGCAGCGCGGGCTCGCCGAGCCAGGCGGCGAACTCGGGGAGCAGGCGGCGGGCGAGGCCGGCTGGCTCGCGGGACAGGTCGGCGAGCAGCGCCTCGGCGCGGCGCGGGCGGGCGGCGAACAGGCCGAGGGTCGCGCGCAGGCGGGCGAGCTGGGCGTCGGCGCCGCGCTCCTCGGGGGCGTGGTGGACGATCAGGCAGTGCGCGAGGAGGGCGAGGCCGCCGCGGTGGCTGGCGTGCAGGCGGGCGAAGCGGTCGGCGTCGAGGTCGATCTCGACGCCGAGGCGGCGGTAGTGCGGGACGAGGCGCAGCAGCCACTGCGCGTAGGCCCCGGCGAGCGCGGCGTCGCCCTCGAGCGCGCACAGGCGCCCCAGCTGGTCGATGGCGCGGACGCGGTCGACGAGCGCGGGGGCGAGGCCGCCGGCGATCCACGGGGCGAGCGTCGTGCGGGTGGCGGCGTCGTCGGGGAGGCTCAGCAGCCACAGCGCCTGCGCGAGGGTCAGGCCCGCGGGCAGGCCGGCGGCGACGGCCTCGCGCAGGCGCTGCTCGGCGGGGCCGAGGTCCTCCGGGGCCAGCGGCGGCGGCTGCGGGTCGGCGGGGTTCGGCGGGAAGGCGAGGGTGTGGGCGGCGAGAATTTTGAAGAGGGCGGCGAGGTGGGCGGGGCCGCGGGTGGTGCCGAGGGCGCGCACGAGCTCGGCGCCGCGGGCGCGCACGCGGGCGGCGAGGCGCTGCAGGCTGTCCCGGGGGACAGGTCGGGGCCGGGTGTCCGCGGGGACAGGTGAGATGTCCGCGGGGACAGGTCGGGTGTCCGTCGGGACAGGTGAGGGTCGGGTGTCCGCGGGGACAGCCGAGATGTCCGCGGGGACAGGTCGGATGTCTGCGGGGACAGGTCGGATGTCCGTCGGGACAGGTGAGGATCGGGTGTCCGCGGGGACAGGCGGGATGTCCTCGGGGACAGGCGGGATGTCCTCGGGGACAGGTGCGTGGCCGGGGGCGGCGGGCCAGGCGAGGACGCGGCGCAGCAGCGGGTCGAAGCGGCGGGCGGCGGCGCGGCCGGGCAGGCGGGCGTGGCGGGCGAGCTCGGCGGCGGCGGCGTCGAGCATCGCGGCGAGGGCCGGGGGCTCGCGGCGCGGGGCGTGCGGGGCGTCGAGGCGGGCGGCGAGGCCGTCGACGCGGCGCTGGGCCTCGCGGCGGCGGCGGGCCCCGAGCGCGGCGCTGCGGGCGAGCCAGGCGCGCAGGACGTCGCCGGCGTGCTCGCCGTGGAGGTCGACGACGAGCGCGTGGACGCGCGCGAGGTCGTCGGGCGCGGGGTCGTCGGGGTCGCGCGGGGCGGGGCCTTCGGGGTGAAGGACCTCTGTGAGGCGCTCGACGCGGGCGGCGTGCGCGAGCAGGGCGCGCTCGTCGAGGGCGCCGAAGCGGCGAAAGTGGCGTGGCGCCGCGCGTATGGTCGCCAGCCAGGGGGTCACGGCGAGGAGCTTGAGGTCGTGGCGGGCGCGGGCGACGAGCGCGGGGGTGAGCCGGCGGGGCTCGTCGCCGGGCTCGAGGCCGGCGCGCAGGGCCGCGAGGGTCGGAGCGCCGGCGCGGCAGGCCGCGAGCAGGGCGAAGGGGTCGCGGACCCGCGGCTGCGCGAGCAGGACCGGGCCCTCGGCGGTGCGCACGACGGCGCCGGCCAGCCGCTCGAGGTGGCCGAGCCGACGCTGAAGCTCCTTGATCGCGTCGTCGGCCTTGGCCATCGCTGCGCGGCATCATATCGTCGGGGCATGACGCACGCACGACCCCCCGACCACGCGGACCGGCTCGCGCGCGCGCGCGTCTCCCTCGACGGGCTGTCGGTCGGCGACGCGTTCGGCGAGCGCTTCTTCGGGCCCAGCGAGCAGGTCGAGGGCTGGATCGCGGCGAAGCGGCTGCCGGAGCCGCCGTGGAGCTACACGGACGACACCGAGATGGCGCTGTCGATCGTCGAGGCGCTGCAGCAGCGCGGGGCGATCGACCCGGACGCGCTGGCGCTGGCGTTCGCGCGCCGCTACCAGCGCGACCCGCAGCGCGGCTACGGCGGGACGGCCCACGAGATCCTCCGTGCGATCGGCGACGGGGCGCCGTGGCAGCAGGCCGCGGGCGAAGCTTTCGGCGGGCAGGGGTCGATGGGCAACGGGGGGGCGATGCGCTCGGGGCCGATCGGCGGGTACTTCGCGGACGACCTGGCGCGCGTGGTCGCCGAGGCCCGCGCGTCCGCGGTCCCGACCCACGCGCACCCGGACGGACAGGCCGGGGCGATCGCGGTCGCGGTCGCGGCGGCGATGGCCTGGCGCACGCGCGCGCGGCCCGACGGCGCGGCGCTGCTGGCCGCGGCGGTCGAGCACACGCCGGACGGCCCGACCCGCGAGGGCCTGGTGCGCGCGGCGAGGTTTCGCCGCGAGGGGATGTCGCTCAGATCTGCGGCGCGGCTGCTGGGCAGCGGGTACGGCGTGATCTCCAGCGATACGGTCCCGTTCGCGCTGCTGTGCGCGTCGCTGCACCTCGGGGACTTCGCGGCGGCGATGTGGGCGACCGTCGCGGGCCTCGGCGACCGCGACACGACCTGTGCGATCGCCGGCGGCGTGGTGGCGCTGTCGGGCGCGCCCATCCCCGCGGAGTGGCTGACCGCCCGCGAGCCGCTGACGTTTTGATTGATTAATCAATAGGCAGCACGATGCCCTCCGCGCCGCTCGTGGCGATGTCGGTGGAGGGTCATCTCGAAAACCGCCGCAGAGGTGAAGATCGTATCCGTTCGGGACTTCCCGCCGCTGGACCTGCCGTGAGTCGCTGCCTCGCTCAGCCCGCGGCGTCGCGCTGCAGCGCCGCGAGCACCTGCGCCTGCCGTGGCGTCGGCTGGGGCTCCTGATACGAGGACCGGGCGCGCAGATCGATCGCCTGGAGCAGACGCCGCGCCCTGCGCTGGGCCGGATGCCTCTTCGCCACCCCAGAGATCCTACACCTCCGGCCCCTCATCCTCCGGTCGACGACGGCGCCGGCACCTACCACGTCCGCGGCGGCCGCGGGGCAGCCGCGGCCCAGGGCGCCCGACGCCGCGCGGCGGCGCCCTGGCGGGCGCTTCGGCGTGGCATGGCGCTCGAGCGGCGCAGCCGCGTACGCTACCAGACGACATGGACTGGGAACTGACCCTGGTGCTCGATCCGAACGCACGCGAGGCGATGTACCTGCGCGTGGCGCGGGCGATCCGGGACGACATCCGGCGCGGGCGACTGGCGGCCGGGACCTCTCTGCCGGGCACGCGGCAGCTGGCGGCCGTCCTCGGGATCCATCGCAACACCACCGTGGCGGCGTATCGCGAGCTGGCGAGCGAGGGCTGGGTCGAGACCGTGCCCGGCAGCGGCACGTTCGTCGCGGCCGCGATCCATCCCGCCGCAGCGGACCGCGGCGCGGCTCGGTCGGACCGCAACGCGACCGCGTATCCGCTGCCGAGCCGGCCCGAGCCCGCCGCGCTGCCCTCTGCCGCGGCTTCGGTGCTCGCGCTCAGCCATTTGCCCGATCCGCGGCTGGTCCCCAAGGTCGCGCTGGGCCGGGCGTATCGGCGGGCGCTCCGGCACACGACCACCGCGGTGCTCGACTATGCCAATCGTCAGCACGCGGGCGCGACCCTCGGGCACGCGCGCCTGCGTGAGGCGCTGGCCGGTATGTTGTCACGAACGCGTGGGCTCGCGGTCACGGCGGCCGACGTGCTGGTGACCGGCGGCAGTCAGATGGCGCTCTATCTCGCCGCGCTGGCGCTCGTGCGGCCCGGTGACACGATCGCGGTCGAGGGCCTCGGCTATCGCCCGGTGTGGGAGGCGTTTCGCCTGGCCGGCGCCACGCTGGTCCCGATCCCGGTCGACGACGAGGGTCTGCAGGTCGAGGTCTTGCAGCGCCTGGCCGCGCAGACGCCGGTGCGCGCGGTGTACGTCACGCCGCATCATCAGCATCCGACCGGGGTCGCCCTCGCACCGGCGCGCCGGGCGGCGCTGCTGCAGCTCGCGGTGTCCGCCCGGATGGCGATCCTCGAGGACGACTTCGACAGCGACTTCGACTACGAGGGCCGGACCACGCTGCCGCTGGCGAGCGTCGACGAGCACGGTGCGGTGCTCTACGTCGGCTCGCTCTCCAAGGTGCTGGCGCCCGGCCTGCGCATCGGGTACGCGGTGGCGCCGCGGCCGGTGCTGGAGCTGATGTCCGAGCGTCGCGCCTTCATCGATCGTCAGGGCGATCATGTGCTCGACTTCGCGGTCGCCGAGCTCATCGAGGAGGGCGAGCTGCGGCGCCACGTGCAGCGCGTTCGAGCGATCTACGCCGCCCGCCGCGCGGCCCTGGCCGAGGCGCTGAGCGGGATGCTCGGTGATGTGGTCACCTTCCGCCCGCCCGGGCGGGGCACCGCGATCTGGGCCACCGTGCGCGACGACATCGACGTGCAGGCCTGGCACGAGCGGGCGCGGCACCACGGGGTGACCTTCACCACCGGGCGCTCGCTGCGCTTCGACGACGCGCCGACGCCCCACGCCCGCTTCGGGTTCGCCGGGCTGGACGCGCCGCAGCTGCACGAGGCGGTCAAGCGCCTTCGCGCGGCGCTGCCGGATCCGCGGGCCCGGGGCCGGCCGGTACGCGCGACTATTCGCTGACCGGATCTTCTCCGGATCGGCGCCGACGCCTAGACCACAGCTTCCGGACCGCGGAGGTCCGGCGAAGGATGGTCGATCATGGACTTGCGAATGACTTTGTGGGCCGCCGTACTTGTGCTCGGGTGCTCCGCCACGCCGAACGACAAAGACCCGATGACGACCGAAGGCGCGACCTCCGGGGGAACGACGGACGAGCTGGCCACGACCGGCGGCCCGCCCGCGACGACGGGCCCGGCGAGCACGGCCACGAGCGACGGCCCGCCCGTGACGACGGGTCAGGCGACGACGGGTCCGGACGGCGACGACACGACCTCGGGCACGGACAGCGACAGCGGCGGGGAAGCGTCGCCCGAGTGCGTGCTCTACTGTGACGAGTTCATGCCCAACTGCAGCGCGATCCCCGACGTCGAGGTCTACGACGACCTCGCCGACTGTCTGGGCGCGTGCGCCACGTTCGCCCACGGTCCCGACGGAGAGTTCATGGGCGACACGGTGGAGTGCCGCATCGCGCACCTCACGTTCGACCCCGCGAAGCCGCCCGGGTACTACGAATTGCACTGCTTCCACGCGCAGGAGCATCCGACGGCCAATTGCGTGTAGGTGCGCCCGACGATCGCGGCGGGGACCTCGAGGCGATCATTCGCAGCTCACCCGGCCGACCATGCCGCCCAAATCATCGGTGCAGTAGAAGAGAGCGTTGTCGACGGCATCGCAGCAGCCGATGCTGTTGACTGGGCCGTCTTCATCGTCGCAAGGATCGCCCTCGAAGAGGCCGCCCGAGCAGGCGATCGGGAACTGGCCCAGCGGATCCACGACCCCGGGGGCGCCGCCGTCGAAAGCGCACGAGTAGTAGGACTCCTCGGCATTCCAGCCGCAGCCGCTTTGAACGGGGCCTCCGGTGGTCCCGGTGCTGCCGGTGTCGGTGCCGCGGTGTAGGTGCCACCGGTGTCGGTGCCGGTGTCTTGCGTGCCGTCGGTGCCGCCCGTTAACCTGCCTGCCTCAGCCGTCCCGCCGGGTCTCCGGACCCGTCGTCGGCGCCGTCCCGTCCGTCGACGTGACGGCTGTCGCCCCGGTCTCGCCGGATGTCGCGTTCGACCCGGTCGAGCCGCCGCGACGGCTCGACCTTGCAGATGCCGTGAATGCGGGGCTCACCGGCTTGCCCCAGCTTCGTGTTAGCGAACTCAAAAGCTCAGGTCGGAGAAGGCCGCGATCAGCCCATTACCCATTCGGGCCGCCGCGAATGGGTCATCTCCCTTACCTTTCCGCCATTCTTCCATCGCGGCGGGATCGCTCAAAGCGATAGATAGAGACTGCTGCAGTTCGTAGGTGTGTGTTAAAAATCCGGAGTTGCTGAGTCTCTCTTCGAGCGCTACCCTGATGACCGTCTCACACAGCTTGGCATTCATGTCCCGGTCATCAGGGATATCCTCACCAGTGTCGTATGCCCGCTTGCAGGTTTCAACGTCGAATGAATGTTCTCCTCGGCACGCGAGCGGGCGAGCTTCATAGACCGAACACTCACCGCCGACCAAGAACGCACATGGCTGCACCGGATAGGTGCTGGAGTCTTTTCCACGCGCACCCTCAGCGCTAGCGCGAGCACGAAGGCCCAGCGCGGAGAATTCCTCCAAGTTGAAATGTTCTTTCGCAAATTCAACAGCGCGTGCCACTTCTGGAATGCTCACCTCAACCTGAACATGGCAACAGTACGAACAGCCTCGCTGACATACCGGCGTGCGCTCGAACGCCCCAGGCAACCGTCGGTCCATGAGAGCCCCGATACGTTTGACGGCATTTGCGGCCGTCGAGATTGTCGCATTCTTGCCCAGGGCGGATTCTGCAGCCTGGACTGCTACCTGCCAGTGATCGGAGTTCGCTAGCATCTGCAAGATGGGCAAATGCACCGACGGGCGGGAGAGCGAGTCATCTCCGGCACGGGATAGGGAGTCACCTCGGGCGCGCTCCATCTTGACACGCTTCTTCTCGGCCTTCCGTTCCTCGAGTTGTTGTCGGCGCCGTGCTTTGCGATCTGCGGACATATTGAGACGGATTACATGCACAAAGTCAAAAAATATGCAACTGGGTACCGGCCGGTCGACAGCGTGCCACTCACCTAGCCTCTTCCAGCGCTCAACGACTTCCCTGCCCGCACTTTCTTCCCCGTTAGGGCTCGCTCGTTGGCCATCCTCTCGACTGGGGGACGATCGCGGCGGCAGACATGCTTGCGATCTGGGCGAGGTCGCCTCGATTGGGTCCATCGGGAATTTGCGTGCGTCTTCTCTCGTCTTCTGTGGCGACCCAGCTTGTCCGCGCGGGCGAGTCCATGGTCGCTTTCTCTGCGAGAAGCCGCCCTGGCGCGCGGCTGTCCTGAATCGTAAGGGACTCGCAGTCGCCCGAGGCGGGTGCGCGTTGGCGGAGCTACTCGAGGGCGACCGCGACTGGCTTTTTTCGCGGGGTCGAGCAGTCCTCTCCGGACTTGACGGTGACCCGGGCCCGGAGGGTCGTGATGGCCCACTCGACCCGTGATGGACCATCCAAGCTCGGCGGCCATCTTGTTGTGCTGAAATCGGCCGATTCGGTCAGGTAGCTACTTGAGCCCAATCGATCCGTGCTGCCGGTAGCGGATTTTAAGTTCGGATCTTAAAATCGGACTTTAAGTCCGCAGGATGATTTGCTTTCACCTGCCTTCGAGACGTGATAGCTGAGCGCATCAGGAGGTAGCGAATGGAGAGCGAAGAGGACGATACCGACGGGGCCTCGCGATTCGAGGCTGTGATGGAGGTCGAGGTCATGGATCCGCCGCCCGAAGGGGCGCCGCCGGGGTTTAGGGAGCGTCTGGCGATGGCGCTGAGATCCACGCAGGTCGACGTCCTGGCGGCCGCGGAGGCGGGGTTTCGCGGGATTTATAAGAGCGCGGAGGACTACGTCGAGCAGCAACTCGCCGAGCATTTGCCCGCGTTTCTGTCCTGGCTCCTCGCGTGCTGCGATCGCTCGAAGCTTCTCGATGGCTATGAGAACGGGCGGCTCGTCGTGTGGACGGTCGCGCTGGATGACGGGCGCGTGCTGGTCTTCGAGCACGTGCGGGCGGCCGGGTCTCCGGGCGAGGGTGCGCTGTACTTCGAGGTCCCGCGGGAGAATACGCGGATCCTCGCGGTCCCGTGGGGTCTCCCGCGGTGAGAGGTCCGGTCTCATCACCGGGACGGTCGGCGGTGCGAGCTGCGGGGCCCCGAGGTGGCCTCGAGCGCGCGGCCAACAGGCCCGAGGGCTATCTTTTCGGCTCGTACGTCAGCGCCACCGCGCCCGAGCCGAGCTCTCGCCGGCTCACGAGCTTCAGGTGGATACTTTTTAAAAGGCCCGCGAAGAGCGTCGGGCCGTGGCCCGCCAGCACCGGGTGGACCACGAATTCGTACTCGTCGATCAATCCCAGCTCCGCCAGCGCCAGCGGGAGCTGCACGCCGCCCACGAGCAGGCCCTCGCCCGGCTCGCGCTTGAGCTGCCGGACCGCCTCGCCCAGGTCCCCACGCAGCAGCTCCGCGTTCCAGTCCACGCGGTCCAGGGTGCTCGACACGACGTACTTTTTGGCCGCGTCGATCGTCCGGGCGAAGGGGTCCATCCGGGCGGGCTGCGCCCCCGTCGGGGGCGGGGCTCGAAACGCGGCCTCCATCATTTCGTAGGTCACCCGGCCGAAGAGGAGGGCGTCCGCGCGGGCGAGGTTCTCGGCCGCGTGACGGTGCAACTCCTCCACGTCCGGGACGATCGCGCGGTGATCGCAGCAACCGTCCAGCGTGATGTTGATGGAATAGCGGAGGGGTCGCATCGCGCGAGGCTATCGCCGACAGGGGAGTCTGGCAACGATGCCCGGGGTGGGCTTCCATTGTCGGGGTTTGCGGCGGATAATGTCGGCATGGACTTGCCGGCGACGGAGAGTTTAAGGTGCTTCGTGGCGGCGGCCGAGCGCCTCAACTTTCGCGCGGCGGCGCAGGTCGTCGCGCTGACGCCGGCGGCGCTGAGCCAGCGGATCCGCATGCTCGAGGAGCAGCTCGGGGCGGTGCTTTTTAAACGTACGACCCGGTCGGTGCAGTTGACGCCGGCGGGGCTGGCCCTGCTGCCGCGGGCGCGGGGGTGCCTCGCGGAGGCGGCGGCGTGCCTGCAGGCGGTGCGCGGCGAGGGGGCGCCGGTCGAGCTGACGCTCGGGACGCGCTTCGAGCTCGGGATGTCGTGGATCGTGCCGCTGCTGCCGACGCTGAAGGCCGCGCTGCCGCAGGTGACGCTGCACCTGTTCTTCGGGTCAGGTCACGAGGTCATCGAGCGGCTGCGGGCGGGGCTGATCGACTGCGCGGTGACCTCGGCCGAGGTCACCGACGTGCGGCTCGCGGGGGCGCGCCTGCACGAGGAGCGCTACGCGTTCGTGGCGGCGCCGCGGCTGCTGCAGCGCCAGCCGCTGGCGCAGCCCGAGGACGCGGCCGGGCACGTGCTGCTCGACATCGACGTCGGGCTGCCGCTGTTTCGCTACTTCAGCGCGGCCGAGGGGGCGCCGGCGCTGCCGCAATTCGCCGGGTATCGCTGGCTGGGGCTCGGCGCCGCCGTCAAGGCGCTGGTGCTGGCCGGCGAGGGGGTGGCGGTGCTGCCCGCGTACATGATCGAGGCGGAGCTGCGGCTGCGACGGCTGCGGCGGGTGTTCCCGGGGGTGACGCCGCGGCCGGACTTCTTCCGGCTGGTGCACCGCGCGGACGACCCGCGGGCCGCGATCTACGACGCGCTGGCGGGGCTGCTGGGGCAGGCGCCGATCCGCTGAGAGGCGCGCCAGGCGTTGACGGCGTCGAGGCCGTGCGCCTGCAGGCCGGGCACGATGACCTGCTCGATGGTGGCGAAGAACAGCTGACGCGCGCCGTTGCCGTCACATACACCGATCGCCTCGGCGGCCGCCGAGGGCGAGGGACGGGCCGGCAGGTGCGACAGCTCGTGCTCGACGAGGTGCTGGAAGGCGAGCACGAGGTAGTCGTCGAGGCGCGCGCGCAGGGCCGGGCGCAGGCGCGGGGCGAGGTCCTCGAGCAGGCGCCAGCCGGCGCGCGCGTGCCCGACCTCGTCGGCGAGGATGCGGGCGAGCAGGTCGGCCAGGGCGGGCGGGCCGGCGCCGCGGCGCTCGGCGTCGATGAGCGCGACGGCGACGGTCTCGCTGAGGCACGAGACGCTGAGCACGTTGCGCAGCACCGCCTCGAGCGGGTCGGCGTCATCGTGCTCGGGGACGGCGGGCAGGGCCGGGAGCTCGGCCCGCGCGGCGCCGCCGAGCGCCTCGACGACGGCGGCGCACAGCTCGGCGTGGCGCAGCTCGTCGGCCATCATCACGGCGGCGGCGCGGGCCTGGGTCGCGAGGCCGGCGCGGGCGAGCTGCGCGGTGAGGGCCGTGAACACGCGCGACGAGGCGTGCTCGTTGACCATGCGACCGCGCCAGGTGGCGATCGCGGCGGCGCGCGCGGGCTCGTCGAGGTCGACGAGCGCGATGGACGGCAGCATGAAACTCGCCCGCCGCGCGGCGCCCTCGAGGTCGAGTACGGCGCTCACGCGAGCACCCTCCGCGCGGCGCGGGCCTGCAGCATGCGGGCGGCGGTCGGGGGCGCGGGCGGGCCCCAGGGCGTGCACTGCGGGGCGGGCAGCCAGTCCTGCGCCTCGCAGCAGGCCCAGTCCATCTCGCCGGTGCGCGGGTCGAGCACGCAGTCGTCGAGCTCGCCGGTGGTGCCGCCGGTGCCGGTGCTGTCGCCGGTGCCGGTGCTGTCGCCGGTGCCGGTCATGTCGCCGGTGGTGGCGTCGCCGGTGTCGCTGGCGAGGGTGGTGCTCGCGTCGGTGAGCAGGGTGCCCGCGGTGGTGCCGGTGCCGCCGGCGTCGGTGCCGCTGCCCGCGGCGCCGCCGGGGTCGGTGGTGCTGGCGTCGTCGAGGCTGGTCGAGGTCGCGTCCGTGTCGGGCGCGAGCGACGTGCTGGCGTCGGCGAGGGTGGTGTCGTCGCCGCCGTCCTGGCCGTCATCGCCGTCGTCGCCGGGCAGCGGGGCGCAGGCGAAGGCGAGGGTGAGCGCCAGTCCGGCGCGCAGGCGCGGGCGGCCGACCAGGCCGGAGGCGGCCGCGAGGGCGCGCTGTTGATGATCGTGCAGGGGCCGTGTCGTGTTCGTCATGATCGATCCTCCGAGGTCACTGTGACCCGGGTAGGACCATGTGGGGAATCGATCTTTCGTTGCCGCGATTGTATGGCTGCGGTTGATAATCCCGCCGCGGGCTCACGACGGGCGCTGGGCGGCGAGGAGCCCGGTGATCTCGCCGGCGACGACCTCGGCGGCGCCCGAGCCGTAGTTGGCGAGGACGATCACGGTGTAGCTGCCGTCCCAGAACATCTCCAGGGCGCCGTTGATGCCGAGGTGGCCGCCGCTGTGGCCGCGGACGTCGCGGCCCTCGACGCCGAAGGTCAGGAAGCCGTAGCCGTACTTGCCGAAGCCCTCGAAGTCGATCTTGGGGCCGGTGACCGTCTCCGTCATCGCGGCGCCGAGCAGCCGGTGGCCGCGCAGCGCCGCGGCGAACGCCCGCAGGTCCGGGACGGTCGAGTAGCCGCCGCCCGCGGGGCTGCCACGGTATGGCAGCAGCGAGATGTTGGTCCGCCGCGGCCCGACCCGGAAGATGTCGGTCAGGTCGGGGTCGTAGCCGACGGCGAGGTTGGGGACGACCTCGTCCCACGCGTACGCGGCGGTGTCGCGCATGCCGGCGGGCGCGAACACGTGGTCGTGGACGTAATCGTAGTAGGACTGACCCGAGACGCGCTCGATGATCATGCCGAGGACGATGAAGCCGGTGTTCGCGTAGCCGAAGCGCTCGCCGGGCGCAAAGGCGGGCGGGGCGTCGGCGAACAGCGGGAGGTAGTCGGCGGGGTTTTTGAACCGGTCGCGGTGCTCGTACATGCGATCGTCGAAGATGTTGCCGCCGATGCCCGAGCTGTGGGTGAGCAGGTGGTGGAGGGTGGCCTTCTCGGCGAACGCGCGGTCGGGGTAGTCGGGGAGCACCTCGAGCACGGTGTCTTCAAAGGACAGCTTGCCCTGCTCGACGAGCTGGCCGATCGCCACGCCGGTGAACATCTTGTTCATGGATCCGAGGTTGAACTTGGTGTCGAAGTTGTTCGGTGCCGCGAAGGACTTCTCGGCGTGGCCGTGGACCGCGCGGACGAGCTCCCGGTCGCCGGCGAGGACGAGGACCACGCCCGAGAAGCGGTCGGCCGCGGCCAGCTCGGCGACGCGGCGGGCGATCGCCGGCGCCAGCTCGGCCTCGGGCATGGCGACGGTCGGGAGCTTGCCGGGGTCGGGCGGGTCGGGGATGTTGCCGCGGAACATGGAGAACTGGCCGCGCGCGTCGAGGGTGAACGTGATGACGAGGTTGCGATCGACGGCGCGCGCCCGCAATGTCAGCGTCAGGTCCTCGGCCCCGGGCGTGCCGGGCGCGACCGCGACGAGATCGAAGCCGCCGGCCTGCTCGAGCAGGAGCTTCCACTGCGGCAGCGCGGCGTCGAGCGGCTCGGCTGTCAGCAGCGCGGGCGACGAGTTCTCGGCGAAGTATGCCCGGATCCCCTCGACATCGGCGCGATTGAGGACGTCGAAGAACTCGCGGGCGAGCCGCCCGGCGGGCGAGTCCGGGAGCACGACCGTCGGGGTCGGCGCTGTCGTGTCGGCGCCGAGGGTCGCGGTGGGCGCGGGCATGTGTTCGACGGCTCCCTGCGGGCACGCGGTGAGCCCGGCGGCGAGGAGGAGGGCGTGGATGGGTCGCATGGCCGCGATACAGTGTCACGGCGCCGCCGGACATTACAGCACGACGATGGCCTTCGCGGCGCGCGGCAGGGCGCGCGCGATCGCGTCACGGGGGCGTCGCGGCGCTACTGCGGGCAGACGACCTGATTGATCTGCCCGCCGGCCATGTCGCTGTATGTGTAGGGTTGGTTGAGGCCGGCGTAGGCGTCAATTTTATAAGTGTCGGGGTGGATGCGGTAGGCCGTGGTGCCGCCGAGCATGACCGCCCAGATGTAGCCGTCGACGTCGACGCCGATGCCGCGGGCGAGGCCGTTGATGGGGAGGATGACGGTGTCGCCGACGACCATGGTCTCGCCGTCGACCCAGCCGACGCCGCCGCTGGTGGCCTTCCAGATCCTGCCCTTGAGGTCCTCGGCGACGCCGCTGCCGCCGTTGCCGGGCTGGTTGCCGATCTGGTTGGACCAGATCTTGGTCAGCGGGTCGAAGCGCTGGCCGGAGTCGATCCACACGCGGCCCTTCTTGTCGACGGTGATGCCGTAGGAGCCGCCGTTGTAGGTCTCGTAGGCGAGGGTGTCGTGGTCGACGTGGAGGATCTTGCCGGCCGACCAGATGTACATCCACAGGTCGTTGTTGGCGTCGACGGCGGCGCCGTAGGGCCCGAGGGTGCCGCCGCAGGTGACGTCGGGCATCGGGATCGTGTCCTCGACGGTGCCGGTGTCGCCGTCGACGCGGTAGACGGTGATGCCGGGGGAGCCGTCGCACGGCCAGGTCGCGCCCTTCTGGCCGTTGGCGGCGGCGGTCCAGATCTTCTGGTCGTCGTACTCGCAGGTCTTGGGGTTGTAGACGCCGGAGGTCCAGGCGACGGGGCGCTGCGAGGTGGCGTCGGGGAACGCGGTGTACCAGGCGACGCACTCGTCCTGGCCGAACGGGAGGACGTTGAGCTTGCCGGTCGAGGTCTCGATCTGGCCGTTGCCGTTCTTGTCGGCGCAGAACTCCTTGCGGGCCCACACCTTGGTCAGGCCGCCGCTGCGGTTGGCGACCGCGACGGCCTTGCCGTCGACGCTGACCGAGGTGCGCGACGGGCTGCCCTGCTGGTCGGGGCGCGTGTAGTAGCGGCCGTCCTCGGTCATCAGGCGGGTGTCGAGCTTGCTGAGCGTGTTCTCGCCGCTGTTGGCGATCCACACGTAGCTCCAGTCGGTGTTGCCGCACTTGGCCTCGCAGTCCTCGACGCCCATGTCGAGCTTCATCGGCTCGCCCGTGCTGCTCGCGCCGCTGGTGCCGCTGTCGTCGACGCCGACCGTGGTGCCGTCGCCGGTCGTCGTGCTCGACGCGCTGACGCCGGTCGTCGTCGTGCCCGGGCCGGGGCCGGTGCTCGTGCCGGGGTCGGTGGTCGGGGTCTGCGTCGTCGCCTCGCTGTCGGACGCGGAGCCGGAGCCCGCGCTCGTCGGCGTGGCCTCGCTGTCGCTGTCGCTGCCGGGCCCGGCGGTGGTCGGCGTGACGGTGGTCGGGCCCTGCGTGCTGCCGCCGCTGGCCGAGGCCGAGACGGTCATGCCGGTGTCGTCGCCGCAAGCCGCGAGCGCGAGGGTGAAGGTGCAGGCGAGCGCGAGCGCGAGCGGGGCGAGAGCAGGGCGGTCCATCACGCCGACGCTATGCCCTCTGCCGCAGACGGGCAAGTACCTGTGCTCGCCGCAGACAAGCGGGGAGGACCCTGGCCAGAGGCATCGATGTGTGAGTCATGGCGAGGTCCGTGGGCTCCAGTGAGATTTTCAAAATAAATGACTTCGGGTCATTGACTAAATGACCGCGAGTCATCAAACTCCCGGACAGGCCGGAAGAGGCCGGGAGGACGCCGTGCTGCTGGATTCGCTTCGTCGCAACAGGATCAACTATTACAAGGTGTTCAAGGGGACGATGGCGTTGTTTCGCGACCCGGACGGGACGGACAACGTGTTCGACATCAGCGATGGATTGCGGGACTCGGCGGCGACGCGGCTGGCGCTGGCGCACTTGCGGGGCCAGCCGGCGGTGGCGGCGGTGATGGACGAGCGCTATCTCGGGCCGGCGCACGACCTCCAGGCGCTGAAGCGGCTGCCGGAGGGGACGCTCGGGCGGGTGTTCGCGGACGACATGCTGGCGAAGGGTTATGACCCGGAGTTCGCGCGCCCGATCGCGGTGACGGCGGAGGACATCACGTATGTCGAGTATCGCTGCCGCAAGACGCACGACGTGTGGCACGTGATCTGCGGGTTTGCCACGGACGTGCCGGGCGAGCTGGCGATCCAGGCGTTTCGCTTCGCGCAGGTGCGGCTGCCGCTCGGGCCGGTGCTGCTCGCGGGCGGGCTGCTGCAGACGCTCATCAACCACCCGGAGCAGCTCCCGCGCGTGCTCGACGAGATCGGTCGCGGCTGGCGGATGGGGCTGCGCGCGCGGCCGTTCCTCGCCGAGAAGTGGGAGGAGCGGTGGACCACGCCGCTGACCGCGCTGCGCGAGGAGCTGGGCGTCGCGCCGTTCTTCAATAGCGACGGCACGCCGCGGCTGCGCGACTGAAGGCCCGCGGGGAGATCCTCGGGGCGCGGGAGCTGTGGTATGCGGAGGCATGGACCCCGCGCAGATCCAGTTTCCGCGCCGCTACAACGTCGCGCAGGACCTCGTCGACCGCCACGTGGAGGCGGGGCGCGGGGACCGGGTCGCGTACGTCGACGACGTCGGCGCGGTCAGCTACGCGCAGCTGGCCGCGCGCGTGAGCCGGTGCGGGCAGGTGCTGCGCGGGCTCGGGGTCGCGATGGAGCAGCGGGTGCTGCTGCTGATGCACGACACCGTCGACCTCGCGGCGTGCATGCTCGGGGCGATGAAGATCGGCGCGGTGCCGGTGCCGGTCAACACGCTGCTGACGCCGGCGGACTATGTGTACATGCTGGCCGACAGCCGCGCGCGCGCGCTGGTGGTCAGCGACGCGCTGCTGCCCCGCGTCGTCGAGGCGATCGCAGGCGCGCCGCAGCGGCCGCAGGTGGTCGTGGCTCGCTCGCCGCTCGGCGGTGAGGACGGCGGATATCCGCGGCTCGAGGCGCTGTGCGCCGGGCTGTCCGCGGAGCTCGAGCCGGCCGACACGACGCCGGACGACGTCGCGTTCTGGCTGTATTCGTCGGGGTCGACCGGGGCGCCGAAGGCGGCGGTGCACCTGCACGCGCACATGGCCCGCACGGCGGTCTGTTACGCGCAGGGGGTGCTCGGGCTGCGCGCGGACGACGTCGTGTACTCGGCGGCCAAGCTGTTCTTCGCGTACGGGCTCGGCAACGCGCTGAGCTTCCCGCTGTACGTCGGGGCGCAGGCGGTGCTGCGGGCGGAGCGGCCGACGCCGGGGCTGGTGCTGCGGACGCTGCGCGAGCGCGGGGTCACGGTCTTCGGCGGGGTGCCGACGTTGTTCGCGTCGCTGCTGGCGGCGCCGGAGCTGGGGGCGGAGGGGCTGGCGCTGCGGGTCTCGCTGTCGGCCGGGGAGGCGCTGCCGCGGCACATCGGCGAGCAGTGGCAGGCGCGCACGGGGACCGACATCCTCGACGGGATCGGGTCGACCGAGCTGCTGCACATCTTCGTGTCGAACGCGCCGGGCGACCTGCGCTACGGGACGAGCGGGCGCCCGGTGCCGGGCTACGAGGTCAAGATCGTCGACGAGGCCGGGGCGCCGGTGGCCGACGGCGAGGTCGGGGCGCTGTGGGTGCGCGGGCGGACGGCGGCGGCGGGGTATTATAATCAGCGCGAGAGGTCCCTGCAGACCTTTCATGGCGAGTGGACGCGCACCGGCGATCATTATGTGCGCGAGGCGGACGGGCGTTATGTGTACTCCGGGCGCGCGGACGACATGCTCAAGGTCGGCGGGATCTGGGTCGCGCCGTTCGAGGTCGAGTCGGCGCTCGCGGCCCATCCGGCGGTGCTCGAGGCGGCCGTGGTCGGCGCGGCCGACGACGACGAGCTGATCAAGCCGCGGGCGTATGTTGTTTTAAAAGAAGATCCGGCGGGGGCCGGGGAGGCGCTGGTGGCCGAGCTCAAGCGGTTCGTCAAGGACAGGCTCGCGCCCTATAAATATCCGCGGTGGATCGAGTTCGTCGCCGAGCTGCCGAAGACCGCGACGGGGAAGATCCAGCGGTATCGACTGCGTGGCTGAGACGTTCACGATCGCGGCGGCGGGGCACGTGCTCGAGGCCGCGTGGCACGGGCCGCCGGACGGGCCGACGCTGGTGCTGCTGCACGAGGGGCTCGGCTGCGTCGCGGCCTGGCGCGACTGGCCGGCCGCGCTGGCGCAGGCGACGGGGCTCCGGGTGCTGGTCTACAGCCGGCGCGGCTATGGTGGATCGGAGCGGCGGCCGCCGCCGTGGCCGCTGACGTACATGCACGACGAGGGGCAGCGCGTGCTGCCGGCGGTGCTCGACGCGGGCGGGGTCACAGAGGCGGTGCTCGTCGGGCACAGCGACGGCGGGTCGATCGCGCTGATCCACGCGAGCGGGGCGGGGGCTCGCGTGCGCGGGGTCGTCACGCTCGCGGCGCACGTGTTCTGTGAGGATGTCTCGGTGGCGGCGATCGCCGCGGCCCGCGACGAATTTTTGAATGGCGACCTGCGGGCGCGGCTGATGAAGTATCACGGCGATCGGGTCGACGACGCGTTCTGGGGCTGGAACGGGGCGTGGCTCGACCCGGCGTTTCGCGCGTGGAACCTCGAGGAATTTTTAAAAGGGGTCTCGGCGCCGGCGCTGGTGATCCAGGGCGAGGAGGACGCGTACGGGACGGTCGCGCAGGTCGAGGCGATCGCGCGCGGGGTCGGCGGGCCGTGCGAGACGCTGCTGCTGCCCGGCTGCGGGCACGCGCCGTGGCGCGCGCGGGCGGCCGAGACGACCGCGGCGATCGTGCGCTTCGTGGCGGATGTCCTCGGGGACAGGTGAGCTGGCCCCGGGGACAGGTGG
>Ga0075163_10000709_pt1 | contig 43682 bp, 44 predicted proteins | sample JI1023141ADNA_FD_71478 | JGI IMG/M metagenome (GOLD analysis project Ga0075163, IMG submission 71478) | Wastewater effluent complex algal communities from Wisconsin, to seasonally profile nutrient transformation and Carbon sequestration -... | ecosystem: Engineered > WWTP > Effluent > Algae...
CATTAATGCAGATATAAGCGACCTCCGTTATATCTGCGAGGAAAGTGAAGAACTGTTTTTTGAAGAGTACATACCCGCTATTAAAAAACTAATTAAAGAGTTAAATGAAGATGATTTGCAATTAGTGGAACTCCGCTTTTTTGAAAAACGACCATTTAAAGAGATTGCTGAGATTCTCGACATTACTGAAGTAAACGCCAAAGTAAAAATGTATCGGATAGTTGAGAAACTGAAAAAATCGTTGTGTAAATTAAAATTATAGTATGGAGCCAAAATTTAACATAGACAGACCAAAAGTTGGCGAGGAAGAGATCAGGAAACATCAGAATTTTGAAGAACTGGTAAAACAATTTAAAAAACAAAGCTTAAAACAGGCCCGGGGCGATGAAAGTTGGCGAAAAAGTAAAGTTATACGTTATACCGCTGTTATTGCCGGTATTACCGTTGTGTGTACAGTAACTCTCTTAGCTCTATTAAGTAACGAAAAAACAAAAAAACCGAATGAAACATTAATTACTAAGCGTACTTCTCCAACTCCGAAAAATACGAATGCGGCTGCTTTTATTGCCCCACCTGCTTCGAAATTAAGAATCGGTTATAACCATTATACCGTTTCCAATTCCAAAGGCGGAGAGATTAAACATCCAAATTCATCTAAAATAAGAATCCCGAAAAATTCCTTTATGGATAAAGCAGGTAGGGATATTGTTGGTGATGTCACTATTGAATACAGAGAGTTTCATGATGCCGGGGATATCATTTTATCCGGCATTCCGATGGCTTATGACAGTTCCGGCCACCAATTCAATTTAGAAACGGCGGGGATGTTCGAAATTAAAGGGTCACAAAACGGAGAACCTGTTTTTATTAAACCAGATAAAAAGGTAGAGGTGGAATTAGCGTCAACCATTAAGGACGACCGTTTTAATCAATACTTCCTTGATACCGTAGCTAAAAATTGGAAATACTTGAAAAGAGATGCCCTTATTCCACTTGATCGTCATCAATCAGGAAATAAATCGGATAGCATAAAAACATCAGCAAAACTTCTGGCACTAAAACAACAGGTTGAAAGTATTATTCCAAAAAAAATTGACAGTGTCAAAATTGTTTATGTGAAAAAAGTGGCCAGACTTCCTAAATACAATGAACCCAGGAAACCAAAAGCTGCGCAACCTACCAAGCGTCCTACTTTCCGCCTGGATGGAAGTTACGATGAGTTTCCTGAACTGGCCGCATTTAATGACGTCGTTTTTGAATTAGGACCTGAAAACACCAACTATACAAAAGACCTACTGGATATTACCTGGAGCGATGTTAAAATTAGCCAAGGCCCCATTAAGGGTGAAAATTACTGGTTAACACTTAGTTACAGAAGCCGGGTCGAAAAAATAATTGTGTACCCTACCCTAAGCGGTAAAGATCTGGAAAAAGCCACCCAACAATACACCGAAAAATTTGCTGAATATCAACAGTTAGTTAAAAAGCGTAACGACGAAGAAAAGCTCCTGCTTGAACAAATGGAAGCCAAACAACAAACGTATATGGCCGAACTGAAAAGAAAACAAGTGGAATTTGAAAAAGAAAAGCAGTGCGTTATTTCTGATTACAACATTCAGCAACAAAACGAGTTGGCAACAACATTCAAAAACCTGAGTGAACAGGTGCGCGCCACAAGGCTCTTCAGCATTTCACAATTTGGGATTTACAACTCCGATTGTCCACACCCTATTCCAACCGAAGCGTCCGTAGTGCCCATTTTTGTTTTGCAAAAAGGTTTTATCAACCCTCAGTACATTTACCTGGTAGACCATAGTAATCGCTGTGTTTATACTATTGCTCAAAAAGACGGCTTCTCGCTAAATTACAATCCAGCAAATGCATACTCCTTATGTGTGTTTACTCAGAATAAATTATTTATCTGTAACAAAAATTCATTCCATGCGGCTATTAGTTCGGGTTCCAATAAATTTCCTGTTACCCTTTTGCCAGAAGATGCCAACAATATTGTAGATTTTAAAAAATCATTAGAGATCTGATAAAAAATAATGCAGGTTGTATGATTGGCCATCCTGTAAGCGGTCAGATCAAAAAAATGGCGGACGAAAATAAAGTTAATTTTTTTCGTGGCTGGAATAGAAATCGTGGAAAACGTTCTGGTAGCGCTTAAAATCCTGAGGGTATTTTGAAACCATAGCCCACACACTCGGGTATGGACGGATAAAATCACATAGAAAGAATCATGAACAACCAGCCATTACCGGCGGCCTGCGTATCAAGATTATCGGGTCGTTGGAACGAGTTATTAACCAGTACCGGGCCTTTCTAAATGGTGTGCCGAAACGTAAAACACATTCGTATTTAAAAACTAAAAGGGACATTTCTTCTGAATATTGACTCCCGAAAAACCAGAAAAGGACTTCTGAAGCTCTGGCGACGCTCTTTTCGGCAAAACGTAAAACATGAAAAAACTTTTCCCTGCAATTGTTCGCGCGCAAAAAGGCAGTAAACAAATCGCTACTGATGGCATTTTTTTATGATTTGCCGACTACACCTGCCCCGCTGATCCATATCGGAAAAACAATTTTGGTTTTTTTACGGTTGAATCTTCGCAATCGTCGAAATTCATCACCTGATCAAAGGATTTTCCACAAAAAAACAGCAATTAAATAACTATATTTATGCCTTGATTTTATTATGGCACAGTTAGTTATTTTTCGTCACGGACAAAGTGTTTGGAACCTTGACAACAAGTTTACGGGATGGGTGGATGTTGAATTAAGCCCAAAAGGCATTGACGAGGCTAAAAATGCGGGGCTCAAAATTAACGGTTACACCTTTGATTACGCTTACGCTTCCGATTTAAAAAGGGCACAAAACACGCTTACTCTTGCCTTGGAATCATCGGGTCATCCACCTATTCAGCCTGTTTTTAATAAAGCACTGAATGAAAGGATGTATGGCGACCTGCAGGGCTTGGATAAAACTGAGACCGCGAAAAAATATGGCGAAGAACAGGTAAAGATCTGGAGAAGAAGTTACGATATTCCACCTCCGAACGGTGAAAGCCTTAAAAATACCGCAGAACGTGTAATCCCCTACTTTGAAACTGAAATCATTCCAAAACTAAAAGCCGGAAAAAATGTTGTTATTGCAGCGCATGGTAATAGCCTGCGGGCACTGATCATGTATTTGGAAAAAATGACGCCTGAAGAAATTCTTAACTTCGAAATTGGAACAGCACAGCCAAGGTTGTATGAGTTAGATAAAAACATGAACATACTATCTGTAAAAAACTTATAGCCATGCAACAATTTTTGAGTGATACTAGTAAGGTAATAGCAGTTGATTTTGACGGGACCATTGTGGAGCATAAATATCCTGACATCGGAAAAGAAATGTTATTCGCTTTTTCTACACTTAAGGCACTTCAGCAAAAAGGTCATAAATTAATTTTATGGACCATTAGAACGGGAGAAACGCTCGAAAAAGCAGTTAAATTCTGTCAGGATCATGGGATTGAGTTTTACGCGGTAAACAAAAACTATCCGGAAGAAGATCTGGATGCGAACATATCCAGAAAGTTAAACGCCGACATTTTTATTGATGATAGAAATCTTGGTGGTTTTGTTGGTTGGAGTCAGGTTTGGCAGATGTTACACCCTGAGGGCGGCGATTTTCTTCATCAGTTAAAAAATGCAGAAGCTCACAATAATTACAAAAAAGCCGATTCTTCCTTTTTAAAAAAATTTTTTAAAGCGAAATGATTTACTTAAAAACAAGAGACGAGATTGAACTGATGCGTGAATCAGCGCTGATGGTATCAAATACACTGGCAATAATAGCACGCGAAGTAAAGCCAGGTGTTGAACCTATCTACCTGGATAAACTGGCAGAAGAATACATAAGGGATAATGGTGGTATTCCCGCGTTTAAAGGTTATGGCAGTCCTAAAAATCCATTTCCTGCCACACTTTGCATTTCGATCAACGAAGCTGTTGTGCATGGGATCCCTACAAAAAACCCCTTAAAAGACGGTGACATTATTTCGGTTGATTGCGGTGTAAAGAAGAATGGTTATTTTGGCGATCATGCCTATACCTTTGCCGTTGGAGAGGTGAAACCCGAGGTACAAAAACTGATCGATGTTACTAAAGAATCATTGTATAAAGGCATAGAGCAAATGGTAAGCGGTAATCGTATTGGGGATATCAGTTTTGCCATTCAACAATACGCAGAGAAGAACGGTTTTGGTGTGGTACGCGAATTGGTGGGTCATGGGCTTGGAAAAAAATTACACGAAGAACCGGAAGTTCCCAATTATGGTAAACGCGGTGACGGCCCTAAACTAAAGGAAGGGATGGTATTGGCCATTGAACCAATGATTAACATGGGCACTAAAAATATCCGACAATTAAATGATGGATGGACAATCGTTACTGCCGACAATAAACCTAGCGCCCATTTTGAACATGACGTGGCCATTGTGAATGGTAAAGCTGAAATTTTAAGTTCCTATACTTTGATCGAAGAGGCATTGGCGCTTTGTAAATAATTTTTGGCATTTCAATTTTTAGTAAAATATCTATCCGCGAATTAAGGGATTTGGTTCTGCTTAGGAAACGCAGGGAGCTTTCGGCATTTAATAAATCCGTGTTATGGCTTCACTACTTTGTTATCCTGAGTTTGCTACTGGCAATTGCCGCTAAATATATTTCTCCGCTTATTTTTTGGATTCCTGCATTTTTCGGACTGGCGTTTCCATTTCTGTTTATCATAAACACGTTATTTATTGTTTATTGGATGTTGCAATTTAAACCGGCTGTTGTCTTCGGAATTGTTGCCCTTTTGGTGAGCCTACCCACTGCCTACCGCTATCTGCAATTTAGTTTGCCCGCCAAAGACACTCACACTAAACAGTTGAAAATCACGTCCTTTAACAGCATGTTGTTTGATCTTTACAACTGGAAAAAAAACAAAGAAAACAGGTCCAGAATTCTAACAGGTCTTTCTGAAATTAATCCTGATATTTTATGTCTACAAGAGTTTTATACCTCCGAAGAACCGGGTGACTATAATAATACCGACACCATAAAACACATATTCAAGACCGATTATTTTCACAGTGAATACACCGTAACATTGCGTAAACAAGACCATTGGGGCATTGCCACCTTCAGTAAATACCCAATCATCAATCAGGGGAAAATTGTTTTCGACACCAAGTCAAATAACATTTGTATTTATTCGGACATTGTTATAAACAAGGACACACTGCGGGTCTATAACATTCACCTCCAGTCCATCAGCTTTAGTAAGGATGATAATAAATTTCTGGACGATGTCATCTCTGAAAAAAACGCGGAAAATGAAGTTGAAAAAAGTAAAAACATCCTACGGCGACTCAAACGCGCATTTCTAATGCGTGCCAGGCAGGTGGAAATGATTAGTCTCCATATTAAAACCTGTCGTTATAAAACGATCGTTTGTGGTGATTTTAATGACACCGCGGCATCTTTCGCTTACCAGCGTCTGTCAAAAAATTTGAATGACGCGTTTATTCAACGCGGACTAGGTTTTGGGAGAACATATGCTGGAAAATGGCCGCAGTTCAGAATTGACTACATCTTTTACAGTAAAGAATTAACCTGTACTAATTTTAAACGAAGCCAGGAAACTTTTACAGATCACTATCCAATTACAGCATATTTTAATAACTTTAACCTGAAAAAATAACCTTAATCTTAAATTTATGAAAAACAAACTCCTACTTTATGTAACTGTGGTACTTATTCTTAGCTCGTGCGCAGGTAAATTGGGTATTACAAAAAGACGTTATACCAAAGGTTACTTCGTTTCTCATCAAAAAGGGAAACATACAACTAAAGAAGAATCAACGGCAAAAAATAACGGCAAAAAACAATTAATACCCTTAAAGGAGACTGTTTTTCCAACTCAGACTGTAACTCAAACCATGAAATCTGAAAGTAATTTCGCCGCACACGACAAAAATTTGCAAATGCTAACACCTAAATCAACTGCAAAGCCGAAATCGAACACGCTTTTGACACCAGTTGCATCTGCTGCAAAAATGGAAATAAAAAAAGACCTGGTAGTTAAGCCAATAGTTTTACCATTAGAAAAGGCAGCTGGAAAAACAAGCGCGAGCGATGATGGGGTTAAATTGGTGATAATGGTTATCCTGTGTCTGTTTCCCTTTATTAATTTAATTCCGGTGTATATGCATGATGGTGATTTTACACTCAACTTCCTAATTACGTTGCTACTTGATTTTACGCTTATTGGAGGGGTCATATTTGCGTTGCTGGTAGTTTTAGACGTGGTGGATCTGAGGTAAAATTGTTACTTTTTAACATTTAATGCGCGTTTTATCTACTATATTTGTCATATAACAATTTTTAAAATCAGAATCATGAAAAAGATATTTTTAGTTGCTGCATTTGCAGGTTTACTTGGTAGCTCAGCCGTTGCTAATACATTTGGCGATGATAAAGACAAAAAAGCCAAAAAAGAGTGTAAGGCTGGTGACGCAAAAGCTTGCGCTGGTGAGAAAAAAGAAGGTTGTGCAAAAGGTGAAAAATCTTGCTGCAAAAAGAAATCGGAAGTTACTTCTTCAACCGCAACTTCAGACAAAGCAACTGAAAAAAAATAATTAGTTTACAGTTTTTATTGCAGAGCCCCAGTTTACGCTGGGGCTTTTTTATTTAATTGGCAAATAAACGTGTCGTTTCCTGCATTTAATTGTTGAACGGTAATTAAACTATTTCAACTTCATTTTATATTTATACAAATAAAATCAAAAGACATGAAAAGAATATTCATATCCGCGTTAGTGCTCTCTACCATGGTTTTTACTGGCCAAACGAGCAAGCGGCCCGACAACTGGTTTAACCTTGATCCAACCAATGACAAAGTAAATGGTGTAAGCACTGAGCGCACCTATAAAGAATTGCTGAAAGATAAAAAGTCTACAACCGTTATTGTGGGGGTAATTGATAGTGGCGTTGATTATAACCATGAAGACCTAAAAAACGTGATGTGGACGAATCCGGGTGAAATACCCGGTAACAATATTGATGATGACAAGAATGGTTACGTAGATGATATACATGGGTGGAATTTTATTGGAGGAAAGGACGGGAAAAACGTAGACGCAGACAATCTTGAGATGACAAGGTTAATGCGAGGCCTGAAACCAAAGTACGAAGGGAAAAAGGAATCGGATTTCAAAACAAAAGAAGAGAAAAGAGAATTTAAGTTATATCAGGCCGTAAAAGAAGACTATGCCCTGACAAAAGACAAATTTGAAGGTGGCTATAACCAGCTCAAATTTATTATTGATGGACTTACCGGTTTAAATACGAAATTAAAAGACGAGTACAAAGTGGAAAAGGTAACGGCCACCGAGCTTGAGAAGTTTTCTGCCACTGAGAAAACTGACAAACAGATGAAACTTATTGGTAATAGTATTATTAAGTCGGGGCAGGCAAACAATTTGGATGAAGCCATTGGGGTTGTTAATGAAGGGTTTGAGCAGTATAAATCATATGTTGAATACAGTCTTAACCTGGAATTTGATCCAAGGAACATTGTTGGGGACGATTATAAAAATTCCAACGAAAAATATTATGGTAACGCGGATTGCATTGGCCCAAACAGTTTTCACGGCACTCACGTAGCAGGTATTATTGCAGCATCCCGTAACAATGGGGTTGGCATGGATGGGATCGCTTCCGATGTGAGAATAATGGCCATTCGCTGTGTACCAGATGGTGATGAACGGGATAAAGATATTGCTAACGGAATTAGATACGCAACTGATAACGGGGCTAAAATCATTAACATGAGTTTTGGAAAAAAATACAGCTGGGATAAAAAAGTAGTGGATGAAGCTGTAAAGTACGCAGAAAGCAAAGGTGTCTTATTGATTCATGCTGCCGGTAATGATGGCGAGGACATCGACAAAGTCACCCACTATCCGTGCAAAAAATTTGAGGGCAAAGGCGAGGCACTTAATTTTATGGATATAGGTGCGCTCAACTGGCAATCTGGCGATAAAATTGTTGCCAGTTTCTCTAATTATGGCAAAAAAACGGTCGATCTTTTTTCACCCGGGGTAGATATTTATTCCACCGCGCCAAAAAACGAATACAAAGACGCCAGTGGAACCAGTATGGCCGCACCTGTAACAGCGGGTGTTGCGGCGGTATTAAAATCGTATTACCCGAATTTAACACCGGAGCAAATCAAAAAGATTTTAATTAAGAGCAGTGTCAAGAACTACAAGGGTGAAAAAGTGATTAAGCCAGGCACGAAAGACGAACTTACAAAGTTTGATAAACTGGGTAAAAATGGTGGTATTATTAGTTTATACGAGGCTGTTAAAATGGCCGAAAAATTCAGCAAGACAAAAACATAATTAAGAAATTTTTAGTTGAGTTAACAGTTAAAAAGCCCGGAAACATCCGGGCTTTTTAATTTGTTTGATTTTTTTAATTGAGTTATTTGCTTAGTCCAAATCTTTATACCGCCACAAATATCTGCATGCGAGCGTTCGGTATGGGCGCCAGTTTTCAGCAATTCTTTCCATTTCAAAAAAGAGCTCTTTTTTAGTTCCCACATTTAACCCATACAACATTTTGATCCCATTTTGAATACCTAAATCATCTTTCGGAAAAACGTCAGGGCGGTTGAGATCAAACATTAACAACATTTCCACCGTCCACCGTCCTACTCCTTTTATTTGAACCAAATAGTCCACGAGTTCATCATCGGTTTTTTTCTTGAGTAGTTTATGGTCCAGACTTTGTTCCATTGAAAACCGCGCGATGTTTTTTAAATAAGAGGCTTTTTGATAAGATAAACCAACCGAACGTAATTTATCATCCGAAAATTTTAAAACCAGTTTGGCATCAGGAGCCCCATCTTTAAACAACCCTAAAAACCTTTGCCAGATAGTATCCGCAGCTTTAACAGACAGTTGCTGACTTACGATTGCCCGCAAAAGCGAGTAATACAGATCGGTACTTTTGGATTGTTTTAAAACGCCTATTTTGTCGATGGCTTTTTTTAAAACCTTATCTTTTTTAAGATGTTTTAAGGGTTCTTCCGATTTTGGCACAAAAATTAAAATTTAAAACTAAGGCCACCGCACATTAAAGGTGTACCTGCAGCAATTTCAAGGTTGACACCAACATTTGGAACGAAAAAGTAACGCAAGCCAATTCCAGGCTTTACACCCATTACAAACGGTGAGTTATAAGATAAAGTAGTATTTCCGTCGGGGTCGTCGGTGGTAAATGATGCTGAAACACCTCTGTAACCTGCGCTCACTAAAGCGTAGGCGTCAAAATTCTCCGTTCTCGCGAAATGAAAATTGGCTCTGAACATGATACGGACTGTAGTGAATTTCCAATCATAGTTATAAACCTGATCAATTCGTTGTCCGTTTTGATCGTAATAGTAGTCCCTGTCCTGATAACCTACGGTTGTCTGGCTATAGCCAAACTCCGCTCCAAGGCCAACAATATCTGTAACTAAATGCTCATACACCAATCCAATTGGACCTTTTGACCTGATTTTAAAATTTTCGGCGGCCGATGAAGCAACACGCTTATAGACACTTCCTAACAGATTTGTTCCATAATATAAATTAATCGTGTTATCTCCCTGTTTTACAACCTGCTCCTCCGCATCATTCGATTTTTGAGATCGCAATGTTGAAACGGAAACCAAAGAAATTAGGGTGCAAACAATTATTTTTTTCATAAGATGGGTTTTACGGTTTGAAGATATCAAAATTAATTATTAAAGAAAATCACATACAATTCAATTAATACATTTTTTTTCGCATTTCTTGCACAGCCGGGTTTTCAAGAAACTCGTCATAAGTGCACACCTTGTCAATAATCCCTTTTGGCGTTAGTTCAATAATTCGGTTTGCAACCGTTTGCATCAACTGGTGATCATGACTGGTGAACAAAATGGTGCCTGTGTAATCTTTAAGCGCATCATTATATGCAATGATGCTTTCCAGATCGAGGTGATTGGTAGGCTCGTCCAGTATTAAAAAATTAGGGTTAAACAACATCATCCGGCTGGTCATACACCTTACCTTTTCACCACCGCTTAACACACTGCATTTTTTTAATACCTCTTCACCGCTAAACAACATTTTACCCAAAAACCCACGAATGTAGGTTTCATCTTTATCCTTACTGAACTGCCGGAGCCAGTCGATCAGGTTTAGGTCGCTTTCAAAGTACTTATGATTGTCGTTGGGTAAATAGGCTTTATAAATGGTGGTGCCAAAAGTAAATTTCCCTTTGTAATCTTCATTTTCCCCGGCTAACACTTCAAACAAACTGGATACAGCCAGTTGATTACGACTTATAAAAGCAATTTTGTCGCCTTTGCTTACGTTAATGGTCACCTCTTTAAACAAAACGTTTCCGTCATGGCTTGTTCTGCTTAAATTTTCGGTATGCAAAATTTGATCGCCGGCCTCCCGCTCCTGTTTAAAAATAATACCCGGGTATTTTCGGGTACTTACCGGGATTTCATCAATCGTTAACTTTTCTAATAATTTTTTACGGCTGGTAGCCTGGCTGCTTTTACTGGCGTTAGCGCTAAAACGCCTAACAAACTCCTGAAGTTCAGCACGCTTGTCTTCAATTTTTTTATTCTGATCGGCACGCTGTTTGAGTTTTAACTGGCTCATTTGGTACCAAAAAGAATAGTTACCCGTGTATACGCTCATTTTACCGTAGTCAATATCACAGATATTTGTACACACGGCATCCAGAAAGTGACGATCGTGACTGATAACAATCACAGTATTTACAAAATCAGCCAAAAAATTCTCGAGCCAACTGATGGTTTCTACATCCAGATCATTCGTGGGCTCATCCAGCATCAGTATATCGGGATTACCGAACAGGGCCTGGGCCAATAATGTTTTTACTTTTTCTTTTCCTGAGAGTTCTTTTACTAGTTTAGTGTGTTGAACCGGCATAACGCCCAGATTGGTGAGTAATTCAGCCGCTTCACTGTCTGCGTTCCAACCGTTCATTTCAGCAAATTCAGCTTCCAGTTCGCTGGCTTTTATTCCGTCTGCTTCCGAGAAATCAGGTTTAGCATAAATAGCATCTTTTTCTTTTATGATCTGAAATAGCCGTTTATTTCCCATCATGACGGTATCCAGAACGGTGAAATCGTTGTACTCAAAGTGGTTTTGTTTCAACACACTCATTCGCATGCCGGGCAAAATATTTACGCGTCCCTTGGTCGGATCAATTTCCCCACTAAGGATTTTCATAAAAGTGGATTTTCCGGCACCATTGGCACCAATAATCCCATAACAATTGCCAGGAGTAAAATTTACGTTTACTTCATCAAACAGAACCCGTTTGCCAAATTGCAAACTCACATTAACGGCTGAAATCATTCGCTTAAAAAATTGAGGCGCAAAGATACTAAATTATTGCTGTAAGCAGTAATTTTGGCGATGTCGGACAAAAGGCAGGTAATTTTTGCCTCCGGGCCACTTGGTTTCAGAACAACGATTAGAAACAGAAGATAAAATGGACGATTTATTTCTATTTGTAACCCGCTTTTTATCTCCGTTAGGTCGACCGTTTGAAATGAACAAAACGCCGAGGACTACTTCAGTCAAAAAATTTAAACAAACTGCGGTAAATCCAAATACCTTCAAATTATAAAAATAACATTTCAATTTTAGCTAAAAACACATTGAACCACGGTTTAATAAAATATTTAAAGATAAATGCTAAAAGAAAGTGGTCTTTTTTTAGCACCCATTGCAGAAACGCAGTTAAAACATCGCCAAAAGAACTGGAGGGGCACGATCACAGGGTAATTGAAAACTAAAGTTTAAGGGCACGGTTACTTAGGAAATAAGAATGCCAGGGAAATTTCAGCGAGTCTGGTGGCAATAAAAATTAAATAATATCTTTACACCCTATGTTGAGTCACCTCTTTACATTTGAAGCGCTGTTGAGCCTTTTGAGCCTTACAGTTATGGAAATACTGTTAGGCATCGACAACGTAATTTTTGTATCCATTGTTATGGGTCGTCTGCCAAAAGAACAAATGAAACGGGCGGGACTTATATGGATGACTGTTGGCATTATTATGCGCATTACGTTACTGTTTGTTTTGTTTTATCTGATCAGGGGCGAGCAAGTGTTATTTACACTTTTTGGCCATCCGGTTGAGCTCAAGGACCTGATCATGCTAGCCGGAGGCCTATTTCTACTGGTGAACAGTACCCTTGAAATTCATAATAAACTGGAAGGCACTAACGAGGAAGGTGAACACGCGCGTAAGAACCTCAAAAAAGGGTTTCGCGCTATTATGACCCAGATTATTTTAATTGATATTGTGTTTAGCGTTGATGGCATAATTACGGCAATAGGTATGGCCAGAGATATTGTTATTATGTCGATTGCGGTTATTATCAGCATGATTATCATGTTTTATTATGCCCCAAAAATTGCTGGGTTTATAGAAAAACACCCCACTTTAAAAATTTTAGCTTTATCCTTTCTGGTACTCATAGCCGTATTATTGGTTGTAGAAGGTGTACATGTTGAAAAAATACACATTCCAAAAGGCTATATTTATTTCGCCATGGCCTTCAGCTTCGGCGTTGAACTTATGAACCTAAGGTTCAGAAAGAAAACAGACCCGGTTAAACTCAGGACAAATAGTATTGATGAAACTCAGCCGGAGAATAAAAAAACATAAATGTATCAACCTATGAACGATAAAATAAAAGTATTGGAACAAAAGAAGGCGGAAGCGCTTTTAGGTGGCGGTCAAAAAAGAATCGATGCGCAGCATAAAAAAGGAAAGTTAACTGCCAGGGAACGCATTCACTTTTTAATGGATGAAGGTACATTTGAGGAAATAGGAATGCTTGTTCAACACCGTAGCAATGACTTTGGTTTGGACAAAGAAAAATATTTAGGAGATGGCGTAGTAACCGGGTACGGAAATATCAACGGTCGGCTCACTTATGTTTTTTCGCAGGATTTTACCGTTTTTGGCGGAAGCTTAAGTGAAACACATGCCGAAAAAATATGTAAGATCATGGACCTTGCCATGAAAAATGGCGCACCGGTTATTGGATTGAATGATAGCGGGGGAGCACGTATTCAGGAAGGCGTTGTTTCTTTGGGTGGGTATGCTGATATTTTTTACAGGAATGTACGTAGCAGTGGAGTCATTCCACAGCTATCCGCTATCATGGGTCCTTGCGCGGGTGGTGCGGTTTATAGCCCGGCCATTACAGATTTTATTCTAATGGTGGAAAACACTTCGTACATGTTTGTTACGGGACCTAACGTAGTAAAAACAGTTACTCACGAGGAAGTAACCAGTGAAGAGCTAGGAGGAGCTATCACCCACGCCACAAAAAGTGGGGTTACGCATTTTGCCTGTGCAAACGAAGTGGAAGCCATTAATTACTTAAAACAACTTTTAAGTTACGTACCTCAGAACTGTGAGGAAGATGCTCCGTCTCTCCCCTACGATATTGGTAATGAACTGCGGCCTGATTTGAATACGATTATCCCCGACAACGCTAATCAACCTTACGATATACGTGAAGTCATCGAGAAAGTAATTGATACCGATACGTTTTTTGAAGTTCATAAATTATTTGCCGAGAACATTGTTGTTGGTTTTGCACGGCTTGCGGGCAAAAGCATTGGGATCGTTGCCAATCAGCCTGCTGTATTGGCCGGCGTGTTAGACATTCACTCTTCCACGAAAGCAGCCAGGTTTGTGCGTTTCTGCGACAGTTTCAATATTCCGCTATTGGTGTTTGAAGACGTTCCGGGCTTTTTACCGGGAACCGACCAGGAATGGAATGCGATCATAACCAATGGCGCTAAATTACTTTACGCGTTCAGTGAAGCCACCGTGCCTCGTATCACAATCATTACGCGTAAGGCATACGGCGGCGCTTATGATGTTATGAACAGTAAACACATTGGAGCTGATATGAACTTTGCCTGGCCAAGTGCCGAAATCGCTGTAATGGGCGCGAAAGGTGCGGCGGAAATTATTTTCAAAAATGAAATCAGTACTGCCGAAAACAAAGATGCGAAATGGAAAGAGAAAGAAACCGAATATCAAACCATGTTCGCCAATCCCTACCGTGCCGCAGAAAGAGGTTTTATTGATGAAGTAATTAAACCGGAAGAAACCCGTCAGAAACTCATCAAAGCCTTCAAAATGATGGAAAATAAAGTGGATAAACTGCCCAAGAAAAAGCATGGTAACATCCCCCTTTAACACACCTGATAACCTGGTTATAACCTGGCTTGATCCACTCGATCGTCCGTGATGCGCTATTTTAATTAATAGATTGACTTATTTATTGTATGGTTTAATTTGTACTTGTTTTGATGAACAACATCCTTCTCATAGAAGACGAAAGCAGCGTTGCCAACTTTATCCGAAAAGGACTTAGTGAAGAAGGTTATACTGTCTCTGTAGCGTTTAGTGGCGATTCCGGACTTCAAATGGCCACAGAAACAAGGTACGACTTGGTGATACTGGACATTATGCTGCACGACAAAAACGGAATTGATGTTTGTAAAGAGTTACGCAGGCTGAATATCAGTAGCCCTATACTTTTCTTAACAGCTCTTGGAACACCTGAAAACATAGCGCATGGCTTGAATAGCGGAGGAGATGATTATCTGGTAAAACCCTTTAAGTTCATCGAACTAAATGCGCGAATAAAGGCGCTTCTCAGAAGATCAGACCCAAAAGAAAATTCAGACGATCATAACTCAGTTTACAGCCTTGGCGGATTAAAACTCAATGATGAGGCTAAGACCGTTGAGAGAAACGGGACAGTTATTAATTTAACCGCTACCGAGTACCGATTATTACTGGTACTCCTAAAGAACAAAGGAAAGGTACTTTCAAGAATAGATTTATTGGAAAGTGTTTGGGACCTTACCTTTAACATGGGGACCAATGTAGTGGACGTGTACATCAACTACCTGAGAAAAAAAATCGATTCGGATTATGACACCAAGCTCATCCACACTGTCATTGGAATGGGTTATGTATTAAAGGAAACATGAAAACCCGGTCAAAAATCGCATTGATTCTCTTTACCTCTTATGTAATGGTTTTGTTACTATTTGGAGGGGCTATATATTATTTTCAAAATAAATTCTCGTACACAGATTTTTACAAACGTTTACAGACCCGAGCTGGTATCGCCGCCAAATACAATCTGGAAACCGACCGCTTTAATGCAGAAACGCTCATGAAACTGCGGCAACAACATCTCGAAAAACTGCCGGAAGAAAAAGAGTATCTGTTTGAAATAAATTCGATTGCTGATCTAAAAACCATAGCCAGTCGTTATCACCTGCCCCAAACGCTATTAAATGATATTTATAAAAACAAGACCGCATTACTGAAACAAGGCGACACCTTTTATAGCGGCATCCTTTATGCGCGTCAAAATAAAAATTACATAGTGATTGTTTCGGCCAACAACTATTATGTTTCTCATCACCTGTCCTTCTTAAAGAACGTGATTTTAATTGGCATAATTCTGATAGCGTTTATTAGCATCAGTTTTTCATTATACTTCTCAAAATTCGTTTTTGCCCCGATTCAACAAGTTACAAATAAGGTAAAGCGCATCAGCACCGAAAACATGCATTTGAGGCTGGAAGAGCCCAATGCTAAAAATGAGATCAGCGAACTTATCCTTACGTTTAACAACCTGCTCAATCGCATCGAAACTGCTTTCGAGACTCAGAAGAACTTTATCAGCAATGCCTCCCACGAATTTGGGACACCCCTGACCGCCATCATTGGTGAAACGGAAGTGACCCTTACCAAACAACGGACACCTGAAGAATACAGAGAAGTTCTGCAAAACATTTTAAAGCAAGCTGAACGTTTGGATCAAATCACTAAATCTCTCCTATTTCTGGCGCAAACCGGTTATGGCGGTAAAAGAATATCTTTTGAACGACTCAGGATGGATGAAATTCTTTGGGGTGTGAAAGAAGTGATGGACAAGTTAAACCCACAAAATAAAATTTATATTGATTTGTCGTTATTACCAGAAGATCCCAAAAAATTAAAGATAAACGGAAACAAGGAGTTATTGCATCTGGCCATCGCCAATGTTTTTAATAACGCTTGTAAATATTCGTACAACAAACCTGTTTCGGCAAGCATCGCTTCCGGCAACGAAAAAATAATCATTATTATAAAAGATGAAGGTGTTGGGATCCCGGAAAATGAAATCGATTTTATTTATGATCCTTTCTTCAGGGCATCCAACACACAACGTTTTGAAGGCTATGGCATTGGCCTTCCCCTCACACGTAATATCATACGACTTCACAATGGAAGTCTGCAAGTAACATCCACGATCCATAAAGGGACCAATGTGAAAATAGAACTACCCATGAGTTAAAAAACTGCAAAAAAGGGAGTTCTAATCTCGTTCTAATCTCAAATTTAAATAACTCTAATTCTGGTTATTCAACTTTACTGTTAAAAGTAATAACCATGAAAAAAAACCTTCTCATTCCATTCGATTTCAAAATAGAATCGTTAAACACACTAAAAATTGCTGTCCAGCAAAATCCAACAACTGAAATCCATGTGATTTTATTGTATGCCAAGCTACTTAACAATTCCATAACTGACCTTCTTTTTTATTCACCACGAGAAATCATTAAGTCTATGCTAAACAAAGATTTTGAGGATGCACTCTCCATAATAAAGAATCGTTATGAAAACAATTTAAAAAAAGTTGAAATAAAATTGATACATAGTAAAAACTTGTCAACGATAAACCGCTTCCTTAAATCAAACCATGTTGAGGAAATTTTCATTCCGCGTTCTTATAAATTAGAAATGAGTAACAACGGTTTAGATCTTATTCCATTGCTAAAAAGCAGTGGGGTGACAATTAGGGAAGTGGATTGGAAACAGACGCTCTATAACAATCAAAGTAACCGGCTCGAGTCCATTTTCAACACTCACCATTAAATAAACCGAAATAAAATCATGTTACTTGACAAAAGACTGCCCCTAAGTTATATCATCAAAAAATCGAAAAAAAACTTTTTAACGGTAACCGCTATTTCCGTAGGAATATACCTGATACAGCAACAACTCATTTCTTTTCTGCCTTCAATCCCCGTGAGTATTCCTATTTTTCTTGGGACAGCTATTTCCCTTATTCTTTCTTTTAACCTGAATCAATCCTACGAAAGATGGTGGGAAGCGAGAAAAGTATGGGGTTCAATTGTGAACGATTCTCGTATGTTAATCATCCAGATTCGATCTTTTGACAAAAGAAATAATACTCTTCTACACAAAAAAATGGCCTTCCGACAAATAGCATGGGCGTACTGTCTTGGTCAATCTTTAAGAAAAGATGAGCCTTGTGGCCATATCGAAAAATTTTTAACTGCCGATGATTTGTCGGCTTTAACTGAACACAAAAATAAACCACTTGCACTTATCGATCAGCACAGCCAGGATTTAAAGCAATTAAAAGAAGCCGGGGATATTGAAATTTTTCATCATGTGCAATTGGACAATACACTGGTAAGACTGATTGATTCGATGGGTCGGGCAGAACGGATCAATACAACTGTTTTTCCTACCACCTATAGTTTTTTTATGCACATGCTGATTTACATTTTTATCACGCTGCTATCCATCTCCCTTTCAGAAATTGACGGGTTATTTGAAATCCCCATGCTTATTATCATTTCGGTGCCCTTTCTTATGCTTGAGCGAACGGCAAAAGACATGCAGGATCCATTTTCGGGATACGCAACCGATACGCCTGTAACAGCAATTGCAAATACAATAGAAACGAACCTGCGTCAATTAATAAATAACCAAAATATTCCCGAGCCGGCAGACACGAGCGGGTTTTATGTAGATTAACTACTACCGCATCCAACGCCTCAGAAATTTAACGCTATTAAGAAATTAATTTCTTAATTTTAGTTTCCAGATCAAAAAGCAGTTTTATGAAAAAAGGAAGACTGGAAGCCTTTAGCGACGGAGTGTTGGCTATTGTCCTTACCATCATGGTACTGGAATTGAAAGTACCTGATGGCGAAAGTTTATACGCCCTTAAGTCGCTCCTGCCCGTTTTTGTTAGTTATATTTTGAGCTTTGTTTACATTGGCATTTATTGGAATAATCATCATCACCTCCTAAGCACTGTTAATGAAGTAAGTGGAAATATTTTATGGGCCAATTTGCATTTGCTGTTCTGGCTTTCGATAGTACCATTCGTAACCGGATGGATGGGCAAAAATCATTTTGCGAAAGAACCTGTTGCAGTATATGGTTTCATTCTTTTGATGTGCGCTGTTGCTTACTGGATATTACAAAAAACGATCATTGGTTCTCAAGGCAAAGAATCTCTTTTACAAAAAGCGCTCGGTAACGACTTCAAAGGAAAGATTTCACCCCTACTCTACCTGATCGCCATTCCATCAGCATTTCTATCCCCGTGGATTTCGGGTGGCATTTATGTGGCGATCGCGATGATATGGCTTATTCCGGACAAACGCATTGAACGAACAGTAAAAAAAGAACTTTAAACTATCGGACATGGAAATTAAAAATGAATTTAATGAAAAAAAAGGCGTTTTCTTTATTGAGGAAAATGGGAACCGCATTGCCACCATGACCTATACCTTCGCGGGCCCTACAAAATTTATCATCGATCACACGGAGGTAAATCCAGGCAATGAAGGTAAAGGCCTCGGAAAATTACTTGTAAAAGCCGGTGTTGATTTTGCCAGGGCTAACAATTATAAAATTATGCCGCTTTGTCCCTATGCAAAAAGTGTATTTGACAAGACAAAGGAGTATCAAGATGTTTTATTTTAATCTGCTCGAAAACTTTATTACGTGCGGAGCTCATCCCTATAAAATGAAGCGCAATCAATTTAAGATAGACACCTTCTTCCGGTTTGAAGGCGATACCAATCCCTCTGATGAGTGTATTGTTTATACCATTTCTTCAGACAAGTACCACCTTAAGGGAACGCTTGTAAAAGGTTCTGGCGTTTCAAGCGACCCCTTTGCTGATGAAATGATCAAAAAATTAAAAGTCCATTAATAATTACATCCTATGTCTAACATTAACCTGATTATTGAAGAACGCCCGAGGGACATCGGGAATTTTATGGTTGGCAGGCTCCTGCCCTTCCATAGCAAACGCATGGTTGGCCCTTTTATCTTTATTGACCACATGGGGCCTGTGCAAATGAACGACCATCAAAATATGGATGTGCCGCCACATCCGCATATTGGCCTGTCAACCCTCACCTATCTGTTTGATGGCTGCATTATGCACCGCGATAGCCTGGGTACCGAAATTGAAATTAAGGCCGGCCAGGTAAACTGGATGACAGCAGGAAGAGGCATTGTACATTCGGAACGCACTCCCGACTACCTGAGACATACCGAAAAAACAATGCATGGGTTACAAATCTGGGTTGCCTTACCAAAACATTTAGAACAAATGGAACCTTCGTTTTTTCACGCCGGCGAAAACGAACTGCCCAGCTGGAAAGAGAATGGGATCGATTTTAAACTGATAGCAGGCGAAGCGTTCGGAAAAAAATCTCCCGTACCGGTATTCAGCAAATTGTATTTCCTTGAACTAAAAAGTACAACCAAACAAAATGTAAAGATCGGGCATGAATTGTTTGGCGAAGTGGCCATTTATATCCTGAAAGGAAAACTGGAAAGCGATGGCTATGTATATGAACCAAAACGCATTCTGGTTGCCAAAGAACAGGAATTGTGCGAATTTACGCTGCATGAGAATACCAGCATCTATATTTTTGGAGGCGAGCCTTTTCCGGAAGAACGTTTGATCTATTGGAACTTTGTGGCCAGCAACCAGCAACTTATTGATGCGGCAAAGAAAAACTGGGCCGAACAGACTTTCCCAAGAATAAAAGGTGAAACAGAATTTGTACCATTACCCTCCAAATAATCAACTTCAGCTAATCGGATGTTCGACATTTTTCATAATTATATTCTTACCAAAACCAATAATAAACACCCTTTAAGCGAAAAAGAGCTGGAGTGGATCAAATCTGTTTTTGTTCCAAAAAAATTGCGCAAAAAACACTACCTGTTGCAGGAAGGGGAAATCAACAAGTTTCACTGTTTTGTCTGCAAAGGATGTTTAAGGATGTACCGGGTCGATGAAAAGGGCCAGGAACACATCTTTCAGTTTGCCATTGAAAACTGGTGGACAGGTGACCGGGAAAGTATGATCTCAGGTAACCCTTCCAAATATAATATTGAAGCGCTGGAAGATTCCGAGCTGCTGATGATCACACGTGCAGACATGGATGAGATCACCGAAAAAATCCCGGCTATCAAACTCATGGTTCAAAACATCCAGCAAAACAATGTGATTGCCACCCAAAACAGGATCCACGCCGCCATCAGTTATACGGCCGAAGAAAAATATTTAAACTTCGTCAAAACCTATCCCGACATCATTCAGCGCGTGCCGCAACAAATGATCGCCTCTTACCTGGGCATTACCCGCGAAACCCTGAGCCGCATCCGGAAGCAATCGGCAGGGAAATAGAACGTTTTTTGCTTCTTGTCTCTTTCATCTTGTGACAAATATCACACACATTATTTATCATTTATCAATGGAGAAATCCCCTCCTTCGTTGCAACTTTGTACCATAAATTTTAAACCAAAAAAAACGAATAAGATGAATGCAACAGCAGCGAAAACAAAATGGGCAGTAGATCCAACACACACAGAAGTTCACTTCAAAATAAAACACCTGGTGATTTCAACCGTAACAGGATCGTTTAAAAGCTTTAACGGTACGGCGTACTTTGATGGCGAAGACCTTTCCAATCCTGAAATTAACTTCAGCATAGATCCTGCCAGCATTGATACCAATCAGGAACAACGCGACGGGCACTTAAAATCACCTGACTTTTTTGATGTGGCCAATCATCCTGAAATTAAATTCCAATCCACGGGGTTAACCAAAACAAAAGGCGACCACTACAAATTGTCCGGCAACCTTACCATGAAAGGCATTACCAAACCGGTAGAACTGGATGTTGAGTTTGGCGGCATGGCAAAAGACGGATACGGCAACACAAAAATGGGTTTTGAAGTGAGTGGCCCTATTCACCGCAAAGATTTTGGCCTGAACTGGAATGCCGCTATGGAAGCGGGTGGTTTAACCCTGGGTGAGGACGTAAAGCTAATGGCCAACATCCAATTGGTAAAACAAGCATAAGAAACACATAATAACATGAACAAAAAAAACGGCATAAACGCTATTACAGTTAAGATACGTACCAGCGAACCGGCTGCCACGCGGCAAATGGCTCTCACTTCGCTTGGGGGGGAAGAAGTTTATGCCGAACCAGGACTGTGTATTATTAAGTTACGGATGGGTGGTATACTTGAAATATATGGCCCTGGTTCAAATTACCCGGATTATCTTTTCAAAAAAAATGATACTGTAATCTGTTATGGTGTGGAAGATCTTGACTATGCCTTGTCCGAAGCTGAATATTCAGGAATGAAGAGGCTCTCCTCAGGTCAGGCAAACGGAAACTGCTACCGTTATTTCCATCTCAGTGATAACGAAGGGAATCTCATAGAATTGCAACAGGCTGTGACCTAAGCCCTTCCAATTAACAACAAAACCACGCTGCATAGCGTGGTTTTGTTTATCCGTTTATAAAATCCGAGAATCAATTAATGCTGTGGCAGCAATTGCCGTGCATCCGTTTACACGGCTAGGAGTTATCCATTTCGAATTCTCTTTCCTTAAATCAGCATGGAAAGTATTAGGACTTTTCACTTCCCTTAAAAAAAACCTACATGATGTCGTTTAAAGACTGGCAAGTTGCCTTTGTAAAGAACATGCCATTAGCAGAACAACAAAAAGCCTAAGAAGAAAACACCATCCCAGAATGAAAAACAGTCGACAGAGGAACATTGACAGGCGCCGCCAAAATAGATTTTTAAAAACCCCATGGTCCCCTTCTCATTAACTCGGGCGAACTAGACAACATTTTACCCGCCAGCCTCAACTACCGAAATTATAAAGCCTATAAAAATTCAGGTTCCGTATTAGACTACAAATATTTTAAGGGGCGTAATCACTTTGTGCTCGGTCAGAACACCTGGAAAGAAGATGCGAATTTTATTTTAGAATGGTTAAATAAATTATAAGATTTGGCACACAAATTGATTCCCAGCTTTTGTAATGACGCATCGTTGCATTTAAAATGATGCGTCCGCAATTACATCAATAATCAAATCTTAAAATTTAAACTATGAGAACAATTTTATCATTCTTTCTGCTGGCACTCTTCACAAGCACAAAAGCGCAAATAGACTTTTCTTACCAAGCAAATGGCAATGTGGTAACCTTCTCGGTAACGCAAATGGGGCAGTTTTACGAAGGCATTAAATGGGATTTCGGTGATGGAACCATCGATTACGGACAAACGGTTAATCACACCTACTTTACTTCGGGAAACTTTAGTGTTTGCGTGATTGGTTATTCACAACCAATCTCCACACCAGACACCATGTGTAAATCTGTACCGATGCTAGTAACACCTATCAGCGACAACGAGCTCGATAATGAAATTAAATTTTATCCCAATCCAGTAAAGGATCAATTAAACCTTATCATGTCGTCGCAAGCAAAAAATGGTAAATTAGAACTCACAGATATTCACGGCCGTGTTCTTTTCAGTCAAAATCCCGCTGATCTCTTATCAGCAATTGATATGAAGAGTTTTTCTCCGGGCCTTTACTTTGTAAAAATCCAGAACCACTCCGAAACAAGTGTCTTTAAAATCGTAAAAGATTAAAAAGCGCGCAGGTCATCCTTAGCTTGTCGAAAGATGAGGGAAGGTTCTATCATTGTTGGACGGGCTAACCCTAACAATACGTCTTTTTTTGGTCTTATGCGGTTAGGCAGAAGGTCAACTATCAAACCACACGGGTCATCCTTAGCTTGTCGAAGTGTGATGACGCTGAGCAGAACCTTTGCCGAACTTGCCTCGGGAGTCCAATCTCGGACACCTGCAAATAATTGTTAAATAAAATATACCGATCGGTATATTTTATTTATATTTGTCCCCGAAATTCTTTTTTCACGATGTCGAAAGCCGAAAAAACAAAAGAGTTTATTATCGAAAAAGCTGCGCCGGTATTCAATATCAAAGGTTACGCCGGCACATCCATCACCGATTTAATGCTGGCTACCGGCTTAACAAAGGGATCCATCTATGGCAATTTCGAAAACAAAGACGAAGTAGCGATAGCAGTTTACAACTATCACGTCAACCGCTTAAACAACCAGATCAACGATTTTCTTTTGCCAAAAAAATCAATGATTGACAAACTGATCGGAATTACTGACTACTACCGCAACAATTGGAAAAGCATTTGTGAACGTGGGGGCTGCCCGATCTTAAACACTTCGGTGGAAGCCGACGATAATATGCCCGCTTTAAAAAAACTCGTACAGCAGAGCATTAACAACTGGGCACTCACCATCGCAAGGGTGATTGAAAAAGGCATGGAGCGTGGAGAAATAAAACCAACTGTTGTAGCCATTGATTATGGATATACGATTATTTCCATGCTGGAAGGTGGCATTATGCTTACCAAAATAATGAATAGCCACAAACACATACATGCAGCCCTTGACAGGATTCTTGCAATGATTAATACAGAATTAAAAAAATAAATATGAAAGAAGTCTACATTGTTTCCGCAAAACGCACACCCATTGGCGGACTAATGGGAAACCTGTCGCATCTGTCCGCCACTCAACTGGGAGCCATTGCGATAAAAGCGGCGTATGAAACGGCCGGCATTGATCCCACAAACGTTGATTCCGTGTACATGGGCAATGTATTAAGTGCCAACCTGGGCCAGTCTCCTGCCAGGCAGGCTGCTATTTTTTCAGGCATTCCCCACGATAAGGATGCGACTACCGTTAATAAAGTCTGCGCCTCGGGCATGAAAGCCATCGCCTTTGGCGCGCAACAAATCCAGTTGGGACTTGAAAACATAATTGTAACCGGTGGCATGGAGAGCATGAGCAATACCCCGCATTATGCCAGTATACGAAAACCAACGAAATTTGGTGATGCCACCTTGATTGACGGCATGATCAAAGATGGCCTGTGGGATGTTTACAATAATTTCCACATGGGCAGCGCCGCCGAACTAGGCGTTCAAAAATATGGCCTTACCCGCGAGGCGCTGGACAATTATGCCATTCAATCGTATCAGAAAGCGCAGGTGGCTACCAAAAACAATAAGTTTAAAAATGAAATCATTCCAGTGACCATCGAACAAAAAAGTGGAAATGTGGTCGTAAACAGCGATGAAGACATTGATAAAATTATTCTTGATAAGGTATCGAAACTACCGCCGGTATTTGAAAAAACAGGCCATTTAACCGCTGCGAATTCCAGTAACCTGAATGATGGTGCCGCGGCGCTTGTACTTGCTTCGAAAGACGCGGTTGAAAAATACGGGTTAAAACCACTCGCAAAAATAATTGCTTATGCCGATGCTGCAAAGGCACCCGAGTGGTTTACGACCGCCCCTTCCCTGGCCATTCCCAAGGCCTTAAAACAATCGGGGCTACAATTAAAAGACATTGACTTTTTTGAAATAAATGAAGCCTACGCGTCTGTTGTTTTATCCAACCAACAGATTCTTGGGTTGGACCTGAACAAAGTAAACGTTTACGGTGGCGCGGTAGCCATGGGTCATCCCATTGGCGCTTCCGGCGCAAGGATCATTACCACTCTTATATCGGCATTAAAACAAGAGGGCGGTAAGTACGGCCAGGCTGCTATCTGCAACGGTGGCGGCGGGGCATCCTCCATCATTGTTGAAAACATCTAAACTGGCCGTTATGAAAGAAAAAATTGCTTTTGCCCTGATGATGGGATTAATTACCATCGGGATGATATGGTTTACGCTCATTTCCATCAACATAGGATACCGACAACACTTCCTTAAAATCTGGTTCCGCTTCCGGAGCCTTGCCTACCTGTTAGTAATCCCTGTTCTAGAGCTTACCGGAGCACCGGCACAAACACGTGTAAATTATTTGTTTAGAAAAAAAGACATCTTATGAATCAAGCCGTTCAAACCTTAAAAAAATTTGTGGGGAAAGAACTCACAGAATCTCCATCACCCTACACCCATTGGCTTAAGCCCATCCTCCTCCATGTGGAAGAAGGCAATTTATCCTGCCGGTTTAAGGTGTGCAAAGAATGGACAAACCCAATGGCCACCTTACATGGCGGCGTTACCGCCTCCATTATGGATGATGTAATTGGCGCCGCTATTTATTCAATGGGAGAAGAATCATTTTACACCACTATTAATCTGGTGGTGGATTATTTTTCATCGGCGAGGGAAAATGATGTCATTATTGCCCATGCTGTGGTTATAAAAAAAGGCAGACAAATCATGAATGCACAATGTGAGCTATGGAATGTCGATAAAACAAAAATGCTGGCAAGGGGATACTCGAACCTATTAAATACAAACATCAAGAAGTAATATGAAAAGGGTTGTTATCACAGGTCTTGGAGCCATTACACCATTAGGGAATTCGGTGGAAGAATTCTGGAAAAACATTGTTGCCGGAAAAAACGGCGTAGGACCAATCACAAAATTTGATGCATCAAAATTTAAAACACGTTTTGCCTGCGAGGTAAAAAATTTTAATCCGGATGATTACGGCGATAAAAAAGAAATGCGAAAGTACGACACCTTCACACAATATGCCATCGCCGCATCAGAGCAGGCTATTAAGGACTCTGGGCTTGAGTTTGAGAAAATGAGTGTTGGGCAAAGGTCTGAGGTGGGAGTGATTTGGGCCAGTGGCAATGGCGGAATTGAAACGTTTGAAGAACAATTAAAAGAATTTCACACCGGCGATGGAACTCCCCGTTTCAATCCATTTTTTATTGCCAAAATGATTGTAGATATCGCTGCGGGAGTTATTTCCATCCGTAACAAACTTCACGGCCCTAATTACTGCACAGTGTCAGCCTGCGCGTCGTCGAATACAGCAATTATTAACGCATTTGATACGATTCGTTTGGGCAAGGCAACTGTCATGATTGCTGGTGGTTCGGAGGCGGCTATCACAAGAGCATCTGTGGGTGGATTTGGCGCCTCCCAGGCTTTGTCGAAAAGAAACGAAGAACCTGAAAGAGCGTCCAGACCATTTGATAAGGACCGGGATGGTTTTGTCATCGGCGAAGGTGCTGGCGCTCTAGTACTTGAAGAACTGGAGCATGCCAAACAAAGAGGTGCTACGATCTATGCTGAAATTGTTGGCGGCGGAATGGCTGCTGACGCTTATCACTTAACAGGAACTGCCCCAGACGGCATTGGTGCCTCCATTGGAATTGAAAAAGCATTGAAGGACGCTGGAATTGACGCGGGTAAAATCAACTATATTAATGCCCACGCCACATCAACAGGCATTGGGGATTTGAGTGAACTCAAAGGAATTCAAAAAGTATTTGGAAATAGTCTGGTAGCCATTAGTTCTACAAAGTCAATGACGGGGCACTTGCTTGGCGCAGCCGGAGCAATAGAAAGTATAGTGTGTGTACTGGCTGTTAAACACAACATAGTACCGGCAACTATTAATCTTGAAAACCGTGATGAAGAAATTGAAGAGCTAACGAACATTGTTTCTGGTAAATCAATTCCATCAGAAATAAATTATGCCCTTAACAATTCGTTTGGCTTTGGCGGACACACAGCTAGCTCCATTTTCAAAAAATACAACAACGATATTTAACAATAATCTGATATTTCGTGCATTTATTCTGTGGCCCAAATTGTAATTTTGTTTTCCGCATTTAAACTAAGCACATGACAAAAAAGCCAAATACAACTTACACTATTGGAGAAATAACAATTAACCGGCTTGGGTATGGCGGGATGCAGTTAACCGGACCAGGTGTTTGGGGGGACGCGCCTGACAGAAACAACGCACTGAAGGTGTTAAAAGAAGCGGTTAATCTTGGAGCTAATTTTATTGACACAGCTGATTCATATGGCCCTCACACAAACGAAGTTTTAATTGCTGACGCGCTTCACCCCTACTCAAGAAGTTTGCTGATAGCTACCAAAGGCGGTTTCGAAAGAACGGGGCCAAATCAATGGATTGTAAATGGCCATCCCGAATACATTCGTAAGGCCATCGATGGCAGTCTGAAACGTTTAAGAACAAATCACATTGATCTATGGCAACTTCACAGAGTTGATCCTAAAATTCCGGTAGATGAAACATTGGGCCCTGTTCACGATGCGGTAAAAGGGGGGAAAATTCGTTACGTGGGTCTTTCAGAAGTTGGGATAAACGATATTGAGAAAGCCGAAAAAACAATTCCAATCATGTCTGTACAAAATTTATACAATCTTGGAGAACGTAAATGGGAAGAGGTGGTGGATTACACTCAAAAAAGGAATATGGCGTTTATCCCCTGGTATCCGCTTGCATCAGGTTCAAACAAACTGAAAGAAAAAACTGAAACTATTGCAAAGGAATACGGGGCAACCCCAGTACAAATAGCTTTGGCATGGCTCCTGCATCGTTCGCCAAACATCCTTTTGATACCCGGAACAAGTTCTATCCAGCATTTAAAGGAAAACACTCAAGCGTCAACTATCAAATTATCCGATAACGATTTTATGGCCCTGTCCAGCTAAACCCTAATTTTCTTTATCAAATTAATATATCTTGTTTTACCTGTAATTATACATAACAGGTTAGTTTATGAAATCAAAATATTACCTGGCCGCTATTTCGGCCTTTACCATTTGGGGCTTCTTCAGTTTCGCGCTCAAACCCATGGCCATTTATCAATCGGTTGATATTCTTTTTTATCGGGTGTTTATGTGCGCGATGTTAATGTTGACTTTTAACCTCCTCTTCCGGAAAGGTGTTGTAAAACAAAACATTACTACGTTTAAATTACTACCAAAACGACGAAGGACAGTAATCGTTGTACTTACATTTGGTGGCGGAGCATTGCTCGTCGCCAACTGGTTCTTCTTCATCTATGTCATGAACCACATCAGTATTAAAGCGGCGTCGTTTGCTTACCTGGTATGCCCTATTCTTACAACCGTTATGGCTTTTTTTATTTTACACGAAAAATTAAGCAGATGGCAATGGACAGCGGTAGCATTAAGTATCATCAGTTGTCTGATTCTATCATTCAATAACATAGCCGACATCCTTTTTAGTTTAATTGTAGCAATTACCTATGCTCTGTATTTAATCAGTCAACGAAAAAACACAGGCTTTGATAAATTTTTGGTCTTAACAGTGCAACTTGTTTTTGCCGCGATCATTCTACTACCATTTTATCCAAAATATGGAACAAACATGGGTGAGGACGTAAATTTTTATTTGCAGATTCTGATCATTTCTATTGTCTTTACCATACTCCCGCTTTATTTAAATTTGTACTCGTTGCAAGGAATAAAATCCTCGACAATGGGAATTTTATTATATATAAATCCACTATTAAACTTCGTCATTGCTTTGTTTTATTACCATGAACCCATAAATTCCTTCCAGATATTCGCATATTTACTAATCGCATTCTCCATTGTTATGTTCAACGAAAAACAAATTTTTAGAAAAAGAATCTTTAATTTTAATCTAAAATCATGAAGGATTTTTTCATTGATATTTTTAACTATCACCACACGTTTAATCAAAAACTTATTGATCAAATAAGTGCACATATTCAAACAATTCCGGACGAATCCTACGCGTTATTCTGCCACATCCTTAATGCGCATCAGGTTTGGAATTCGAGAATTCTCCAATTAACTCCGTTTGGAGTTCAACAAATTCACCATCTGGAGGACTGTAAAGCTATTGATGACAATAATTTTATAAATACACTAAACATTTTAAATACGGTTGATCTAAAATCAGAAATCACCTATAAAAATTCAAAAGGTGAAAAGTTTACCAATTCGGTACAAGATATTTTATTTCATGTGAATAATCACTCGACTCACCACAAAGCGCAGCTGGCAAGCAAATTCAGATCACTTGGCATAACTCCACTAGCCACTGATTTTATTTTTTATAAACGTTAAAATGAGCTTCCTTAAACAAATTCACCACATTGCTGTAATCTGTTCTGATTATGAGTTATCCAAGCAATTTTACACCACGATTTTACAACTTGAAGTGATTAGAGAGATTTACAGAGAAGACAGGAATTCGTATAAATTGGACCTTTCTTTAAATGGTCAATACATACTGGAGCTATTTTCCTTTAAACAACCGCCAAAACGACCGAGTCAACCTGAAGCAGCTGGATTGCGGCATTTGGCCTTCACTGTTGATTCTGTCGATAAAAGTCACCGTTATTTTAGTGAATTGGGGGTTCGTATTGAAGATATTCGTTTGGATGAATTTACAGGTAAAAAATTTTTCTTTTTATTTGACCCAGATAATCTTCCCATCGAAATATATCAGTCCTGATGAATCACACTGCCATTACCAGGGGGAATTATAAAAAATTTGCGTTATTCTTTATTTATTCCGCTATTTTAAAATTACTTTTGGAGGTAGAAGTAAAATACAATGCACCAAACGCGTAAGAACATTGTTGCCATTTCAGGAAGCCTTAAATCAACATCGTCCAATACATCCATTCTTTACTCCATTTCAGAATTTGCTGACGAGGATATAAATTTCTGTATATACGATCAGTTAGAATCAATCCCCCCGTTTAATCCTGAAAAAGAAAATGACTTCAAAGAGGTACAATATTTGCGACACCTTTTAAAAGAAGCTGATGGCGTTATCATTAGCACGCCCGAATACGCTTTTGGTGTTCCGGGGATCTTAAAAAATGCTCTGGATTGGCTGGTTTCTTCTGGTGAATTAAATGAAAAACCGGTGATTGCCATTAGCGCCTCTCCCATGTACCTTGGTGGAGATAAGGCACTGGGCTCTTTGCTTCTTACACTTGGGGCGCTGGGTACAAAAATGGACACGAATTCATCCATGAGTATTCCTAATATACAGAACAAAATAACAGCTGGTAAAGTCACTGACAAACAAACATTGGACGACCTGAAAGTAATTTTTAGCCATCTATTAAAGCAAATGGTGATTAAAACTAAACAATCATAAATTTCATCTTTTGTTGTTTAGTAGGAACCATGCTAACATAAATAGGTAAATTCGTTTATTCGTTCATTCAAAACTCCGCTACAAAATGGATCGCAAAAAATTTATAAAATCACTTGCAATATTACCCTTTGCCACAAAAGCTATGGAATTATCAGAATTAAACAAACTGACCAGTGGGTTCGGTGCAACAGAGCAAATGCCTGTTCTATTTGTGGGTCATGGTAATCCCATGAATGCAATTACAGATAATGAGTACAGCAAGACCTGGGCAGCAATTGGAAAAAAACTGACACCACCAAAAGCAATTCTCTGTATTTCCGCGCATTGGTTAACAAATGGCACCTCGGTGGCCATGACAGAAAATCCTGAAACCATTCACGATTTTGGGGGATTTCCTGATGAACTTTTTAAAGTGCAATACCCTGCACCCGGAGGTAAAGATTATGCAAAAATGGCTGTTTCCGCATTAAAATCAGTTAAGGTCCACGAAGATTTTGAATGGGGATTGGATCACGGCGCATGGTCTGTTTTAAAAAACATGTACCCCAAAGCTGATATTCCTGTTTTCCAAATGAGTATCGATTATTCCAAACCACCGCAATACCATTATGATTTGGCGAAAGAACTTGCTGTACTCAGAGCCAGAGGTATTCTGATCGTAGCGAGTGGAAACGTGGTGCACAACCTTGGCAGCGTTAGCTGGGGAGATGCCAATAAAAAATTTGACTGGGCTGTTGAATTTGATGACATGGTGAAGAAGAACATTGAGGACAATAACCCGTTTCCATTAATTAACTATCACGAACTCGGAGCCATTGCAAAAATGGCACATCCTACTAACGATCATTACTTGCCGTTAATTTACGCCATAGGTCTCAGATCAAAAACGGACCAATTTGAGTTTTTTAATTCTTCTTTTGATCTTGGATCTATAAGTATGAGGAGCGTTTTATTTGGTTAGTTCTTTTGTCTGAAGAAAAAAAATCGGTTAAAGGCCAAGTACTTTTAATAAGTGTTTCGCGTTTCCTAGCGAACTACCAGTTTTTTAACTGAATGGAGATAAGGTCCTTTCAACTTTAAATAATAGACCCCTTTTTCAATTCCAAGACTTCCAAGGTCAATTTTGTATCCTGATGAATCTGTTCTAAACAACCTCTGATTAAAAATTTCTTTTCCCGTTACGGTTAATAATTGAAACTCACATTCCTTTCGGTCATCGTTTTCACAAATAATGGTAAGGATGTCATTTTTTTCGATCGGATTAGGAAACAAAATCTCTACAAAAGGATCGTTCTTATTTACATGCAACAAGGGCGAATACTTATAGCGCCCGTCAAAATCGGTTTGTTGTAAGCGGTAATAATTAATTCCAGAAGCGGCCGTATGATCATAATATTCGTAGTTTAATCTCGTGTGACTATTCCCCGCTCCGTCAATGCTTGCAATCTTTCTAAAACTTAAACCATCCTGACTACTTTCAACCGTAAAATAATCATTATTTTTTTCCGACAGGGTGGACCATGTTAATTTCACTTTATCATCCAAAAGAGTAGCGGTAAAATCCACCAGTTCAATTGGCAGTGGGCCAATAGCTGAAGGAATGATTCCCGAGTTGCTACTGCCCGAGCCGGAAGCTGCGTAGCTACCACCATTGCTATTCTGACCACCGGCCCCATTATTGGTGGTGGTTTGCATGTTCGTAGTAGGTTGGGCTGTCGAATAAAGCACCTTGTCCGCCGCCGCCACCGCCAGCGTGTTGGGTGCCATCTGTACACGACCCACCGCCACCGCCATTCGCATTTATTGCCAAAGTACAGGTCGATGAAACCGAAAAGGTGTTTACATTTAACACAATAGTTCCAGCCGCGCCACCACCACCGGCCCCGTCATTTCCAACGTTTATCGCGGTGCCGCCGTTCGCTGTAATTCCGATGGGACTTCCACACGTTGTATTGGTAAGTAACATAGTGGCTTTGATTAAAATAATACCTCCTCCATTTCCTCCGGTTGAAACATAACTGTTATTCCTGTGAGGACCGCCTCCACCGCCCCCCATAAAAATACGACCGGCAGAAATTTGAGTGGATAAAGAAATCCCTCCTATTCCACCCGCCACAGGTGAACACCCATAACCGGGGCCACCGTTCCCCCCGGCGGAATAATTTCCCCCACCTGCACCACCAGCATTATGTGGATTACCTGCACCACCGCCGTTTAACAAATGCCCACGGCCATTGTTAAACGTTGCGCTTGTAGATTTATAAATGCCTTCCCCCTTATAACCATATGTATTGGAGTTGATAATATAATTTGTTGAATTACATCCACCACCATCATTTACAGAGGGAGCGCCTCCTCTAAAGCCAATGGCATTAGCGCTAACACTATGATTTAACGTTAAAGTATTGGTAACTTCAATAGCGATAACTCCACCCACATTGCCATCCCAAGTCAAACCTGTTATGTCCGAGGTAGTTGTAAAGTTTGTTCCCAGATCTCTAAACGTAATCAACTGCAATGAGGAATTTGCCCCGGTATTGTATGAAGCGGATATAGGTGACGATAATGTGATCGAGGTTGGGGTTCCAGCGGCAGGGGACCGTGCTATAATACTCCTTACCTCATAAATTCCGGCATTGTTTATGGCGGATAAATCGCCAAAAGTACTCACATTAGTGGTGTTGGTGCCTATCACATCATCCTGCATTTGCATAATGATAACGTTGCCGCCAATAGTAAAAGTATGATTTGCCTCGTCTACATTTGTTAATGTAAGAACACTTGAACCGCTTATGGCAGAAACTTTTGCATAAGCGTTATAAATAACCTGTGCATTGCTGTTGATTATCCCAAACAATACAAGACTTGCAGTAAAAAAAATTTTCATTAAATTCGTTTGTGTATCACAAAGATACAAAAACGAATGGGCAAAAAAAGGCTGTTTTGTTTAAACATCCCTATTTTCTAACAATGAATGGATGATAACCCTATCTAATTTTACTTAAAATTTTTTATTTTCTCGCTCATATCTTTCGCTTTAGCTTCATCGCCAGTTTTCATATACAAAATACGAAGCGCTTTCATGCTTTGCAGGTCGTCTGAGGTAATTTCAAGGGCTTTTTCAAGATATGGAATCGCTTTTTTGTAATACTCCTGGCTTTTCGCCTGGTTTTCTTTCTGGTATTTAGCTAAATCGGTTATTTTTTCTATCCTGTAGTTTTCGAGATAACCACCATGATTATTGTACATACCACCCAGATTTCTCAGGGCCCCAGACAGATAATCCTTGTTGGCCGGGTTTAATTCAATTGCTTTTTGATAATTAGTTTCGGCATTCCTAAACAATTCATCAAAATTAACCGGCTTTGCTAAATCTTTACCTGTAGCTTTATCTTTTGGATTAGCAAGATTGTCATAGGTAATGCCGATCATCAGGTAATAAAAGGCGTTTTTCGGGTCTTTTTCGACGGAAAGTTTCAAATTATTTAATGCTTCCTGCTGTTGCCCCTTAGCCAGATAAACATTTGTTTCGTCGGTAATCAGGGCGATATCGTCCGGATATATGGCTCGGCCCTTTTTAAGAGTTTCCTGAGCTGCGGCTGTATCCGATTTTGCCATATACACATTTGCAATCGCCTGGTAATTATAGGCCATTGGGATGCCCGCATCGATCATTTTTTTATTGTATTCAATAATTTTTTCTTGATTTTTTGATTTTGTTGCGGCAATACAGGCATTGTAAAAATCGGCAGTATCTTTCGTTTTATATAACACCGAGTTCACAATAGCTGTTTTGTAGAAATAATCTGCGGCTTCTTCGTATTTTTTTACTTTGTATTTGCCAGAAGCAATATTTGCCGCTTCAATTTTCACTTTTTGCGCAACGGTGGCAAATTTAAGATCATCCTCTTCCAACATAGAAGTACCTTTAGCCAGTCCTTCGTTGATGTTATCCATAAACTTAGGATCCAGATCTTTAACTTTTATAATTTCAGATGCGGCAGTTTCAAAATCTGTAAGGTTAATGTTACCATAAGCGACCAATAATCGTTCATTTTTATCGGGTTGCGAAGTTTCAAGTTTTTTTAGTTCCTGGGCCAAATCGTATTGAAATTGTGCATAACTAATCCTGCTTTTATAAGCGTGGGTTTTTCCTTTGTTCTTCGTATCTTCATTTTGCAAAGCTAAATCAATAGCTTCCTTAGCTTTGTTTAAAAATGCCAGGTCAGGTTTTCCATCAGCCACTGTTACCTCATAATCAGTAAGAGCACGCCAGGCCGCCTGCACCTTTCCTTTTTGAGAAAAGGCAAAATGATTCAACAATAAAAAAGTAAAAAAACAGGCTATCGTTCGTGTCATGGTTTTGAATTTAAATTCTTTCTCAGTTGGAGTTTAACGTTATACTATAAAAATTATTATTATTTGTATTTTTCCGCTTTTTCAGTCTCACCAAGGCGTAAACACAGCTGACGCAAAATCTGCTTCGTTTTTTTGTCTTTGGTCATTTCATAAGAGCTTTCAAAATAACCAATTGCTTTTTTAAAGTAATCGTTTGATTTTGTTTCATATTCCTTTGTTTTTGGATCCTTCAATGGAAGAGCGTTCAATTTATCGTTCCATTCTTTACCAGCGCTATAATACAATACACCAAGGTTGTACACAGCGGGCTCGTAATCCGGGCGTATTTCTACCGCTTTTAAGTATTCTTTTTCAGCATCTGCAAATTGATTAGTTCCTTTGTATAAATTGGCCAGTACAAAGTGTAAAATTTCGTTGTCGGGCGACACTTCAATGGCAGTAGTAAGTTTATTCTTTAATACGTCGGTTTTTTTGCGGGCAATATAAATGTCTAATTCTGATGTGATTAAATCCATGTTATCTTCGAACATGGTTCGGCCCTTCTCAATATAAGTAATGGCCATCGTGGTATCCTTTTTTTGCAGGGATATCCGTACCATGTCTGTAAAAACCCGTGGATCTTTATATGGGATAGCTATTAGTTTATCCGCGTATTCCTTTGTTTTTTCAGGATTACCCGCCAATTGATACGTCTCGAATTTATAAAACGCTACCTTTTCTTTGGTAATGTTGTTACGCTTGATGCCCTGATCAAAATCATAAGGGAGCGATGCCTCCATCAGGTCGTAACACCTGAGGGCCTTATCAAACTGTTTGGTTTGTTTGTAATAGTTGGCTTTATTACTAACTGCGGCTGTGACACCAATCAATGGCCCTTTTACTTCATCCTTGTAAAAAAGTTCTTTATCCAGTTTCATACAATTAATATAGGCATCTAAAGCCTTTTCTTCCGATTCGGAATCCAGTTTACGAATCGCCTCAGAAGTATCCGAGTAAATAGCCTGATACACTTTTCCTCTGAACAACCACATTTTCGCGCTATTTTTTGTGTTTTCGTGCACTTCTGCGGCATCCGCAGAAGTTTTTGCTTTTGCCAATTCTTTATTCCTTAAATAGGCGGCCATGTTTTGCACTTGAATACTTTGACCAAAGACAAAGAACGAAATGTTCAAAAATAATAACAACGGAAGGATCTTTTTCATGTTGAATGCTGATTTTTCTGGTTTAATTAAAAAAACCACTAAGTCTTTTAATCTTAGTGGTTTTTATTTTGTTTTTTATACACTAATATTATTTATAGAGATACAAATATTGTGTATTTACATAAATTAATCAATAGAAATTTTCTTTAATTTAACCTTATTTAGTAACTCTTTATTGTTAGCGTCTTTTGAAGCTTTGTCTAGTTGACTTTCGATAATGTAACGGTCACCAACAACTACGGTAGTTAACTTATTAGAATCAAAGTATTTTTTTACTTGTTGATTGATTTCGTCCTTAGTCATGTTTTTAAGAATCTGGTTTTGTTTCACCGTATAATCTTTTTCAAGATTAAAGCGTGCTATGCCTGTAAGGAAACTTGCTTTTTGTTCCGGATCTTCATAACGAATTGCTTCGGTATTTAATAAAGAACTTTTGGTATATGCTAACTCGGCATCTGTGATACCATCTTTTTCATATTTTTTAAATTCTTTAATGATCTCTCCCAAGGAAGCAGCTGTTGAATTACGTTTTACGGCTGCACTAATGATAAACGTACCTGTATACTTTCCTCCATTAAACCCCGAACGAATACCATAGGTATAACCTTTATCTTCCCGCAGATTTAAGTTTAGACGGCTGTTGAAAGAGCCACCAAACACGAAGTTTGCAATTCTGTTTTTGAAATAGTCACCAGTGGCGTCGAACTTAAGCGATGGGTAACCCATAGTAATGATCGACGATGGGGCTTTTTCCTTGTCATAGATGAAAAACTTAGGTTCAGTAGGGGCTGCGGGTTCTGCAACAGGCGGCACCACAACATTTTTACCTTGCCATTTGTTTAAAAAGTCGAGTTTCGCCAGTATGTCTTTTTCTTCCAGATCAGCCACAATAACAAGATTGGTAACCGATGGAGAATAATAATTCGTGTAGTAATCCTTTATGTCGGATAATTCCAGATTGTCAATAGATTTTGTAGTTGGCGATAATCCCATAATAGAACTACCGTAAAGAGCGTAGCCAAACATTTTATTGGCTACCGAATTTGGATCAGTATCTTCATCCCTTACACTTTCTTTGTACTGTTTTTTAGCTAGTTTAAAGTCCTCTTCTCTGAATCCGGGGCTTAGTAGTTTTTCTTCAAGAAGTTTTAATGTAGCGTCAAGGTTCTTTTTTAAACACGTCACTCGAATCTCTGTGCTTGATTTTCCGGCATCAAAATAAATGGAGCTGCCTAACACTTCCAGTTTAGCGCTGATCTGCTCCGTGGTAAAATTTTTAGTACCCTCATTTAGCATACTTGCAGTTAACTCTGCGACTCCAAGCTTTTTTAATTTGTCATTACCTAAAACAAGGCTACCACCTTCCATAGTCATAACAATAGTTACTTCCGGTGTTTCAGTATTTTTAGTACCCATAATACTAATGCCATTTTTCAATTTCGCTGAGAAGTACTCGGGTACTTTTACGGTTTTTTCAGCTCCGGGAGTTGGTTTCTGACCTCTGTTAAATTTTTCGGTGGCAGGAGTCCAGGATAACCCATTGTATTCAGGATTGACTGGAAAAGTTTGCCCGGCGTATGGATTAACACTTTTTACTGAATCTTTGGGATCCATAATTGGATAAGTGTTTAAAACAGCGGCACCTGATCCTTTAATGTATTTATTAAATACGCGGGAAATATCTTCTTTTGTAACTTTGCTGTAACGCTCAATTTCATCAGTAATTGTAGAAGACTTACCTAACAACCTCTCCCATTCAGAAATTGTGGCGTTCTTTGTCCAAACAGAATTTAACTTATTATACCCTACAGATTCAATTTGGCCCTTAGCGCGAGCCAAGGCAGAATCTGTAATTCCATTTTGTCCAAACTCATCAATCGTACTTTTTACTTTGGCATCGATATCAGTAAATAACTTTTCAATGTTACCATCTTCCGGTGGGTAAGCAAAGACAGATATTTGAAACTCACCCGACAACTCATCAGAACCGTGTTGTGCACTAGCTTGAACAGCCATTTTACTTTTTACGAAATTTTTGTAAAAAATGGAGTTGTTACCATTACCCATCATGGCACCTAAAAGATCTAATGCAGGCTCATCCCGGTTGTATTGCGACACCGTGGGAAATACGCGGAGATTTAAAGGAAAATAGGTTTTATCGCGATAGGCCGTGTATTTATCTGTTGCAATCGTAACTGGAGCAACCCGCATTCTTTTTACTTCAGGACACGGTTTAAGGTCTCCGAAATACTTGTCGATCATAGTCAGTGCGTCGGCAGTTTTGAAATCGCCAGACACGCTTAAAATCGCGTTATTAGGGCCATACCATCTTAAGAAGAAGTTTTTTACATCATCCAGATTAGCTCTGTTTAGATCATCCACATAACCTATTACCGGCCAACTATATGGGTGTCCGGCAGGATATAATGTTTTATTAATCTCCTCTACATAAGCCATGGCATAGGGCCTGTTCTCTACGTTCTGAGATTTTTCGTTTTTAACGGCATCACGCTGATTTTCAAATTTTTTGTTGGTAAGCGAATCAAGCAGGAATCCCATGCGGTCTGATTCCAACCATAAAGCCATCTCCAGATAATTCGAAGGAAGGGTTTCATAATAAACAGTTTTATCGCGTTGGGTAAAACCATTCATGTCACCACCTGCACCCGATACCATTTTAAAATGCTCTTCGTCGCCAACGTGTTTTGATCCTTGGAACATCATGTGCTCAAAAAAGTGGGCAAAACCCGATTTACCAAGACTCTCTCTGTTAGAACCTACTTTATAGGTCACCATAACATTTACAACCGGGTCAGAGTGGTCCTCGTGTAAAAGTATTGTTAAACCATTTGGTAATTTCCATCTTTCGTAAGGGATCACTACCTTATCGGCTTTAGCTTCCACCTTTTCAATTAAGGTAGGCTGCGCCATGAGCGTTGTTAAGCCTAGTATGCTCAACGCGCCTGTTATTATCGATTTTTTATTCATGGGTTATTTTTTCCAAAGATAGTTTTAAAATTTATTTTTATTAGCCCGTTATTAATTGTTATTGTCCGCTGGTGTATTATCCTCACCCGGGGATTCCTGTGATCCAACATCCTTCACTTCAGGATTATTTACCGGTTCGTTGGCGTCTGCATTTTCTTCTATGAGATCTTCCTCATGGTCCACTTTGGTTACCGCGGCAATACTATCGTTTTCCTGAATGTTGATGAGACGAACTCCCTGCGTAGCTCTGCCCATTACACGAAGGTCTGACACATTCATCCGGATAGTAATACCATTTTTAGTGATAATCATCAAATCATTCGCATCGGTCACGGATTTAATGGCCACCAGGTTACCGGTTTTTTCGGTGATATTAATTGTTTTCACTCCTTTTCCGCCCCTGTTAGTTACCCTGTATTCATCAATATCAGAGCGCTTGCCGTATCCTTTTTCTGAAACCACTAACACATTAGCTTGCATATCTGCAATACAAATCATGCCAATTACTTCGTTATTTCCACCTTCCTCATCGTTCAGATCAATCCCAATTACACCACTGGCGTTACGGCCCATTGGCCTTACTTTTTCCTCATTAAACCGGCATACTTTTCCTAACCGGGTAGCCAGCATGATCTCGTTTTTTCCATTTGTGAGAGCCGCTTCCAGAAGCACATCGCCTTCGCGAATGGTAATGGCATTGATGCCGTTGGCTCTAGGGCGTGAATAGGCTTCAACGGATGTTTTTTTAATGATGCCATCTCTGGTACACAAAATAATGAAATTGTTTTGAATGTACTCCTCATCACTTAAGTCCTTAATGTTGATAAAAGCTTTTACTTTATCGTCAGGAGCTATACTGATCAGATTCTGAATAGCCCTGCCTTTACTTTGTTTATTCCCTTCAGGTACTTCATACGCCCTGATCCAATATACCTGACCTTTTTCGGTAAACAATAAAATGTAATTGTGTGTAGACGCGATGAACATATGCTCCACAAAATCTTCCTCGCGTGTTGCGGTGCCTTTGCTCCCACGACCGCCCCTACCCTGTGCCCTGTATTCGGCAAGATTGGTGCGTTTCATATAACCCATGTGCGAGATGGTGATCACCACATTTTCATCCGCAATCATGTCTTCAATTTTAAGATCATCGCCGGCATACACAATATCCGTCCGCCGTTCGTCTCCGTATTTTTCTTTTACTTCAACGAGTTCTTCCCGGATTATTTTGTAACGAAGGGATTCATTGTTCAATATTTCGTTTAAATGGGCGATGGTCTTCATCAGTTCATCGTATTCGGCTTTTAGTTTGTCACGCTCAAGTCCGGTTAAGGTTCTCAAACGCATGTCGAGAATAGCCCTTGCCTGAATTTCAGATAAATTATATTTACCCATCAACTCATCCCTTGCCGTATCAGGACTTTCACTCTCACGAATAATTTTAATTACTTCATCCAGGTGATCAATCGCAATTAATAACCCTGCTAAAATGTGAGCACGTTTCTCTGCCTGAGCCAGCTCATACTTGGTACGACGTACTACAACTTCATGCCTGTGCTCAACAAAATGCACAATCATATCCTTCAAATTCAACATTTGTGGCCTTCCTTTTACGAGCACCACGTTATTAATTGAAAATGAGGTTTGTAGCGCGGAGTATTTATATAAATTATTTAATACAACGTTCGAAATTGCATCCCTGCGTAATTCGTACACAATTCGCATTCCCTCTCTGCTGCTTTCGTCGCGAATCTCACTAATGCCTTCAATTTTCTTTTCATTACACAACTCCCATTGGCGTTTAATCATATCGGCCTTATTGATCTGGTATGGAATTTCAGTAACAATAATCCGTTCACGATCGCCAATTGGTTCCACATTCGCTCTGGCGCGCATAACCACACGGCCACGGCCAGTGTGAAAAGCTTCTTTTACTCCTTCGTAACCGTAAATAGTTCCACCGGTAGGAAAATCAGGCGCTTTAATGTGTTTCATTAAACCATCAATATCGATGTCCCGATTGTCAATGTATGCTAAAATGGCATTGATGGATTCAGTTAAGTTGTGGGGGGCCATGTTTGTAGCCATACCAACAGCAATACCAGAAGCGCCATTCATTAATAAGTTTGGAATTCTGGTTGGTAGTACCGTTGGTTCAGTTAAAGAGTCGTCGAAATTCGGACGGAAATCGACAGTGTCTTTTTCAATATCGGCCAACATTTCTTCAGCAATTTTGCGAAAACGCACCTCGGTATAACGCATAGCCGCAGGAGGATCGCCATCCACCGAACCAAAATTCCCCTGACCATCCACCAACATGTAACGCAGGCTCCAATCCTGAGCCATTCGTACCATTGTGTCGTAAACACTGGCATCACCATGCGGGTGATATTTACCCAGTACTTCCCCTACAATACGGGCTGATTTCTTGTAAGGTCTGTTATGAAGCACCCCCAGATCCAACATACCATAAAGTACCCTTCTATGGACGGGTTTTAACCCATCCCTTACATCAGGTAACGCGCGCGATACTATCACCGACATCGAATAATCGATGTAGGCCGTTTTCATTTCATCTTCAATGTTAATAGGAATAATTCTTTCTTGTCCTTCAGCCATCTTTTTTTCTTTCTTAGTTATGTTTTTTTCTAATCAATTATGGAATTATTAGTGAACTTTTGTCAGGTAAATATTTTAACAATAGTCTACGAAAACAGGTCACAAAATTTCTTTTTTGAACCCATGAAAGTAGCGATTAATCAGCAAATACAGGCAAAACTTATCAACAAAATCTTTGTTAAAAAAACCAATTGTATGATTAATGATTCCGTTTATAAAGACTATTTTTGGTTTTGGCATTATATGTGTAATTTAACCTAACTAAAAGGAAATAATTTATGGAAGCAAAATTTTCGCCCAGAGTAAAAGATGTGATCACATACAGCCGCGAAGAGGCATTACGACTGGGCCATGACTATATCGGCATTGAACACCTGATGCTGGGTATGATAAGGGATGGAGATGGTGTAGGAATGCGTTTATTGAAAAACCTCGGTATTGACGCTGCAGAACTCAGAAAAAATATTGAACAAAATCTTACTCCAGGCCTCAGAAAAAGTAATAACCTGGCCAATATTCCTTTGGTAAAACAAGCCGAAAAGACACTTAAATTGACCTACTTGGAGGCTAAAACATTCAAGTCGGTACAAATTGGCACCGAACACTTGTTATTATGTATTTTAAAAGAAAACGACAATGTAGTCACCAAAACATTGCTAAGATATGGTGTGGATTATGATGCCACTCGTGCTGAATTGGAAGGATTTTTGGACAACCCTTCAAGAATTGAGAATACAGCCGCTGGGGGTGATGAGGATGACGCGGATGACACTAATTTTGGCGGGGGTAGTCAAAACAGCCCAAAGAAACAAGGTGAGAGCAAATCAAAAACACCGGTTCTGGACAATTTTGGCCGAGACCTCACCAAAATGGCGGAAGATGGAAAATTAGATCCAGTTGTTGGTCGTGAAAAAGAAATCGAACGGGTGTCGCAGATTCTCTCTCGCCGTAAAAAGAATAATCCAATCCTGATTGGCGAACCTGGTGTGGGTAAGTCCAGTATTGCAGAGGGTTTAGCCCTTAGAATTGTACAACGAAAAGTGAGCCGGGTGTTATTCGGCAAGCGCGTGGTTACCCTAGATCTGGCCTCGTTGGTCGCCGGTACAAAATACCGGGGCCAGTTCGAAGAACGCATGAAAGCCGTTATGAACGAACTGGAAAAAAGTCCGGATGTTATTTTGTTTATTGATGAAATACATACTATTATTGGTGCCGGTGGCGCAAGTGGAAGTCTGGATGCCAGCAATATGTTCAAACCAGCCTTAGCGCGCGGTGAGATTCAGTGCATTGGAGCAACCACGCTTGACGAATTCCGTCAATACATCGAAAAAGACGGGGCACTTGAAAGGCGTTTTCAAAAAGTAATTGTTGAACCAGCAACCCAGGAGGAGAGCCTTCAGATTCTTAACAATATTAAAGCGAAATACGAAGATCATCACAATGTAACTTACAGCGATGAAGCGATAAAAGCCTGCGTTCAGCTTACCGCAAGGTACATCACTGACAGGCATTTGCCCGATAAAGCAATAGATGCTTTAGATGAAGCTGGATCCCGTGTACACATTACAAATATTACTGTTCCCGAAAATATCCTTGAATTGGAAAAGAAAATGGAGGACATTAAGGAATTAAAAAATCAGGTGGTTCGCTCTCAAAAATATGAAGAGGCCGCTAAATTGCGTGACACTGAAAAACAGTTGCAGTCGCAGCTCGAAGCCGCTAAAAAAGCCTGGGAAGAGGAAACCAAATCGAACCGGGTACCGGTTACCGAAGAAAATGTTGCAGAAGTGGTGAGCATGATGAGCGGCGTCCCGGTGCACCGCGTCAATCAAAATGAAGGCGATAAGCTGGTAAAAATGAACGAGCTTATTAAGGGTAAAGTGATTGGGCAGGACAATGCCGTTGCAAAGGTGGTAAAAGCCATTCAACGTAACAGGGCCGGCCTTAAAGACCCAAACAAACCCATTGGTTCATTCATATTTTTAGGCCCTACTGGGGTTGGTAAAACGCAGTTAGCGAAAATCCTTGCTAAACACTTGTTTGACAGTGAAGATGCTCTCATTCGAATTGACATGAGTGAATACATGGAAAAATTTGCTACTACCCGCTTAATCGGTGCGCCTCCAGGATATGTTGGATATGAAGAAGGGGGCCAGTTAACTGAGAAAGTGCGCCGCAGACCTTATTCTGTGGTGCT
>Ga0075163_10000710_pt1 | contig 43681 bp, 54 predicted proteins | sample JI1023141ADNA_FD_71478 | JGI IMG/M metagenome (GOLD analysis project Ga0075163, IMG submission 71478) | Wastewater effluent complex algal communities from Wisconsin, to seasonally profile nutrient transformation and Carbon sequestration -... | ecosystem: Engineered > WWTP > Effluent > Algae...
TTGAACGGCTTGCTCACACAGATTACCCAAGCCACAAACTTTCGGCAGAAGCAGCGTTTGGTGGATCGGTATCACCATGCGGCACTGCTTCTGCCGGAAGCCGAGCGTGATCAGGCGTTTCAGCGGTTACGAGACACGACCGGAAAGTGACCGCGAACGGAGCCCGACCTGAGCGAGAAAGGAAAGGACCATGAAGCGGATACCACTCTGCACACTGCTGCTCTTCACAACCGTCATCCTGGGCGGACTCTTACCGACATCCACACCGGCCGAAGCCCACGATTGGCTGGGTGACTGCGTGGTCGACTTCGATAATACGTTTGCGCTGACCTATATCTACGGGCAGGCAAGAGGGAACTTCGGATACCCTACCGGCATCGACAATTCAGGCGAGTTGCAACCGTGTAATGCCACCCATCAGGCCTGCTGGACCTACCGCCATCGCTGCTTCGGCAATTACATCAACGTGGACGACATGACCTATGGCCACATCCACCTGGTCTTCGACAGTCCGAGTCTGCTAACCCCCTGTTTTGTCGATCCCGGCGACGGGCCCGGCGCAGGCTTTGGACGGAACGTCGGCGACGACTGCGTCGCCGCCGATTGGATTCATGAACCGAGAACCCTCGGCACGCATGGGAAGGATCACTGGATCAAGATCTGGATGGAGGATCGGGTGACGCATCAGCCCAGGGTGTTCGACATGCCGATCATCAGAGTCACCGGCACCGAGCCGATTCAATTCTGGTTCAGGAAATCAAACGGCAGCTGGTGGTACTGGTCGAACCTGGCCCCCAATCCCTGGTTGGTCGGCGGATGGGTGTTCGATGTGACCGAAGTGCGGATCAGAGGCGCGCAGGCGGCGAACGGGCCGTATTTCATCGGCGCCTTCTCAATCCTCGATTAAGCGAGAGCCACGGTGTTTCAGATTGTCTCTCGCCTCTGAAGGCGGTAAAATTAGCGCATAACGAGGGACATCATGGCGCTTGCAGCAAAAGTGGTGAAACGAACCAAAGACAGTTTTCAGTTCAAAATCTCAAAAGAAAATTTTGAGTCTTTTTGTGATTCGATCGGCCTCTATCGCCGAGAATTCCTCGATGCGCTGGACACCTCTGAAAAGGACCACAAAGCGGGGCGAATCACGAAACGAAAGTCGCTACGAGAGTTGATCGCGTAGTTCGATCATGCTCGAGCTTTCCACTACCGCAACCTTCGACGCCCTTTTCTCCAAGCTTCCCAAACCAATTCAACGAAAGGCCGCTTCCAAAACGGATCTCTTCCGGGAGAATCCGTTTTACCCATCGCTCCATACAGAGAAGCTCCGCCCCAAACATCACGAAGTGTGGAGCTTTCGTGTCGATCGATCCTATCGCATCATCTTTAAATTCCTCGGCCCGAACCAGGTGCAGCTCCGGTACATCGGCCATCACCACTCGATTTACGACTACGACATGTTCAAGTAACGGTAAGAGCGGATGAAGCTCCGAATTGTGACGGTGCAAAGCCGAAATGGTTGCCTGAATATAGATGCAGGTGCGGCTCACGGTCGGCACTGAGTGAGCGTGAGCCTGGCCAGAGGCCCCTACCGGCCGTCCGGAACCTGCAACTTGATGGAGAGCGCCTTACGGTCGTCGGTAATCTGTGCCACGATCTTGTCGCCGGTCTTCAAGCGACCGCCCACCACGCCCTCGATTTTGGTCTCAGGCGTCACTTTCAGGCGTTCTTCGTGACCGGAGAATTCCTTCACGACCAGTTCGCCCTCTTCCCAATACAAGACATCGGCCTTGATGACCAAGGCGGCGGTGGCCGGAGAATCCTCTAGCGCTGATGCGGGAATGACTGTGGAAAAGATGAGGTAGAACGCGAGAAGAAGTGCCATCACAAACCCTCCCACTTTTTTTGAGAGTACCGATATCCACTGAGGGCTGTCAATTGGGACTGTCTTTGACGCCGAAGCCGGATACGCTGATTCGGATTATTTCGAATAGTGCAGCAGCATAGACAGCGGTACTGAGCCGAAGAGTCTCCTCGATGGAGGCCTCTGCTCCTTTCTTAAAATAGTGTCATGAAACATGCAGGCCTCGGGGCGAAGCCACAAGCCGAACGATACCAGCCCAAGAAAACACTCTATTGGAAAGTGGCCGGCATCAATGGGCTCGGGGAGATTTGGCATAATAAACAGGAGGCTCCAAAAGGTAAGACATTTCATGTACGCCACGTTTGGCATTCGGAAGAGCCGTAGAATGCGGCACAGCACCAATTGCAATGACGTCGCACGCTATAGTGCAGCGCAGTGAGACTAACCGCCGCTGCCTGACCTGGCGTTGCACGTTGATTCAGCGGGGGAAAAACCACAAATCAGTTTCACGACTTAATTGGCAATCGCTGAGCTTGCCGATCACCGATCGGCGTTTTATCCTGATCATTTCGCTGCCCCTTGTCCTGTTTTTTTTGAGTTTCTCCAGGCAATGGTGCCGGAGGCCATGGCCTAGTCGGCTCAATCTTATCAACAAAATCCTTCCCCACTTAGCACCTCCAATAATCTAATTTCTAATACCTCGCAAAGACCAAACTGCGTCAGTATATTTAGCTCTGAGTGCATCGTCGTTTGGCAACGCATAGCCTACCTTGATCAACTCGTCCTCTTCTCTCAGCAGGTTTTCGTACTTATTCATGTAATCGGTCGGACACCCCTCCTCGTCGATCTGAGCCCATAACAGATCGTAGTGTTGCGAAAGAATCTTCCATTTAGTTGAGAGCTCTCCTGCTGTTCTTGCCTTCTCGCTTACTTTAAACACATACGTCGCTAGCGAGAATAACGAGTTGACGACAAGTAGCCCCTGCCACACGAATGGGGCCAAAGCCCAAAACGGGAGGCTCGCAAAAGTACTCACACCTAAGACTATCCCAAAATATCGCGCCAGGTTATCCTGAAGAACATATCTGTCACTCGACTCCTTGTAATAGCCAGCATTCAGCTCCGCGCTCAATAGAGACTTCCAGATCAGGTCCCTGTTGGCCATAGAAAATTCCCTTTACAAAACGCCTACTCAGGCACTTACGGGACGTTTGACTTATTCCCATTTCTTGCCGTACGCCTCTTCATTTCGTCTTTCCACTCTTTGTCGTACGGAACTCGGAGAAGCTCCGCTCCGGTTCTTTTAAATATGTCATGATTCTGGGTTGCACCTAATAGCCTCCAAAGGCCTGTGGGAGAGTCGAAGAACGGCTCCTTGTTCACGTGCATCTCGAACAAGAGTCGAAGGTCTTTGCGTAAAAGAAACTCTTCTCCATTTGGGAACTGCTCCTCTTCCTGCCCTACCTTCACAATGGAGTTTTTCTCGACCCTATTAAACTCCAAGCAATGTTCGATCATAAACTTTAAACTCCGAACATTGTGTTCAACCGGCACCATCACAAGGTAATTCAGCAGTCTATGACTAATGAAGCGGGGCAACTCTGGTTCGTCTCTTCCCTTTTCACTATCCTTCCACTCTGGCTTGGGGAGAAGGCTGAGCACGAGGCCCAGACGTTCGGTGAGAATCATATTCTTGTAATCTAGAAGCGGTTCGATTGGGCTCTGATACTTGCATGCGTTGTTGCCCAGCTTTACCGCAAACTCGCGAACATCCTCTGGCAGCACCTTGCCCTTCCAGAGAAAAACCTCCGATCGTTTACCTTTCTCATGAGGCCGCAGAGCGAGCATGGGATCAGTAATGGCCAGCGGTGATGCAATATCTGGGATTTGGATCACAAACCCATTAATCCGGGAGAGAAAGTCACGAATCTTATGTAATTGTCTGAGGTAGTTTAGGAGATCACTATTCGGTGATAGGGCTTGCTTAGATTCACGGTATAGGGCTGACATTTGATGCAGCTGCCTAACGAATGTTGCGGCATCCCGATTACTCTCCGACATGAACACATCGAAGAGAAACCGCAAAAGATCGAAGTCAGCTGTATTGCGACAGAGAGTATTAAGAATGCTTCGATTCTTCAGATAGCTGCCAGAGAAAATAAAGACCGTCTTCGCATGCTCCTTCCTTGTAATCGGATCCAACAGATAACGCACGACAGAAGATCCATCGACGGTGACATCAAACTCATCAAGAAAAACCACCCGGGGACGTTTCCTCGCTGCACCAATCTTTGCCAAAATGACTTGAGCATCGCTATCAAGGGACAAATTAATCTCCTCGATAACTTGGTTGCGGTCATGAGACTTTCCTATCGCCTCGGCAATAAATGTTTTTCCTGCTCCAGGAGGCCCAAGCAAGAGGCAATTGAGCGGCGACTGGCCTCTTATTTTGTCATCGAAATAGCTTCGAAGCAGGGATTTTGCACCCTTTAATTGGCTGCTATAAACAGGATGACAGGACGCAACATCAGCAAGAGCGGGGCTATATATTTTTGGAGGAAGAGCACACTGTAATGTTTTCGTGTCATGCAGCGGTAGTTCATGTAGGCTCTTCAGATAGTCAAAGGTCATGGTCATGCTACTGTCCCTCCAGGCCTAATGCATCCCTCTTCATCGACGGGGATTCACAGGGGGAACCACCATATCTCGCCCTTGTTTTTAGGAAGCCAGTCGTCCTTGAGCGTGACCGTCTGAAGCTCCCCCTCCAGATTCTGCAACATCCACTTCTCCAGCTTGATGTGGACTAGTCCGCTGACATCGTCTGCATCTTCGGCTTTTGCGCCACTTACGACGACCGTTAAATTCTCCTCATATTCTTCTGAGAGATATTTGCTAGCGGACTCGCGAAACTTAAGCATCTGATCCTCGGAGACGGCAGACGAGCAAACTGGTTCAAATGCGCGATGCTGCGTTAAGAATCCATGGACCAAGCAATCTTTCGCGTTTCCTGGTTCAAATTTTTTCGCGAGTGCCTCGATCACTGTCCTATAGGCTTCATCTGCTTGTGGCTCGTATAAGACCTGGCCGAAATACAAATGGGGATCGCCATCCTTATTTATTCTCGTTAGCTTTGAAAACATGGACTTCCAAAACAAGGGGGCATCAGCTTCTGATGATTTGTTGTACATTACGCAGTTGCTGAACAGGCGAACACCCTGGTAATGAAGCTCCCCATCCTGAATATCAATGAAGGCAATTCCTCCATGACTAATGGCCAGCTTCTTCGTGCCCTGTTTCACCATAAAACCCTGCTCAAACCGACTTACAATTTCTTCCTTCAGTTCATTGGTTGTCGGATCACTAGTAACAACATAGCCATAATGACCTCTCACCATTAGCGACCAGCCAATATAGTCATACCCGGCAGCCTCTGATTGCCCCACAAGGTATTCGCCCTTGAGCCAAGACTGCACAATGTCCATGGGGACAGGATTGCAGAACGACCGACCTACAACGGCCTCTTGATTACTATTCAAGTCCATGGGGCTGCCTCCTCAATTGAACATAGACGAGTAGTATAAATTTCGCCTTCGAGCAACTCCTCAATCCACCATGTGCAGCTGGAATGATACCGAGATTGAATTCACATTCAAAAACTTTGATGCATGCGCGAATCAGGCTGACAAAATCGTACATGGCTCACATTCAGGCAGGGAGAATACCCGTGCTCACTCATGTTGTCAAAACTTTCCTAACCATAAATACGTGCATTTTTAGGGCGACCCACGTGAGACGCAGTTTCCATCTAGCACTCTGTTCGTAATAGGTCAACACGCATGATTGCCGTGTAGCGGAGGGATTGATATGAATGCTTGGCGGAGAAAAATCGGTACGGAGGGAAATGACAACAAGATCGCCTTGAGTCAGGATAAGTCGAACCGCGGAGAACAAAAACGTGAGGTGGCTTTACCTCCACGCGTGGGTAAGGATTCCGTGTATTGTGCGCGGTCTGCGAGGTGCACGACGCGACGAATAAGGAGCGTCACGTCTGCGCACGCCGGCGAGACGGTGAGCCGGCCGTGTCTAATGCTCCTTCCACTTCCCCCTCACTCCCTCAAGGGGCGGCCTGAGTGAGCCCCCACTGCGCGTCGTCCAACGAGGGCCTTCTCAGGCCGCGCGTTGCGCGAGCAAGGGGGCTTACTCAGGCCGCCCCTCTCCTAGCATTTCGACCCATCCGTCCGGCAAGCCTCGGCCCGATCATTGAAGCCTGAATTCCGCAAACTCTCGTACACATTGTGCTGCCGTTCCATTTCCCGGTCGTAGGGCGTCACCTCCCGCCCTTCGGCAACGTAGCTCCCGCCGGAATTCCGCTTCGGTTTCCGCGCATACAGCACCTTGTTCACTTCGGTTTCGTAATAGCCGCGCGTCTGGGGATCGGCATCTTTCTGGTAGCAGGTGGTGAGAAACTTGCGGCCCTCGGCGTCATGCCCCAGCGCATAGTGCGCAAAGCCGACATTGCAGTAGGCATTGGGGGTGGTGGGATCGAGCTTGAGCACCTGCTCCGAATCCGCAAGTGCGTGCTGAAACTGTTCGTGGCGGCTGTAGATTTGAGCGCGGAATGCGTGGGCGCCGACGTGTTTGGGATCGAGGCGAATGGCGGCGGTGAAATCCTCCAGGGCTTCGCGATCCTTCCCCTGATATTCCCGCACGTAGGTCAATCCACGGCCATAATGGGCTTCGGCGGTCGGCTGGAATTTAATGGCAGCGCTGTAGTCTTGCAGCGCCTGTGGAATCTGGCCGAGCATCTTCCCTGCCTTGGCGCGAAGGAGATAGGCATCGGCTTTATTGGGCAGACGGCGAATGACCTCCGACGCGTCCTGCAGGGCTTGCGCATAGGCGCCGAGAAAGTAGTGGCAGCGGGCACGCGCGAGATAGAGTCCGGGCTGATTGCGCTTTTGCTCGAGGACGTTGGTGAGGTGTTCGACGGTTTGCTGATTGCGGTGGTTGTTGGCTTCACAATAGGCGTCATTGAAGGAATCGCCGCAGGAAGCGAGCAGCAGCACACTGCCAAGCACCATGATTCCGCGTACGATCCGGCCGGCCCGTCCCATGCCTGCCTCCTGGCGACGGGCGCATTATCTGCCTAGGGCCGAATGGCCGTCAAGAAGGCGGTGATCGATCCACTGCGACGAGCAGATTCAATCCCTCACGGAGGGCCTTTGACCAGGGTACATCGGCCCTGGCCTGTGCGGACGCGAGTCTCACGTCGAGCGCTCGAATGACGAAAACATTTTTCGATTTTCACCGGTCTGGCTTATAAGCATTTACAACGGACCTGACCTCCGCTATCTTGCCGCTGCCGCGCACCTGCGCCCCGGCATGAGCCGAGCCTCATGACCTCTGACTCACGCGACAAGAACTCCACCCTGCAGATGACGCGCACATGAACGGATTCGACACGACCGTCTTAGGTTTCTTCAACCAGTTTGCCCAACGGTCCTGGGCCATCGACAGCCTGATCATGACGATCAGCGACAGCGATGCGCTGAAGGGGTATCTCTCGCTGCCGCTCATCTGGTGGGCCTGGTTTCGCGTCCCCCATCGTGAGGACCATCGACAAGCCGTCCTCCTGACGATCCTCGCGGCCTTCGCGGCGATGGCGGTCGCCCGCGCACTTCAGCTCGTCCTCCCCTACCGCGCACGTCCGGTGCACACCGCCGGATTGGATTTCACCCTGCCCTACACCATGCCGGCCGATTTCCTGGCCGGGTGGAGTTCCTTTCCCAGCGACCATGCCTCACTCTTCTTTGCCCTTGCCGCCGGCCTCTGGTTGGTGTCCCCGCTGGTGGGCGCCTTCGCCTTTCTCCACGCAGCGGTGATTGTATCCATCCCAAGAATTTATGTCGGTCTCCACTTTCCGACGGACATTCTGTCCGGCGCGTGCCTCGGTGTGACGGCCGTGGCCGTGATCTGGAAATGGCGTGCTGTCTTTGTGAAGCTCGTGGAACCGGCCCTGGCCTGGAGTAAAACCAGCCCGCACCTGTTTTACCCCGCTTTCTTCATCCTCACGTCCGAACTGGCCCATCTGTTCAAAGACAGCCGCTGGTTGGCGGAGAGTCTCTGGCACATGGCGAAACTGAGCCTGGCACGGTAGCACCGGTCGAAAGGCGGTCTTCGCGCCACAACCTTGGACAGCATGCCTCAGACCTTTTTCCTACCGCGAGAGGCTTGCGGAAGCACATATCGGAGCGGCTTCCGATTGCCGATAGGGCAGCCTCACACTACGTTGAAAATCGCAGGGCCAGATGGAAAGGCTTGGGCGGAACGGGGCAACGGGGTAGGAGTCTACGAAGTCAGATCAACTCATCTATAAGGACACACTCAATCTCTTTCACCTTTCGCAAACCGCGATCATTCCCGTAGAAGCGCACGGCCTTGTGCAAGATGGCCGTGGCCAGCTGTATCGCATCCGGTGTGCTGAGACGATACCGGGCACGGAGTTCGGCTGCACGGTCCGCCACATTCATTGTGACCGAAACCCATTCCAGCCTTGGATACGTGCCGGCAAGAGCAAAAATGCGTTGAGCCAACTCATCTTTCTGGTCACGGTACGGCTGGACCAGCAACTCCAGGAGGGTCACGGTTGATGTGACAGCTGGATTGAGCCCACGCTCGATCAAATCGAACAACGAGGCACACCATGCCCCATACCTAGGGAAGGTCTGATTAATTCGAAATCTTAGACAGCGACGAGTTAAATCCCCTGTGTTTTGGACACCGACTGATCAAAATCGGGAATTAATCAGAGGTTCCCTAGGATGGTCTTCCAAGAAATAAATGAATACGTTGGTATCGAGTCCGATGCGTTGGCGTTCGAGGGGGAACCCTTGTGTGGAGCCCGCTACCACGACCGTCGCTCTCGCTTGAGATAGCCTGACGGATAGGTGCCCTTAGCAAGCCCTCGCAGAGTCTGCGCATACCGTTTGGGTTTCGGCATGACCAACGTCAGATCATCCTTGACGACGATCAGCAATTCATCACCGCCTCGGACGCCCATCGCCTGCCTCGCCTCCTTCGGGAGGACGATCTGATTTTTGCTGCTGAGTTTTTGGACCGCCATGGTGCCTCCCTCCGTTGCTTCCTACATTCTGCTTTACGTTAGCATAAGGAAGTAAAGCGCTCAAGAGTAAGCATCCACCGACAAATAGGTCGCGAGTAGCAGAGGACCTTGCTTTCGCGCGTTGCACGCACAGCATCCCGAACACTTTCTCCAAACCTGCCGTATAACTCTAACCACCAGCAACTATGCTCATGCTGGTTCCCCTGCGCTCCTCGAGCGACGCCATTCTGAGGGCGCGCGTTCCGCCAGGTGTGCGATGCGAGGAAGGGCACGCCGCCTCCCCCCCCACCCCTAAAATCCGACGGAGACCCCCATCGTCCCCAGCAGCGCCGCACGATCCGCCGGGCCGACGAACTCGGTGCCGAGCCCGCCGTCGAGTACGACACGCGAGGTCAATTGGTGCCGGAGTCCCACTTCGATGCCGGTGTGGTTCTGTTGCCCGCGCAGGTCCGATTGGCGGGTGTAGACACTGACAATCAGCGTGTCGCGAAAGCTCGTGGGGTAGCCCAAAGGGTAACTGACGGCAGCGACGGCCCGATAGGCGCCGGGCCGCTCCTGTCCTTGCGGCGATCCCATCACGGTATAGCCCGCATTGAGGTGCACTCGCAGCCGGCCGAACGACCGGGTCAAGATGCCGGTGAGCTGCGTGTCCACACCTTTGGAGTTCACGCCGGTGGGTAGATCCGCCTCGACCCGGACGGCCAACGCCGGCAGCATCAACGTTTCCGTATTGAAGTTGTAGAGGACCCCCAGGTGCAAATCGCCGGACTTGTTCGCCCCCACGATGGAGTGCGGGTCGGTAAACAGATCGCCCTGGATTTCGATCTGCGTATTGGCGAACGCGCCGTAGATAATTTGCGGCTGAAATGTGACCTGCGTGCGGCCTTCTCGACGGTCGTTGAACCTCACCCCGCCCTCCAGGCCGATCTCCCCTTTCGGAATGGCATAGGCATCCTCCATCCCGATCGGACGGTTGGGATCGAGGTTGTCATGGTCCAGGGCGAACAGCGGTGTAGTCACCAGCGCAAGGGCCGAGCCGAGCAAGCGCGCAAGGAATCGCTTATCTCTCAACTTCAATGGTGATGCTCCTGTCCTTGCACGATCATCGGATTGGTCGCATCCGCACTCGCCAGATAGTAGCTATTCAGCACACGATAAATTTCAGCCCGCTTCGCCTCCCAGGTCGGGAGCCGCTCGCTGGTGAGGATATCGCTGATGTTGTCGTGCAGCATATGGAGATTGTCGAAGATGTTGGCCAATTCGGGATACCGCGCGGCAAACTGCGGACTCAGTTCCGCCGTGAGCGGCATGAACGTCCACTGCACCGGTGGCTGTTCCAGATACCGCCGATAGGTCGCAAGAATGGGCCGGACCGCTTGCGTCTTGGCGGCCAGGTCACGCGCGGCCTGCAACGGGTCGTACACGGCCACCTGCAAGTAGTGGTACGACCAGATCGTCGCGTTGAACAGCGGGAAGCGTGTCCTGAAGGCCTTGGAATAGGGAAACTGGTCCAGCCGATGGTGATCCAATCGCTTCGAGGTGATCGCGTAGGCGCTGTCCTTATAGTAGGCCAACACATTGCGGATCGCCCGATCCTTCTCCGGCTCGTCCGACACCGCAATGTCGTACGTGGCGCGGTGCAGGGCATGGGCTTCGTCGAACGTGTTCTGCGCGCGCCAGGCCAGTTTCATATAGGTCGGCGCAATCGCCTCCTCGTTCGGGTTCAGCCGGGGTTTGGTCGCGATAAACGCGATCGTCTGCTTGCGCGCCCGCTCCTCAATGGCCGGCACGTCCTGACCGCCGGTCAGCAACAGATTCTCGTACAGATTGGAATGGCCGAAGTCCACGCCGTTGAACTCACTGTCGAGTTCGGCCAGATCTTCCCGCAACGAAAAATTCCACAGCGCCCGGTAATAGAAGCGCTTGTCGCGCGGCTCGAACTGGCTGCACCCCGCCAGCGCGAAGGCAACCATGGCCGTGGCCACGATCGCCAGCATGCACATATATTTCCCGATCGTCATGCTGAATCGCTCCTCAATCAAACTGATCAAAACCCTGGCCCGGACTATTCATGAATACCTGCTGCGTCGTTCGATTCTCTCGCCCGGCGGGGTTGTTCTCGTTCGGCCTCCTCGACGGACTGCAAGTACGCCTGCGTCGGCCTGGCTTGCGAGAAGCCCCGGCGGGCTTCGGTCTCGAACGCCTCGCGACGACATTCATGAATAATCCGGGCTAGCGCCGGTTCGTTGCGAAATCGTCAAGCCGCGTCGCGAGACGGGCGCGCGGAGTCGTGAGGGACTGCGGCGTACTGTGAAGTACGTCGAAGGACTGAACGACGAGCCCGCCCGCCTGGCTGCCCCTCATCAGCAGCCAGGCATGTCGCAGCAGCGGATCGACGGTTGCAGCCGAACCGCCTCAGTGGCAGTGCTGCCCATGCACCAGCGCATGCCCCTTACCCCGCGCGATCAACCAGCGGTTGACGGGAAATGCCGCCACTCCGGCCAGAAGAAGGGACAAGACCAGACTGCCCCAGAACAGCGGATCAGGCAACCCGGCGTCCATCGCACCGGGAACCATCACCATGATCGCATTGTCCACCAGTTCCATAGTCGTCATTGAGAGGGTATCGGACGCAAAGGCCAACCCCAGCGCCGTTCCCCAGGCCATACCCGCCCGCCGCAACGGGTACAAGGTCATGGCATACCCGAAGAGAAAGGCCAGCGCAACAGCGAGGCCGACCGTCGGCCAATTACTCCAGCCCAACGCCGTGCCGATCGCCATCCCGAGCACTTCGCCGATGGTGCAGCCGCTCAAGCAGTGCAGGGTCGCCATCAGCGCTGTTCGATCGAGCGAGGATGCCTGGTGGTTCGCTTCCTGATGCTCGTGAGGCTGATGACGGCCACGGTGATCGCCGTGAGCCTGCACACAGTCATGCCCGTTCGTATGGTGATCGTGACCTCGTGGCTCTGCGTGACGCGGCACGGTGATAGTCGCTGAATGGTGGTGAGCCATGTGTGTCCTCCCTGTGAGTGGTGAAATCATCCGTTCACCCCTACAGACGGAACAAGGCGGGAATTATTACAGGGCGCCGACCGTTCTTTTCACATCTACCGGTAGGCGGAGGAACTACTCGCACGTGCAGTTGAAACAGCCTTGTCTGGTGCAAAGCCCGCAAGTCTGTTCGAGGCTGGCCCGCAGGGCCTGGCGCGCACGATGGAGACGCACGGTGAGGTTATTCGGCGTGACTTGAAGCGCCTGCACCACGACCGCAGGTGACTCGCCTTCGAGATCGATGCGCTGGAGTTGTTCGGCATAGGCCGGCCTGCCGTTCGTGTCTCAGGAAAACTATCGCCAGACCTGTTCTATCAAATTCATGGCGGACGTTCCCACTCCCCCGGCAATTCTCGCCCGAACGCGCCTCCTGTCTTTCCCCTCACTCCAAGTCATTATACGTGCATTTCTGATTCACTCTGCCGTTCCTGCTGTCCCGTTCTGCGACAGCGGCTGAAAAAGTCTTGATCTCGACCTTGGAGACATGCTTGACTGACTTGTGTTCGGCATCTTCTTGTTTGATGGAGGGTTTGCATGCCGCGTGGAATTCTTCGTGCTCTCTGTGGTCTCGTCCTACTCTTCGTCCCGCTCTTCGCCCAAGCCGCCGATACTCCAGATACAACCCTGAGTCCCTTAAAGTTCCTCGTCGGAGAATGGAAGGGGGCCGACGCGGAAGGGAAAGCCCACAAGATCGCCTTTGCGCTCAGTTCGGGAGGCACCAGTCTGACCGAAACGCTCACCCCGCCCGACAGCCCCCCGATGACGACCATGTACTACAGCGACGGCGACCAACTGATGTTGACGCACTATTGCTCCCTCAATAACCAGCCGCGCATGCGCGCCTCCGCGATCAAAGAGGGAGATAAGACGATCACCTTTGCCTTTGTGGATGCCACCAACCTCAAAAACCCGACCGATGTTCACATGCGCCAGCTGACCATCGACGTCAAAGACCACGATCACTTCACCCAGACCTGGACCTTGAGCAAGGCGGGAAAAGACGTGCCGAAGGTGTTTACCTTCGAACGCGTGAAATAATCTTCCTCTCTACTTTGTCCAACAAGGAGTCGCTCCGATGCCGTCACAAACACCAGAGGCTGTGATCGAAGCCCAGCGTCAGGACTGGAATCGCGTTGCCGCCGGTTGGGACAAATGGGATCAGTTCTTCAACCGCAACATGGCCTTCATCAACCACCGGCTGGTGGCCGATGCGCGGGTGCGGCCCGGGCTGCGGGTGTTGGATCTTGGATCGGGCACCGGCTATCCGGCGCTGCTGGCCGGTGAAGTGGTGGGATCGGATGGTACCGTGGTCGGGATCGATCTCGCTGAATCCATGCTGGCGGTCGCCACGCGCAAAGCCAAGACGCTCGGCCTGGAGCACGTGACGTTTCGTACCGGGGATGTCACTTCACTGCCGTTCGAGACCGGCTCGATCGATGCCGTGATCAGCCGGTTCTGCTTGATGTTCCTGCCTGAAATTCCGAAGGCTGCCACAGAAATCGCCCGGGTGTTGAAACCGGGAGGCTATGTCGCGGCCGCCGTCTGGTCGGCGCCGGACAAGAATCCGTTCATTCGTATCCCAATGGACGTGATCAAGACCATCACGCCCCTGCCGCCGCCCGACCCTGAGGCGCCCGGCATCTTCCGGCTTGCAAAGCCGGGCGACCTGGCCGGCATGTTCGAACGGGCGGGCCTCAAGCCGCTCGACGATGAAGAATTCACGGCGGAGGTGACCTATGCCACAGCGGAGGAATTCTTTCGCGGCCTGATGGATATCGCCGCACCGATTCAAAACCTGTTTGCCAAATTGACGCAGGAGCAACAGGCCGAAGCCGAGCGGGGCATCGTCAAGGCCGTGAACGAGTATCGGGGGCCACAGGGAGTCTCGTTGCCGATTGCGGTGAGGATCGTGAGCGCGCGCAAGCCGCAGTAGCCGTCGCACGGCAGCACTCGCACAATACCGTGCCCGCCGGCCCTGACGAGCCGGCGGGCGGGAAACGAACCTGGGCTAGTCCGTTGCCTTTTCCTTCAACTCTTTCATCTTCCCTTTGGCCCGCTCTCCCGCGCCTTTCAATTTGCCCTTCGCCCGTTCCATCTCCGCTTTCGTGTCGTTCCCCTTCAACTCTTCCTTCATCGCCTTGGTTTCACCCTTCATTTCTTCGAGATCGCCCTTCAGCTCCCCCTTGCCCTTTTCGATCTTTGCCTTGGTTTCCCCCGCTCCGGCAGAGAACGACAATCCCGTTAACAGACAGAACCCCGCGATCGCCGCAATGATGAATGTACGCATGCCCGTCCTCCACGTGTGGTGAGTTGCCTATAGCCCTTGTACCGCCATCACCGAGCGGGCAGCACTAGCAAAACCCCTAGCCGTACATCGAGACATCTCCCCAATTCTTGCGACTCGCGTTTCCACTTAGCTTCAGCCTCCGCGTTCCGGCCTCACCTTATAGTGCTTGACGTCACTGCCGATTGCGCTTAGCGTGAAGAGGTGCCCGATGAAGCTCCGCTGACTGTCCCATCCTCGCGCTTCCCGTTCCTTCGTACGCGTGACTGATTCCCCAGTCTCCGCCGCTCCTGTCCCAGAGTCTCTCTGAGGTGCCGCCTGTCCGATGTGCCGGTCCGCTCGTGGAGCGCAACCGTCATTCGTCGAGGCCCCGGAGGATTGTTCGACTCACGCCGGTGACTCCATGAAAGGAGTGCCCAATGCTCTACTACGCGCTGATGTTCTTAGTAGTCGGCTTGATTGCCAACGCCCTCAATCTCTTGGGGGTCTCCGCAGTTGCCGTCCAGATGTCTTGGATCTTGTTCTTGATCGGGGTGGTGTTGCTGGTGGTGCACCTGGTGTCGGGACGGACTCCGCGAACCACCTGACAACGGTTCAGGCTGTCTGAACCGTTCACCGTATAAGGACCCGACAGTCACACCCAGCCGAGGTTTCATGGCTGACACCACGAAAGGAGGCGGTATGAACGCAGATCAACTCAAAGGAAAATGGCTCCAGTTCAAAGGGGATCTGAAACAACAATGGGGCAAGTTTACCGAAGACGACTTGCAGCAGATCGCCGGCAATTACGACACCTTTGTCGGAAAAGTGCAGGAACGGTACGGCGAGAAGAAGGCCGAGCTGATGAAGTGGGCTTCCCACTGGCATGAGCAGGCGAAGCCGGACGCCGAGGGAACGAAGGCTCCCTGAATCGACACCATCGGCGAAACAGATTTCGCCGCACACTTTCACTGTTCGCTTAAGGAGACTTGATGACCACACGCAATGTACTGACCCTCTGCGCAGCATTGGTTCTTGGCGGGGCGATGATCACCGGATCGGCGCATGCCATCGGCAAGGCCGACGAGAAGACACCCATCAATGACTCCTGGATTACGGCGAAGACCAAGATCGCGCTGTTTGCCGATTCCCGGGTGAAGGGAAGCGAGATCAACGTGGAGACCGCCCAGGGCGCAGTCATGATCCGCGGCAAGGTCGATTCGGATGCGGCCAAGCAGGCTGCAGAAGGGATTGCCAAAGGGATCGACGGGGTCAAAACCGTGAAGAACGATCTGCAGGTCGTGGCCCCCTCCAAACGTGAGGCGACGGACGACAAGGATGACGCCATCACCGCCCGCGTCCACGAGCATATGGAGAAGGACGCACACCTGAAGAAAGCCGGCATTCATGCTCAGACGAACGCAGGCGTCGTCTCGCTCAGCGGCGAGGTTCAGGACCTGGCGACCAGCGCCGAAGCCTCTTGGTCGGCCTGGCAAGTGCCCGGCGTGAAGGCTGTGAAAAACGATCTCACGGTGAAGGAAAAGGCCTAACCCTTTTCTTCATCACACAGACCCGCTCTTCGTCCGCCGAGATCCGACAGAAGGGTAGCGGCGGACGGCAGAGCCTCTGATGGTTTCAGCCGCTACACAGCCGACTCAACAAGGAGGTACACCATAATGGAAACGAATGTCAGCCGAACCACCCCGCAGCGGGCCGGCACAGCCCATACGAGCCCGAGCCATGACAAAGCCGCGCACGCGGGGCAGGCCGTAAAGGCAACCGCTGCGATCGCCCTACGCGCCTACGAACTGTATGAGAAACGAGGGCGGAAAGACGGGCAGGCTCTGGAGGACTGGTTAAACGCCGAACGTCAGCTGGCTGCCGCAGCGGGCCACTAATCGCACCGACATCGAGTCGTCATGATGCCATTTCGACCATACGAGGAGATGAAGCCATGAGCACACTCATACGTTGGGATCCGTTTCGAGTTCAGTGGAATCCTTTGAAAGAACGGGACGAACTGGAACACCGATTGTCGACCCTCCTGGGACATCGGGCATCGACCGGGAATGGGGGCAAGGAAGCCCTGACGGTTGCCGAGTGGTCGCCGTTGGTGGACATCGTGGAAGATGAGAATGAATACCGCATCAAGGCGGAGTTGCCGGCCATGAAAAAAGAAGACGTGCGACTCACCGTGGACAACGGGGTGCTGACGATTTCCGGCGAACGGAAATACGAGCAGGAAGAGAAAAGGGAGAAGCATCACCGGATCGAACGCGCCTACGGGAGTTTCGTCCGCAGCTTCTCACTCCCGGAGGATGCGGACGGGAGCAAGGTCACAGCCGACTACAAAGACGGGGTGCTCCACATGCATCTCCCGAAATCCGAGAAAGCAAAACCGAAATCGATCGAGATCAAGGTGTCCTAGCCTCCTGCCGCTGAGACCCCTGAATCGCTTGCGCCTCGTGGGATGTGCTCAAATCATGCAATAGCGCATCCACGGGGCGACCGGGTTCACGCGCGACGAGGACTGTTGCAGCACAGAGACCGCACATCCTGGTTTCAGCCTCCACCTTCCACACGTTCATCAACTCGCACGGCTCCGTATACTATAAAGCCTCCCCCTCACACTTGTGCCTCGAATGACGACCACCCCCTGGACACACAACGGAACCCCTCGCCACCCGGCAGTTGAAATAATTGAGTCATCGGTGCAGAGTGCGCCGAATCGATACGGCCGACATGAGCGGCGGTCCACCCAATCAGTCTCGACGCATGCGCCACGACAGCTTCAAAGACTTCGTCCTGGATCAACTCGGTGAGATGCCTGAACTCACAGGGAAAGCCATGTTCGGCGGGTATGGCCTCTACCAGCGGGCCACCTTCTTCGGCATCATCCACAAGGGACGCCTCTACTTCAAAACTAACGACGTGACGCAAGCGCTCTATCGCGCGCGCGGCATGCATCCCTTCCGTCCGGGCGCCAAACAAACGCTCCGACAGTATTACGAAGTGCCGGTGGATATTCTGGAGGACCCGCAGGCGCTGGCCGCCTGGGCTCGCAGCGCCGTGACATTACCCACCGCGCAGTTGCCCCTTCCCTTCACCACCGCCCCGCCGCAGGGCTATGACCTTCCCGCTCAGATGTAGGGACGCGGCAACCGGCTCCGCTCGCCGTCTCTTGATTGCCTTCATCGCGCCGTTTCTTCAGACTGCCGCACATGTGGTACCGAATCGGCGCGGATCTCGTGCTGCTGCTACACCTGGCCTTTGTGCTCTTCGTCGTGACGGGTGGGCTGTTGCTATTGAAATGGCCTCGCCTTGCCTGGCTGCATCTACCGGCAGCGATCTGGGGGGCGATTGTCGAGTACACCGGTTGGATCTGCCCGCTCACCCCGATTGAACACACTCTGCGGGCCATGGCCGGAGAGTCAGCCTATGGCTCCGACTTCATTGGCCATTACCTCCTGCCCCTGATGTATCCGGCAGGGCTGACACGCCCCGTGCAGATGCTGCTGGGAACCGCGGTGGTGCTGGTGAATGTGACAATCTATTGGCTGGTCTTCGGAAAACCGCCAAGGCGACGGCAATAGAAGTGAATGGATTACCCGGCTGGTTCGTTCTGTGTCGAGGTCATTACCAGGGCCAGGCAGCCCTCTTCGCTTGATGTGATGGGATGGATGCTCCCGGCCTCGGCGCGATGGTAGTCCCCCGCCTGGAGGAATTCCCCGGCACAGATGCAGTTCCCTTCCAACACGTAGAACTCTTCGACCTGCCGGTGACGGTGCGCCACCAGTGTTCCACCCGGAGCCAACCGCAGCAGCATCGTGGCCCGTGCTCCGGCCGAATCGTTGAACAGCAGTTTCATAGACACACCAGAACCCAGGTCTCGCCACGCCCCCTGCCCCGATCGAACAAACGTGAACGTTCCTCCGCCGGGTCGCTCCTGCGGTTCCTGCGCGATGCGCGCCATGAGCTTGGCCTTGAGTGACGCCGGAGGCGCGATGGCGGGACCGCTGAATGCCAACTCTTGCACCACCTCCTGAAACGCTGCGACCTGCTGCCAGACTTCCGGAGGAGCCGTCTCAAGGGCCTGCTTGAATTGCCGCTGCTCGTCATCACCCAGAGCTTCCAAGGCGTAGAGTGCCGCATGCTCCGACATGTCTTCCTTGTGGCGTGGATCGGTCATGACCGCACCCCTTCCCCGTGCGGAGCCAGGACCTCGCGCAGTCTGATCATGCCCAGCCTCATCCGCGTCTTCACCGTCCCCAACGGCAGCTGCAACCGGTCGGCGATTTCACTCTGACTCAAACCCCAGTAGTACGCCAAGGCAATCGCCTGACGCTGCTCGGCGGAGAGACTCGCCATGGCTTCCTGCACCAGCCGCTGCCGTTCGAGCCCCGCACTGTATTGCTCGGGCGTGGCCCCGTCACCCGGCACCTCCGCCGCGTGATCGAGCGGGACTTGCCGCCCCCGCTCCAGATAACTGCTCCGGAACCGGTCGATGGCCCGGGTCTTCGCGAGCGTCATCAGCCAGCTCCCCGGCGTGCCTCTCTCCGCGTCGTAGCTGGAGGCGCGGCGCCACACCTGCGTATACACATCCATGGTGACTTCTTCAGCAACCGTACGATCCGCGAGGATCTTCATCACCAACCCGAACACCTTGGCACTGCTCGCATCATAGAACTCCGCAAGCGCAGGCTGGTCTCCGGCGGCAATGCGCGCGAGAAGTCCCGCCCATTCCTGCTCATACATCAAAGGTGTCTGTGCCACAGCCTGTGAATGAATCATGAGCATCCTCGTCAAGTACTACGAGTCTGCCCGGTGAATTAGATTCCCTCTGCCTGCGCCGATCCGCCGAAACTGTAGCATCGGAACGATCGGGGCACAACGCAGTTTTTTTCGTTCCCCGGAAATCCAACTGCCATCCCACCTCGTAGTTCGAGACAGAGAGCCGGTCGATGTCGAGACACACCCGGCCCAACCGTCAGACCCATAACCAGGAGGTACTCTCATGTCGCAACGAATGGCATCCCTTTCTTTGATCCTTGGCCTCGCGCTGACCGTCGCGGCCTGCAATACGGTCGGTTCAGGACCGGCCGGTACCACAGCAGGCGAAAAATCTCTCTACGACCGGCTGGGTGGCAAAACGGCCATTACCGCAGTGGTGGACGACTTCGTCGGGCGCGTGGCCGCCGACACCCGCATCAACGGGAAGTTCGCCAACGCCAATATCCCGCGCCTGAAATCGATGCTGGTCGATCAAATCTGTCAGGCGTCGGGCGGACCTTGCACCTATACCGGGCGGGATATGAAGAGCACCCATGCCGGCATGGGGGTCAGCAGCGGCGACTTCGACGCGCTGGTCGGAGACCTCGTCGCCACGTTGAACAAATTCAAAGTGCCTGAACGGGAAAAGAACGAGCTGCTGGGCGCATTGGGTCCGATGAAGGGCGACATTGTCGAGAAGCCGATGGCCTCGATGCAGTAGTTCCCGAACGTGTACGACACTCGTGACCTGCGGGGGCAGCCGAACCGGCTGCCCCCGCCTCTGGTTGTTGACCTGCCGCCTCTTCTCTTGATAGATCATTCGACGGCATTTCCTATCCCACTCCGAGGACCTTATGGCCATCGACGATATCACGCAGAAAGTCAGTGACCGCTATGCCCGGGCCGCCGCAACCGGCGAACAGATGTGCTGCCCGACCGGGTATGACTTTGCCGACCTCAAATCGTTTGTTCCTGAAGAAGTCCTAACCATCTCCTACGGCTGCGGCACTCCGGCCGGGCTGAACACCGTTCAATCGGGTGAAACGGTGCTGGATATCGGCTCCGGCGGCGGGATCGATTGTTTTGAAGCGGCGCGCCGGGTGGGACCCACCGGCCGGGTCATCGGCATCGACATGACGGACACCATGCTGGAGATTGCCCGCCGCAACGCGCCCATCGTGGCCGGAAACCTGGGCTACGCGACATCGAATATCGAGTTCCGCAAGGGGATGGCCGATGCCATGCCGGTGGAGGACGCCAGCGTCGATCTGATTATTTCCAATTGTGTGATCAATCTAGCGCCCGACAAGCGAAAGGTCTTCCGCGAGATGTACCGCGTGATCAAGCCGGGCGGCCGGTTTACGATTTCCGACATCGTGTCGGACCAGGTTGTGCCGCAATACCTGGTGCATGACGCAGCCAAGTGGGGCGACTGTCTGTCCGGCGCCTTGCAGGTGCAGGACTACATCGGCGGGATGGTCGATGCGGGATTTCGCGCCGTCCACCAGATCAAGTCCACGCCCTGGCAGTCGATCGACGGCATCCATTTCCTCTCGGTGACGCTCACCGGATACAAGTTTCCAGCCATCGCCGACGAAAAGACCTCGTCCTATGCCACGCTCCGGGGCCCCTTCTCGAGCGTCACGGACGAATTGGGCCAACGGTACGAACGCGGCGTACCCCAAAGCATCGACGCCCAACGCGCGCAACTGTTGCAGAGCGAGCCGCTTCGTTCGCTGTTCCTTCTTGGCCCTACGCCCGTCACACTCGCTGCCACCGATCCACGCTGGTGCGCAATCCATCCGGAACAGAAACCCTGTGTCTGGCAAGGCGCCTATGCGATTCTCACCGGGCCGATCATCAGTGCCGAGGACGACGATCATCACCAGTACTACCGCGGCGTGCCGTTGGAAATTTGTTCCAAGACCCTCCATGTCCTGACACAGGAGGCCTATCGCCCTCACTTCACGATCTACCAACGAGCCTCGGCAGGTGTGGACGGCACGGAAGTCGCCTGTAGCCCGACCGGCGGTTGTTGCTGAACCCCTGACGATGAGGAAGGGATCGATCCGATGGGTCTAAGCCTGCTCGCTCGACGAGATCCGCTTGCAGCCGCATCGGAGCAGCTGCGACTCCTGGCCCAGACGACGGCCTGTCAGCCGTTCGAGACGGCCCTCAATGCGGTAGAGCTCTATCCGCTTCACGCGACCGGCATCACGACGCTCCAACTTAACCTCGGGAAGCTGTGTAACCAAACCTGTCGCCACTGTCACGTAGACGCCGGACCGGACCGGACTGAGGTCATGTCGAAAGAGACCCTCGACCTCTGTCTCCAGGCCCTAGCTCGCACGGATATTCCCACCGTGGATATCACCGGCGGCGCACCCGAACTGAATCCGCACTTTCGCTGGGTCGTCGAACAGGCCCGATTATTGGGCCGTCAGGTGCTGGATCGCTGCAATCTTTCCGTGCTGCTCCTGCCTTCGCAAGCCGACCTGGGAGAGTTTCTCGCACAGCACCGCGTGGAGGTCATTGCATCGCTGCCGTCCTATCAGGCGACACAGACGGATGCGCAACGCGGCGAGGGTATTTTCGACAAATCGATGGAGGCCCTTCGGTTATTGAACCGACTGGGCTACGGCAAAGAGGGCAGCGGACTGACGCTCAACCTGGTGTATAACCCGGTGGGCGCATTTCTTCCGCCGAAGCAGGAAGGGATCGAGGCGAAGTTCCGGAAAGAGCTGGCCTCCCGTCACGGCGTCAGCTTCACGCGCCTGTACACCATCACCAATATGCCCATCAGCCGATTTCTGGAGTTCCTGATCGAAAGCGGCAACTACGAAGGCTACATGGAACGGCTTGCCGCGGCCTTCAACCCGGCGGCGGCAGCGGGCGTCATGTGCCGCTACACCCTGTCGGTCGGATGGGACGGGACCCTCTACGATTGCGACTTCAATCAGATGCTGGAATTGCCGGTCTCGCAGGGAACCCCACAACACATTCGAGACTTCGATCCCGCACGCCTGCACCATCGGCAGATCGTGACGAGGAACCACTGCTACGGGTGCACAGCCGGCTCCGGTTCCTCCTGCGGCGGCGCCGTCACCTAGCAAGGACCTGAGACAAGTGACTTTGCCTCCTGAGCCAGGAAACCCTTGATCTGTCCAAGAATCTCGTCGCGAACTCGTCGAAACAGCTGTCGATGGGCTTCGTCAGAGTCGGTAACTGCCGCCGGATCGTCAAAACTCCAATGCAACAGATGGGTGGGCCCCGGCCAGGTCGGGCAGGACTCTTTGGCCCGGTCGCAGACCGTAATGACGTAATCGAACGGCTGCGTCAGAAATTCAGAGACATGTTTTGACCGATGTCCCGCAATGTCGATTCCCACCTCGGCCATCGCTTCGACCGAGCCAGAGTTCAAGCCAACCGGGTGAGTGCCCGCGCTGAACACCTCAAACCGATCGCCCGCCAGATGCCGCAACCACCCCTCCGCCATCTGACTGCGCGCGGAGTTGCCGGTACAGAGAAATAGCACTCGTGCTTTCATGTGCCGACCTCCTGATTGAACCAATGCCTGGTCTTGTTGCACAGGCTGCAGACGGACAACATGACCGGCACTTCCACCAACACCCCGACCACCGTCGCCAACGCGGCACCGGACTCCGGTCCGAACAGGGCGATGGCGGTCGCCACAGCCAATTCGAAAAAATTGCTGGCACCGATGAGCGCTCCCGGCGCGGCGATCGCGTAGGGAACCCGCCAGCGATGCATCAGGCCATAGGCGAGCGCCGAATTCATGTAGACCTGCAGGAGAATCGGCACTGCAATCAGGACGACATGTACGGTTTTCCCCAGGATGTTTTGCGACTGAAACGCGAAGATACACACCAACGTGAGGAGCAGCGCCGCGATCGTCACCGGCGCGAATCGGGGCAGAAACTGTTCTTCCATCCAACGCAGCCCGTACCGACGAACCAGCCACAGTCGAAGCCCGGCGCCGACGATCAACGGAATGACGATAAAGATCGCCACCGAATAGAGCAGCACGTCGAACGGCACGGCCAATGATGACGCGCCGCTCACCAGCAACCCGACAATCGGAACAAACAGCACGAGCATGATCAGGTCGTTCACGGCCACCTGAACGAGCGTGTACGCGGGGTCTCCGTCCGTCAGGTAACTCCACACAAACACCATTGCCGTGCAGGGCGCCGCAGCCAGGATAATGGTGCCCGCGATGTATTGGTCGGCCTCGGCGGGTGAGATCCAGGCTGAGAAGACGTACCGGAAAAACACCCAGGCAAAGAACGCCATGGAGAAGGGCTTCACCACCCAATTCACAAACAGGGTAATCAGCAGGCCGACCGGCCGCTTGCCCACGTCACGAACCGAGGCAAACTCAACCTTCATCATCATCGGCACAATCATCAGCCAGATCAGCACGGCAATCGGCAGATTGATGTGGCTGCCCTGTCCGATCTCAGCCCCTCGCAGGCTCGACACCAAACCGGGCACCGCCTGCCCGATCAGCACACCGGCCACCATGCAGAGCGCCACCCAGAGCGTGAGATACCGCTCAAAGAACGACAGCCGCTTCGTAGCCACCTGCGGCTCATCGACCGATAATGCGAGTTCCATCGCTCCTGCTCCCTCGTGCTCGCGCTGCCCGGCGGAGTTAGACCGTCACGGCCGGTTTCTTGGCCCGAATGAATGCGCTCATGAACTTGCCCTCGACTTGGGCCACGAGCAGATCACTGGAGAGGTCTGTGCCGACCAGCAATTCCTTCACGTCATCGGCCTGATAGATGCGCGTCGGCTCGATTCCGATCTCGACGAACCCCGCCTGGGCCAGCATGTCCCGATACTCCGTCTCTTCCAACGCGCCCGCGACACAACCAGCCCACAATTCGAGATTCCGTCGGATCTCTGAGGGAATCGCCCCTCGCACTACAATGTCGGACAACGCCAGCCGGCCTCCCGGACGCAGGACGCGAAAGGCTTCCGCCAGCACGCGCTCCTTTTCGCCGGACAAATTCACGACGCAATTGCTGATGATCACATCCACGGAACGATCAGGCAGCGGGATGTGCTCGATTTCGCCCTTCAGAAACTCGACGTTCTCCACGCCGGCTGCGCGCTGATTTTCTCTGGCCAACGCCAACATCTGCTCCGTCATATCCAACCCATAGGCTTTCCCCGCCGGACCGACTCGCTTGGCAGAGAGCAACACATCGATGCCGCCGCCGGATCCCAGATCCAACACCGTCTCACCGGCATGAAGTTCTGCCAGAGCCGTTGGATTCCCGCAGCCCAGCGAGGCCGCCACGGCATCCGCCGGCAACCCCTGACGCTCCTGATCTGAATACAGGTTGGACGTGATCGGATCGACATTCATCAGCGCGGGGGAGGCCCCGCAGCAGGAACTGCCTCCGCTCTTGGCTCTAGCGGCCGCTTCACCGTATTTCTCCTTGACCAGCTCTCGAATCGCTTGTGCGTCCATTTCGTCGCCTCCTCTTTTATGCATCAAGATTCATTGATCTATTAGGCGGAAAAAAATCAACAACAGCCGGTGGCGCGGCGCGCCCGCTTCGCCTGCTTGAGCGAATCGACGAGGTCATCGAGCTCGGCAAGGGCGTCGGCGTTCACGGAGTAGTACATCCATCGGCCCTCTCGTCGATCCAAGATCATTCCGGCGTCCTTAAGTACCTTCAGATGAAAGGAGAGCCGCGACTGCCCGGCCTGCAGGCGATCCGTCAGTTCGCACACACAGCACTCGCCCTCTTTCAGCTCGTCCAGAATCTCCAATCGCGTCGGGTCCGCAAGCGCGTGAAACAACTCCGCCGCCCGCGCTGGATTTCGCACCGTGCTTCCCTTCATGACAAAAATATATATCAACGAATCTTGATAAGTCAACCGGCCGCCTTTATGTGTTGCTCGACGGTCCTCACTTTGCTAAGGTGATTCGCTGGCGACATTGCCACCCTCACTGAATTGAGCCACTACATGGTCTGGGACCCCAAAGACCCTTGGAGCAAGAAGGGCGACGATTTGGATCAGGCCTTCAAGCAGGCCCAGGGCCAACTTCGCAATCTGTTACCTACGGGCGGTTTCCGCAATCTTCTTCTTGTCGCCTTCACGGTCTTCCTCATCTGGCAAAGCGCCTTTATTGTGGCACCGGACGAAGAAGGCGTGGTGAAACGCTTCGGTATCCCCGTGCGCGTTGTGGATCCGGGCCCACACATGAAGATTCCCATCATCGAAAGCGTCTTGCAACCGAAGGTCGCGAAGCTTCACCGGGTGGAGATCGGATTTCGAAAGGATCGCCAAGGCCGCCAGCAGATGGTGCCGCAAGAAGCCTTGATGCTGACCGGCGACATGAACATTCTGGCAATTGAATTTATCGTCCAATATAAAATCAAAAGTTCGCGCGAGTACCTCTTCAATGTGGCCGATATCGACGAGACCATCGGGAAGGCGGCTGAAGCCTCTATGCGGGAAGTGATCGGCAAGAGCAAAATCGATGAAGCTCTCACTACGGGCAAAGCACAAATCCAGAACGACACGCAGGAACTTCTCCAACACATCCTCGACGACTATAGGACCGGCGTGCAGGTTGCCGCGGTCCAGTTGCAGGATGTCGACCCGCCCGAAGCCGTGGCCGCCGCGTTCAAGGACGTCACCAACGCCAAGGAAGACCGTGAAAAGCTGATCAACCAAGCTCAGGGCTATCGCAACGATATTACCCCCAAAGCCAAGGGTGAAGCGGCCCAGTTGGTGAACCAGGCCAAAGGGTATGCGCAGGCGCGGCTCAACCGCTCCCAGGGCGAATCCAATCGATTCCTCGCGACGCTGAAAGAATACAACCAGGCGAAAGACATTATCAGCAAGCGGATCTATATCGAGACCCTTGAAGACGTGCTCCCCCACATCGATAAATTTGTCCTGGACGGCAAAGGGGCGGACCGTGCGCTGCCGTATCTGCCGCTCGATCGGTTCTCCAAACCGGCCCCGTCCAGTTCGACACAGGAGCGCACGCCATGAGCAAGCAAGGATTTATCCTGGCATTTGTCGGCATTGTTCTCGGGCTGCTCGTCCTCGGTGCATCGCCTTTTTACATCGTAGATGTCACCCAGAATGCCATCGTAGTCCAGCTCGGGAAACCGGTCCGGAACGTCACCGAAGGGGGTCTCTACCTCAAAATGCCGTTCATCGAAGAAGTCACCTACTTCGACAAGCGCCTTCTGGACTACGACTCCAATGCGCAGGACGTCATTACCCAGGACAAGAAGACCTTGCTGCTCGATAATTTTGCGAAGTGGCGGATCACCGACCCGCTGAAGGTGTATCAGGCGTTCCAAAGCCAGCGCGGCGCGCTCCAGCGCCTGCACGATATTATTTATTCGGAACTGCGGGTGGAATTAGGCCGGCACGATCTGGCGGAAATCGTCTCATCGGCCCGTGCGCAACTCATGGCCGTGGTCACCCAACGCGCCAACGAAAAAGCGTCTGCCTATGGCATAGAAATCCAGGACGTGCGGATTAAACGAGCCGACCTGCCTGAGCAGAATGAAAAGGCAGTGTTCTCGCGCATGCAAGCCGAGCGGGAGCGACAAGCGAAGCAGTATCGCGCAGAAGGCGCGGAAGAGGCTCAGAAAATCAAGTCGGAGGCGGAGAAAGATCGGGAGATCATCCTCGCAGAGGCCTATCGAGAATCAGAGGAATTGCGCGGAGGCGGAGACGCCAAAGCGTTCCGCATCTATGCCGATGCCTATCGCCAGGATCCGCATTTCTTCGAGTTTACCCGCACCATGGAAGCCTATCGCAAGACCCTCAAGGACAAGACCACCATCCTCGTCAGTCCCGAATCAGAATTCTTCCGGTACCTGAAACAGCGGTAACACGCCACTACTGCAGGCCAACAATTTGACCCGATTGTGGATCAACATCGATCCGTTCCCCGGCAGGCTTCTTCGGCAGACCCGGCATCAACTGAATGCCTGAGCAGACCGCGGTGAGAAACCCGGCCCCGGCCAGAATCCGCAACTCCTGAATCGGCACCGTGAACCCGGAGGGCCGCCCCTTCACCGCCGGATCGTGCGATAGTGAAAGCGGGGTCTTCGCCATACAAATGGGAAGTCGATCGAATCCCAATCGTGTCGCCAGCTCTACGTCCCGCTCGGCCTGAGGCGAGAATGACACGCCGGCCGCTCCATAGATCGTAGTGGCGATGGTCTCAATCTTTTTCTTAATGGGCGAGGTCACCTCATAGAGAGGACTGAATTGCGTACCTTGCGCAGCGACCTTGACGACCGCCCTGGCCAGCTCCTCGGCTCCCCGTCCACCGTCGGACCAATGGGTCGACACCGCAGCTGCCGACGCACCCCCTTCCAGGGCGCGTTCGCACACCCAGTTTAGTTCATCGGTTGAATCATCCTTGAACGCATTCACCGCGACCACCACCGGCACTCCATGGGCCCGGACATTGGCGATATGCTGCTCGAGGTTGGCAAAGCCCTGCTCCAGCGCCGCCTGATTCGGCCCGGTCACACCGGGAGGCAGCGGAGCACCGGATTTCACGATTCCCCCACCGCCATGAAGCTTGAGCGCACGCAAGGTCGCCACCACCACCCCGACATCCGGACGAAGACCGGACGTGCGGCACTTAATATTGAAGAACTTTTCCGCGCCTAAATCACTCCCGAATCCAGCTTCAGTCACGACATAGTCTGCACAACGTAACGCCAACCGATCGGAGACAATCGAGCAATTCCCATGCGCGATGTTACCGAACGGCCCGGCATGAACAAATGCCGGAGTTCCCTCCAGGGTCTGCACGAGATTCGGCAACAAGGCATCCTTCAGCAAGACGGCCATGGAGCCGGCGCAGCCAAATTCCTCAGCACGGACCATCTGTCCGCCCTCAGTCAGGCCGATCAGAATTCTCCCGAGGCGTTGGCGAAGATCTGCATGGTCGGTCGCCAGGGCCAGCACCGCCATGACTTCCGACGCCTCCGTAATCACAAACTTCCCCGGCCGCCGCCCGGTTTCCTCTCCCAGGAGAATGTCGCGAAGCGCGCGGTCACTCACCCCAAGCGTGCGTGGCCATCTGATCCCTTTCGGATCGACCTTGAGCGTATTTCCGTGGAACAGATGGTTATCGACAAATGCGGAAAGGAGATTGTGGCTCGCAGAAACGGCATGCGCATCGCCGGTAAAATGCAGATTGATATCTTCCATCGGGTGGACCTGGGCTCTCCCGCCTCCGGTACCGCCCCCCTTGATTCCGAAGACCGGTCCCAAGGAAGGCTGCCTGAGCGTGACGGCGGCCCGATGGCCTAAGCGGCACAACCCCATGCTCAGCCCAATTGAGGTCGTAGTCTTGCCCTCGCCAAGGGGTGTTGGATTGATGGCCGTAACCAGGATGTATCGCCCCAGCGGTCTGTTCTGGATTCGCTCACCCAGCGTGGGCGCGATCTTGGCCTTGTAGCGCCCAAAGGGAATGAGATCGTCAGAATGAATGCCTAAGGACTGTGCGACTTCGAATATATGCTTGTGAGGGACGGAACGGGCTATCTCCAGATCAGTCATGCAATGTTCCTCGTGAGAACAGGAATTTCAGGAAAGTGCGGAGTATACCACGGCATTCGCCGAAGTAATGGGCCGCAAAGACTGGGGAGCACAGGGCTGGTAGAGCTGGACTGGGACGCGGGTAGTCGAGGATTACAACGGAAAAGAGGAAGGGAACGGGTAAACTTCTTTCGAAATCTGGAAGGAATGCGAAAAGACTAGTCGAGAATAAACTTGGTCGGATCCAACGCTTGGCCGTTCTTCTTGACCATGTAATGGAGATGCGGTCCCGTGGAAAGCCCGGTGCTGCCAACAAGCGCGACCACATCACCGCGCTTCACTCGCTGCCCTTCTTTCACCAACGACTTGGCAAGGTGTCCATAGACCGTCTCAATCCCATATCCATGGTCCAGCTTAACCATATTGCCCATTTTCGAGTCAAAGGCCACGGTGACGACACGCCCGAGCGCCGGAGCCTGGACGGGGGAATTTGCCTGAGCACCGATATCCAGACCGTCATGCCAGGCCGGCTTTTCGGTGAACGGCGAAACCCGGGGGCCAAACGCCGAGGTCACCCATCCGCGCACAGGCCAGATGGAGGGAGTTGACGCCCACTGAGTCGAACGCTGCTCTGCAACTTGGGTCAGGCTTTCGAGGGCTTCCTCTTGTTGCTTCGCCTCCCGGACGAGGGCCTCAAGGCTTTCGCGAACCTGCTGAGTGACCTCTTCAATACTTTCCGTAGCAAAATCAACCTCGGACTGATTGGCATCACGCGCTTCGGAGACCTGCTGCCGCGGTTCCAGCCCAGAAGTGGCTGATCCATTCCCCTGCACACTGGTTTTTCCATCCGGCAGCGGACCGTCCTCGCCACCCCGTCCATTCGCCAAATCCCCGGCCGGCTTGCTGGCGTCAATTCCCAGCATGACTCGAAGCCGTTGATTGACCTCGCCCATGGTCGAGAGACGCTTTTTCAGATCATCAATCGCAGCGGAGAAGGCAGCGGTTTGCTCACGCGCACCCATGGCTTCAGCCCGGAACGCCGACAATTGCCAGACTTCTCCGGTCCGAATCACATAATGAGAGATAACGAGCAGATCTGCCACGACCAGGATCGCAGCCAAGATCAGGAGCTTGCGCACGAATTTCCGTGGAAAACTAAACCGTAACGGCTTGGAGGAGGACCCCCGAAAGACCACCACAGTATAGGCATCACTTGTTTCGGCCGCTTGTTGGCTCATAGGACGCTCTCCCCTTCACGGATTCAACCAAGAATTCAGCCACTGACTTTTGCAGTGTACTGATCTCTAGCACGATGGTCAACCCTTTGTTTTCAAAAATTACATTATTAGAATCAACTACTTACGAGTCTCTTCCCGAACCCATTCCAGGTAGGGCGCCGATCCCGCAATGACCGGGAGTGCGATGATCTCAGGGATAGTATAGCTATGGTGCCGTCGAATGACTGCTTCGAGTTCCGGGTATTGCTCCAGGGTTGTTTTAATGAGCATCAGGCATTCATTTTCGACGTTGATCTTATTCTCCCAACGGAAAATCGATCGAATGCCATTTAAGACATTCGCGCAGGCGGCAAGTCTGGACTCCACGATGATCCGACCGAGTCTTTCTGCCTCCTCGGCCGTTGCCGCAGTCACAAACACCACTACCTCTGAACCGTTCGCTCCCACGTCTCCCCCACAGCTCTAAGCAAATTGCGTGCCGACACAGAACGGCGAGTACTGTTTGCGCTTCAGTTATCAAGCACTTAGGGCAGAATTCTACCCCATCTCCGTGCCGATTACGCTTAAAAAACTAGGCAGGATTTGCACAATTCGACAAAAAACGACCATTCTCCAGAGGCGTTACCTGCCGACCGACTGTCAGGCCCAGGCCCTCGTCCTCTCATCCATACGCTTCGGTCTGAATCCGCAAAGTCTTGAGATCAGACCCCACGCGACGAATGGCCGACCACACCGGAGTTGACACCCATTTTTCGGCTCCTTATGATCCGACCGTATAGATGGAGGTGCGCTGATGAGTTTCACGATTACCCCTAAGGATCTCAAGTCGAGGCTGGATAAAGGCGACAAGCTGGTGCTGGTAGACGTCCGGGAGCCATGGGAATATGCCATCGCCAAGTTGGAGGGATCCATCCTGGTCCCGCTGGCGACCCTGCAGCAATCTCTTGGCAAACTTGACCGTGACGCCGAGATTGTCGCCGTGTGCCACCACGGGATGAGAAGTGCGGATGCGACAGGGTTTCTGCTGCAGCAAGGCTTCGGAAAGGTGAAAAACCTGATCGGAGGCATTGATGCCTGGTCTACTCAGGTAGACCCATCCGTGCCCCGCTATTAGCTCAAGCGGCTATCCGAGCCCGTCGCGGAAATATTCGACCGTCCGCCGCAGTCCCTCGCGCAGATCGACCTTCGGTTCCCACCCAAGGTCACGGTGGAGCTTTGTGGAGTCGATGACGCTTCTGGCTTGCTCGCCTCGCTTGGCCGGGCCGTGCACTTCCTTAAACTCTACCTTGGTTAGATCGACGACGATTTTGAAGAGGTCGTTCACGGACGTCTCGATTCCCGTGCCCACGTTGTACACGCCCTCCACCTCGGGACCCATCGCCATCAAATTCGATTCCACCACGTCCTCGACAAACACAAAATCGCGAGTCTGACGCCCGTTTCCGTTGACCACCGCCTGTTCGCCACGCAGCATCTTTTGAATGAAGATGGCGACGACTCCCGCCTCCCCTTCCGGATCCTGCCGCGGGCCGTACACATTGGCATATCGCAGACTGACCACCTGAATACCGCTCAACCGGTGGTAGTAGGATAGGTAATGCTCCCCGCATAACTTGCTGATGCCGTAGGGCGACAGTGGCTGGGTAATGTGAGTTTCCGGGGCAGGAAATGCCAGCTGCTCGCCATAAATCGCCCCGCCGGATGAGGAGAAGATGACCTTGCGCGCGCCATGTTTCGACGCTTGCTCCAGCACATTGAGCGTCCCCAGCACATTGACCTGCGCATCGAACATCGGATCTTCGACCGAACGCCGCACGTTCATCTGAGCGGCGAGGTGGAACACGATCGACGGCCGTTCGTTGCGAAAAATCCGTTCGAGCTTGGGATTTTCTATATCCAGTTTGTAGAATTGGGCCGCCTTGGGGACGTTTTTCCGCTTTCCCGTGACAAGATTATCGACCACCACAACATCATGCCCCTCCTGGAGCAAACGATCCACGACATGTGACCCGATAAACCCTGCGCCCCCCGTGACCAAGACTTTCATACGTCTCCTCGCCTCTCCTTCGTCTGCGGATGTGCCGATCCCCTGACCGAACAATTGAGGGTCAGCCTACACCTTCTGCAGGCTTCCGCAAAGTGTTTTCGTGTTGCCCTTGCGCGTGAACGTCCCGGACGAAACCCGCCGCAGACCCACTGATATCCAGACTCGTACCCCTCACGCCCTGCGCCGGAACCAGGCCAGGATTTCCCGATTGCCCTTTCGGCCCTCGATGGGCGATTCCATTCGATCCGCCAACTCCAGCCCCAACTGCTGCGCGCACGCCACCACTTTGTCGGCCGCCCCTTCCCGCAAGCCATCATCACGAACAATCCCACCCCGTCCGACAAGACCTTTCCCCACTTCAAACTGCGGTTTGATCAACGTGATCACGAACCCCGACGCAGCGAGGTAGGGCACAACACAGGGCAGCACGAGGGTCAGCGAGATAAACGACACATCGATGACAATCAGATCGATCGGATCCCGGATCGCACTCGGCTCAAGATACCGGATGTTGGTCCGCTCCATGAGCACCACGCGCGGATCCTGCCGTAGGCGCCACTCAAACTGACCATACCCCACATCGACGGCATAGACACGCGCGGCGCCGCGCTGCAGCAGACAATCGGTAAATCCCCCGGTCGAACACCCGACGTCGAAGCACATCATTCCTTTGGGATCGACCTGAAATTGATCCAGCGCGCCGGCTAACTTCTCGCCCCCGCGACCGACATAGGGAGACCCCGGCCCGGTCAGCTCCACCTTCGCATCCGACAAGGTCGGTTTCGCCGCCTTATCAACCACCACCCCATCCACACGGACGAGGCCGGCCAGGATGAGTCGAGCCGCGTCTTCCCGACTGGCAACCAACCCTCGGCTGACCAGCACGCGATCCAGCCGTTCCCGCTCTGGGCGTAATTTCTGGCTCATAGGCTGTGATGGAAGTTTAATTGCGACAGACACGGGCAACGTGAAAGCCCGTGCATCGATCAGACCGTTACTGAGGGCGCTCCGGCTCATCCTCATCGGGAGAAAACGCTTGAATCCGCTTCTTGCCGTCCTTCTCTTGCACCAGGATTTCAACCTTCCGCTCGGCATCCTCCAGCATCTTCAGGCAGGTCTTGGACAACCGAATCCCCTCCTCGAAAATCTTCAGCGAGTCATCGAGAGGAAGATCGCCCTTTTCAAGTTCGGCAACAATCGTTTCCAATCGTGCCATTGCATATTCAAACTTCACGGCAGCCACAACCACTCCCTTGCTCATTCATCAAACAGAACATTATTGCCTGCCCCACCGGTGAGGTCAAGGCATCGAAGGCGGCAGCACCTCACTGACGAGACACAACAGACGCCCCTCGGCCAGCCGCGCCTGCACCACATCCCCCACCGCCACGTCTGACGCCAGCCGGACGATCCGCCCGGACGGAATTGCCTGGATGACGCTATACCCGCGGCTTAAGATCGCCAATGGACTGAGAGCGTCCAAAGCCATCATGTACGACGCAACCGCTTGCCGCCTGGACAAAAGTCCCCGTCTGGCTTCTTGCTCCAACCGTTTATACAGTTGCGGGATCACCACCAGCGCGGTCTGAATCCGGTTGTGCGGTCCTTGAGCCAGCAAGGCATGTTGCCGCACCACCATCCCCCGGTGGAGCAGAGTTAATCGTTCGGTCAGCGTGCGCGTCAATCCGTCTCGCAATTCATCGAGATGCTGGGCATGCGCCTGCACTCGAAAGCGCATGTCGCGCATCACTCCAACCGATCGCTCGAACCGATGGCGCTGCATCTCCAACAAAGTGCGCACGACTCGATACAGACGATCAGACATCTCGCCTAGTCGCTCCACGATCTCGTCCAACACCGGCACCACCGCCTCGGCCGCAGCCGAGGGTGTCGGAGCCCGATAGTCCGCGGCAAAGTCGGCAAGGGTCACATCGATTTCATGCCCCACCGCAGACACGACCGGGACCCTCGACTGCACAATGGCGCGAACGACCACTTCTTCGTTGAACGCCCACAAATCCTCTGAGGCGCCGCCTCCACGCCCGACGATCATCACCTCAACCTGGGGCATTCCGCTTAACGTCGTGATCGCCTCCGCAATCTGCTCGGCGGCTCCCTCGCCCTGGACCGGCACGGAAGCGATGAGAATATTCGCGACCGGACAGCGGCGACGGAGGACCGCCACAATATCGCGGACCGCTGCCCCGGTGCGAGAGGTCACCACGCCCACCGTGCGTGGGAAGGGAGGCAGGGGACGCTTTCGCGCCTCGTCGAACAATCCTTCTCGCGCCAACCGCTCCTTGAGTTGCTCGAACGCCAGTTGAAACGCCCCGACGCCCTTCGGTTCCAGCGAGTCGACGATCAGTTGATACTCGCCACGCGGCTCATACACCGAGATGCGCCCGCGCGCGACGATCACCAGGCCCTCCTGCAGGGTGAACCGAAGCCGCGAGGCCCCGGATCGAAAGAGCACCCCGCGAAGCTGGCTCTGCTCATCTTTCAATGTGAAATACAGGTGTCCGGAAGACGGTGCGCGAAGGTTGGTAATTTCGCCCTCGATCCAGATATCCCGGAATTGCGCTTCCAGGGAATCACGGATCAGTCGCGTCACGTCGGATACGGAAAGAAGCAGAGGGAGCGGAAGGGTTTGGCCGGTCATAGCTTACCGAGCCTGAGACAATGGCTAGGCGAACAGATCAATCCACCACTCGGATTCGTTCGATCGACAAAGCCTTGCCGAGCGTGGCATCCAGTTCCATCAATACCGCGCAGAAGACGACGGGACCCGAGGCCACTTCAAAGCGCCGCGGCATTCCGGTGAGAAACTTTTCGATCGCCAGTTCTTTTTTAATTCCGATCACCGAATGAAGCGGGCCGGTCATGCCGATATCCGTGATGTACGCCGTGCCTTTCGGAAGGATTTGCTCATCGGCCGTCTGCACATGGGTGTGCGTCCCCGCCACAACCGTCACCAGCCCATCCAAGTAATGCCCCATCGCCATCTTTTCAGACGTCGCCTCGGCATGCATATCGACCACGATCGCGGAGACCTGCGTCTTGAGACGTTCGATTTCCCGCTTCGCGACCTGAAACGGACAGTCGATCGTCGGCATGAACGCCCGCCCCATCAAATGCAGGACACCCAACGATTCGCCGCCGGGCGTGGTAAACACATAACTGCCTCGGCCCGGCACTCCGGTGGGATAATTCGCAGGACGCAAGAGACGCGGTTCACGAGGAAACACATCGAGGATTTCCTTCTTGTCCCACGCATGATTCCCCGTGGTGATGACCGACACCCCGAGATCGAAAAGATCGTCCACCAGGTCCGGAGTAATACCGAATCCGCCGGCCACGTTCTCGCCGTTGCCGACCACAACATCGATGGAATGGTTGGCAATCAGTTTCGGCAGGAGGCGAGCCACGGACCGACGCCCTGGCTCGCCCATGATATCGCCGATCATCAGAACCTTCATAACCGTTCGCTCATTTCGCAAAATCGACGAACCGGCTCTCCCGGATCACCGTCACCTTGATTTGCCCCGGATAGGTCAGCTCCTGCTCAATCTTCTTTGCCAGATCCCGGGACAACTGGAAACATTCCGGGTCCGTCAAATCTTCCTGCTTCACAATGACACGAATTTCACGACCCGCTTGAATCGCATAGGCCTTCTGCACACCCTTGTGAACGGTCGCCAGCGACTCCAACTTCTCCAACCGCTTGACATACGACTCCAGGGCTTCACGGCGTGCCCCCGGCCGCGCCGCCGACAGCGCTTCCGCCGCCGCCACCAGTACGGTCTCCGGACAAATGGGCTCAACCTGTTCGTGATGCGCCGCAATGGCATTCACCACTTTGGCGTTTTCGCCGTACTTCTTGGCGATCTCCGCACCCAGCATGGCATGCGGCCCTTCTTCTTCGTGACTGACGGCCTTTCCGATATCGTGCAACAAGGCGCCGCGCTTGGCGAGTTTCACGTCGAGTTTCAACTCGGAGGCCATGATGCCGCAGATGTAGGCCGCTTCCCGCGCATGGTACAGATTATTCTGCCCATAGCTGGTTCGGTACTTGAGCCGTCCCAACACCTTGACCAACTCGGGATGAAAATCAGACAAGCCAACCTCGAAGATCACCTTTTCAGCCTCTTCGATCATCAGCTTCTCGATATCGACCTTCACCTTTTCGACGATCTCTTCAATGCGCGTCGGATGGATTCGGCCGTCGTGCATGAGCCGCTCAAGCGAGACCTTGGCAATCTCACGACGAAGCGGATCGAACCCTGAAATAATAACCGCCTCCGGCGTTTCATCGATAATGAGGTCGATCCCCGTCGCCGCCTCGATCGCCCGGATATTCCGCCCCTCTCGACCGATAATCCGGCCCTTCATGGCATCGTTGGCAATCGGCACCACGGAGATAGTGGCTTCATTCACATAATCCCGGGTCACTCGTTGAATCGAGCTGGCGATGATTTCCCGCGCCTCCCGGTCGGCATTTTCCTTGGCCTCTTCGAGCAGGCGCTTGGCCAGGCCGGCCGCTTCCAACCGCGCCTGACTATCCAGATCCTGAATCAGTTGCCGCTTCGCTTCCTCAGCCGTCAAGCCGGCCACCCGCTCAAGGGCCTCGCGATGCTGTTTCAGCGCCTGCGCGCAGGCCGCGTCCTTCTGTACCAGTGTCTCCTCACGCTTCAATAAGTCCTGCTCACGCTTGAGCGCTTCCTGATCCCGCTTCTCAAGCAAGCCGAGCTTGCGATCGAGTCCCTCTTCCCGTTGGGACACACGCCGTTCCGAATTGGAAACTTCGGCCAGCTTGGCCTTTTGTTCCTTTTCGAGTTCGATCCTGGCCTGAAAGACCAGATCCTTGGCCTCCAGCTTGGCCTCTTTGACGAGATTCTCTGCTTCACGCTGAGCCGATTGAACGATCTGCGCCGACTGATCCTCGGCCTCGGCACGACGAGCCAACGCCGACCGACGGCGAAAGACCTCATACAACCCGGCACCCAGGACCGCTCCCACTAATCCGACAAAAATGTACGCAACAACGCTGAGAGAAATGGGAACCACCTCCCTTACGGCAGCGGGACAGTAAACACTGTCACCCTGCGAATAGTCACAGCCAGTGTTAAAGGGAGAGCAAGGAGCGTGAGAAAGGAATGTCTACGCGTGAGGGGGAAACATCTGACTTCTTGAGCCAGTAGAAACGAAGCGTGGAATCGCCGCCGTCAATTCACGTGGAGGAGTGGTCGACTTCGACCCGAATCAATACGTCTGTCACATCGAAGGCGCACAGACCAAGCCCCCCGGTCGGGGATCGTCACAGGTTGCGAGCACAGCGCAGGCCATAGCCCATCCGCCAGCACCTGCTCTTCGCCCCTTGCTACACGTTGCGAACACACCTGTCGAACAGACATGCCAGCCTGGGAGCCTTCTCTCATCCACACCATCACGACCACTGTGAATAACAGCACAAAAACCAGCGATTCCATATGTTTAGCGCTCAAAAACCGTCGTCAGATTTTCCGTCCTTGTTCGAAGCTTCCTTTCCTCTCCTGCTCTTGTTGACCCTCAGGTCAATACAACACAGAAACGATAACAAAGCAGTACAGTGAAAGCAAGGCGAAACTCACCGTGACAGGATGGACGGCATCTGCTGATCGATCGATTCCATCAGGGAGGCCACCCGACGATCCGCGTCGGCCTCTCCCTGCCGGGACTTTCGCTCTGATTCCATCAATTCGTGGGCAAGGTTGAATGCGGCAAGGACGGCCAACTTGGCCGGGGTGGCCGACCGCATGCCGGCCGCCACCTGTTTCATCTGCTTATCGACCATATCGGCCAATTGCTTCACGTACGATTCGTCCGCTTCCCCGTTGATGCTGTACCGCTGGCCATAGATCTCCACGTCAATGGTCTTAGTCAACAGCCACCTCCTTGGGTTCATCCAGGCATTCCAACAGATCGATCTCGCCCAGGACTTTCTCGATCCGTGAACGGATATCGATCCGCTCCTGTTCCCAGCGTCGGTTTTCGTCATCACGAACCGCAACCCGCTCCCGCGCCAGACGCAAGTCATCCTCTAATGAGGCATTTTTCCGCTTGAGATCCTGCACCAGCTTCACCAAATCGCGAATCCGAATTTCAAGGGCGTCGAGATGATCTAACGTCATGGTATTTCCTCACATCAAAGTGGTGGTCGAACACGTTGGGTGACGGGGGCGAAATATAGAAAGTTCGCTCCGGCTTGTCAAGAAAACGGCCCCGCTACGACGTGCCGTTATGGAGACGGCGATATTCTCCATAGCTGCGCAAGACCCGTTTCACGTACAACCGCGTTTCCTGATACGGAATGAGTTCCACGAACTCGTCCTGCTCCCGTCCTCGATGCACTGCGATCCAATTGTTCACGGCAATCGGGCCGGCGTTGTAGGCCGCGACGGCATGGGCCAGGTTCCCGCTGTATTGCTCGAGCAATTGCCCCAGATACCGCACCCCCAGTCGAATGTTGGTTTCCTGGTCGAACAGTTCTTCCCGTCCGACCGCGGGAAACCCGTACCGCTGTGCCACGGCATTCGCCGTGACCGGCATCAACTGCATCAACCCCACGGCTCCCACCATCGAGACAGCCTTCTCATCGTACTGGCTCTCCTCGCGAATGATCGCGGCAGCCAGGTAGGGGTCAACCGCAGTGACACCCTGCGCGGTGATCGTCGGGAGCAGGCCGGTCGGGTAGGCCACGGTCCACAAGGCTGGCGCGGTCGGCAAACCGCTGCGTTCCAGCTTCTCCTTAAAGTGAACTTTTGCCACGCGTAAGGCTGGATGGTACGCCCCCACTTCACTGAGCAACGTCGAGAAGGCCAGCAGCACCTCCGGGTCACGACTATACTGCTCTGTGAGAGAGCCAAGTTCGCGAGCCGCATCCTGGGCGAACCCCAATATCTTGAGCTCGATTCCACGTTGATAGACCACGTGCCGTTCGATCTCAGGACGCCGATTCTCCGGCAATCGTGAAGCCTCATCGCCTGCCGGACGCTCCGCGTCTGTCGCAACCGGCGTGACCGGCGGCAACGAAACTCGCCGTGCAGCCAACTGGCAGTAGTAACTGTAGGCGTGCCGCTGACAGAGGCGTGTGTATTGATCGGCAACGGTGGTATTTTTTTCGCGCTCGTCGGCCCTCGCCGCCCAATACATTGCCTGAGGCTCAAAGCCGTTGACATGCAACTCCACAACGGATCGAAACGTCTCGGCTGCGTCCCGATACCGGGCTGTCCGATATTGCGCCCACCCGGCACGCCAGAGACCTTCCGCACGCTGACTCGCCGAATCCCCCAGCTTCGCGACCTGCCGGAACATGCCGATCGCCTCATCGAATTGCCCCTGATCCTCCAACCACACTCCGGCGAAGAGGTGCACCATCGCCCGCTGATCGCCACCAAGGGACCCCTGCGCGACCGATCGCGCCAAGGCGATAAGCTTGTCGCCCTGATTCTGTCGCAGATAGACCCGCGCCAACCATACCGTGGCCTCGGAGGATTCCTGCACCCGATCCGCCACTAACCCGCGAAACGTCTCACGGGCCTGGTCATATTGCTTGAGCCGGACGTAGGCCACGCCCAACTTCAAGCGGGCATCAAACCGGCGGGGGTGCCCGGGAGCCATCGCCAGAAAGCGGCGCAGTTCTTCGACCGCCTCCGCTTGCATGGCCAGCCCCAGAAAGGCCTGTGCGCGAATCGAATGATCTTCGGCCGTTGGGGTCCAGGATTCTCCGCCCAGTGCCGTATCCAACCGGGCTTTCGCCTCCCGCGCTTCAGGCGAGTGGGGATAGCGAAGCCAGAGTTGCTTCAACGCGGTTCGCGCCTCCGGCAGTCGATTCTCCCGAATGTAGCACTCGGCCAGGTGCCACAAGGCCAACGAAGCCGCCGGGTCCTTATCCGCAAGCGCCACAGCCCGCTCCAGCCAGTCCACCGCCCGGAAGCACACATTGGCGCTATACCAGGCTTCGCCTGTTCGGTAGGCAGCCTTGGCAATCAGGCTCGAATCCGGCACGATCTTGGGAATCGTCTCCAGCAATTCGGCCGCCTGGATCGGTTCGTTCTGCTTCAGCAGCGATTCCCCGATCCAGAGGCGGAGATAGTCGTCGAGCACCGGCATGTCCGGCTGGACAACACGCAGAAGTTTCGCCGCCTCGACCGGCTCCCGCTCGATCCGCAAGACGCCCAGCACCACCCCGGCCCGCTTGGCCCAGATCGTGGAAGGATAGAGCTCCATCACCGACCGCAGCTGGTCGATCTTCAGCATCATCGTTTGATCGCGTTGAACGGGCGATCCCGAACGTTCATTGAGCGCCACGGCGGAACGGAAACAATCTTCCGCGGAGACGCAGGGTGCAGGGGCAACAGGCAGGGGGCGCGGTGACTCGGCTGTGGCCGTCAAGAACAGGCTCGACAACACAGACCACACGGCAAGAGCCGACAAGCTGATCCGCCAAGGAAGTGCGGTCACATTCTCATCCTGAGAAGAGGGTGAACCGGCCCTATTATAGCCGAACGCTGTATAAACGCGACCACGTTCGCCTTGCTTGTCACAAGTTTTTTGCCTGTGCTAGGCTCCGGTATGCTCCAACGGACCGATAATCGCACCAATCTTCTGGCCGTGACCGAAAGCGGGATGGCCGCATTCGTCGCATCACTCGGATGGCCGGCCTATCGCGCGTCGCAAATCCTGCGCTGGCTCTATCAGGAACGTGCCCGCACGTTCGCCGAGATGAGCAATCTCTCGCAGAAGGACCGGGAGTACCTGACGGGCAGCTGCAGTATCGAACGGACTTCGGCGGTCCAAATCTTTTCGTCGCAGGATGGCACCAAGAAATTTGTGCTCACGCTGGCCGACGGCAATCAAGTCGAATGTGTGCTCATTCCCGACGAGGACCGGCTCACCCTCTGCCTGTCCACGCAGGTCGGCTGCACGCTCGATTGTGGATTCTGCCTGACCGGTACGCTGGGACTCCAACGCAACCTGCGCGCGCATGAGATCCTCGATCAGGTCCTCCTCGCCCAGGACCATTTGCAGGAGGGCCACCGGCTGACCAACCTGGTCTTCATGGGCATGGGCGAACCCCTCGCCAACCTGGATGCCGTGGCCGATGCCGTCACCCGCCTCACCAACAACACCTGGGGCTTGGGGTTTTCAGGTCGCCGCATCACGATCTCCACCGCAGGACTGGCCTCGCGGATCAAGGACGTAGCCCCCCTCAAGGTGAACCTCGCCATCTCGCTGAATGCGACCACCGATGCGCTCCGCCAGCAACTCATGCCGGCGGCCAACCGGCTCCATTCGCTCGACGCCTTGCTCGAGGCCTGTCGGGCCTATCCGCTGGCGGACCGTGATCGTCTGACCTTTGAATACGTCCTCCTCGCAGACGTGAATGATCGTGCCGAGGATGCCGCCCGCTTAGTGAAGCTGCTTCGTGGCCTCCGCTGCAAGGTCAACCTGATCGCCTTCAACCCGTTTCCGGGCAATCCCTATCGGCGCCCCTCAGACGCGGCGATTGAAACGTTTCAGGCCACCCTTCGACGAGGCCATGTGGACGTCTATCTTCGCCGCAGCCGTGGCCGCGATGTGTTGGGTGCTTGCGGCCAACTCGGACGCCTCGATACGTCCGAGGCCCACGTTGCCTTGACACAGATTCAGACCCGTTGTTAGCATGTTCTTCGTACATGCCTAACCAGAGCACAACTTCCAACTCAGCACCTGTGCGGTTCTCCATCCTCGCCTGTTCATTGCTAAGCTTCATCCTGTTCGCGAGCCAGACCTCCCCGGCCCATGCCGTCGAGCCCAAGGAATACACCTTGTCCAACGACATGAAAGTGATCCTCGTGGAAGTCCCGAAGGCTCCCGTGGCGACCGTGCAAGTCTGGTACAAGGTGGGCTCACGAAACGAGGTCATGGGCCGGGCCGGGTTGTCGCACATGCTTGAGCATATGATGTTCAAGGGCACGGCTAAGTACCCCAAAGGCACCTTCTCCCGCCTCGTTCGCAAGAACGGCGGAATGGACAATGCCTTCACCAGCCAGGACTTCACCGCCTACTTTGAAAACCTGGCTGCCGATCGCGTGACGCTCGCACTCGAACTCGAGGCCGACCGCATGCAAGGGCTGATTCTCGATGCGAACGAATTCAAGACCGAACGGGAAGTGGTGAAAGAAGAACGCCGGTTGCGCAACGAAGATGATCCGCAAGGCGCGCTGGTGGAAGCCCTCTTCGCACAGGCCTTCATGAGTCACCCGTACCACTGGCCGGTCATCGGATGGTTCTCGGACCTCGACGCGATGAACCTCGACGATCTCCAGCGTCACTACGACACCTACTATTCGCCGAACAACGCCACCCTGATCGTGGTCGGCGACATCAAAGCGGACACGCTCCTTCCGACTATTGCCAAGCTCTTCGAACCGATCCCTAAAGGTCCGTCCCCCAAACCCCTGGCCGTGACGGAAGCCCCGCAACACGGCGAACGCCGATTTCTCCTCAAGCGAGAAGCGCAGGTGCCGTTCGTCATGATGGGCTACCGTGTACCCAACTATTCGAGCGACGACTCCTATGCCTTGAACGTACTTGAATCGATTTTGTCTCACGGCAAGAGTGCCCGGCTCTATCAAAGCCTCGTGTACGAACAAAAGACCGCCCTGGCAGTCGGCGCCGACTATGGCCTGATGCAAGCCGACCCGGGATTGTTCTACTTTTATGCCGTGGTGAAACCAGGCGAGAAGGTTGAAGCGGTTGAAGACGCGGTGCTCAAAGAGATTCAGCGGATCCAAACCGAGCCGCCGAGCGAACTCGAACTGCAGCGCGCGAAAAATCAGATCGAAGCGGCCCACATTTTTGAACAGGATTCGAATTTCCGCCAGGCCATGCTGCTGGGAGAAGCCGAAACGATCGGGGCCGGATGGCGCAAAGTCAGCCAGTTTGTGGAGCGTACCCGCGCCGTCACCGCGCAGGACGTGCAGCGTGCGGCGTCGCACTACCTGGCCGCCGATCTGCGCACCACGGGAACCCTGATTCCTCAACCTCCGCAAACCCAGGCCGCGTCACCGGCACAACCTCACTAGCGAGCGATCCCGATGACGCAACAACCAGCGACCCTTCTGCCACGCCAACACCGAAGCCGCCGGCCTGTGGGCCGGCTGTTAGCGGGCCTGCTCTGTATGGCGCTCAGCCTTCCGTTCGCCTTGGCGCAAGCTGCGGACATCGTCCCCACCCGCTCCGTGACCGCGAACGGCATGACCGTGCTGTTTCTGGAACAGCATTTTCTTCCGACCGTGGAAATCCACGCCCTGGTCAAGGTGGGATCGGCGCAGGATCCACCCGACAAAGCAGGTCTGGCCAATCTGACCGCCAGCCTCCTCGATGAAGGCACCCTGACCCGGACATCTCGACAAATCGCCGAACAGATCGATTTTGTGGGAGGCTCGCTGGAAGCCCATGCGGCAGAGGATTTCACCACCGCCTCCACCCGCGTGCTCAAGAAGGATGCAGACCTCGGCTTTGCGCTTCTGGCCGACATGCTCCAACATCCTGCGTTCCACAAACAGGAATTCGAACGGGTCCGCACGCAGATCCTCGGCGAAATCGTCAGCGATGACGATGATCCCGGGAATGTGGCCATGAAGGCCTTCCACCAATTGATTTTTCACGGCCATCCCTATAGCTGGCCGGCCCATGGCACGGAAGAGACGCTCAACAAAATTACGGTCGCGGACATCCAGCAATT